>Ga0209656_10002573_pt1 | contig 11749 bp, 14 predicted proteins | sample BogFormECP12_OM2_FD_188239 | JGI IMG/M metagenome (GOLD analysis project Ga0209656, IMG submission 188239) | Bog forest soil microbial communities from Calvert Island, British Columbia, Canada - ECP12_OM2 (SPAdes) (version 2) | ecosystem: Environmental > Aquatic > Freshwater > Wetlands > Bog ... | reverse complement strand
TCACGCGGCCGCGTTCAGTATGTCGGCGCCCAAGTCCTACGAGAGGATGTTGACGGCGCGGGCGGCGACCAAGACGATGGTGAGCAGCGAGATCAGCGCCTCGATCGTCATCAAGACCTTCGCCCACGTGCTCAACGGCATCGTGTCGGTCGGGCTAAAGGCCGTCGCATTGGTGAAGCCGACGTACAAATAGTCCATGAATGACGGCAGCCACCCGACCGGCGCGCACGCCGGCGACAGCATCTGCGGGAACATGAAGTCGGCCTCGCGGCGCGACGCATTGAGGCGCACTTGTGGGCCGCCGCGGTCGAACTCCCAGAACCACAGCGCGAATACCAGGATGTTGGTGAACCAGATCGCTGCCGCCGAGTACAGCAATCCAAGTCCGTTCTCTTTCGGGACTCCGCTGACCAGCGCGCGCACGAGCAGCACAAGCGATGCGACGTTGGCGGCGTTGACCACACCGATCAGCGTTATTCCGATCATGCGAAGCCAACGCGACGCGGTGCGCCCTTCGAAAAACGGGCCGACCGCGAGCAGGGGCAGGAGCAAGGCCGCGACAAGCGCCGGCATCAGCCAGCGCGGGCCAAGCGTCAGGTGCGGCGGCAACATGACGTAGAGGACCGTCGCCGCGATCGTCGCCAGCGAGGCGGGCCAGCGCGACTCTGAGCGCCGTCTTTGTTCCTGGCGATCCGGCTTGGCCGTCATGCGGGCGCTCGCGGGCGGAAGGCGCTCAGTATCCGTTGTCTGAGATGGCGCATGGCGCCATCACTGCGGTGGACATGCCGTGGATCAGCCGCTTGTCCGCCGGCACGATCGTGGCGAGGACGCCGCTGAGCTTCGCCTCGTCGCCGTTGACAAAATAATAGGGGCATAGGCGCACGCGGCCTTCCATCATCTTGACGTCGCCTGCAGCCGGATCGAAGTATGGGATCTGCACGCGCCGGCCCTTGTGGAAGCGCTGCAAGATGTGCGGCGTCTTGTCGAACACCGCGAGCCCGCCGTCGAGCACGGCCATCCATTCGTCGCGCGTCAGGTCGTCGCCGACGTAGACGCCTTTGCTGCCCCACGACAGCTCGGAAAAGCCGGACGGCTTGACCACGTACACGCGCTCCGATTTCGACAGGTGATAGAGCTGTGTCCACGTGTGCACCGGACGGCCCTCGGCGGTCAACCCGAGCACGACCGCTTGCGGCGGCATCGGCCGCGGATCGAGGATCCAGGTCTGCGGGAAGATCTTGGCGATGCGGTCGTACGTCTCGTCGCCGATGTCAGCCCGCCATAGCGGTTCGAGCGTGGTATGGTGGAACAGCGCGAAGGTCAGCTTCTCTTCGAAGAACGACTTGGCCGGCGGCGTGATCTCCACGCGCTTGTGACGCGCCGCGTAGAAGAACAGCTCTTGCTTCGGGATGTTGAGCAGGTCGAACAGCTCGAAGAAGCGATACAACAGGTCCACGGTGCGCCGCCCCGACGGCGTGTCGATCACCAGCGCCTCTTCGGTGAACACGACCTCTTCGGGCTTGACCGTCACCGCGTCGGCGAGCCCCGCGCGGCCGAGCGCGCTCGCCAGCCAGATCATCTCGCCGCGATAGTCTTCGGACTCCTTGGAGACCACGATCGCGATGACCGGGCGCTCCTTGCCGGTGAGCGAGCGCGCCATCGAAGCGAAGCCGCGCACGATGCCGTCGAACTCGCCGACCTGGTCAAAACCGAGCTCGCAATACGTCTCGCCCATCGCGCCGACGAAGCCCATGCCGCCCGGCACGGCGTCGAGCTCTGCGGCGATCATGCCGTCGTCGATCACGCCTTCGGTGAGGATGACGTCAGGCCGGATGACGGAGGGCGTGTCCTGCTTGAAGCGGTTTTGGCGCTGGAGGCGCACGATCTGCTCCGGCTTGCCCAGCTCGAGATACTCGCGCACGAAGGCGGGCGCGGTGCCGCGCACGCTCTGGAAATAGAGCTTGTTGAGGGCGCGATAGAACTTGAGGAGGTCCGAACCGAGCGTCTCGAGGCGAAAGACGGTGGCCGGCGTGAGCGGAAACGGTTCAGGGGTGATGCGCCATGCGATCTGGGCGGCTTCGGGAGCCGCTTGCCCGGCGACGCTGCGGAACAGATGCGGCGAGAGATGTTCGCTGATGTAGCGGGCTCGCTCGACCGGCGAAGCGGGAGCGAGGACGTTGGCGCTGCAGGGCATCAGAGCGTGCGGCCGTCGGCCTGCGGCGCACGACATGTACACGCCGGCGGAAGTTTGGGGCGCTTCAGATAGCGGAAGAGATGATGGGCCATCGGGAGCGTAGACTTGGTACGTCCCGGCGGCCAATCCTGCAGTATGGCCGACTCCGCTCGTGCGAGGATTCGCGCGCGGTGCGCGAAGAAGCGTCGCGGGCTATGACGTACCCTGAGTCCGCAGCCGTCGAGGCGCGCGATCTCACAAAACGCTACGGGACGTTCGAAGCGGTGCGCGGCATCGACTTCCGCATCGCGCCGCGCGAGTGCTTCGGCTTCTTGGGCGTCAACGGCGCCGGCAAGACCAGCACGATGAAGATGATCTACTGCCGCACGACCAAGTCGTCCGGCACGCTCGACGTCTTGGGTATGGACGCGGCCACGCACCCGCAGACGATCAAGCGCCGCATCGGCGTCGTCACCCAGGAAAGCGCGCTCGATCCCGAGCTGACGGTCGAAGAGAACGTGCTGCTCTATGCGGCGTTCTTCGGCATCCGCGGCGCCGCCGCGCGCGCGAAGTGCGCTTCGTTGCTGCACACGATGAATCTGGAGAGCAAAGCGCGCGCGCGCATCGCCGAACTCTCCGGCGGCATGAAGCGGCGGCTGGCGATCGCGCGCGGCCTGGTGAACGATCCAGAGATGATGGTGCTCGACGAACCGACGACCGGGCTGGATCCGCAGGCGCGGCTGCTGATGTGGCACCTGCTGCTCGGTCTGCGCGAGCGCGGCATCACGCTCATCCTGACCACGCATTATATGGAAGAAGCGGCGCGGCTGTGCGACCGGCTGGTCATCATGGACGAAGGCAAGATCCTCGCGGCGGGCACGCCGCGCGAGCTGGTCGAGCGCTACGCAGCGGCGGACGTGCTCGAGGTCATCGGTGTCGACCCGGAGACGATCGGTCCGTTCGACGGTTTGATCCGCCGGCGCGAGCGCCACGGCGAGACCACCTACCTCTATAACGACGACAATCGCGTGCTGCTGCGCCGTCTGGCCGAGCGCGGCGTCGAGGCTGTGCGCCACGTGGCGCGCCCGGCCACACTCGAAGACGTGTTCTTGAACCTCACGGGGCGCGAGCTCGAGGAATGAACCCGCTCGCCGCGCTGTTCCACCGCAATTCGTGGAACGTGTTCCGCCGCGACTACAGCGCTTGGCTGAAGTATGCAGGATCGAGCATCGCCATCAACATCTTCGAGCCGATGGCGTATTTTCTCGCGCTCGGCTTCGGGCTCGGGGCGTACTTGACACTTGGCGCCAAAGGCTCGCTGCTGCAGTTCATGGCGCCCGGGATGCTGGGGCTCGCCGCGCTCAACGCGGCGACGTTCGACGCATGCTGGGGTGCGTTCGAGCGGCTGCATCACAACGGCGTGTACGAGTCGATGGTGACCGCGCCGGTCGATCCGCTCGAGATAGCCGCCGGCGAGTACATCTGGGAAGGCTTCCGCGCCACGCTGTACGGCGGGATCTTCTTGGCGGTCATCACGCTCTTCGGATTGGTGCACTCGTGGTGGGCGCTGCTGAGCCTGCCGCTGCTCGCGCTCACCGGCATCGTCTTCGCGATGCCCGCGTTCGCGGTCGCGATGATGGTGAAGACGCAGGAACATCTGTTCTACTATTTCTCGATGGTCGCCACACCGATGGTGATGATCGGCGGCATCTTTTTCCCGCTCGACAAAGTGCCGCACTGGTTGCAGGTCATCGCCTGGTGCACGCCGCTGTACCACGCCGTCATCGTGTTCCGCGCGTTGGTCAACGGGCAACTCTCATGGGGTCTGTGGAACCACGTGGCGTGGCTCGTGGTCGCGGGTGCGCTGCTCGCCTACTTACCGGTGAAGTTCTTACGCGACAAGCTCGCGCGTTAACCTCGCGGCAAGGACTCCTCGGGCGCCAGCGGCATCCGCCGGACACCCCGCGGGTAGATGCCGTTCGGGTTGCGCGCGATGTAATCTTCGGACAGCACGGCGAGGTATTCGAAATTCTCCATGAGCGCTTGCGTCTGGAGGACGCGGCGTCTGATCGTGGTGACGGGCAATAGCGAATTCCAGGCGGTCAGCACGACGCCGGACCACAGATCACAGGCGATCTCTCTGTCGATGATGCCGTGCTTGACGAACGCGCCGAGATTCTCGAAGAAATTGCCGACGAAGTTGATCGCCTGCAGCTCGTCGTCCAAGACGCGGCGCTCGAAGCGCGCCGCCGTTCCGGGCTGCTCGAGGAGGACCGGCAGATCTTCTTGGATGAAGCGCCGCGCCTTGAAGAACTCCGGCGATTCGATGACCTCGCGACACTCGGTGAGCGCGGAGATCTGATTGCCGCCGCGCATGTGGCGCAGCTGGATGATCGCAGTGACCGCGGTCGCGGCGATGACGACGAAGGTTCCGAGCGACGCGATCGTGCTTACAAGTTCGAGCGACAGGAACTACCTCCAGCCCGGGCTCAAGAGCCCGGGACTACATCACGTCGCGGCCGGCTCCTTCGAGAACGCGTCGCGCAGCTCGCGCTTGAGGATCTTGCCCGTGCCGCCTTTGGGCAGCGAATCGACGAAGCGCACGTGCTTGGGCACTTTGAAATGCGCGAGCGTCGAGCGCGTGTGCTCGACCAGTTCCGCCACGTCCAGCTTGGCGCCGGGCTTGAGCACGATGATGGCGGCCGGCACCTCGCCCCACTTCTCATCAGGCACGCCGATGACCGCGCATTCGAGCACCGCGGGATGATCGTAGATCGCCTTTTCGATCTCGATCGAGGCGACGTTCTCGCCGCCGGTGATGATGATGTCTTTCTTGCGGTCCACGATCGACACGTACCCCCGGTCGTCGATGGAGCCCATGTCGCCCGTGTGGAACCAGCCGTCGACGATCGAGTTCGCGGTCTCCCCCGGCTGCTTCCAATAGCCGGCGAAGACCGAGTTGCCGCGCGCGCAGATCTCGCCGACGCTGACGCCGTCATGCGGCACCGGCGCGCCGTTCTCGTCGAGGATCTCGATCTCGACCCCGGGCAAAGGCACGCCCGCGGTGGCGCGCACCGGCACAGAGGCGGTCTTGTCGAGATGCAGGTACGCGCCGGGCAACGCGGTCGTCAATATCGGCGACGTCTCCGAGAGCCCGTAGCCGCAGTGCACGACCGCGTCGGGTAGGCGCTCGTCCATCGCCCTGAGCAGCGCCGGCGGGGTCGCGGCGCCGCCGAACATGATCCGGGTCACCGCGCTCAGATCGCGCGTGCGCCATGACGGCGCGCTCATCAGCGCGACCGCCATGGTCGGCACCATGAACATCCTCGTCACGCGTTCGCGCTCCATCACTTCGAGCACGTGCTCGGGATCGAAGCGCGGGACCATGACGTGCCGGCCGCCGACCATCGTGAGCGTGTGCGGCGTGCCCCAACCGTTCACATGGAAGAGCGGGATGCTGTGGAGGATCACGTCCATGTCTGAGACGTGGACGCACGCCATCGCGGAGTACGCGTGCGTCACCAGATTGCGATGCGTGAGCATCACGCCCTTCGGACGCGCGGTCGTGCCGCTCGTATAGAAGAGCTCGGCGACGTCGTCTTCATCGATCGGCGGCGGCGAGAATTCGGCCGGCGATCCTGCGATCAACGCTTCGTAATCGGTGCCGCGCACCGGCATGTCGGCTTTGGGGTCGCCACCCATCAGGACGACGTGTTTGACGGACGGCAACGACGGCAGAATCGGCGCGAGCAGGCCGACGAGCTGGCGGTCGATCACGACGGTCGAGGCGCCGGCATCGGTGAGGATGTACGCGATGTCCGGCGGCGTCAGCCGGATGTTGATCGGCAACAGGATCGCGCCGATCTGCGGAACCGCGTAATAGCCCTCGAGCAGGCGGTGACAGTTGAACGAGATGTAGGCGACCACATCGCCGCCGTTGACGCCCATGCGCACCAGCGCGTTCGAGAACCGGTCGATGCGTTCGGCTAGCTGCCCATACGTGAAGCGCTCGGCGCCGCACACGACCGCCGTCGCGTCGCGGAACACCGTGCGTCCGCGTCTGAGGAAATCGGTCACCAGCAATGGGCTTTTCATGATCTACGTCTCTCCAAGCAAGCCGCGCAACGTCGAGAGCAGGTTGACCGCTGCAGCGTCGCGTTCGCGTTCGAGATCGGCAGCGGCAGGCGCGCCCAAGGCGGCGTTCCACGCGTGGATGAGCGCCGCCGTGCGGTAGGCCGACAGCGCCGCCGCCGCCAGTCCCGTCGAGGCGGGCTCGGCGCCCGCGATGCCGGTCGGCAATGCCGCCGCGCGCACGAGGCGCAGGCCAGCCGCTCTGGACGTGCGGCGCACGCCCTGCTCCACAGCAGCGACGTCGTCCGCGCTGAGTGTGACGTGCAATGTCGGAACGCCTTCGGGCGGCGCCGACAGCGCCAGCGGCACGACCGCTACGAGGCTTTGCTCGAAAGGCCGTGCGGACGGCGGGCCGATCGGACAGCACACGATGGCGGTTTGCAGCGCCTCGTGGTCGACCGTCGAGCTCCAGTGCTGCGCCGCCAGGCTCACTTGCCCGAGCGGCCGGTAGAGCACGAATGCGGGCGGCGCTTCGTCGGAGGCGCTGGTGGTCTGGCTGATCAACGCGTCGTCGAGCAGCTCGTCAGCCTCGGCCGCGGCAGGTAACGGCGCCGGCGCAGCCGCGCCGGCCGCGCGCCGACGCTGCTCGAGCAAGAGCATGTCGGCGGGAATGCGCCGCGTATCGCTCATCGCGCCGCGGTCCAGCGTTGCCACCACGGGCGGTTCGAACCCACCGGCGTTGGCGGGGCTGGCGCATTCGTCGCGGGCTGCGACGGCGGCAAGCGGCGCGTCGCGTCCGCGACGTCGCCCGGCCGGATGTCGCGGCTGCCGCGTTCAGCGGCGATCTCCATCGCTTCGCGCGCCAGCGCCCCGAGACGGCGCGGCACGCCGGCCGAGCGCCGCCAGATGTCGTGCACCGCAACGCTGTCGAACGGCGAGCGATCGCCCGCAAAACCGGCGCGCCGCAGGCGATGATCGATGAGGCCCGCCGCCTCCGACTCGGTGAGCGGCGCGATGTCGAGCCACACCGCGACGCGATCGCTCAAGTTCGGCCGGCGCACGATCGCGGACGCGATCTCGGCCTGCCCCGCGAGTCCGATGGAGAGCAGTTTGCGCTCGTCGAGCTGGAAGTTGAGCAGCGAGCGCAGGCTCTCGAGCAGCTCGTCCGGCAAGAGCTGGGCCTCGTCGATCAGCAAGATCGCTTGACGGCCATCGGCTGCGGTCGCTTCGAAGAGCTGATGCTTCAGATGTTCGCGCAGGTCACGCGGACCAGCGCGCAAGAGCGCGGGACTACACGAAGGGAAGCCGAGCGCTGCGGTGACCGCCTCGAGGAGCTGCGATTCGTCGGCGAACGTCGGGTCCAAGATGAGTCCGACGAGAAAGCGCGGGTCATCGACCAAGCGCTCGGTGACCGCGTTGAAGAGCGACGTCTTGCCCGCGCCCACCGGACCGAGCACGACGGCGAGGCCGCGGCCGCCGGCGAGACACTCGAAGAGGCGGCGCCGATTATTGGCCGTCGCGATCGTCTCATAGTAGAACGCGGGATCCGCGGTGTCGATAAAGGGGTCGCGCTGCAACCCGAAGGCCTCGAGCAGCATACGTCATGGAGTTCCACGCGTGCGCGCAGCGGCCCCCCGTGAACGATCAGGGCAGCGGCACGTCCTCGTGCGCCGCTTGCGCGGCTGAGGCTTGCTGCGCGTCGAAGGCGCGCATCTGCGCCTGGACCTGCAGCGCGGCGTTGAGATGCGCGGCCGCGCGCGCCGACCACAGGGCCGATTGCGCATTCGCGGCCCAGCGATGCGTGATGAGGTACTGCAGACCGTCAGAGCCGAGCGTCGCCGCCCACTGCTCGGCGTAGCCGTTGGGGTGGACGAAAGGATGCGCGATGAATTCGTTTTCGTGTCCGTTGTAGGGCGGCGCGAGGATGTGCTGCGTCGCGTTGATGTCGAGCGCTTGCGCCGACAGGACGGCGACAGCGAGCAGTATCTTGTTCCACGGCGTTATCGACAGCAGTATCACAAAAAGCGGGCTTCGGCGTTGCGTCCCGCAATGCCCGTATGGTAAGATACCAGAGCGCAAGTTTAGGATCAGAAATGCGCCATTTGCCCGCGGCCTTCGGTCGTGGGAGGTGTGCCCTCCCGGTCACACCCCGATCCTAGTGAACGGTCGCCCAGCGACTGTTGTGGCTGTCAAACGGACGGTCGAGTAAACTCGACCGCTCCATAGGGCGGCTTAGGGAAAGGTTTTCGCATGTCTTCCATCATCTCCATGAAGCAACTGCTCGAAGCGGGCGTCCATTTCGGGCACCAGACGCGCCGTTGGAACCCGAAGATGGCCAAGTACATCTTCCAAGAGCGCAACGGCATCTATATCATCGATCTGCAAAAGACCGTGCTCAAACTGCGCGAGGTGTACGGCGTGGTCAAAGAGATGGCCCGCCAAGGCAAAGTCTTCTTGTTCGTCGGCACCAAGAAGCAGGCGCAAGAGGCGGTCAAAGAAGAGGCCGAGCGCGCCGGCATGTTCTACGTGAACCAGCGCTGGCTGGGCGGCACGCTGACGAATTTCCAAACGATCCAAAAGCGCATCCAGCGCCTGCGCGAACTGGAGCGCCAGCGCGACACCGGCGTCTTCGAAGTGCTGACCAAGAAAGAAGTCGGCCTGCTCGAGGACGAGCTGCGCAAGCTGGATCGTTTTCTCGCCGGCATCAAAGACATGCCCAAGCTGCCGGACGCCGTGTTCATCGTCGATCCCCGCAAGGAGCGAATCGCGGTGCTCGAGGCGCGCAAGCTGAAGATCCCGATCATCGCGGTCATCGATACGAATTGCGACCCCGACGAGATCGATTACGCGATTCCCGGCAACGACGATGCGATCCGCGCGGTCAAGCTGATGAGCAGCAAGATCGCCGACGCGATCATCGAGGGAAAGACCGAAGCCGAATCGGCGGACTACATGGGCTCGACACCCGATGCGGCCGCTGCCGCAGCGCCTCCGGCCGGCGCCGAACCGTCGACCGCACCGCAGGCGGTGCCGGAAAGCGCTGCGCCGGCGCCGCAAGCGACGGCGCCCACGACCGAAGCGACGCCTGCAGCCACATAGAAGCTCAAGCCCCTACGAACGCGCGAACACGAACTGGGTTCGCAGCGCGTCCCTTTGCGCGCGACTCGGCGCGGCCGCACGCGTGAGAGGGAACGTCAATGATACGAGGAAACGGGACACGTGGAAATGACTGAGAAATACGTGCCGAGCGCGGCTGACGTCAAGGCACTGCGCGAGGCGACCAACGCCCCGGTGATGGATTGCCGGCGCGCGCTTGTCGAGGCCTCAGGCGACAGAGAACGGGCGCGCAAGCTGCTCGCGGAGCGCGGCCAGCAAGTCGCGGCCAAGAAGGGCGATCGCGAGGTGCGCGAAGGGTTCATCGGGCACTACGTCCATCAAGGCGGCAAGATGGGCGTGCTGGTCGAGTTGGCCTGCGAGACCGATTTCGTCGCCAAGAACGAGGTTTTCCAAAAGCTGGCCCACGATCTGGCGCTGCACATCTGCGCCTCGCGGCCGCGGTTCATCTCGCGCGACGACATCCCGGCGGCGGAGAAAGCCAAGCTCGAGATCGAGCACGACGGCAAGATCGACAAGTACTACGAGGAACACGTGCTGCTCGAGCAGCCGTTCGTGCGCGACGAGAGCCGCACGATCGCCGACCTTGTGGCCGGCGCCGTCGGCGTCCTCGGGGAGAACATCAAGATCCGCAGGTTCGCCCGGTTCGACATCGGCGAGTCTTGACATGAGCGCCGTCCGCGCCGGCGCACAGCCGGCGTACAAACGCGTCCTGCTCAAACTCAGCGGCGAAGCGTTCGCGGGCGGCGGGCGTGGCGAGCCGATCGACACGGATGCCGTGTATCGGATCGCGCACGAGATCAAAGACGTGGCCAGCAACGGCGTGCAGATGGCCTGCGTGGTCGGCGGCGGCAACATCTGGCGCGGCAAGACGGCGTCGCACGAGAACATGGACCGCGCGACGGCAGACTACATGGGCATGCTCGCCACCGTCATCAACGCGCTGGCGCTCCAAGACGCGCTCGAGAACATCGGCGTCGCGACGCGCGTCCAAACCGCTATTTCGATGCACCAGGTCGCCGAGCCGTACATCCGCCGGCGTGCCATCCGCCATCTGGAAAAGGGGCGCGTCGTCATCTTCGCCGCGGGCACCGGCAATCCGTATTTCACCACCGACACGACCGCCGCGCTGCGCGCCATCGAGATCGGCGCGGAGGCGATCCTCAAGGCCACGCAGGTCGACGGCGTGTACAGCGCCGATCCGAAAAAAGATGCGACCGCCGCGCGCTTCACCACGCTCGACTATCTCGAGGTCCTGCAGCGCGGGCTTGAAGTGCTCGACAACACCGCGCTGACGCTGTGCATGGACAATGGCCTGCCGATCGTGGTCTTCGAGCTCATGCGCGAAGGCAACATCAGGCGCGTCATCTGGGGCGAGCCGATCGGCACGTTCGTAGGGAGGGCACACGATGGGCATGCTGCCCCAGTTGTATAAAGATCTCGAGGAGCGCATGAAGAAGGCGGTCGAGACGACGCGTGGTGAGTTCGCCGCCATCCGCACCGGGCGCGCGAACAGCGCGCTGCTCGACCACGTGGTCGTCAACGCCTACGGCACGGAGATGCCGCTCAAGCACTGCGCGACGATCTCGATTCCGGATGCGCGCAGCATCGTCGTCTCGCCCCACGATAAGTCGATCACGGGCGACGTCCGCAAGGCGATCGAGTCCTCGGACATCGGCATCACGCCGAACGTCGACGGCGGCATCATCCGCCTCGTGCTGCCGCCGCTCAACGAGGAGCGGCGCAAAGAGCTCGTCAAGCTCGTGCACAAGCGGGCCGAGGACGGCCGCGTCGCGGTGCGCAATGTCCGCAAGGACGGCCACAACCATATCCAGCACGCGCAGCGCGACGGCAAGATCACCGAAGACGAAGGCCGCCGCGGCAACGAGCACGTGCAAAAGCTCACCGACCGATTCGTGGCCGATGTGGACGCGCTCGTCCAGACCAAAGAGAAGGAGATCATGGAGGTGTGAGCGTCCTGCTTGCGCCGGCTCACGAGGACCTTATCAACGCGTCGTACGAGCACGCGCGTCGCCGTTTGCACGGTGTCGACCTGTTCGTGCGCGTGCTGACGCCTATGCATCCGAGCGCGGGGACCGGGCAGTTGCACGTGGTCCGCGCGACCGAACATGGCGGCGGCCTCGAACTCGTCCTGACCTACGCGGACTACGTCCGGCTGTGAGCGTCACCGTCGCCAATCATATGGACGCCGGCCAGCGGCTGCGCCAAGAGCTGTCGCTCAAACGCATCGGTATCGGCCTGCTCGTGGCGGCGGTCGGCATCGGCTGCGTCTTCGCGCGGCCGCTGTTCGGGCTGCTGATCCTCGTCATCTGCCTGTTGAGCGTGGTCGAGTTCGCGCGGCTGACGCAGCGCGCGGGCGCGGCGGCGTCG
>Ga0209656_10002572_pt1 | contig 11752 bp, 7 predicted proteins | sample BogFormECP12_OM2_FD_188239 | JGI IMG/M metagenome (GOLD analysis project Ga0209656, IMG submission 188239) | Bog forest soil microbial communities from Calvert Island, British Columbia, Canada - ECP12_OM2 (SPAdes) (version 2) | ecosystem: Environmental > Aquatic > Freshwater > Wetlands > Bog ... | reverse complement strand
GCCGGCTGATGGCGCACGACGAAGTCGGCACCCTTACCCGGCTCAAAGCCTGTCGGGTCATCATCGACGGGCTGATCGCAACCCATCGCGGCCGGATCTTCAACACTGCCGGTGACAGCGTGATCGCCGATTTCGCCAGCGCGGTCGACGCGGTTGCGTGCGCGGTGGCGGTGCAGAATACGATCGCGACCCAGAACCCCGGCAGTGTCGCGGGTGAGCCGATGCGCTTCCGCATCGGCGTCCACGTCGGCGACGTTATGGTCGACGGCGCCAACCTGCTTGGCGACGGGGTCAACATCGCCGCCCGCTTGGAGGGGCTCGCCGAGCCCGGCGCGATCTGCGTCTCGGCGGTGGTACGCGACCAGGTCGGCAACAAGCTGGCGGTCATGTTCACCGATCTCGGCGAACAGCATGTCAAGAACATTCCCGAGGCGATCCGGGCGTACCGGATAGGAGCGGCACCGGCGGCAGCTCCTACGGGGGCCGCCCGACCGGCCTTGCCCGACAAACCGTCAATCGCAGTCCTGCCGTTCCAGAACATGTCGGGCGATGCAGAGCAGGAATATTTCGTCGACGGCATGGTCGAGGAGATCATCACGGCACTCTCGCGCATTCGCTGGCTCTTCGTCATCGCCCGCAATTCGAGCTTTACCTACAAAGGGCAGGCCGTCGATGTGAAGCAGGTCGGGCGCGAGCTTGGCGTCCGCTATGTGCTCGAAGGCTCGGTGCGCAAAACCGGGAACCGGGTGCGTATCACCGGCCAGCTGATCGACGCGGCCAGCGGCGCGCATCTCTGGGCCGATCGGTTCGACGGTTCGCTCGACGACATCTTCGAGCTTCAGGAAAAGGTGGCATCGAGCGTCGCGGGGGTGATTGAGCCGGCACTGCAGGCCGCCGAGGCCGCGCGCTTGGTCAACCAGCCGACGACCGATCTGACCGCCTACGACCTCTATCTGCGCGCCTATGCTGTTGCCATCTCGTCGGCCTCGCGCTTCCCGGAAGCGCTGGCGCTGATGAGCCAGGCGATCGCGCGCGACCCGAACTACGGGCCTGCGCTCGGCTACGCCGCGGTCTGTCATTTTCGCGCAGTGTGGGACAATTGGAGCAAAGACCCAGAGGCGGATACCCGCAAGGCGATCGACTTCGCTAGGCGGGCGCTGGCATTCGCTAGAGACGATCCGGGCACGATTATTCATGCCGCCTCCGTGCTCGCTTACTTCGGCGAGGACATTGGCAGCATGATCGCGCTGGTCGATCGCGCGCTGACACTGAACCCGAGTTTCGCGCGAGGGTGGTATATTAGCGGCGCGCTTCGGATTTGGGCAGGCGACCTAGAGGCCGGGATCGAGCGCATCGAGGCCGCGCTGCGGCTCAGCCCACACACCAGGGTCGGTTACGCGAACGCCTTGATCGGTTCAGCATATGTCCTCGGCGGCCGCTTCGCCGAGGCGTTGCCGAAATTGCTTCTCGCGACCCAGGAGGATGTCACCTCGCCATTGTTTCGCTTGCTTGCCGTCTGCTATGCCCATATGGGACGGCTCGACGAAGCGCGGGAAATTGTGGCTCGGATGCGCAGCCTCAACGCTGCTGCTGTGGTGATGCACCCATATAGCAACTTGCGAAAGCCCGAGCACCGCGAGCTGATGGTGACCGGTTTGCGCCTTGCGCTCGGCGAGTTGACATGACCGCCACTCGCCGCCTCGCCGCGATCCTCTCCACCCGTGTCACCGTCATCCGAAGAGTGCTGCCGATAGCGGCTTGGATGACCGCTTTGGGTCGAATTGAGCCGCTCCGTGGTGGCCCCACTAACGGCCGGGAATCGGCACATCTTCCTTCTTGCCGCCCATCCCGGCGAAGGTCGCTTCATCTAACCGACAGCGGCCCGCAACACTTCTTGAACTTTTTGCCCGAGCCGCTACGAAGGCTTCAATCCCGGGCTGCACGCGGGTACGGCGTACCGTCTTTCCGGCGGAAGCCTCTCACGCCATCGGGCCCCGCTTTCAACTCTAGATCGATGTCCGGATACGTTACCTCATCGCCTGCCGTCCGGTCGCCGATCACGAGGAAGATGGCATCCTTCTGCGTGAGATTCAGGAAATGATGGCCGTCGCGCGTTCCAGCTGGAAAGCCGATGCAGGTGCCCGGCCCAACGGTTTCGCGACCCGCGTCGGTCACAAGCACGAACTCGCCCTCAACCACGTAAACGAACTCGTCCTGCTTGGAATGCGTGTGTCGCGCCGACGACTGACCATCGGGCAAAACCCGAACAAGGTTGATGCCGTAATTCTTGAGCCCCGCATGATCGCCGAGGCGCCGGGTATAGCGCTTGCGCTGTTCCTCCCGGAATGGCTCGGGATAGCTGGATGCGTTGCTCTCAGATAAATCGGCTGGCCTGAATACCTTCGATCCTCTTGCCATGGTCGCCTCCTCGTAGGCAGCGCTTATGCAACCAATCTGGCAGACCAGCCTCTCCAATTCCAGGGAAGCAACTCGTCGAGCCGCGGGGCTAGGTGACCGTTGATCCGGCGCAGCACGTCGGTGCCCAGGCGGCGCTTCTCCTCATCGCTCCAGCGCCGGCGAGGTTCTTTGGCGCTAATGATCTCGACCCTCTGAGCTTGACCTGTGATGCGGTGCGAATGTCCGCTTCGCGGCCAGACCCGACCATCCGCTGGCGAGGTGGTGAATGACGGCTCAGGGTCGAAAGCGGGCGTTGCTGCAAGCGCCGATCAGCTGGGCGCGCGGGTTTTGGTGGCGAGCCCGGCAATACGGTTACGATGAGCGCTCCAGCGATCGTCAGATCAGATCACCGCGTCCTACGCTAGTCTGGTCGCCGGGATCGACCCTCACCCACCCGGCCCCGCAGCAGCGGCGCGGCGTCCTGTTGCGTCATTTCGACCGTGCCGTCGGGTACCACGGCGCGGTGGATGCCGGAAAACAGCTGGACATGCGAGATGTCGCGCGGGGCGCGCAGGTGGACCGGAGGCCCCGGCGTTTGCCCGCGGCGGAGCTCCTCTGCGCGCTGCCGGTAGAGTTCGAAGATCCCCGCGTTGGAGGTTGGGCCAGCGCCTCGCTTGAACCAGTCGAGCAGCTGCGCAGTTGAATCGACCTGATCGTCGTGCTTGCCGTTGGGGAAGACCGTCATCTCGTGCAGGTACTGTGCCAGCCACGGCGCAGCGTCGGGCACCCGGACAAAGCCGTTCTCGATCACCGCGGTCTGGGCGTGCATGCGCATGACCTTGTCGGATTGCGGCCGGTAGCGCGTGACGGCGTAAAGGCCCTGTTGGACCAGTTCCTGGATCAGCTGGGTGCCCGAGGCCTTGTCCTCGATCAGCACCACGCCCGGCCGGAACCGCTCGTATTTCTCGCGCACGCTGCGCTTCAGCTCGGGGTATTCCATGCGCCGGTGCAATACGTCGAGCAGATAGAGGTCCTTGCCCTTGATCCCCCAGCTCGTGCACACGCTGAAATCGCTGAGCTCGGTCGCCTTGTTGGCGGTGTCCCAGCTCTGTACGACGCGGTCGAAGCTCTGGGGCAATTCAGAAGGCGTGTAATGGCTGAACCAAACCGGCTTGACGAGACCGCCGCCCAATGGCGAGGGGGCCTGCTGGTACTGGCCGGCGAAATTGTACTCCCCGATCGTCCGGCGGATCTGCTCGAGCATTGCCGGCGGCTCGCGCTCGGGGTGCAGTGCCTCGCCCCGCCGACGGGTAAAATGCCGCGGTCCCCATACCGTCTCGACCGCGTAGGTTTCGTCCTCCTCGGCGATCGCCGGGAAGCGCACGACCTCCCAATCTTCCTGGGCCAGCACGTGGCCGACGAGATCGTCCTCGTGCAGCCGGTGCATGATCAGGATGATGGCACCCTTCTGCTTGTCGTTCAGTCGGCTGTGGAGGGTATGGTCGAACCACTCGTTGGCAGCCCGCCGCTGGGTTTGCGACAAGGCCTCCTCGGGCTTCAACGGATCGTCGATGACAATGATGTCGGCACCCCGTCCGGTCAGCACCCCGCCGACCGAGGTGGCGAGCCGGCACCCTTGGGCGGTCGTCTCGAACTCCGGTACGGCCTGGCGCTGCGCGGAAAGCCGGGTCGGGAAGGCCCGCTGGTACCATTCGCTCGTGACGATACGCCGGCAATCGCGCGCGAGCTTGTCGGCGAGATCCTGCGCGTAGCTGACGCAGAGGATCTGCGAGCCGGGCCGACGCCCGAGGCACCACGCCGGAAACGCGACCGAGCCCAACAGCGACTTCAGGTAGCGCGGCGGCACATTGACGATCAGCCGCCGGATTTGACCCTCGTAGACCGCGGCCAGCTTTGCGGTCATGACCTCGACGTGCCAGTCCATCGCGAACGCCACGAGCGGGTTGAGCTCGCGAAAACAGCGTTGTGCGAAGGCGGTGAAATCGAGCCGCAGCTGGGCGTCCTCCTCGCGCTGGGTCAGCGCCTCGCTGTACATCGCCGTGGCTACGGGCACCGCAGCCGATCGCATGGTGGACGCCATAACGGCCCCTCTCCGCCCTTCAGGGGGGAGAGGGAGGGGCCCGTCGCGCAGCGACGGGAGGGTGAGGTGGGGGGTGCCGCGAACCGACTCGTCGGCCCCCCTCACCCTGCCCTCTCCCCCCTGCCGGCGGGGGGGTATAGATATATCCACCAAACTGGGCCACCCTGAACAACCATGACGAGAGCGGGTTGGGTTGAGACTCCGGCTACGAGCAACCGGCCGGCCAGACCCAGCATGCCCGAAGGCGAGGCGTTCCGTGAACGGCCGATCATCGCTCGGTTTTCAGCCTTTCCAAGGTAAAGAACCCCGTTGATTGCCGAACTATGTGCTTTATACGAAGATCAAGATTTAGAGAAATTACGCTTCAAACGCCCAAGCAAGTTTATATTCCTTTGTGGTGGCATAATATCCGCCGATAACAATTCGCCGAATACACTACGCGATTATTTGTATCGTACTAAACATTTGTCATCACGGTTAAAAGGGCCTCTTTTGAAATCCGAGTGGGTTGGGTCTGATGAGGAGCGTCCTGCGGGCGCGGTCAAGGGCGGGCGAAGCCCGGCGAAGCGGACCCTTGACGGTGCCCGCAGGACCGTACAATCGAACAGGGCTGAATGCGGCATTGTGCTGCATTCAGCCTTGGAAGCAACAGACAAACCCGCCAGACCAACGGCTTCATCGAAGCCCTCAACAGCTTCTTTCAGGCCGGCGAACGCAAAGCGCGCGGCTACACCCGCTCTCGTCATGGTTGTTCAGGGTGGCCCAGTTTGGTGGATATATCTATACCCCCCCTGCCGGCGGGTGGAGAGGGTAAAACTCGTCTTTTGCGGGGTAACGGTAGGCGATCGGCGTCATTTCTCGGTTGCGATCTGATCCCGGATGGCGCCTTCGAGCCTCGCCTTGAGCTGTGCCAGGACCTCCTCGTCGGCCGGGCCGACGGTGGGGGTCGGGGCGGCAGAAGAGCGCGCCCGCGCCTCGAGGTTCAGCATCAGGTCGAGCAGGATCTTCAGCGAGCGCGCATCGGCAGAGGCGGATTTGTTGACGAGCTGCTTGATCACCGCCTCGCGCTTGGTGATCTTGCGGGCGCCGACCGTTCTCGGTGATCGTCAGCGGGTCGTTCAGCAACGTCGTCAGGTTTTTCGCACCGCGCGGACGCCCGCGCGGGTTGCCGGACTGGCCCTTCTTGAAGCCCGCACCTCGCGGCGGCTTGCCGTAACCCACCTCGTAATCGCCCTTCGTCCCGGTCGGCATTCTGTCCTCTCAAGGTTACCGGGACTTGATATAGCGGGAAAAGGACGCAATTGTCAATAGGAAAATTGTTATTATGATACGATATTCCTTTTCCATTGTTATTCGATTGTTAGCGCTCCCAAAATTCGTTGATCGGCGAAAAAATTCCATTGATCTTCCATTGATCCGCTAAGTAACGAATTTTGTTTCTAACCTCCTGATAACGCGCCTTATTTTTCACGCCGAATCGGCCGGCCGGGGCGTGAAATCGCGATTTTCGCTGTATAGCGGCCGCCTCGGGGCGGGTCGGCCGCTAATATGATGCTGCGTGCCGGGGTCGACAGCATCGATCCATGGTCGATAGGATCGCTGATCGCATTCAACGGAAAGGCGCCCAGCATGACCCGCCATTTCGGCGTCCTGATCCCTTCGACCAACACAACCGTCGAGATCGAGTGCCGGCTATTGCCGGCGACCTACCAGGCGCATATCGCGCGGCTCATGTCGAGCACCCCCGGCCGCACCTTTGCGCCGAGCCGGGACGAGGACATCGACTACCAGTCGCGCCTGCTCGGCACCGCCAAGGTCGAGCTCGTGATTTTGGCGCAAACTTCGGCGAGCCTCTTCGCCGACGACTACGACCAGGTCGTAACCCGGCGGATGAGCGCCGGGGCCGGCGTCCCGGCCATTACCTCGGCGCAGGCGGTCGGGCGCGCGGTGCGCGCGCTCGGGGCGCGGCATATCGCAATCGTCTCGCCCTATTCGGAAGAGGTCAATCAGCGCGCCGGCCGCTATTTTGCGTCGCAACACGGGCTCGAGACCGTCGCTCTCGAGGGGTTTGGCGCGACCGATTCCTATGCGATAGGGCAGCTCGGCCCGGAGAACGCGCGCAACGCCTTCGCACGGATCGACCGGCCCGAGATCGAGGTCTTTGTCGTGCCCGGCGGCAACTTCCCGACCATGAGTTCGATCGCCCAATGGGAACGGGAATTCGGCAAGCCGGTCGTGACCACCAATCAGGCCTCGTTCTGGGCGATGCTGCGTGCCTTCGATACCGGCGAGCACATCCCCGGCTTTGGCCGCCTGCTCGACGAGGTCCCGGCCGGCTGAGGGCTCAGGGCATGTAGTAGGCGAAGACGACCGGAGAGACGAAGGCCCAGGTCTCGATAAACGTAGAACGGTTGGGCTTGCGCCCGAGCTCCTCCATCGCGCCTAAGAGGCAGAACCAGTTCAGCACCTCGTGCTGGCCGCTGTCCTCGATCTCGTCGGTCGTGTAGCGGTGCCAGGTCGTGTAGTCGCCCTTTTCCAGCGCGTCGTACAGGCGGCGATCCGCCGCGACATCGGGCCAAAGCTGGTAGTTCTTCTCGGTCAGAAACGAGTGTGACCAGCTCGACGAGGCCATGATCGCGGTGCGCCACGGGCTCCTCGCCATTACCCGCGCGGCGGCAGCACCCACCGCCATGCAACGTGCGGGGCTTGGCGACGGCGGATCGAGCTCGCGGATCTTGTCGCGCATCGCCAACGGCAATCGCAGCCCGCGCGCCGCGTTGACGCGCCGCCCGTAGCAATTCACCGAGAACGGCACGACCGGGTAATCGAACCCACGCCGTTCGTCGTCGAGCAGCAACAGCGTGTAGGCGAAGGCATGGCCGAGAGGATGATGCAGGGGCCGGTAGGCGTAGGCTGCGTCGATCCCGGCTTCGAGCAGTCCTGAAGCGAGGTATTTGCCGGCCGCGCGGTGGCCGGCGAAGCTGAAGCGCGCGTCATTAGGCTCGCCCCAGGGGTTCCAGGCCCGGTTCTTCCACGGCTCGATCTGGTGCTCGTCATAGGCCAGCACCGCGAAGGGGGGAACGACGTCCTCCTTGAAATTCTCGTACTGGTCGTCGCCGAACATGACGATCACGTCGGGCTTGAAGTCGTCGAGTGCCGCCCGCGCCTCGGCAAAGTGCCGACGATAGACCTCGCGCGCCCGCCCCGCTGCCGCGGCACCGAAATCGTTGCCGAGCTCCTCGCGCAATTGAGACGGCCAGCGCGCCGGGTCCTTCATCTCCGCCGGCATGTCGGGATCGTCGAGCGAGGTCCGCATCATGCCGGTCCAGTCCTCGTTCCGGCGCAGCATGACCGGCCGATGCGTGCAGCCCAATCCCAAGATTTCAGCCATTTTCGCTCTCCCGTTCGAGATTGCTTCGTCGCGCCGACGCGCTCCTCGCAATGACGGGGATTCTGTCATTGCGAGCGCAGCGAAGCAATCTCGGCCTTACGGGAGGTCGACCATCAGCGTCTCACGCGTGGTTGGCGTGCCAGTAGGTGTTGCGCAGCACCTGACCGGGCAGCGCGCCGGTGTGCTTGCCCTGGTCGTACAGCACCTGGCCGTTGACGACGGTAGCAAAGATGCCTTCGGCCGGCTCCTTGATGCGCCAAGCGCCCTTCGGGAAGTCGCGGACGACGACCTCGTGGCCGCACTTCACGGTAGCCGGATCGAAGATCACGACATCGGCGGCCATGCCGGGATGCAGCAACCCGCGATCATAGAGCCCGAAAACCGAAGCCGAGTCGAAGGTCAGCCGCCGCACCGCCTGTTCCAGGGTCATCACCTGCTTCTCGCGCACCCATTCGCCGAGGAGCTTGGTGAGGTAGCCGTAGCCGCCGTGGAATTGCACGTGCGCACCGCCGTCGCCGAGCCCGATCACCGCGTTGGGATGGGTCAGGATCTTTGTCAGCGCCTCGTCGTCGACATTGTTCTCGGCCTGCAAAAAGCGGGTTTCGAGCTTTTCCTCGACCACGAGATCGAGGAAGGCGTCGATCGCCCGCTTGCCCTGCTTCTCGGCAATCTGCCCGATCGACTTGAACTGCATCCACTTGTTCTTTTCGAGCACCGGCTCGTTGACCCACATGTAATTCCACCAGGTCTTCGAGAAGCCGACCGCCGTTTCGGGCTTGTTGACGACCGCTTCCTCGTGGAGCTTGGCGCGGATCTCGGGGTCGGCATAGGCCTTCAGCTTCTCTTCGTCCGACGACAGCAGGATCGGGTGCCAGGTCGGCAGACCGCGGAATACCTGGCAGTTCTTCATCGTGAAGTCCTGCGTGACCCGGTTCGGGCTACACATCGGGTAGGCGCGGATGCCGAGTGCGGCGGTCTCCTCGACCCGCGCCATGTGCGTCTTCCATTCGTCGGGCTTGCGCATCGTCTGGGAGAGGCTGTTGTAGACGACGGTGCGGCCGGTCGCCTCGGCGAGACGACGGATCATGCCGTCCTTCAACTCGACATATTGGCCGCCGCCGGCCTGAATGGTACCGGTGCCCATTTCGCGCAACACGTCGCCCAGCGCGAATATCTCCTTTTCGTCGGCCCACAACGCAGGGATATGGACGCCCTGTGGATCATAGTGGCCCTTTTCGCGCGACACCGAGAGCCCGAGCGCGCCCGCTTTCATGCCGTCGCGGACGACATCCTGCATCGCCTTGATCTGGTTGTCTGAGGCGCCCGGCTTCTGGCACTCGTCGCCCATCACGTAATGGCGCACCGCGGTATGGCCGATCAGATTGCCGACATTGATGCCGAGGCACTTGTCGAGATGGTCCATGTATTGGCCGGTCGTCTCCCAGTCGAACTCGACCGTACGCAACACCTCCATCGGGATCGCTTCGACATAGGAGAGGAACTCGGCCAGCCGCTCCTCGGTGCCTTTGCGCACCGGCGCCAATGACAGGGAGCAATTGCCGAAGATCACGGTAGTGGCGCCGTGCTCGGGAGAGAAGGTGCACAGCGGGTCCCAGGTGACCTGGGCATCGTAATGGCAGTGGTTATCGATAAAACCGGGGGCGACGGCGCGGCCTTCGGCGTCGATCGTGCGCGCCGCAGTGCCGCTCAGTTTGCCGATGTCGACGACATTGCCGTTCTTGATGCCGACATCGCCCCGGAACGCCGGCATCCCTGAGCCGTCGACAATCAGTCCGTTCTTGATCAGCAAATCATACGCCAATGTCATTCCTCCTCCGGCCGGATCATTTCGGGCAACAGTGTAGCGCCTCGCGCGTCCGAGACCCACCCTGGGTGCGTGCCGAGCCATGACGTGAACGCGGAGGTGCCCATCGCAAGGCGATGGTGATGGTGGCCGCGGAAGCGGTTCGTGCTAAAGCCTGGACGCCGACGCCGATGGGAGCTGCCGAAGCCATGACATTATCCGCCGAAGAATATCACGATCATCTGAAGACAACCGCGGTGCGCGCGGGCTTCACCTTCGGCGACGTCGTTCTGCCGAGCGAGCACGATGTGAGCGTCGGGCAGCTGCGATTTCGTTATCTCGATTGGGGAACCAAAGGGCTGCGGCCGATCCTCTTTCTGCACGGCGGCGCCTTGACCGCGCATACCTGGGATTTGTGCTGCCTCGCATTGCGCGACGATTTTCACTGTATCGCACTCGATCAGCGCGGCCATGGCGACACCGACTGGGCGCCCGATGCCGATTATTCGATCGATGCCCAGCGCGAGGACATCCGAGGCTTCGCCGATCGGCTGGGTCTCGACCGCTTTGTACTCGTCGGGCAGTCGATGGGAGCGATCAACGGGCTTGCCTTCGCGGTCGCCCACCCCGAGCGGCTTTCGGCATTGGTCATGATCGACGCCGGCCCCGAGGTCAGGCGCCGGGGGTCAAGCCGCATTCGCGAGTTCGTCAACGGCGGGGCCAAACCGGAGACGCTCGAGGAGATCATCGAGCGGGCGCTCGCCTTCAACCCGCGGCGTGATCCACAGATCCTGCGCCGCAGCCTGATGCACAATCTACGCCGGCAACCGGATGGCAACTGGAGCTGGAAATACGACAGGAGTAGGTTTCAGCGGCTCGATCAAGACACACATCTGGCCGAGCGACGCCGGCTCGCCGACAATCTCGCCAACGTCACCTGTCCCGCCTTGGTCGTGCGCGGCGCCGAGAGCGACGTGTTCCACCAGGACGATGCCGAGCGTTTGGCGAAGAATTTTCCCGATGGCCGGCAAATCACGATCGCGCAGGCCGGGCACACTGTGCAGGGCGACAACCCAAAGGACTTGGTCGCCGCGCTGCGCGAGTTTCTCGGATAATACACCTCACCCCTGCCGGACCAGCCGGCGAACCCGGTGGTTCTCGGTGTCGCCGATATAGATCGACCCGTCGGGTCCGACAACGACGCCGTGCGGGCGGCCAAGACCCGCTGCCCGCGCCGGACCGCCGTCGCCTTCGCCGCCCTTCCGGCCGCCGGCGATGGTCTCGACAACTCCGTTCGCGGCATAGATGCGGCGGATCGCATGGTTCTCGGTATCAACGATCAGAATATCGCCGCCGGGGTCGAGAGCGAATTCCTTCGGCGCGTCGAAGACAGCGTCCCGCGCCGGGCCGTCGTCGCCGCTGTAACCGCGCACACCGGTGCCGGCCACGGTTGTGATGACCCCGGTACGGGGGTCGGCCGCGCGCAACGTGCTGCCCTGGCGCTCCAGGATGTAAACGGTTCCGTCAGCCGCCACCTTGACCGCGCGAGCGCCGTGGATGCCGGCCGCCGTCGCGGGTCCGCCATCGCCACTGTGCTGCGCCTCGCCGGTTCCGGAGAAGGTCGAGATCGTGCCGGTGGCGAGGTCGACGACGCGAACCCGGTGGTCTGCAACATCGGCGATGAACAGCCGACCTTGGGTGGGACCGAGCGCCAGCCCGTTCGGCTCGACCATTCCCGCTCGTGAAGCCGGGCCGCCGTCACCGCTGAACCCCGCGATGCCGTTGCCGGCGAACGTCGTGATCACGTCCGAGGCGCCCTCGACCCGGCGGACGCAATGGTTGTGGCGGTCGGCGATGTAGACGTTTTCGGCCTTGTCGATCGCGATGCCGTAAGGCTCGTTGAGCCGGGCGGCGGTGGCGGGGCCGCCATCCCCGGAATAGCCGGCCTCGCCCGAGCCGGCGCAGGTCGTGATGATACCGGTCTGCGCATCGACCCGCCGGATGCGATGGTTGAAGGTGTCGGAGAAATAGAGATTGCCGTCCATGTCGAAGCCGACAT
>Ga0209656_10002571_pt1 | contig 11753 bp, 14 predicted proteins | sample BogFormECP12_OM2_FD_188239 | JGI IMG/M metagenome (GOLD analysis project Ga0209656, IMG submission 188239) | Bog forest soil microbial communities from Calvert Island, British Columbia, Canada - ECP12_OM2 (SPAdes) (version 2) | ecosystem: Environmental > Aquatic > Freshwater > Wetlands > Bog ... | reverse complement strand
TATCGCATTCCGCGAATTCGTAACCGAAGGTTAGGAATTCGTCAGAGTTGTACAACGTGCCTCAAGAGGCCGTCAATAGCGCATTGGCTGCCTTCTCGGATGGGGAAAATGCGCCGGATTCAGGTATGTAACCCGTTGAATAGAGAAAATTGACTGGGCACGGAGACTCTGCGGAAGCGTGCACAAAACAAGGACCGAGAAAATCAACAAACGAGATTGACGCATCGGGCCCCCTTTTAATTCTCGCCCTAAAGGGGAGACAATTTATCCGGGCGACCTTACAAACTGCAGTGACGTATGTCACCGACGGATGTTCAGGTTATAGGGGTCGCCCGCCATTTCCTCGAACTGAGCATGTAAAACGAATTACAATCCGTGGCTGTCACGACCAACCATCGCCTTAACCAGGATTTCCATGTTGGGGCCCCAGATTCTAAGTACGATACACCCAATTTGCTCCGTTTGTGCGTTCTTTCTTTGGCAGTTCGGGCGGCCGGCGAGTAACCGTGGCACTCTCTTACTCGATCAAAGCTCAATGTTATTTCTTACTACAGATTCATTGCGACTTCGATCGCCCTTTCCAACTGGGTGTCCCTGCCTTCTTGCAGCGCTTCTCGTGACAGATCGCAGGGAACGGCCGGATTAATGCCGTCGTTCTCCAACATCCTCCCCTGCCAAGTGATGTAGGCGGCAACAGGCAGTCCGAGAATATAACCGTGCCCGACCTTGAATGCGCCACCACTGAGAAGCCGACCCGGAGTTTTGGTGCCTACTATTGTTGCCAGCTTGTTTTCCTCCGCGAACGCGGCTACCATCTCGCCCGCGCTCGCGGTGTGCTCGTTCACCATTAGCACAACCCGCCCGTGGAAGCGGCGCGGACCCAGCCCTTCGGTGACCACAAGGATAGACTTGTCCACGAAGGCATACCGCGCTGCCAGCCAAAAGAGAGTCGATTTGCGAGACGGAATCCGTCCAAAACGGGTCAGTTCTTCTCTCCGATAGCCTCGCTCCCGACGCTTTCGCGTCAGGCTGTAGCCCACTTCCAGTTTCCCAGGAGTCAGGTAACTCATCAGACGCAGTCCGCCGATCCCGCCACCTGTGTTGCCGCGTAGGTCGACAATGAGTCGGCTGCAGCCGTTCAGAGACGCGATCCCTCGATCGATGTCCTTTGCCACATCGATCCCGATCGCACCAGGAAACATCGCCGCTTTGAGCAGGCCGATCTCGTCGGTGAGCATCTCAGCGTGAACTGCCTCTGGCGCCGTTACTGGATGCTTCTTGGACTTGGGCATGGGCAACTTAAGGGTGACTCCCTGAACTCCGCCGTCCAGTTTCTGGATCGTGACCTGCGCTGATTCTCCGGCTGAGAATGTGAGGTCCTCCGGCGGCCGAATCTCCCGCTCGCCCATTCCGAGCAACAAGTCCCCAGGCCGTATCCCAGCCAAGTAAGCCGGGCCGCCTCTATGTACGTCCTGAAACATCCAGCGTTCGGTTCCGTTCATCGGGATGCGGTGCAGAGTCGCATTGATCGCATGGCGCGCTGGTATATTTCGCATCCCAGCGTGCCGGAATCCGGTGTGGCTGGTCTTGAGTTCTGCTAACCGATTCGCACACGCCGTATGTCCTGGGGCGCGTGCGGCTCTGTTACCAGACAAAGTGCGGCTGGTGAAAAAGAATTGGTGATGACACAAAATGCCAAGTTGAGGCCTCTGGTCCCGCAGGCAGAGTGCAAGAGCTATTCTGCGAGAACACTTTGAGCAAGATCCTGGTTTCGGCTCCGCAACCTTACAAACAACCGAACCCGAGATCCCCCAGTACCCGGGCATCACTCGCCTAGTCAGCCCGTTTGACGAACGCTCGATTTCGAGGTAACAAGAGCGCTGGACGAAGTCGATGTGGCCCTGAACGGCGAAACGAGGTACGCGGAACCGGTGCGCGGTTCGTTGAACACCGGGCATGCAAGTATTCGGGCAGGAGGTAAAGCGCCATCGGAAGCCGCACAAGACGATCCGGCATTGCCGAGCCCGTTTTGGTGCATGTCGCGTACGTGCCAGATGGGAGCGGGCACGGAAACCCGACAAGCGGAGTATGTAGACCATGACGCCAGAACCATTTGTGACAGCAGACGACATCGCTAAGCACCTGAAGATCACCCGCCGCCAGGCGCTCGAAATGACTCGCAAGCGGATCATCCCGGCTCATCCGCTGGGAACTGGCGAGCATCGGAGGGTATGGCGTTACAAGATCAGCGAGGTTGACTCCACCTTAGGGTCGGGTGCGCACAAGCTTTCCACATCAAACGAATGAAGGGGCATTGGCCAAGTTGCGCACCCAAGGTACAATGCCAGTCGGCAGTTCCCGGAGCCAACGGAGGAAATCCAATGGCTAGAGAATCACGGGGATGGTTCAGACGCAAGAAAGGACGTTTGGTGTTTTGCTGGAATGCCCAAAACGACAGGACTGGGGACATTAAGGAGGTGTCCAAAGTTGTGGGTCCTGACAGCTTGTCCGACTCCAAAGGTTGGGAGATAGTGGGCGTGTTAAAGAAGGAAGGCAAGATCAGAATGGATTGTAGTGCCTCGCCTGACACGCTAACTTTCGCCAACCTCGCCTCCTACTACTTCGCGAACAAGAAGTTCAAGAAGCAGTCAACGAAGGACCTGCACGAGCAGATCATTAGCGGTGTCTGCGTACCTCGCTGGGGAGATGAGATTGCCATCGATATCAAGCCCGTCAAGATCAAACGTTGGCTTGAGAAGCTATACGTGGAAGACCCGACCCGAGAAAAGTACCGATCAGTGATGGGAACCGTCTACACGTTCGCGCAGTGCGAGGGCATTATTCCCCTCGGGCTGGAGCACAACCCCCTGCACTGGGTGAAGGGGTTCTCCTCCGTCTCAAACTACGAGGCCATAACTCTGGAGCCAGAGCAGACGTACCGGGTGCTTGAGCTTCTTGAGCAGGCGGAATACACACTCCTGCTCCTGATCGCAGCTACGGGTCTGAGAATGTCCGAGGCTCTCGGTCTCCGTTGGATGGACATGCTTTGGGACAAGGGTGAGATAAAAATCCGACGGACCTACGTACATAACGTGATGCAGGACGGAGCGAAGACTCGGCTTTCGAAGTCTTCGGTGGAGATGCATTCACTGTTAGCTGCGGTGCTGAAGTCATGGCAGCAGCAGACGCTCTACAGCAAGCCTGAGGACTATGTCTTTGCAAGCTACAAACTCGGCGGCAAGAAGCCGAGAGTGGGGTCAATGATCGTGGAAGACTATCTGAGACCTGCTGCTGTGAAGGCCGGGGTCATCAAGGTTGACGAAGACGGCCGAACCTTCGATCTGGATAGGAACGAGATCAAGCGGTTCGGGTTCCATACGTTCCGTCACTCGTTGGCGTCGTTCTTGATGGCAGAGGGCGAAAACCCTGCTGTCATCCAAGCCACGTTGCGTCACGCTCGCCTCGACATGACCATGTACTACTCGCATGCCCGCAAGCAGCAGAAGAGTGCCGCTCAGGGCATGGTGCTGGAGGCGCTTATGGCCAAACGGGGGCCAAAACGGGGGCCGGAGGCAATGACGCAGTGATGTCGTGGATAGGGAACTTGTGTATAATGATGTACTTACCGCATTTTGTGGGCGCTTAACTCAGCGGTAGAGTGCCATCTTCACACGGTGGAAGTCACAGGTTCGAATCCTGTAGCGCCCACCATTATTTTCAAGGGCTTACCGGGAATTCACCCGAAAAGCCCAACCCACAATTCAACCCACAAAACGCCCCTCATTGGACCATCCCCGACGGCATTCCCAATTCCTTTAGGAATGCGCCTTGCGCGGCCCGTGTTTCGTCGCCATCACCCTGGGTGTAGATATCCAGCGTCGTCTGAATGCGGGAATGACGCAGGATGCTCTGTACGGTCTTGGGCTCGACCTTCGCCTTGTTCACAAGCCAATTGGATAGCGAGTGCCTGAGATTGTGGAGCCCAAATCTCTGGCCGTTCTCAATTTGTACCCCTGCTGCCTTGGCTGCCGGTCGAAGATGGTCGGCAACAAAGATTGCGGGTGACATCGGCACACGGCCTTCTGCTTTGAGCGACGGGAATACGAAGTCCGTTTCCTTGGCATAAGGCGTTCGTGCGTGCCATTCCTTCAGGTGATAGGCGAGGATAGGGTGTAAAGGGACATGGCCTTCTGACTTGCGGCTCTTGGTTGGCCCGTCCTTGCCCCGAGACCAGCGCTTGCTGATAGCGATCTTCGCCTGCTCCCAGAGCACGTCTGCCCAGCGCAGCGCGAGCAACTCGGATGAACGGAGTGCCGTTGCAGCGCAGGTGAGCACGAGAATCCTGTGCAGGATATTCGGCAGGCTCTGGATGATGGCCAGTGTCTGCTGAGGGTTTACCAGAATCGCTTTGTAGTTGGTTGTGGAGCGCGTTTCGACTGCCAACACGGGGTTACGGGCTATGTGCTCGTGAAGGATGCCGACCTTGTAAATGCGCAGCATGGTGCCTCGAAACTTCGAGATCGTCGTCCAGGCGAGTCCCTTAAGCGAAATCAGCTCTACGCCGAAATTGGACACCTCAGATCAGAAGCCGAGACGATGTCCTTCGTTGACCTTTCGCGATTGTTGAGCGACCAGTTGCAGAATCCGATCATGCGCAGCGATCCAAAGTTGCGCCTCTGGAGAAAGCGATCGAGGTCGTTAAAGCGCTGTAGTGAGCGGTAGCTCTGAGCTTCCGTCTTCAGCGCTCTACGTTGATTGATGCCATGAGCCTTCCTTGGCGGCGGCTTCCTTTTTGCCAAGTCGAGAACAGGTAGCGCGCTCTCGCTTGGGCGGGTGGCTCATTCGGCGGTCCCACGCCCGAGAAAGAAACCTCTAAGCGGGAGCGGTGCCTAATTTGGCTCGGACTGAGGACCTAGTTAACATGTCTGCCGAAGGGAGAGGTGGCACCCGTGACTTGGACCATTCGGACTATGGCTGTGATCTTGATGTTTACCGTTTATCTGACTGGCTGCGCCACTCACAAGAACTCCGCCGACCAGCAGTCAAAGGAAACTACCGAGGCAGAGGTGCTGGGTGCATGCATTGAGGTGGGAACGCTCGACCTAGAATTTGCCAAGAAGGACGCCCCTCTGACTGCAATCGATCACGCTAACAAAAAGGTCCTAGGTGAGGCCCAAACGGCGGCGGCTCAAGGAAAGGCCAACCTCGCAGCCGGCATGCGACAGATCGCTCGCAACAAGACAAAAGAACATATGCCGGAAATTCAAGCAGCCATTTCATCTATGCCACGAATACAGAAAGATCTTGAATCGAAAACCTTCGCCAGCACTCTTCCCGTAGAGGCACGTGAAATCCTTGACCTTTACAGCAAGTCAACAGCGCACCTAGTTGAGGTCGAGACCACGCGCGCATTGGCCATGTCCGCCTTTGCAGAACGTGGCGACCTCGCACCGATGAAGGCTATGTACAATATCGATAACACCTACTCTGACAAGTTTCGCGCGGACTACCAGCCCATTAAGGAAGCATTTGACAAACTTTGTCATTTGACTCCAGGAAAGTGACGCTTGTGGGGCGGGTGACCCGGGTATCTGCGGAAAACTACTGAATTTGCGGGTTCAGCAGAGGGCCAATCCACCAGGGCAAAGATACCCAGGGGAACGCGTCCAGTCAGAAGGCCGCCCTTCATGCTATGGACACCCGCGCACGATGCTAAGTTGTTGAACTTGGCTGGATACGAACCAGTGAAGAAGATTGCTCGGCGGCTTGGCCGTTCCGAACGCGCCGTTCGCTATCGGCTTGGAGCACTCGGGATCAGTGGCAAGGTCACTGATGGATGGTCGCTGCGGACTCTGCAGGCAACTCTCCGTGTGAGACGCCCCAGACTCCGCCGGCTCATCGGAATCGGCATACTGAAAGTGCGCGATCCGCGCATATCTGCAAGCTCCCTGGCAGTACTCTGCGACAAGATTCGTGCATCTCTTGACCCCTTCACCATTGAAAAAATCTCGGCTGCCCTGGCAAATGGGGATGACGCATACTCCTGGGAACGGGCAGCAAACCTTCTTGGCGTGCCCGTGGCCCAAATACAAGACTGGATTTCTGCTGGCAGACTGCGAGTCGTGGACCCGTTTGTCACTGATAGGTCGTTTGAGGAGTTCTGCAAGAACCACGGAGAGGAGCTTAAGGCGTCGCTGATTGATCCACTCACCGCGAAATGGTTAGTGAGCGAGTACGGCGCGTCAGAAATAGCCGCGAACGGCGGGGACGTTTCTCCTGCTCGAAAGCATGCGTTGGTGATACGAACATGCAAGTGCGGACGGAAAATAGCCGGGAATCGCAACCGTCTCCGCACGGGTGTTGATCGTCTTGAATCCGATACTGGCGTCTGTGGCCCAGGACGGAATCAGGCCCCAGCGAGCTAGCGAGAAGCGCCGCTCTGGTGTCGATGGATCCTGGCGAATAATTCCGACAGGTTGCGACGGGGCAATGTTGTAGCGAGGCTCCCAATCGACCTCGTTATCTGTCTCGAAATATTCCTCAATCAATTGCTTGCGTCTGGATAGACGATAGCGGCCACACATCTCCCCGGCTCCTCAGCTCAAGTAATAATGTAATGGAACTGACGAATCGGCGTGATACGTATTCGGCCGGCTGGGACCTGGAATCGTCTTTTTGGCGTTAGACTTGCGAAAAATCATCCATGTCGACATGGACGCGTTTTACGCTTCAGTCGAGCAGCGCGATAATCAGCAGCTGCGCGGCAAGCCCGTGATCGTTGCTTGGCTGGGCAATCGCTCTGTCGTCTGTGCCGCTTCGTACGAGGCCAGAAGCTTCGGTGTGCATTCGGCCATGCCAGCAAAACGAGCGGAACAGTGCCCGCGAACTCAAGACCCATTTATCGATCGCGCGGCGTGCCTTTCTTGTGTCAACGCAGCCGATAACGAAATCAACGTCTGAGCCTTTCTTGAGCTCTTGAATCGTCGCTTGCAAGCCCTGCCAGTTCAGCCCCCAGAAGAGGTTGATCCGATGCGCCAGAACAATCGCCTTTGGGAAGCCAATCTCGGTTCGGCAGAACGGCTGGCGGACGCAGTTGGTTTCACTGACTGTGTCTGGGTCGATCAGGGCACAACTAAGCCTCCTGGATGTCCAAAGGCGAGGAGGGCTTGATGAAGGTACGGAAGCCCTGACGCGATAGCGCTGCCGTTCCCGCCACAGCCGGCCACAAGTATTCGAATTGGCCGTTCCAGCAATTGGGGATCGACAGTGTGAGTCATCGCTGTGCCGCCTCCAGTTTTCTCAGGTACTCGTTCACCGGCTCCATCTCGATCAGCATGGATCGGGGGAAGATCTTCTTCCCGGCGAGGCTTTTCCAGAGGGCTGCCGTACCGCCCTTGCGCTTCGTCAGTCGTCCCGCACCACCTGGGTGGGTGAATTCACTTTGAAAGAACGCCTGCTGCCAGGCTGGGATCGAGGCAACCGTTAAGGACTTGGGGGAGCGCATGGTGCCGGCGCAGACCGCACCGTTGCCGTCGATGTTCCAGTAGGGTGCAGCCGCCAGTCTCGTGTCGGGACCAGGGCGGTGGTTGTTAGGGAGTGCCCGGACGAACAGAACCCCGGTCCGGACCACAAACAGCAGCGCTGGATGCGGAAAGAGCTTGCCTGAAATGTCGGCAAGCTCAGATCCGTCACGGAAGAACATGGGCCGGATCGTCGCGGGCGTCCACCATCCGATCAGTTCAGGAGTCCGGGCAACAACGTTCTCGGGCATGCAAGGCCGGTTCAAGATTCAGCCTGACTTCTGGCCCAAGGGACCGGGTGAACGCGATGTACATGTCAAGAACGCTGTTCAGATGATGGTGGGCTTCTTCAAGCTGAGTGGAGAACAGGGTTTTCTTCACTTCAAAAAGAGCGATTACTTGGCGAATAGGCCACTTGAACAACGGCGTTTGGTGAACCGGAGTGCCAGTGCCACATACCAACATGCAATCGATCTGCCCGCTTAGCTTCCCATCGTGACCTTCGACAAACCCTGAAACAACACGCAGGCCGAGATCCTCGGGAATCATGCGTCGGAGCAGATCCGTGGTAAGCCCTTCGTATTGCGCTCCAATCGTTGGGGCATGCCGGATGCCTGATTGCGCAATCAGCTCCATTTCACGCTGCTTCAGCGAGTCAAGAAGGCCCGCAACCGTACGAATCATAGATCTCCTTTCGCTGGAGTAACTTACGGCCTCTCCAAAATGCCGACAGCGCCGCCCAATGACAACCGTGTATCCTTAGCCTAACACATTTCTACGTGTGGCACGCAGAAATGCGGTATACTCGAAACTGCGGAGGATTCCCATGGAAACTGTGGCTCATGGACAAGAGTTAACTGTTTGGGCTGACGCCAGCGTACTTGCTGAAGCGAAACATCTCTTCTCGCATTTCGAAGCTGCGATACGTCCCATCCCCAAGACTTGCCATTCCAAGGACGTGCCGAAAAGTAAGGTGTCGGTCGTCTATCTGAAGCATTCCGAACCGAAGAAGGATCATATTTCTTTTTTGGAGTGTTTCAAAAGTCCGAAAGTTGAATTCCTTTTGTTCTACATGCCTCACGACTCTTCGAGTTTGGCCTTTCGATGGGGACAAATGGTCGGGAAGGAGTGCGTCGCTAAAACAGACTGGGCGTTCAACTTCCAACATCTGAAGCAAATCTTGCGATTGAGAAATGTAATTGCCCATTCTGGGCAGGATGCTCACGACGAGTTCGATTTACCCCTCGCTCGAAAGCGATTGGGGCTTACTCAGGAGCAGATGGCGAAGGCCCTGAATGTTGCTCCCCGCACGATTCAAAATTGGGAAGGTGGCGTAGGGACAAGCCAGATGGCCAAGAAAACCCAAGATCTCAAGGAACTTCTCCAATTGATGGACGAGTTTGTGATTGCTCCGAAAGAGCAGGAGTGGCTGCAGACACCTCTGCCGGCAATTCGGAACCAAACGCCCGCCCAAGCAATCGTGGAGGGGAAGATGCGAGACATCATCGTTGAATTCTTGCGGCTCAGAGAAGGGCAGCCTGTTTGACGCTAAGCCGGCGCGAACGCGACCTGATTGCGGCTTGGACCGACAAGGCCCAGCCGCACAGTGGTGTTTACTTTCGGAGCGTTAGCTATACCTTCATGAAACCTGAGACAGTCCTTGACGGCGCGGGAGCCGCAGCTCACGGCGGTCGCTTTGCCTCGCCAGGCACCGCTGCCGTCTACCTGTCCGAGTCCGATGCCGTGGCCACCAGCGAGGTCACGGGCCGAAAGAAGCGGTTAGGCGGCGCCGCCCTCATCAACGTCGACAAGTACCCTCGCATCGTATTTGCTGTTCGGTTCGATCTCACGCGGGTGCTCGATCTGACCCAGCGTCTCCCAAGGGGCTTGGGAGCTATCCGAGACAAATGTCTCGGTGAAGACCTTTCCCCATCCCAGCAGTTCGGCGATCTATTGGTGTCGCAAGGCGTGGAGGGCTTGCGATTCCCAAGCCAGGCGGGTCCCGGAGTCAACCTCGTTGTCTACAAGAAATGCTGTGATCCCAACGCACTCCAGATCGAAAACGAAGCAGCATTGCGCGCCACCATCGCGGCCATCGCAAGTTCGATTAAGTAGAGTGTTCTGACTGTCGTCAGAGCCCAACTGATTTTCAGTCTTGTTGAAGGAAGCCGCCCCGGCTGTTAGGAGGCAGTGAAATGTCTTGCAAGTGCCGTGATGCGACAACCAAGAGTTACTTTGCCAACGTTCAACTTTGGAGCCATCCGGGGCCTGGTGGTGCTTCGTTCCATACTGGCGAGGTCGTGGTAGATGTGTGCCAGAAGTGCGGAGGCGCAAGCTTTGTGATACCAGAAGAGATGCGGAAGCGATTCTTGCGCGCATGACATTCGTCGAGTTAGGACACTACCGCTTATCCAGGAACTTACGAAGTAAAGATGATTCTCCGGACGCGGCGAAACTTAGGTCCAAAACTTGGGTCCAACCGCTGACAAATACCGTCTAAAACCGTGCACTGTGACGCACAGAAAAGCTAGACGGACCAACAAGATAGATTTCTGTTCACTGCCTTGGGCGCAGGGGGGGTGGAGGTTCAAATCCGATTGCGCTGGCGACCCATAGGTTAATGTCGGTTCCCGAGGACGCGATCCGTTTGCCATCCGGGCTGAAAGCAACGTGGAGCAACATGCGCTTACCCCCCTCCGATCCGAGAGAAAGGATTTCGGCTCCAGATGTGGCATCCCATAGCTTTAGTAATCCATCGAAATCCACCGAGACGATTCGGCTGCCATCAGGATTAAACACAGCAGATCTTACTTCCGATCGATGTCCAGTCAGCGTCCTTAGTTCCTTTCCTGATCTTGAACTCCATATTTTGACAGTCTTGTCGGAGCTAGCGGTTACAATCATCTTTCCGTCAGGGCTAAAGCCTGCGGACATAAACTCGCGTCCGTGATTAGGTAGGCTGAGTTCTAATTTTCCCGAGGTAACATCCCACACGAACACTCCGTCACTGCCGGCTGAGAGAATACGACTCCCATCTGGACTGAACTCCACTGAGTTCACATGACCTGCATGCTGTCGCAGAACCTGCAATTGGCTGCCAGAATTGGCATCCCATATTCGAACCGGCCCGTTCCAGGTTCCGGACGCAACTTTCCTTCCGTCGGGACTGAATGCAACTGAGGTGGCCCAACTCTCATTCTCCGTCAAAGTCTTGAGAATCTGTCCGGTTGAAGAATCTAGAATTCGCACTGCGTTGTCGAGACTTCCTGAAACAATTCGGCTCCCCGTCGGGTCGAAGGCGACGGACTCAGGTCGCCGTATCGATGCCTTAAAACCCTGCACCCGCGTCAGTGATTCTGTATCCCAAAGCTCAACGATATCATCGGCACTTGCGGACACGAGATACTTGTTGTCCGGGCTGAACGCGACCCAATCGACCCATCCGTGCCCGGGATCGACTGATTTTACTTCTTGACCGTGTTGCGGGTCCCATGGCGTGATGGTTTGCCCGCGAAGGGCCGTCATCTTCTCACCGGTATCGAAATTCCACGGTTGGATGGTCTTGTCAGCGCAACCAGCGATAACATATTGACCATTGATTGCCACAGAGGTTACCCCGGAAGCATGTTCCCCGAGGACTCCCATCGGTTTTCCTGAGTTAGCATTCCATAATCGAACAGTGCCATCCATGCTGCCCGATATAATGGTGTTCCCGTCGAAAGTGAAGACGACCGATGTAACGGGCGCAGTATGTCCCCGCAGGGTGAATAGTTCTCTCAGAGATCCTGTGTCCCAGATCCTCACGGTCCCGTCTTCGCTAGAAACGCAATTCACGCTCCCCGATCAATGGAGCAGGCGCCTGTTCACCGCACTCTGTCGCCGCTACGGTCTTGAACCCTATCGCTACCGGCGCCAGCGCCACACGACGGTCGTCGTGCGGGCTCCAAGATCGTTTATCAACAACACTCTCTGGCCGGAGTTTTTGCAGATCAAGGACGCGCTCGATGAATACTTGAATGAAGCTACGGAAAGGATCATTCGAGGAGAGGTCTACGGTAATTCCGCGGAAGCGCCGGAACGGGTGGTTCACGGCTTGGCCGAACTCGATCGTTCGAGTCGGGCGAAGAAGCCGGCATGGGAATGGAATGGCGGATTGTGATGTTGTCCCTGCCCACCAGGATCTCCTGCACCAGCAGCCGTACGACTCTCTGACGCTCTGCCACTTCCAGGACG
>Ga0209656_10002570_pt1 | contig 11753 bp, 9 predicted proteins | sample BogFormECP12_OM2_FD_188239 | JGI IMG/M metagenome (GOLD analysis project Ga0209656, IMG submission 188239) | Bog forest soil microbial communities from Calvert Island, British Columbia, Canada - ECP12_OM2 (SPAdes) (version 2) | ecosystem: Environmental > Aquatic > Freshwater > Wetlands > Bog ... | reverse complement strand
GACGTACAAGGGATCATGCCAACGGGTACTGCGGTAACGATCGTGCCAATTCATCAGCGCGACGGCCAACAACACCCACAACAACACGGCGATGCGCAGCATCTTGAATCCGCCGCGCCGCGGGGCCGCATCGGGCCGCGGGCCGCTGCCGCGCACCGGGGTCACTCGGCGGACTCGACGCTGAGCTCGGAGAGCTCGCCGTCCGCCGCGGTGTAGGACACCACCATCGGCTTGCAGCAGACGGGGCAATCCTCGATATACGACTGCTCAGGGACCGACAGGTCGAGGGTCAGATGGATGGTTTCCCAGCAGTGCGGACAGGTGGCGTCGTGGCCCTGAAGAAGATTCATCGGCGCGTTCTCCACATGGTGGCGATGCCGCCGAATGGTACCTAAGGGGCCGGCCGATTTGGGGCGAACCGGCGCGGCCGCGCTCGCGGCGGGCGCCACAATGTGGCGCGGTACCGTCAAAATAGCGTCCGGGCCGTTATACTTCGAGGCTGTTGGGTCAGCAATACGAGGAATCATGGAGCCGACCGAGACTTCCGGGTCTGATTATTACCATCGGGTGGTCGATTGCCAATGGGCCTGTCCGGCGCACACCGACGTCCCCGAATATATCCGCCTGATCGCCCAGGGCGAGTTCACCGCCGCGTACATGGTGAATCGGGAGTCCAACGTGTTTCCGGGCATTTTGGGCAGGGTCTGCGATCGGCCGTGCGAACCCGCCTGCCGCCGCGGTCGAATCGAGCAAAAGCCGGTTGCCATTTGCCGGCTGAAGCGCGTCGCCTCCGATCATCGCGACGACATCACGGCGCTCTTGCCGCAAGCCCCGCGCGAGAAAAACGGCAGGCGCGTTGCCTGCATCGGCGCCGGCCCCGCGTCGCTCACGGTGGCCAACGACTTGCTGCCGCTGGGCTACGAAGTCACGATATTCGAGCAGTACGCCGTGCCTGGCGGTCTGATGCGCACCAATATCCCGGCATTCCGACTTCCCGCCCAAGTGCTGGACGAGGAAATCGGCTACATCGTGAACATGGGGGCCGACCTGCGCCTGAATTCGCCGGTCAGGAGCATGCGGCAGCTGCTCGAATCGGAAGAATTCGACGCCGTATTCGTCGGTTCGGGAGCCCCCAAAGGCAAGGAGCTCGACGTGCCGGGCCGCCACGACACGGATCGCGTCCATATCGGCATCGCCTGGCTGGAGTCGGTGGCCTTCGGCCACGTCGAACGCATCGGCGAACGCGTCTTGATCATCGGCGTCGGCAATACGGCCATGGACTGCTGCCGCAGTTCGCTGCGCCTCGGCGCCAAGGACGTGAAAGTCATGGCGCGCAAGCCGCGCCAGTTCTTCAAGGCGTCGGAGTGGGAACTCGAAGACGCCGAGCACGAAAACGTCGCGATTATCGTCAATCACGCGCCCAAATCCTTCGTCACCGAAGGCGGCCGGCTGCTCGGCATGATGTTCGAGAAGCTCGAGTACGACATCGCCAACGGCGACATCACGGCGACGCGCAGCCTCGGCGACGTCTTCTTGCCTTGCGACGACGTGATTCTCGCGATCGGCCAGGAAAACGCCTTTCCCTGGATCGAGAAGGGAATCGGCATCGAACTCGATAAATGGAATGTCCCCAAGGTGGACAAGGTCACCTTTCAATCCACCCTTCCGCAAGTGTTTTTCGGCGGCGATGCGGCGTTCGGCCCCAAGAACATCATTTGGTCCGTCGAACACGGCCATCAGGCCGCCATTTCGATTCACAAGTTCTGCCAGGAGGAACCCGTCGGGGACCGCATGCCGCGCGGCGTGACCTTGTCCAGCCGCAAAATGGGCATGCACGAATGGGCATACAAGAACGAGTACAACGGCGTGGAACGGCGGCTGGTTCCGCACGTCGGACTCGTCGAGCGCTTCAAGAAGATCAACATCGAAGTGGAACTCGGATTTACGGCCGAAGAGGCGGCTCTGGAGGTTCAACGCTGCTTGAATTGCGATGTGCAGACGGTATTCGCGGCGAAGCTGTGCATCGAGTGCGACGCGTGCATCGACATTTGTCCGGTCGATTGCCTCACGATCACCGAGAACGGCGCCGAGGCGGAGTTGCGCGGCCGCTTGACGGCGCCGGCGGTGAACCGTACCCAGGCGCTCTATGTCTCGGCGCCGCTGCCGCAAACGGCGCGGGTCATGGTCAAGGACGAGGATGTCTGTGTGCATTGCGGTCTGTGCGCGGAACGCTGCCCGACCGCGGCCTGGGACATGCAGAAATCGACCATTCATATTCCGCACGCGATCGATGAGGAGAAGCGCGCATGCCCGGCTTGATTGCCAATGCGAACCGAGTGAACGATTTCGTGATGAAGTTCGCCAACGTCAACGGCACGGGCTCCGCCAGCGCCAACTCGCTGATCATGAAGGCGATTTTTCGCATGGGCGTGCCCGTAACCGGGAAAAACTACTTTCCCTCGAACATTCAAGGCCTGCCCACCTGGTATGAGATTCGCGTGACGCGCGACGGCTATGCCGCCCGCGCCTCCCAGGTCGACATCATGGTCGCGATGAATGCGGAGACCTATTCGCGGGACGTGCGCGAACTGTGTTCCGGCGGCTACCTGATCTACGACTCGACCTGGCCGCGCAGCTCGCTCCTGCAACGCGGCGATATCACGGTGATCGAAGTGCCGCTCGCCAAACTCGTCAACGAGAATTTCGACGGTGTTCGGAACCGGATTCTCTTGAAGAACGTCGCCTACGCCGGAGTGATCGCCGCCCTGATCGACGTGGACCTCGAGGTGATCAGCGGTCTGCTCCGCGAGAGCTACGGCAAGAAGCCGAAATTGCTCGATTCGAACACCAAGGCTTTGCGCCTAGGCTATGACTTCGTCAAAGAGAATCTGAAATCGCCGCTGGCGCTGCGGGTCGAGCACATGGATAAAACCCGCGGCCACATCATGATCGACGGCAATACGGCCGCCGGCTTGGGATGCGTGTACGCGGGCGCAACCGTCGGCGCCTGGTATCCGATCACCCCCTCGACCTCGCTGATGGATGCATTCAAAGGATTTTGCGAGCGCTACCGAGTCGATCCGCAGACCGGCGAGCGCAACTTTGCCGTCCTGCAAGCCGAGGACGAACTGGCCGCCGTCGGCATGGTGCTCGGCGCATCGTGGAACGGCGCGCGCGCCTTCACGCCGACCAGCGGGCCGGGCATTTCGCTGATGAATGAATTCGTCGGTCTGGCTTACTACGCCGAAGTACCCTGCGTCATTTTCGATGTGCAACGGGTCGGGCCGTCCACCGGCATGCCGACGCGCACCCAGCAGTCGGACCTCCTGATTTGCGCCTACGCCTCGCACGGCGATACCCGGCATGTGCTGCTGTTTCCGGCAAACCCCGAAGAGTGCTTTTACATGGCGGTACAGGCCTTCGACATTGCCGAACGCCTGCAGACCCCCGTTTTCGTACTCTCCGATCTCGACATCGGCATGAACGATTGGATGTGCCCGGATCTGCAGTGGGACGATGCTTATCGGCCGGATCGAGGCAAGATCCTGTCGGCGGAGGAGCTCGCGGGCCTGGAGAAGTTCTATCGCTACGTGGATCGCGACGACGATGCGATCACCTATCGCACGCTGCCGGGAACCAGTTCCAAGGGCGCCTACTTCACGCGCGGCTCGGGCCACAATCAATATGGCGGATACACCGAGGATTCCGCGGAGTACCAGGGCGTACTCGACCGGCTGAAGCGAAAATTCGCGAACGCGCCGAAATATCTGCCCAAACCCGCGATTACGGCCGCCGGCGGCAACGAAGTCGGGATAGTGAGCATCGGCAGTTGCGACGGCGCGATTCGCGAGGCGCTCGACGTGCTCAGGCGGCAGAAGATCGACGTGGATTATCTGCGCGTCAAGGCATTTCCGTTCAACAGCGACGTCGAATCCTTCTTGAAATCCCATTCGACCGTCTTCGTCGTGGAGCAGAACCGCGACGCACAGTTGAAGTCTCTCTTGACGCTCGAGACTTCGGTCGAGAAGTCGAAGCTGCATTCGATCCTGAGCTACAGCGGATTTCCGATGTCGGCCGAACCGATCGTCAATGGCATCCGCGCAAAGCTCGCCGAGGCGCCGAGGCTGACGGCAGTCCCGCGCAAGTCATAGGATATAGAGTCACTCATGTCGTACATCAACAAGCCCAAAGTCTCCCACCCCTCGCTGCCGACCAATGCTCTGGGAATGACACGCCGCCAATACGAGGGCAGCATGTCGACCCTATGCGCCGGATGCGGCCACGATTCGGTGACTGCATCCATCATCGAAGCGTGCTGGGGTCTCGCGCTGCGTCCCGAGCAGCTGGTGAAGCTCTCCGGCATCGGCTGTTCCTCGAAGACCACGGCCTATTTCGTCAGCGGATCGCATGGGTTCAATTCGGTTCACGGCCGCATGCCCTCGATCGCGAGCGGGGCGAATGCCGCCAATCGCCGGCTGACCTATGTCGGCGTGTCGGGCGACGGCGATTCACTCTCCATCGGCATCGGCCAATTGGTGCACGCGATCCGCCGCAACGTGAACATGCTGTATTTGATCGAGAACAACGGCGTTTACGGCTTGACCAAGGGCCAATTCTCCGCCTCCGCCGACATCGGCACCAAGGCGAAGCGCGGCGACGTCAATTCGTCGCCGCCCATCGACCCCGTATTGCTGGCGCTCACCCTGGGCGCGACATTCGTGGCGCGCAGCTTCTCGGGCGACAAGGCCCAGCTCGTTCCGCTGATTCAAGCCGGAATGCGCCACAACGGCTTCGCCTTGATCGATGTGCTTTCGCCCTGCGTGACTTTCAACGACCATGAGGGCTCGACCAAGAGCTATACCTTCACGCGCGAGCATTATCATGCGGCGGTCGAGACGGATTTCGTGCCGCGAGCACAGGAGATCGCCGTGGACTATGCGGCGGGCGAGTCGATTCCGGTGAGCCTGCACGACGGCAGCCGCGTGATCTTGCGCAAGCTCGACCCGGCCTACGATCCCACGGATCGGTCCGCCGCGTACAATTACATCGAGACCAAGCTCAAGCACAATGAATATGTGACGGGGCTCATCCACATCGATGAGACGGACTCGACCGAGTTCCACAATTTGAACCGCACCGCGCAGGCCCCGCTCAATAGTATCCCGTATGAGAAGCTCTCGCCGGGCCGCGCGGCGCTCGACAAGCTGATGGACCGGTACCGGTAGGAAGCGGCCTTGGGCAGATCAAACGGTGCTCACTTCATTCGAGTTGGGCAGGCTTAAGATCATCGGCCACGTTCGAGAGGAACTGGACCGCGCCGGTATCGCAGCCCAATCCATCCAATGTCGATCCGGGGGCATTCAAACTCCGCCCGGCATCGCCAGACTCACGATCATCGTGAATGGAACTGCGGCAAATCTGGATTTGCAGGCGAGCGAGGTCGAGGACTGCGAGTCGATCGTCGTCGGCGAAACCTGGCACAAAATCGCCGCGTTCATCGGCCGGCTGCCGCCGCCTTGAAGACCGGAGCGCAGCCAAGGGACAGCAGCTTGCCGATCGCGCTGCCGAGGGCCGCTCAGGGCTGCAGGCGAGTGACCGACCATGATGGGTCCGAGCCGGCCTGCGCCGCGCTCGACAAGGACCGAGTCCACAGAGCGCGGTCATGAATTCGGTACTCGCCTTCCACCCACAGCTCCACGGCATCCGCGTTCAGACGATATCCTCCCCACTGGGGGGGGCGCGGCACATCCACGGCGAGATCGTCGGGCTCGGGGGAACCCGGACCGGCATAGGGAATCCCGAAGCGCCGTGCCGCCGCAGCGACTGCCGAGTTGAGCGCCTGCCGCGACCCGACGGGCCGGCTCTGCTCGCTGGCCCAGGCGCCGAGGCGGCTCTGCCAGGCACGGCTGCGAAAGTAGGCGTCGTTCTCGGCATCCGAGAGCGGCTCGACCCGTCCCTCGACGCGCACCTGACGGTGCTGATGGTCCCAATGAAACACGACGGCGGCTCGCGGGTTGCCGGCGAGTTCCCGGCCTTTGCGCGACTCGTAGTTGGTGTAAAACAGGACGGCGGCCCGCCGCGGGTCGATCTCCTTGCAGAGTACGACGCGCGCCGACGGGTAGCCGCGGCTGTCCACGGTCGCCAAGACCATGGCGTTGGGATTGGGTTGTTCGGCAACGCCCTGAGCCTGCGCGAGCCATTGCGCCGCCACCGAGAGGGGGTTCGCGGGCAGCGGGTCCGGCAGGGTTTCCGTCCAAAATGTCTTTATGCTGCTCATTCGAGCATGGTAGCCGCACCATCGCGCTTGCGGTAGCGGCGGGCGGCCAGTACAACGGGAACGGTAAGCATGGGGGACTCTTCAAGACATGAATCTCGATGAATTGCGAACGGCGCTGACCGATCTCGACGGACAGCTCGTGGAGCTGGTCGCGCGCCGTCAGGCGTTGAGCGAACAAGTGGCGGCCGTCAAGCGCGCCACGGGACTCGCGACCCGCGATTTTGGACGCGAGCGCGAGGTGATTCTGCGCGGCCGCAACACCGCAGCGCGGCTGGGCGTGTCGCCGGATCTCGCCGAATCGCTGTTGCGGCAACTGATTCAGTCCTCGCTGGCGACCCAGGAGCACGCGCGGGTCGCGGCCCAGGCGCGTGGCAGCGGCAAACGCGCCTTGGTCATCGGCGGTCACGGCAAGATGGGCGGGTGGTTCGCGGATTTTCTGGCATCGCAGGGCTTCCGTGTCGCCATAGCCGATCCCAAGGGCGGTCTGCCCGGATTCGATACGGTCGCGGACTGGCAGAGCGATGCCTTGGATTTCGACTTGATCGTGCTGGCCACCCCCTTGAGCGCCACGACGCGCTTGCTCGAGTTCCTGGCGACGCGCGCGCCGCGCGGCCTGATTTTCGATCTGGGTTCGCTCAAGACGCCCCTGCGGGCGGGTCTCGACGCGCTCGTCAAAGCCGGCTGCCGCGCGACTTCGCTGCACCCCATGTTCGGACCGGACACCGAGTTGCTGTCGGGCCGGCACGTGATCTTCATCGATTTGGGGAATCGCGAGGCGCTGCAGGAGGCCCAGGAATTGTTCGCTCCGACGATGGCGGAGCGCGTCGTCATGGGTCTCGACGAACACGATCGCCTGATCGCCTATGTCCTCGGCCTGTCGCACGCGCTCAACATCGCTTTCTTCACGGCGCTCGCGGACAGCGGCGAGGCGGCGCCGCGACTGGCAAGGTTGTCGAGCACCACCTTCGACGCGCAATTGGAAGTGGCAAGCCGGGTCGCCGCCGAAAGTCCCGACCTGTATTTCGAGATTCAGAGCCTGAACGATTATGGCGCGGAATCGCTGCTCGCCTTGCAGAAGGCGGTGGAGCGCCTGATTGCGAGCGTGAAGACGCGAAATTCGCAAGAATTCACGGCCATCATGAATCGCGGCCGGGCGTACTTGGATGTGCGGGCGGCGGCGCGTGCGGGCTGATCATGGATGACGTGATTCGGGAGAACGAAGAACTCAAGCAGCGCCTCAAGGAGCTGACCGCCGAGGCCGCCAACAACGAGAGCATCATGAAGCGCACGCAGGCGCGCGAATTGACGCTGCTGCGGGCCGACAGCCTGGCGCAGCTGCTGCGCGCCATGGTCGATGGCCTGCGCGAATCCTATTCGCTCGACGCCGTCAGCGTCGTGCTGCTCGATCCCGAGCACGAGGTTCGGCATTTGCTGCTGGCGGGCGGCGATAGGCCGGAAGAATTCAAGCAGGTCTTCTTCGTCGATTCGTTGATCGGCCTGGCGCCGCAGTTGGCGGCGCTGCATAAGCCCTGGCTCGGACCCTTCGTCGGCGCCGATCACCACCTGCTGTTTCCGGGCGCGCAGAATCTCAAGAGCGCCGCCCTGGTGCCGCTCCCGCGCAAGGATCGCGCAACCGGCGCGCTGTGCTTCGGCAGCCGCGATCCGACGCGCTTCACCCGCCATCACGGCACCGATTTTCTGGGCCATTTGGGAGCGGTCGCGGCCGTGTGCATCGAGAACGCGGTCAACCGGGCGCGCCTGCTGCGCGCCGGCATCACCGATTTCCTGACGGGCTGGCACAATCGGCGCTACCTGCAGCAGCGATTGAAGGAGGAGTTGGCGCGCGCGCAGCGGCGCGCCGGCACCATCGCCTGTCTGATGATCGATATCGACCGGTTCAAGAGCATCAATGACGGATATGGGCACCTGGCGGGGGACAATGCACTCAAGGAGGTTGCGAGCCGCGTCGAATCTCAAATTCGCAGCATGGACACCGCCGCGCGGTTCGGCGGCGATGAGCTGGCCATTTTATTGCCGGAGGCAAGCGCGGCCGAGGCCGCAAAGCTGGCCGAACGCATTCGCGAAGTCATCGAGGCGGTGCCGTTTCCCCTGACCGCGGAGATCGAACGCAGCCTGACCGTGTCGGTCGGCGTGGCAGCCGTCTCGCCGGGACGTCATGAGACGGACTTGAAAGCGGTTGCCGACCGCTTGTTGGCGGACGCCGATGCGGCTCTGTATCGGGCCAAGGCGCTGGGCCGAAATCGCGTGCAGGTGGGTGCGGGCTAGCCGCGGCGGCCGGGCCGCGCGAATCAGTCCGCAGAGAGCCCGGCGCGCGCGCGCAAGCGCGCTTCGCTCTCGCGCAGCGCGATCTCGGCGCGCTTGCGTTTGGTAATGTCCAATCCCGTGCCGCAATACCCCATAAATGTGCCCGCGTCATCGTAGATGGGCTCGCCGCTGATGGAATAATGGAACTGCCGCCCGTCCGCGTCGACGGTGGCAAACTCGAAGTCGCAGAACGACCACCGGGCATCGAGCTGAGATTTGTGTTCGGCCCATCCTGCCTCGGCCGGGACCACGTTGGGCAGATCCCAGTGCGTCATGCCGAGGAATTTGGCGTTGCCAAAAGCGCTGCAGCCGACGATCTCGGTGAACCGAAAATCGGTGTCCTGTTCCCAATACCAATCGGAGGCAAGTTCGTTCAATACGCGGAAACGCGCGTTGCTCTTGCGCAGCGCGTCCAGCGCCCGCCGGCGCTGCAGAAATTCACCGAGATGAGCGCCGATGACCTGCACCGTCCCCAGCATCCGGTCATCGGGTTCGCAGACTCCGCAGCCGGAGAAAACAAGAACGCCGGCGATTCCGTCCTGCGACGTGACCGGAAAGATAAATGTGCCGCCCAGGCCGGTCTCGGGCGCGAGAGCCAGCGAGGATACCCCTGCGTCGCGCGCGCCACGGGCGTCTCGCCGAGCATCAGCGTTTTGCGTGCCGCCGAGAACCCAAAGGGGCTGTCCCGACTGATATACGCGGCCTTTCAAGCCGGCGTCCGCCTTGAAAGCCATGCCGCGCGACTTTTCCAGAAACTGCTCGACAGCGGCCAGCGGCAGGCCCCAGGACTCGTGAAAGCGCAGCACGCCCGCCGATCGATCGGCGCAGAAATACCGGCCGCAATCCCAGCCCTGCGATTCGCAGACCATGCGGATCACCGATTTCAAGCCTTGAGCCGCATCCTCTGCGTCGGCAAGGCAACGCACCACGGCATATTCGAGAACCAGCAGCTGTTCGCCGCGCCTGCGTTCGGTGATGTCAGCACAGGAAACGACGGCACGCGCAGCGGCATCGGGGACAACTCCCGTGATCCGCAGTTCGAACCAACGCCGCTTCAGGCCGGTGCCGCGGGAATAATCGTAATGAAAACGCTCGCGCGCTCCGGCAATCACCTGGCGAATACCGGCGGCAACCGCGACTCCATCGATGTGCCCGCCGCCGGCTTCACACAACGCAAGGTAGTCGGCGCCGTCTTCGGCACCGACACCGATGCCCTGTTGAGCGGTGCCCATGGAGCGCCACGCCTGGTTCGACGACAGCAGGATCCCATCTTGGTCGAGTACCCCGATGGCGGTGTCCAGCGCGTCGAGGATGGCACGGGCGACGCCGACAGGATCCCCCGACAAGCCCGCTTGCGTCTGCTTTCGCTGGGTAACATCCCGCATGATTCCACGATAGCCCGTGAACGCGTCCCGCTCGTCGAAGAGAGGTTCGCCGCTGATGCTGAGGTGCCGCACCCGGCCTGTGGCGTCGCGGCACCTGACTTCGAGATCACGGTATGCGATGCGCCACTCGAGTTGCTGGCGGTGCGACTGCCAATCGGCCTCGCTCATATTGTCGATCGCAAGATCCCAGAGCGCTTTGCCGATGAGTTCATCTCTTCCGAATCCGGAGGCTTCATCCGCGGCGCCTCTGTGCGAAACGAAGCGGTACTGTTCGTCCTGCTGCCAATACCAGTCGAAGGCGAGTCCGATGAGGCTGCGGAATCCCACCTTGTGTTCGATGAGAGCCCGCTGCGCCGCCGGCAGCAGGATGCAGTTTCCATTTGTCGGATCGATGATCGCATCGATCTGGCCTGCTTCGATCGCCAAACGCTCGGGTCCATCCTTGACCAGCCGCAGGATCGCCTTCTTGAAGCCGCGCTCGGCGCTCGTACCTGACGATGACGGATGCGGCGATGGACCAGCGGATTCCATAAAACTATCCGTTTATTCCGAGCGCGCGCAGCACTCCGCTCTTGTCGCTGAGATTGCCGACGACCCTCGAAGCGGGCGCCGGAGACACCTTGGCAAGGCTGGGTGTGACGACTATGCCGTCGGCCAGAGCGCGCAGCGGATATTCAAGCACGTCGATGATTTCCAGGCGAAAATTGCCATTCAAATGTTCCTCGCAGATCGCCTCGAGGTTCGCGATTGCACGAATCGAATTCGGTCCGCTGTCCGTCACGTACAGGACCAGCACCACAACGGCGGCGGATGCGGGGCGGGGCGTCTCCTGTCCCCCGTTCTTACGACCCATTGCGCGCCTCCGGCTTGGTTTTTTTTGCGGATCTTTCCGAGCCATTGGAGGCGGGCCGCCCCAGGGCGGCTACTGTCCGCGGCGTCGCGTGGCCCGTCGGGTCGGCGCTGCGAATCTTGCGCAAGGCGATTTCCCGATCGCTCGAGGAAACAATGCGCGCCTCATCGGCGTGCGCGTACGCCGCCAGCTCAAGCCGCTGCCGTTCCAAATCGTGCTCCAAAGCCCTGATCCGGCCGCGTGTGTCGGCTTCGGCAAGCCCCAATGCCGCGCGTTTTTGATCGAACTCGGAACGGCGGCGAATGGTGTTGGATCTTTCCTCGTCCTCCTTTTCCCAGCGCAGCGTGCCCATCAGCACCTCGCCTCCGGCGGTATAGACATCCGCCAGCATCGGGCCGGCATCGCTGAGAATCAGTTCGCGCACCTGATTCGAGTGCCACGTGCCCCGCGATTTGATGATGGTGAGCGCCCGATTGCGCTCGCCGCCGCGGATCAGATAGGACAGGTGAATCCAGGTATCCGCGATTGACGATATCTGCAGATCGGTCGCCTCGGCCTCCGGTTCGTCGCCCCCGTTGATGGCGGTGACCACCACGGTGATATGTGCGTCCTTTGCCGCGTAGATGAAGCGGTTGGCAACCGAGCGTGCCGCCGTGAGGCCCCCGGCCTTGGCCAGTGCCGACAGCGGGTCGATCACCACGCAGCGCGGCTGATGATCGCGCATCAATGCCTTGAGAGCCACGAGTTGGTCCTCCGCGGCGACGGATTCCGTGCGGCCCGAATACATCCGCAATACGCCGCTCTTGAGGTGCGGCTTGAGCTGGATTCCCACCGACGTCAGATTGCGCACGATCCGATCGGCGCCTTCATCGAAGCTTACGAACAGCGTTTTTTCGCCCCGCAGGCATGCGGCCTC
>Ga0209656_10002568_pt1 | contig 11759 bp, 4 predicted proteins | sample BogFormECP12_OM2_FD_188239 | JGI IMG/M metagenome (GOLD analysis project Ga0209656, IMG submission 188239) | Bog forest soil microbial communities from Calvert Island, British Columbia, Canada - ECP12_OM2 (SPAdes) (version 2) | ecosystem: Environmental > Aquatic > Freshwater > Wetlands > Bog ... | reverse complement strand
GCGGCAGCAGGCCGCGGAATTTCAGCATGGGCTGGATGCTGGGCGGAGCGCCGCGCCAGGCTTCGTACATCTTGGCGAGGTCCTCGGTGTTGCCGCGAGAGAGCACCATCTGGCGGAAGCGATCGCCGTTGGCGCGAGTCAGTCCGCCATGTTCCACGAACCACTGGTAGGCGTCGTCGTCGAGCATCTGCGTCCAAAGGTAGGCGTAGTATCCGGCGGCATAGCCGGTGCCCCAGATGTGGCTGAAGTAGCTGGAACGATAACGCGGGGGAACGTACCTGATGAAGAGGTGCGTCTTATGCAACGCATCGGTTTCGAAGGTGTCGGGATTCTGTAGTGGAGCAGTGGCGGAGAGATCGTGCCACTGCATATCGAGCTGGGCAGCGGCGAGCAGCTCGGTCATGTCATAGCCCTTGTTGAAGGTCTCGGCGTTTTTGATCTTGGCGGCGAGATCCGCAGGCATGGGCGCTCCGGTCTTGTAGTGCCTGGCGTAGTGCTCAAAGACCGAGGGATAGACAGCCCAGTGCTCGTTGAACTGCGAGGGAAACTCGACGAAGTCGCGCGCGGTGGCGGTGCCGGAAAGGCTGGGATACTCGGAGTTGGCGAACATGCCGTGAAGCGCGTGTCCGAACTCGTGGAACATGGTTTTGACGTCGTCGGAGGTGATGAGTGCGGGCTCTCCTGCAGCAGGAGCGGCGAAATTGGCAACATTGCCAACGACCGGCTTGAGCCCCATCAACTTCGATTGGGTGACAAAGCTGTACATCCAGGCGCCACCCTGCTTGTTGTCGCGCTTGAAGTAGTCGCAGTAGAAGAGGGCGAGGGAGCTGCCATCGGCGTTGAAGACTTCGAAGACGCGCACGCCTTGGGCGTAAACCGGGATGTCGGTGCGCTCCTTGAAGGTGATGCCGTAGAGCAGGTTGGCAGCGTAGAAGACGCCGTTCTGGAGCACATTGTTCAACTCGAAGTAGGGCTTGACCTGTTCTTCGTCGAGATCGTACTTGGCTTTGCGCACCTGCTCGGCGTAGAAGTCCCAGTCCCAGGGCTGGACTTTGAAGCCGCCCTTTTGGGCATCGATGACACCCTGGATGTCCTGGGCCTCGGAGGCGGCTTTGGCGGTGGCCGGAGGGACGAGCTCGTCCATGAACTTCAGCGCGGCTTCGGGGGTCTTGGCCATCTGGTCGACGAGCTTCCAGGCAGCGAAGTTGGGATAGCCGAGTAGCTTGGCTTTCTGGGCGCGAAGCTGGGCGATGCGGGCGATGGTGTCGCGGGTATCGTTGGCGTCACCACGCTCGGCGCGATTCCACGAGTTGTTGAAGAGAGCTTCGCGGGTGGAGCGGTTGGTCAACGAGACGAGGTCGGGCTGCTGAGTGGTGTTCTGCAAAGGAATGAGGTAGCCCTCGACCTTGCGTTCCTTGGCGGCTTCGGCAGCGGCGGCAAGGCGCGCATCGCTGAAGCCGGCCAGCGCGCCCTTTTCGGTGGTGACGTAGGCGCCTTCTTTCGTAGCTTCGAGCAACTTGGTGCTGAAATCGTTGGAGAGGGTGGCAATCTGTTCGTTGAGCTTCTTCAACTGAGTTTTGTCGGCTTCGGAAAGGTTTGCTCCGGCGTGGACGAACTTGTCGTATTCAACTTCGACGAGGCGCAAGGATTCGGGATCGAGCTTGAGCGACTGACGCTGGTTGTAAATGGCCTTGACGCGCTGGAAGAGCTTGTCATTGAGGCGGATGGCGTCGGAATGCGCGGCGATTTTGGGAGCGATGGCGGCCCTGGCCTTCTGCAACGTGGGATTGGTGTCAGCACCTGTGACGAGGAAGAATGGCGCCGTCGCGCGGTCGAGCAGCTGGCCCGACTTCTCCATCGGGATGAGAGTGTTTTCGAAGGTCGGCGGCTGCGGGTTGTCGGCGATGGCCTGCATTTCTTTGAGCTGCTCCGCCATGCCGGCTTCGATGGCGGGCTGGTAATCCGTGTCCTTGATCTTGTCGAAGGGCGGCGCCTGGAAGGGCAGTGTGCTGGGGGAATAGAAGGGGTTTGAGGGACCGAAGTTTGCGGTCGGTGTGTCGGCAGGGAGCATGGTTAGTCCAACGGCAAACATGGCAGCGACCATGAAAATGTTCATAAATGATAGTTTAGCGAGTTCGCAGCGTGTGTAAAACGGTTTGTGACGAGCGGGGAATCCCACAATTGCCGAAGGAAGGCAATTGTGGGCCACCCGACGATATACGCACCCTATCGCCAAAAGAGGGCGATAAGGGTGGGGCATCCGGCCAGAGGGAGATCCTGGATCCCACCCTTTCCCAAAAGAAGGGAAAGGATGGGGTACCCAGCACCCAGAATCGCTTAACCGGTGACGCGGCTCACAGACGGGTGAGACGTGGGCCGCTATGGTTAGGGGTTGAACCTTATTTATAGCGAAAGGCGTACTTCATGGCTACTGCGGTACAAACCTCCTCTCGTGTTTTGAATTCCAACCTCGCACAGAAAATCATGAGCGCTGAAGAAGCGGCGGCGCTGATCCAGTCGGGTGACCAGGTCGGCATGAGCGGCTTCACCGGGTCGGGATATCCGAAAGAAGTTCCGATCGCGCTGGCGCGGCATATTGCCGAAGAGCACATTCACGGGCAGAAGTTTCAGGTCAGCGTGTTCACGGGCGCGTCGACCGGGCCGGAGCTCGATGGAGCGCTTGCGCTGGCGGGCGGCATCAATTTGCGGCTGCCGTATCAGTCCGATCCCGAGACGCGGAAGCGCATCAACGCGGGAGAGATGGACTACATGGACATCCACCTGAGCCATGTGGCGCAGTTTGTGGAGTACGGATTTCTGGGCAAGCTCAATGTGGCGCTGATCGAAGTGGCCGCGGTACTGGAGGACGGGCGGCTGCTGCCAAGTTCGTCGATCGGCAACAACAAGACGTGGATCGATCAGGCGGAGCACGTAATTCTGGAGGTGAATTCGTGGCAGTCGGCGGCGCTGGAAGGCATGCACGACATCTATTACGGACTGCAGCCGCCACCGAATCGCGGGCCGATTCCATTGGTGCATCCGGGGCAACGGATTGGGTCGCCGTATCTCGAGGTACCGGCGGAGAAGGTCGTCGCCATCGTGCTGACGAATTCGCCGGACCGCAACAGCGCGTTCAAGGCGCCGGACCAGGCGTCGAAGCAAATCGCGGGGCACATCCTGGAGTTTCTCAGTTGGGAAGTGCAAAAGGGACGTATGCCGGCAAACCTGCTGCCCTTGCAGTCGGGAGTGGGCAACATTGCCAACGCCGTGCTGTTCGGACTGGAAGAAGGGCCGTTCGAAGGACTGACGTCGTACACCGAGGTGATCCAGGACGGCATGATCCGTCTGCTGAACTCGGGCAAATTGACGTGCGCCTCGGCTACGGCATTCTCGCTCAGCCCGGAGATGCTGACGGAAGTGAATGCCGACATGAAGAGTTATCGCGAGCGCATTGTGCTGCGGCCGCAAGAGATCTCGAACCATCCAGAGATCATTCGGCGGCTTGGCGTGATTGCGATGAACGCGATGATCGAGGCAGACATCTATGGCAACGTGAACTCAACGCATATCATGGGATCACGCATCCAGAACGGCATTGGCGGGTCGGGCGATTTTGCGCGCAACGGGTATCTGTCGATTTTCATGGCGCCTTCGACGGCGCAGAAGGGGACGATCTCGACCATCGTGCCCATGGTGTCGCACGTGGACCATACCGAGCACGATGTTCAGGTGGTGGTCACGGAGCAGGGGCTGGCGGATTTACGCGGGTTGTCACCGCGGCAACGGGCGAAGCTGATTATCGAGAAGTGCGCCAATCCGGACTACAAGGGCACGCTGCTGGATTATTTGAACCGCGCGGAGCGGCTGTCGTATGGCAAGCATACGCCGCATCTGCTGACGGAGTCGCTGGGCTGGCACAGCCGGTATCTACGCAGCGGGAATATGAAGCAAAGGGAAGAGAATTAAGAGCAGTGGTCAGTGGCTAGTGGTCAGTGGTCAGAAAAGACCCACTCAAGCAAAAGAAGCCTGAGTGGGGTACCCGGCTACGGAAGACTTCGTGTGATGCTGCCGATCCGGCCGGTTGTATTGTCGCGGACCACCAGACGCACGGCGGTGGCATTTTTCGGCATCGCGATTTTGTAAGCCCATGTGAGTCCGGACACGTCCAGCTTAGCGATTGTCTGCTGAGGCAGCGATCCGTGTATGTCCTCGCCAAAGCGCTGCACCACATCCGGTCCACAAAGGACAACTCCGGCGACGGTAAAGTCCGTCCCGTCGGAATTCCACACTGCCGGGCGATTCGCGTCAGAGCGCATAAGAAGCGATAAGAGTATTTTCTGTCCGGGATGATGGGGCGGAACGGGCTGTAGGTCAAGTCGCAGGCCCGGAAGGTCCACGGGAGAATCAAGAGCCGAGGCGATTTGCTCGCGCTTCCGAGCGGAACCCTTGAGGATCGGCGTGATCATCACACCATTGCGCGCGGAGACTGTGACGCCGGGGCGGTCGACCTTCACCCGGATCTGACGCCACTCCGGCTGAGTCGATCTGGAATGGGTTTCATAACTCAACAAGTAATGATCCGTCGCGTCTTCGAGAGCTTTCTGAACGCACGATTGCGGCTCCAAGGAGTCGCTGCATAGTTCACCGCCAGTCTCTTGCGCTGCCTCGCGCATGTTCTGCAGCAATTGACTGTTCACGTCTGTCTCGTATTCGTAAGTGGTTGTGGGAGTCGTGAATGAGGCGATGAACTCATAAGGAATGTGGGCATGGACGTTAAGCGGATACAGTTTTACCTGTAAGGCCTGCAGCGGCGCGGTTTCAAGCTCGATTGTGGTCCCGGCGCTGACCCAGACCAGGGCCTTCTCGCCCGGCCATGCCGCAAAGAGCCGCCCGGCATAGGTCAGAGCCGATTGCGTATCGCTGGAACCGGTTGCGCGGTGCCAGAAATAATCCAATCGCGTGATCGTACGCAGCGGTCCATCACCCGTTCCAATTGCCAGGTTTTCATTGGCACCAGAGGGAAGAGGTAACTCCCCGGTAGCACCAGCTCCTTGCAAATTGACGGTTGTCGGAATGCTATCGATCGCGGCTCGAACTTTGGCGGCTTCCGTTGTTGGCTGTTGCAGGATTCGGAGTGCCCAACCGGTGTACAAAATCACGCACGTTGGAGCAGCGAGCGTGTGCTGGTTCTGATACCAGATCGCCAGCCGGTGACGAACCTCTGCCTGTTCGTTGGAGGGGGTGTTGAGCTGGTCAAAGAAAAGAATGATGGGAATTCCGGCGATTTCTTGCGGCAAGGACCCTTCGAGGCGTCCGGGAGCGCCCGACGATACTGCAGACGCCGGTTGCATAGGCGGCGCAGAGGTAAAACTGCGAATCGCGACCTCGTGCCCGTCTTCGGAGATATGGAAGTCATTCCTGGTAAGTCCATGCACGCGGTTTCCATGCCGGTCCTTCACTGTTACGGGAACAGATACCAATTCCGTGCTGGTTTGGAAGGTCGGTACGCTCTGCTGTGGAGCCGGCCTCCCGTTGGACACGCCCCATGACAAGATGACGAAGAGAGCTACGAATGAAGGATGGCCGAAGCACCAGCGTTTGGCGATTCCTTGGTGCTTGACATGTGATGGCGTGAATGGCGAGAGAATCCCTTTGTGACGATCACCAGTCGCAACGAGACTTGCTCTATGAGCCATGTCTGTAGCAAAGACGAGAACTCAGACTCCTCAACCCATGTGGAGCGCCAAAGTTGCCGGTGAAGCCGCGCCCTCTCAAACCACCTTCATAACAGAACCCTAGGATGAGATGCGGGTGAAGCCGTCAGGGCTCCATTGTTCGCTGCCGACGCCGTTGTGGACGAAGAACAGGCCGTCGGGATCGTATTTCTTTTTCACTTCCTCCAATCGGGGATAGTTCGAGCCCCAGTAGGCTTGCTGATAGTTATGCTCGAAGAAATTGCTTTCGGAGACGTAGGCTCCGCCATTGGGCGCAAGTTTGCGGAGTTCGTTCATCGACTTGGCAACGGCGGCGGCTTCCTTGCGAGCGGCGGCGAGGTCGGGCTCATGACCGTGCAGACCGGGATATGCATGGCCTTCGCCGGAGGCGATGATGGCGAGCGCAAAGGCATCGAGGACGGCGGGATTGGTGGCCGTGTCGCGGGCGGCGGCGATGGCATCGGCGGGAGCGCCCGCGAGACCTTTGTTGAAATGTAGTTCAACTTCCCAATGGCGGGAGGCGGCAAACAATGCGTTGACCGGACCATCCTGCGAATTGTCTTCGAGCAGTGAGGCGGGCAGCCAGAGGGACTCGAAGGCGTAGAGGAACTGGCCGACCTGGCCGCCGTCGCCAGTCCACCAAACGTCGCGCGGGTTGGCACTGGGACGCGAGTCGGCAACGAAAACCTTTTGGTGATGCTCGGCGCGCCATTCGGGATCCCACCAATGTCGAGCGGGCATGCTGCCAATGATCAGAGGCTCTTTCAGTGTGTAGTCGGCGGGCGATTTTGCGATCCAGTCCAGAAACGGCTGCCAGACTTGTTTGCCCTGTTCGGTCGTCAGGCCGTGCGAGACCATGGAAATCTCAAGTGAGTTGTCGGTATTGATGTGCGCCTGCTCGCCCCAGTGATCGTTGAACAGGGCGGTGGCGTAGAAGGCGACGAACTGGTGGAGCAGACGACGATAGGCGGCGTCCGAAGATGCTTTAACGTTGAAGGAGGCTCCTCCGGCGAATTCAGGAAGCTCGCGAACTCGCAGCGTGAGTTTGCTGATGGCGCCGAAGCTGCCTCCGCCTCCGCCTTTCAGCGCCCAGAAGAGGTCGGGATTGGTGCACGCGTTGGCGATGCGGATCTGGCCATCGGCAGTGACGACTTCGGCTTCGAGCAAGCCGGACGCGGCAGTGCCGTAGTGCTTGGAGAAGCTGCCGAAACCACCGCTTTGAATGAGGCCTGCGACGCCGACGGTGGTGCAGCCTCCGCCTTGAACGTACTTGCCCGCCTTGGTGGTGACGGCGTCGTAGGCGTGAAGCCAGATTGCTCCGGCACCCACTGTGACGGCGGGCTGCGGCTGAGTGCCCGTGCATCCCTGCGGGACGAATGCATCGTGCAGGGTGATGTCGTTCATGTGGCGGGTCCAGACCAGCAGGGAATCGGGCGCGTTGGAGGTGCCCTGATAGCTGTGGCCGCCTCCTTTGACGACGAGACGCAGATGGTTCTCGCGAGCGAAATTTACAGCGGCAGCGATGTCGTCTGCGCTACGCGCGGCGACAGCGTAAACACTCGGCTTGGTGGCCCACGCGTTCGCCCAACCCAAGGTCTGCGTGATACCCGGCTGGTCGCCGATGTAGAAGGGGTTGCTGAGGTTCGCGAAGAGTTCCTGACATTGCGAGCCGGTGGGTGCGGTTTGGCATTCGGCCAATGGGAACTGAACAGGAATGAGGTTTCCGCCGACTTGTTGCTTCAGCTTCTCCCAACTTGCGGCGCCGGGCCATGCGGGATCGGTGGGGCGGACACGGCGGGATGCGGTCTTGGTTGGTTCCGCGGCGGAGAGATAAGGCCAAAGCGCAGACAGAAGCGGCAGAGATGCCAAATGCTTGAGCAAAGTGCGTCGGTTCATGATGGTGTACGTCCAAGGTGGTGGAGTCAGTAGAGCGGGCCGGTTCAGGGAAAGCGTCCCACAATCGGCGGCGGAAGGCAATTGTGGACAGCGGCGCAGTATTCTTCCCACCCTATCGCCAAAAAACGGCGATAAGGGTGGGGCACCCAGTAGTCACAACATTCCGAACGCCCACAATTAGCAGGGGAATTTGGCCAGTGCAACTGTCGTAAAATAGCGCTCTTGCCGCAGTCCGCTGAACTCGATCGCCTGCGCGTGGTCCTGGTGGCGACGCGCAACCCGCTCAATCTCGGCGCCGCTGCGCGCGCTATGAGCAACTTTGGCGCTCTCCATCTGCGTCTCGTCAACCCCTTCGAACTGGCATACCACGAGGCGCGCTCCGCCGTGGGTCCGGCCGCCCGCATACTCGCGGCCGCCGAGGTGTTCAGCACCCTCGCTGACGCAGTCTCCGATTGTGGGCTGGTCATCGGCACGACCGCGATTCAGCATCGAGAGCTGCAGCATCCCCTGCGCCGTCTCGATGAAGGTGGCGCGGTCATCCGTCAGCAAATGGCATCGGTCCCCGTGGCCGTCGTTTTCGGCTCAGAGAAGACGGGACTGAGCAACGACCATCTCACCCACTGCCATTGGCTGATGCACATACCCACTCGCGACGATCACCTCTCGATGAATCTGGGCCAGGCGGTCGCCGTCACCCTCTACGAAATCACTCGCGAATCCAAACAACTCACAGGCTCCGAACAGCCTGCACCAGCAACTTCGGTCGAGCTCGAACGCCTCACTACGGTCTTGTTGGAAGCGCTGGATGTGAGCGGCTACGCCACGCCTGTCACTCGCGCTGCGACCGAAGAGAAAGCCCGCCGCCTGGTTCGCCGGATGAACCTGAACGCTCGCGACGCAGAAGTGTTTCTCGGCATGCTGCGACAAGTTCTGTGGAAGCTTCACCAGCCGCAGGTCGATACCGAAGCGTGAGGTGATCTATCCTCAGAACGCCGTCAACCGGATTGTGAACTGAATCTGTCGCGCGCGGCCGTTAGCAGTAGTGTCATAAATGCAGAGAAGGAGGGAATTCGATTTCCCTCAGGGTCTAAAGCCCTGGATTTACGATGTCCGGAGCGGCACGGCTAAAAGCCGTGCCCTTTCAAATCGTATTTATTTACGAGACCAGTTTCAGTAGTGGCGTGGGGTGGGCGGAGCAAGTGATGTTCCGGGACTTAGAAGTTGACCCGCACTCCGATTTGCGCGGCGAAGGGAATGCCGACGGTAGTGCCGGGACCGAAGAAGTCTCCGAGCGCGCCGGCAGGAACCAGCAACTGATTCGGGTTCGTAATCGGTACGTTGCAAGCTGGAGTCGGGCAGAACGCCGTCGCATTGTAGAGATTGTTCACCGGCGTGGGCAGCGCCGCGATGTTGGTGACATAGTTGGCGCCCGGATTGTTACGGTTGAACAGATTGAAGAACTCGACGAACGGCATGATCTGCCAGCGCTCTCTGACCTTGAAGGGCCGGGTGACGCGGAGATCAACCTGGATATAGGGAGTTCCGCGAAATTGGTCCAGCGTCGTTTGGACCCCGTTAATGACGGCACGATTATTTGTGGGATCGCCCAGCCCGTTCACGTCCACCGGAGTCGTCAGAGTAATCGGACGGGCGGTCTCCGCTTGGATCAATGTCGTCACCTGAAATCCGCCCGGAATGTAGACAATACCCGCGAGGGTGAAGCGACTGGTGACATCTTCTCCCGACGGGCCGTAGTCGCCGGGTCCAAACGGGTTCAGCGGATCGCACACCCCGTTCACGTAGTCGAAGAGCTCTCCGAGCACGCAACCCCAGGTCTTCGCACTCGACAGCACATAGTTCGCGGTCAGGTTAAAACGACGAGTGGCATTTCCTTGCAGGTGCAGCATCATCGCGTTGTAGCTGGAGCGGTTGTCGGACTTGAATACGGCGATGTTCGGGACATTGGCCTGCTGGGTGGCAGTATCGGATGGGAACAACGGAGAGAATAATGTGTAGCCTGCCTGGTAGTTGTAACGGCGGTATGCGTGAACACCCTGCTGGTGGAGATAATCGGCGCTCACGATCCAGTTCTTGTGCCACTGGTACTGAACGCCGCCGCTGATGTGCAGAGCATAGGGTGTGTGATAGTTGGGATCGATCACATATCCCTGTCCGCCGTTAGCTGCGCCCGGAAGACAGCCGGGATCGCCGGGCTGATTGCAGGGCTGAAACGCCGATGGCGTGTTCACCGCCTGGAAGGCCGTTGCCCAGCCGTTCTGTGCCAGATCGTTGTAGTACATGCCGATACCGGCACGAATGACCAAGTCTTCAACCTGGTCGGGATTGTAAGCAATGCCCAGGCGCGGCGCGAAAGCTTTGCGGTAATCCTGCGGCACGCCCGAGGACAAGGGCAGGTCGAGCGCACGGATGGTCTGCACGGCGGGGTTGTAGAGCTGGCTTACGCCAGAGGCCTGGAACAATCCAAAGGTGGTGTCCCAGCGCAAACCGTAGTTGATGGTCAGCTGCGGCGTGACGCGCCAGGTGTCCATCGCATAGAGGCCCAGGCGCTGAACATTCTGTGAGAAGCTCCCGTTCCCCGCAGCTGTGCCTGTGGTCTGGCAGTTGCTCCCATCGAATGGGGGCAGGCAGTTTAACTCCGCGGTGAGCTGAGCGGGATTGGTCAGATAGTAGGTCGGGTTCTCAGTAAGGACGTAGAGTGTTTCCGACTGACCCGGAAAGGCGCCGCTGAGTACGGGCTCGTGAATGAAATCCACGCCGAACTTGGGGGCATGCTTGCCGGTGGAGCCACTGACGTCATAGCGAACCTGATACTTCTCCTGGTTGCGTATCACGGGGAATGCGGTAATGGGCGTGACAAACTGGTTGTCGCCGTAGGTTTCGAAGCCGGAAATTGTCTTCGAAGTGGAGCTGAACGGAAATGCCATCGCAAAACCAAGGTATCCATTACGGTTTGCAGTAGCGTGAAGATAACTGGTACCTAGAGTGAAAGTTCCTACCCACGACGGGCTGAAGAGAAAGGTGTTGCTGATCACCCCATTTTGATAATTGGAATGAGTCGTCGCCCCGGTGGAGGGCAGCGTGCCCTGCTGCACCAGGGCATTGTTGGTGGTGGAATTGTCGAGGGCGTAACGTATGAACCACTGAGAGCGCTGTGATTGCGCCCAGTCGAATCGCATCATGCCCAGGTAGGACTGAAACGGTACCCTCACGTACAAAGGCACGCCGATCGAAGTGGTGTTGGGAATCAATCCTTCTTGCGCCAATTGATTCAGAGCATTGAATTGGGTCAGGCTGTCAGTACTGTAGTTGATACTGGCGTGCTCATTCACCATCTCAAAGCCGCTGAAGATCCAGAGCTTGTCCTTCACGATCGGTCCGCCAATCGTGCCCACATAATTCTGGCGCGAGAAAGGCTGTTTGGGCTGGGGTGGCGGATTGTCGATGGGAAAGCGTGCATTCAGGGCTGCCGCGCGCACAAACACGGCGAAGTCGCCGTGCCAATCGTTGGTGCCGCTTTTGGTGCTAATGACGACCGCCGCGGCGGTGGTGCGGCCGACGTCGGCATTCGACTGCGAGGTTTGCACCGCAAATTCGCGTATGACATCGGGAGAGAAGTTCTGCAGGAAGCCGCCGATATAGTCGTCCGAATTGTCCATGCCATCGACGGTGAGTTGATTATTCAGGCCGGAGCTGCCGCCCGTGGATACTGCCGTGATGCGCGCCTTGGTGGGATCGGAGGGCTCGACCGGTTCCGTGCCCGGCACCATATAGGCGATGTTGGCAAAGCTGCGGGCCGCCAGAGGGATGTCCTGCAAGTCCTTCCCGGTGACCACGCCCCCGTTCACAGCATTCGTGGTGTTGAGTTCCTGGGTGGTGATGGAAGAGGGTTCGGCCTTCACGTTCACGGTCTGCTGGAGAGAGGCAGGCCGCAACGTCACCAGGACGTCCCGCACGGTACTCACTTGCACCACGACATCGGAGCTGGCCTCAGCGAATCCCTGTGCGCTGACGACCAGGTGATAAGTCCCCGGCATCAGGTCAGAGAGGCGGAATTGTCCATGGCTGTCGGTGGTGGTCTTCCGCTCGAGGCCAGACCCATTGTTGGTCACCGTGACGTTGGAAGCCTTG
>Ga0209656_10002566_pt1 | contig 11761 bp, 7 predicted proteins | sample BogFormECP12_OM2_FD_188239 | JGI IMG/M metagenome (GOLD analysis project Ga0209656, IMG submission 188239) | Bog forest soil microbial communities from Calvert Island, British Columbia, Canada - ECP12_OM2 (SPAdes) (version 2) | ecosystem: Environmental > Aquatic > Freshwater > Wetlands > Bog ... | reverse complement strand
CGGCTTGAGGGCAAAGGACGCCGAGGCGCGCCACAAGATGTGCGCCCCGGTGGCGAGGAACTCCCGGGCCAGCGCCCAGGACAGGAACTTGCGGTCGGCCAGCACCAGCATCCCCGGCCCGAAGCATCCGGTCTCCAGCAGGTCGCGGGCCAGGGCCTGCTCGGAGTCCCGGTAGGGGCCCAGCGATGCCCCGAGCAGGCTCCCGGTCCCGGACTCCGCCGCCGCCAGCCACCGCACCTGCGGGAACGCCCCGTCACGGGCCTGGTTCGACGGACGGCCGAAATGCTCATCGTTGGGCGCCTCGTCCGGCACGTCCGAGGTGGACCCGTCGATCGAGACGACCCGCAGCCCGCAGCAGAACACCCCCGGCGTCCCCTCATCCCCGATCGGCCCCGCGACCTGCTCGAACAGGAACCGGACCGGTGCCGGGCCGAGCTTGCCGCGGCCCCGCGACAGCGAGGAGATGTTCGGCGGCTTCCACCGCCGCCCGCCGCCCGCGGCAACCCAGCCGCCCGGGTCCAGCTCCTGCCCGGCCAGCAGGTCACCGGCGCGCCGCTGATGGTACAGGCCGTCGGCCAGCTTGGTCATCACCTGCCCGTACCCGCAGTTCCGGCCCCGGAACAACCACAAGGCCAGCACGAAATACATCACCAGCCGCGCCGGCAGCAGCCGGCGCCGCTGCTCCCGGGCCCCGGCCGCGTCCACCGCCGCATCCACCAGCTCCGGCGTGAAAACCCTGGCCAGGACACCAACCGAGATCCGGTCCGGCAGCCAGCCGTCCGGAGACAGCCCTTCAGAACCATCATGCGCCACGAAACCGTAACGATACCACGTCAGACCTTAAAGCAAGGCCATTGGGCTGACGGCTGACGATCTGCGCCATACGCGCGGGTGATCCTCTCGGCCAGGACCGTGGCGGCGTTCGTCGTGCGTGACCGCTGCCGCTGTCACTACCCGGTGAGTTCCTGGCAGCCATTGCACGGCCCTTTCTGGCACTATCGATATGTGGCCACCCTCATTGAACGCCTCGCACAAGCTGCCTACGAAGCCCACCGCGCCGCGCTTCCCACATCGCTCCCGCCGTGGGAAGACATCACCAAGCAGGAGCAGCAGGCTTGGAAGGCCGCCGCGTCCGCCGTCGCCGGGCAAACCGGCGGCACCGTCGCTGAGGCGCCTCACACCCAACTCCTGGTCATCCAAGTCGGAGACCAGCGTCATACCTTTGGTACCGACTTCACCGTCGGCCGTGAAGGCAGCCTCGCTATCGACGACGAGTTCGCCTCTGGTCAGCATGCCCGTTTCCAGACTGTTCGTGGCCTGTGGTACGTCCAAGACCTCGGCTCCACCAACGGCACCATGCTCAACGGGCGCCGGATCCTTTCAGCCCAGTTGCTGAAGAAACGCGACAAGATCAAGATCGGCCACACGGTCATGACCGTGGTGTCGGCATGAGCCGTTCCCAGCACGCTGAGCGCCTTCGCCCACGCCGACCGGCCCAGCTCAGACTTTAGGAGGCAGGATCCGTCCAGGCGTAACCCCGTTGTCTTCGCCGTCTTTGTAGAGCCTCTCCGGGTGACACCAGGTAGGTGTGCCCTCTGTGCTGCGCCGCACCAATCCCCGACCCCGGCTCGACTGGGCCGACCGGGCGGTCCTCGCCGCGCTGATCCGGCTCCTGCCGGGAACGCTGCGCGCGCGAACGCTTATGCGGAACGGTTCGTGCTCATCGCCCGGACCGAAGTTACCGACCGGATGCTGATCTTCGGCCAGCGGCATCTGCCGCTGGTCCTGGCCGAGTACGAGGCACACTACAACGGACGGCGCCCCCATCGCAGCCGCCAGCTCCAACCGCCCCGGCCCGACCACCCCGTCGCTGATTTTGGCGGCGATCGGCGTGGAGGTCACATAGATCATGCGCAGTCGAGGTTGCCTCAGGAGCAGCAAGAGAACAAGGAACCGCTCCTCATACCCTTGCTCTAGGGAGCCGTTCCTCGTCGCTGAGTTCTGCCAGCGCTAGCCCTCGCGCCATCCCGGTAGTCATGAACTGACCTTTGCGGAGTCGAGCCCGGAAACCTCAAAGGTGCGGATCGGCCGGGAGAAGCCACGCAAGGATAGCTCGCCGACCAGCCGGCTCACAATGAGCTCCTCGGCTGCCGCGTTCACGCGCTGGGTGACGAGGATCTGCCAGGGCGCCGCCTCGGCACAGAGGCGTGCTGCGAGGTTGGTGACGCTCCCGATCGAGGCGTAATCGAAGCGGTCGGCATAGCCGACCCGTCCGAGTGTGGCATAGCCCTGGGCGATGCCCACCCGGAGGGCCAGCTCATGACCGCGACGCTGCCATCTGTCTGCCAGTTCCTGCCCCTGCTGGCGCATCGTCAGCGCCATCCGGACAGACCGCAACGGCGCGTCGTCGCACGGGACGGGATCGTTGAAAAAGACCACGAGTCCATCACCGGCGAACCGCTCCAAAGTCCCCTCGAAGCGGGCTATGAGGTCGCCCAGGGCACCGTGATACTCCCCGAGGATCTCCCAGACATCCTCGGGTTCAGCCGTTTCGGCGAAGGCGGTGAAGCCACGCAAGTCACAGCACACCACCGTGATCTCGCGGCGGTGCGCGTTGAGGAAAGACTCATCGCCTGAGCTGATGATGAGGTCAGCCAGCTGCGCCGGAAGGAAGCGGCGCAGCCGGCCCACGCGTTCCAGTTGCTCAATCTGGTCCTGGACGCGCTGCTCGAGCTCACGGTTCCACCGCGCCAGCTCGGCGGCCTGATGTTCGATCGTGTCGTGGTACCGCTTGACTCGAACCAGGGAGCGCACCCGGGCCAGCAGCTCCGCCTGGTCGAAAGGCTTGTTGACGAAGTCGTCGGCGCCAGACTCGATGGCGCGGATCTTCTCCTGTTCTCCACTCGCAGTGATCATGATCACCGGCAGGAAAGCCGTCCCTGGATCTTCGCGGATTCGGCGGCAGACCTCATACCCATCCATTCCGGGCATCAAGATGTCCAGCAGAACGACATCTGGGTGCTCCTTGCTCAGCACGTCCAGAGCTTCCTCTCCGGAGGACGCCGTGGCCACCCGGAATCCCTTTGGCGACAGCACCGCCTCAAGCAGGCGAACGTTCTGCGCCAGATCATCCACGACGAGTACGAGCGGGTCCGATGTCACTCAGTCCCCTCCTTCCCACCTGAGAGGAATCTGCGAACCTGATCGGGAAAGGCACGGACACTGATCGGCTTCTCTACGTACCCGTTGAAGCCGGCATCCAAGGCCCGTTCCCGATCGTGCTTCATCGCCTGGGCCGTTACCGCGACCACGGGTATGTCCGCCGTCCGCGGGCTCACGCGCAGCCGACGAAGAGCCTCCATGCCATCGATACCGGGCAGCTGGAGATCCATGAGAATGAGATCGGGAGGCTCGCTGACCGCCAAATTGATGCCGTCCTCGGCCGTCCGAGCCACCCGCACGTCGTAGCCTGCGTACTCGAGCACGTCCCGCAGCAGCTTGAGATTCCGCTCGTTGTCCTCCACGACCAGGATCACGTAGGTCATCCCGACTCCGAAGCCGGGGACTGGCGACTTGTGCTCGCCCACCGAAGCAGTCCCGCGAGGCCCGACAGATCGAACTCCGTCTTGCGCGCCACATACGTGATTCGCCCCTGCAGTCGCTCCTTGTCCTGCTGGGTCATTGACTTGGACGTCAGGATGACCACGGGGACGGATTTCGTGTCGAGGTCTGCTCGCAGAGCCTCCACGACTTCGAAGCCATCCATACCGGGCATGAGAAGGTCCAGCAGAACGGCGGAGGGTTGCCGTTCCCGGATCATTGCCAGCCCCTCCTGGCCCGTGGCTGCGCCCAGCACCGTCCATCCCTCGGGCTCGAGACTTGCCCGGACCAGCTCGATGGCAAGAGGATCGTCGTCAATTGCCACCACCGTGCGCTTCCGCTCAGGCATTGCCGCAGCGCGGTAGAGGGCGGCCAGCAGCTGATCCTTGCCCACCGGCTTGACGAGGTATTCGGCGGCGCCCAGCGCAAACCCGCGGCCACGCTCATCAAGCATCGACACCACGATCACCGGTATCGCTGCCGTCCCCGGATCTGCCTTGAGCTGGGCGAGAACCTCCCAGCCGTCGATTCCCGGCAGAAGGATGTCGAGGATAACGCCTGCGGGACTCAGCCGGCGCACCGTATCCAGGCCTTCTTCGCCGTCTCGGGCGCTGACGACGCGGGCGCCCGCCGCCTCGAGATAGACCCGCAGCAGATCGAAGGACCGCCGGTCGTCTTCCACGACAACGACGGTGGGCCCAGGGCCCGGGGACAACTCTGCGGGGAGACCTGAATCCAGGCCGACCTGCGGGACTGACGTCAACGACGATTGCCCGGATCCGGTCGGCAGCGTGAATCCGAACGTGCTGCCCTTCCCAGCTTCACTTTCGACCCAGATCCTGCCCCCATGCAGCTCAAGGATCCGCTTGGACAGGGTGAGCCCCAGCCCGGTGCCCTCGGTCTGCCCGGCAAGCCGGGCGCCTTGCTGGAAAGCGTCGAAGATGCGCTGACGGTCCTCAGCCGCCACACCCGGTCCCGTGTCGGCCACCTCCATGACGAGGTCCTGATCACGTATTGAGGCGCGGACATCCACGCGCCCGCCGTCGGGGGTGAACTTCACCGCGTTGGACAGCAGATTCAGCACGACTTGCCTGAAGCGCAGACGATCGGCGTCAAGCAGGCCGACCTGGGGATCGACCTCAAGGCTCAGGAGGATTCTTTGCTTGAGCGCTCGCTCACGTACCATCGAGAGGCAATACTCCAGGGATTCGCGGACGGCGAATTCCGAGCGGTTCAGGACCATCTGGCCGGCCTCGATCTTCGACAGGTCGAGAATGTCGTTCAGCAGTTCGAGCAAATGTTTGCCGGAACTCCAGATGTCGCGCAAGTAGTCGTCCTGACGCTCGTTGAGCTCGCCAAACATGCGCTCCAGGAGCACTTCAGAAAAGCCGATGATGGCGTTCAGCGGCGTACGCAGCTCATGGGACATACTGGCCAGGAATTCCGACTTGTGCCGGCTCGCGACTTCGAGTGCGGCGCTCTGTCGCTCCAGTTGCCGGTACAGCTGCGCGTTGATCAAAGCCAGTGAGGACTGGCTGGCGAACGTCTCCAGCAGGTCGTAGATCTCTTGCGGGATGCGCCCGGGGGTATGGCGGCGGATAACCATTGCACCGACAATGCGGCCTTCGCGAAGCATGGGGACGGCAACGAGGGAATGCCAGCCGCTCTCGGCCAGGACGTTCAGGTGGGGATCGAGTGGTGCCTCGCGAAGGTCCGTGAGCTCCAGGGGCCGGCCCAGCGTCGCCGCTTTGCCGATAAAGGTGTCATCAAGTCCTATCCGGGCGCGCCGGAGAGCGTCGAACGCTTCAGGGCTGGTGCCGCAGACGGTCTCGACGCGGAACTCCCTGGCGTCCTCGTCGAACTCGTAGATAGAGCCGCCGTCCGACCCGGACAGCCGCACAGCCTGCGTGATGATCGTGTTGAGCACCTCGGTGAGGTTCAGGCTGGAGCTCACCGCTTGGCCCACCGCGCCGAGGGCCTCGAGTTGAGTCACCTTGCGCCCGAGCTCGTCGGTGCTGCTCTCCAGCGTCCGCACGAGATCAACGGTGCGAACGGCGAGAGCCGCCTGCGCCGCGAACGTCGTGAGGACTTCCACTGCGTGATCGCTGAACGGGTGGACCTGGGTTCGCCACACCGAGAGCACCCCGACAACTTCGCCGTCCAGCAGCATGGGGACACCCATGATTGTCCGGAAGCCGGCCACCCGCTGTGCCTCCGTTCGGCCGTAGTCAGGGTCGGCGAGCACGTCAGTGATCTGCGTAGCCCGCCGGTCAAGCGCGACCCGGCCGACGAGCGTTCCCCGGTCCAGAACCACGGGGTTATTGGCGACGAATTCCCGGTACTCCGCCGTCATCCCCGAGCCGTATGCCAACCGGTACCTGTCTCCATCCACCAGGAATATCTCTCCAGTATCGGCACCGCAGAGCTTCCGCGCGGATTCGACGACCGTTTCAAGTACTCTCTCAAGATCAGATGCGGATCGTCCGATGACGGCAAGAACCTCGCTCGTCGCGCCGAGCTGCTCGCGCACCTCAGCCAGCTCATCACCCAGCCGTTCGATCTCGGCTGTTATCTCCGCATTAATGGCCGGGTCCTGATCGGCCGGCTTCCGCTTGTCCCGCTCGACCATTCGGCCACCCCCTACGCGGCGTACCTGAGAGCATCACCTTCGTACCAGTGTCCCTTACATGGCAACCGGCAGACAACAGGCGAACGCCGCAGGTCACGGGCGGCACGAGGAGCGTATCTTTGTCCTGCTTGCGCCCGGCAGCACCGTTACCGCGACGAACTCTCGTCGGTTGGCATCCGTTCGGGCAGGGGCAAGGTCGACATGCCGTAGCTAACCGCGCTGAGCACCTTGACGAAGCGATAGCCGGCGATGCCCGCGCGCAGCGGCCTCGTCCATATCAACGCTGCCCAATGAGTCTGCTCCTGTCCAGATCCTGGACCCACTGGTCCAGGTCGTCACTGGCCTCCCGGGTGCCCGCCCGGACTGTCAGGTGAGCGTCGCCGCTGCTGTCGGCGGCAGCAGCCACGACGATTGCCCCGGAAGGCGGCGGGCCGTCGCTCGCGGCGATGCCGTCCCTGGTGAGCCCGGCGGCTAGACCCGCGCGCCGACCTCCAGCCGGACTGATCACCAGCTTCAGCCGGTCCGCGACAGCCAGTTGCGCGGCGACTAGGACAGCGGCTGCCCCGCCCTCCCCTCGCGTCCACAGCGCCGCGACCGCGCTGGGCGCTTCCGGCAGGCTGCGCAGGACCGTGACGAGCTGGACTGCTCCGTCGGCGGCGAGCGTCTCGCGGAAAGCTCTGCCTGGGCCTAGCACGATGGTGTCAGGCTCGGCAGCCGCCACATAGCCGGGCAGCTCGGCGGCGATATCCTGGCTGAACCGGGACCGCACGACCGCTGACACCCCGCGAGCCGCCGCCCGGTCGGCCAGCGCCTGAAGATTTCCCGTGGTCCTGGTCGTTTCCCGCAGCTCGCCACCCAGCCCGGTGGCGACCTCCAACCGGGTGTCATGCTCCTGCGCCACGAGATGGCAGACGATGAGCTGGCTGTGCTCCCGGCTGGCCGCCAGCGCTGCCCCGATGTCAACGAGCGGAGCGGCGGTTTCCGGCGCCTCGATCAGCACCAGGATCCGATGCCCGGCGGCGGTCCCGAGCGCAGCGCGGTCCGCCTCCGCGATGTCTCGCACCAGGAAGCGATCCGGGTAGATGAGATGCAGCAGTGGCCCGGCCATCATCGTCGTCACGATCGCCATCACTATCATCAGCGAATACAGCGACTGGTCCAGGATGTGCAGCTGCAGGCCAACCGAGAGGATCACGATCCCGGTGACCCCACGGGTGTTCATCAGGGTGGCGAGAACCCCGGCGCGCCGACCACGGACGCCCGCGAGGCTGGCGCCGATGAAGGCGCCGCCGAACTTGCCGGCGACAGCGACCAGCAGGATGAGGCAGAGTTCCACCAGCCCGGACAGGCCGACCGACGACAGGTTGACGCTCAGTCCCGCCACCACGAAGAACACCGGCAGCAGCACCAGGACGCTGACCTGTTCCAGGCGACCGAGGATCTCCTCCCGCAGGGCGGTCGCGGCCCCCTCCCGGGGCATGACGACGCCGAAAAGGAAGGCGCCGAAGATGTACTTCAGGCCCATCCAGTCGGTGGCGCAAGAGGACAGCAGCAGCCCTACCAGCACCGCCGCGAGAACGTTGGACGTGAGCTGGCCCTCCCGCTGGTAGACATCCACCAGCCTGCGCAGGAGCGGGCGGACTAGACCGAACATCACGCCCGCGTAGACCGGGGCCAGGAGCAGCCGGAACTGCTGGCTGCCGACGCCGGCGATCGCGACCACCACGGCCAGCAGCGACCAGGCCAGCACGTCGTCTGTTGCGGCGCTGGCGAGCGCGATGCTGCCGATCCGGGTGCGGTGCATGCTTCGGTCCATGAGGATGCGGGCCAGCACCGGAAACGCGGTGACCGACATGGCCGTGCCCACGAAAAGCGCGAACGGGAGGACCTTATGCACGTGATGACGGCTGGCCAGCCATGCGCCGAGCCCAACTCCGAGTGACAGCGGAAGAATGATCGAACTGACCGACACGCTCGCGGCCACGCGCTCCCGGCCCCGGATCAGGCGCAGGTCGAGCAGGTACCCGACGGCGAACATGAACATCACCACGCCGAGATTGGCCAGCGCGCTCAACGGCTGCCTCAGCGTGATCGGGAACAGCGTCGCCGTGATCTTGCCGTGAAACAAGGTCGGCCCCAGCAGGATGCCGGCGATGATCTCGCCGAGTACCGGCGGCTGGCCGAGCCGCTTTGCGGCCATGCCCAGCAGCCGGGCGAGCAGGATAATGATGGCCAGGTCGGCCAGGAACAGCTGGACTTCTTGATCTGTCATCGGACGCCGCTCCCGAAGCACACGTTCGCGAGGCCCGCTAGGGCACGTGCCCTCCAGTACCCGGCGGTCATCCCGGCTCCGGCCTTGATGGTGCTTGCGACCTGCTCGGCTCGGGCAGGGTCGGTGGAGGCCACCACCACGGCGATCTCAGCCACGTGGGCGGGATCATTGCCAGCAGCCTCTACCGCCTGTTCCAGCAGCGGCCCGGCATTGGCCGGGTCGGTGCGAACCGCTACCACTGCCCTGACCAGCGCCTGCAGGTATCTGTCGCCGCTGCTGGCGGCGATTCGCTCACCGCAGCCAGGGTCGGTGAGCGCCGCTACCATGGCCACCTCAGCCCGCATGGGTGCGTTGCGGGGCAGGCTACCGATGACCTGCTCTGCCTGGGCAGGGTTGGTGCAAGCCGCAGCCAGGGCTACCTCCCCCAGGGCCTCGAGCCGGGCCGGCGCGCTGCTGATGGCGCGGGCATACTGCTCGGCCTCGGTCAGCAGTGGCCCAGCGTGGTCAGGGTCGATCTGGGCCGCTGCCGCCTTTACGCTGGTCAGAGCCATGCTCTGCAAATCACTGTGGCTGATGGCGCGGGCCCACTGTTCCGCCTCTGTCAGCAGTTGCCCAGCCTGGGCAGGGTCAGTCTGGGCTGCTGCCGCCTCTGCACCCGTTGGCGCCGCGTCCGGCAACGTGCCTTGATCGGCGATGGTGCGGGCGAACCGCTCGGCGTCATCCGACAGCCGTACCGAACGGTCAGAGTCGGCTCTGGCCACAACGATGGCGATCTCGGTCAGTGCCCGGACCTTCCAGTAGATTGCCTGGTTCGGGTCGTCCAGCATCGAGGGCGGGAGAGGTGCCTCCCGCTTCCACCTCTCCTGGCCCGCAGTCTGCCGGGGCCGGCCGGTGACGGCAGAGGCGATCCGCGCGGCCCGGGTGGAGTCGGTGCGGGCCGCCACCATGGCGACCTTGGCTAGCGCTATGTCACGCGCAGGCGTACCCATGGGCCAAACGAGCTCCTCCGCGCTGGCAATGTCCACGTCAGCTACTACCTCGGCAACCTTAGCGATGAACGGTGCGACATCGTCTAGGAATTCTCGGTGGTGCCGCGCCCGGACGACGGGGGGGATCTTCTCAATGTCAGCCACCAGCCGCTTTGCGGGCGATGGGTCGATGCGGGCCAGGAGCATGCCGAACTCTGATGCGGAGTGCCAGACCAAGGCCTCCAGGATGTGATGGTAGCCCGCAGTCCCCGGGATGCGCTCATTCCAGTTTGGGTGCAGGGCGTCGTCCAGCAGCTGTGCGGCGTGAGCAGGGTCGGAGCGGGCAGCCACCGCTGCCACGTGTACCAGTGCCCTGGCCCGCTGAACCGCCAACGTGAGGGCACGGTCGTACTCATTATCCAGTCCCCGGGCGCGGGCGCTGCTGCTTGCTGGAGGCGGTTGCGGGCCGGGAATTGCTGCCGCGCGGTCCTCCGGTACCATGGCCTGCTCATCCAGAGGAAGGGCGCGGGCGATCGGTTCTGCCTCCTCCAGCAGCCGGGCGGCGCGCGCCAGGTCGGTGGCGGCTACCGCTGTGGGTTTAGGCGGTGGCTTATAGGTCGTGATCATGGTTTGGAGTGGCGGGGGAAGCCACTGGCCGGGTAGGTCAGGGTCGGCGAGGAGTTCCAGGATCTTGGCCGGGGTAGGCCGTTCGGAAGGCTCCTTGGCCAGGCATGCTGCTACCACATCGCGGATCTGAGGGTCCAGGCTGCTAAGGTCCGGCTCTTCGTGGACGACTCGGTAAGCAATCGCCTCAGGCAGCCCCACCCCGAACGGCCGGACGCCGACGGCGTAGGCCAGCACCATCCCAAGCGCGAAGACGTCGCAGGCTGAAGTAAGCGGCCGTCCCAAGAGAACCTCGGGTGCCATGAAACCCGCTGTGCCAGACCGCGCGGTAACGCCGGAAGCGTCGATGGCACGCGCGACGCCAAAGTCGATCACGTGAGGCCCGTCTTCAGCCAGCAATATGTTCGACGGCTTCAGATCCCGGTGGATCAGCCCGGCGGCGTGAATGGCTCCCAGCGCCTCGGCCACGCCCGCGCCCAGCACCCTCACGCTGTCAAGGGGGAGGGCCTGGTACTCGCTGAGAACCTGCTCGAGAGACGGTCCGGCGATAAAGGCAGTCACCATCCACGGCCGTTCGGCGTCCGGGTCAGCATCGACAACCTGTGCGGCGTGGAATCCGCCGACCTTGCGGCCAGCCTCTACCTCCAGACGAAACCGCCGCCGGAACTTGACGTCATTAGCGAAAACAGGATAGATCAGCTTGACCGCGACCGGGCGCCCGGCCCGCGACCGGCCGAAGAACACCTCGCCCATCCCGCCCGACCCAAGACGACCGATCAGAACATAGTGCCCGACTCGCCGAGGGTCTCCTGGCCTAAGGGAATCCATGCCACCCCGTCACCGCAAGGGAATAGCGGACGCAGTGAACCCGCCCGAACCCGATGATTCCAGGAAACAGATCGCCGAGAAAGACTTACTCCATCGCGCCGGCTAACCAGGCGAGCGCTCGCCGACACCTGGCCGGGCTGGTCACGTCCGGCCAGCTCTGTCCAGACCTGCAGGGCGGCTATGTCATCGCCGGGCTACTCTAGCCCTCGCTGGCCTACTGCGACAACACCGGCGAGCCGCTGGCAGGGAAGCTGCGCCGTGGCGGCGCCAGATCCAAGTGCTTGACGCCGGTCCGGTGGAGCCGAACGTTGTGCGCGGGCCACCAGGTGCGGAAAGTCTCGCTGCGGGTGGCCAGCTCCCCCCGATCAGGCCGGACAGCGCCCGGTCGTGCGGGCTGCGCCCGGCCTCGGCCAGCAGCGCTTCCAGCGCGTCCCGCAGCTCGGCGCGCTGGTCGTAGTCGGCCAGCACCGGACAATCGCCGGCGCGCAGCCGCGGGCTGGTCCGCTCCCAGGCGGCATGGCCAACCGGACCGGCCCGGCGAGCACGAGATCCCGGCGCTGTTCTCCACGACACGGAGACGGGCAGCGGCCGAATCCGGGCATATCCGGCTGTCCCCAGTGACTAGACTAGATCGAGGAAGCGGGCGGTCTTGGTCGCCTTCCTCCGGTGCGGTGCGGGGGCCGGCCGGAGCTTCGGGGCGCGGCGGCCGGGGGTGACCGGGCGCTCCTGGAGCACCCAGGCGCGGAACCCGGCCAGGGTGGAGGCGGGGGCCAGGGCCAGGCGGAGCAGCCACAGGAGCAGGCCGCCGAGGATGGCCAGCGGGGTGGCCGCGTCGGCGGC
>Ga0209656_10002565_pt1 | contig 11762 bp, 5 predicted proteins | sample BogFormECP12_OM2_FD_188239 | JGI IMG/M metagenome (GOLD analysis project Ga0209656, IMG submission 188239) | Bog forest soil microbial communities from Calvert Island, British Columbia, Canada - ECP12_OM2 (SPAdes) (version 2) | ecosystem: Environmental > Aquatic > Freshwater > Wetlands > Bog ... | reverse complement strand
CGGCGCGGCGCTCGGGCTCGGCGTCGTAGTGCACGCAGTTGGAGTAGGGCAGCAGCCCGAGGCCGCGGACGGGCCGCGGGGCGCCGTGGAAGGCGCTGAGCGCCTGCGCGAACCAGCACAGTGAGCCGGCGGAGGGCCCGCACAGCACTACGCCCCTGCGCCAGGCCTTGCGCAGGACCGCGTCGAGCCCGTGCGCGCGCCAGGCGCCGAGCATGCTGACGACGTTGCCGCCGCCCACGTAGATGAGGTCCTGGGCGAGCAGGTGCGTGGCGAGATCGTCCTCGACCCCGCCGGTGCCCTGATCGCGGCGGAACAGCGACACGTGGGAGGCCTCGCAGGCGGAGGCGAAGCGGCGGTAGAAGCGCACGATGTAGTGGTCCGCGTCGCCCGAGGCGGTCGGCAGGAAGCACACGCGGGGTCGCGGCGCGTCGATCAGCGAGAGCACGTAGTCGTCGAGCAGCGAGCCGTCCTTCTCCATTGAGAACCCGCCGCCTCCGAGGGCGACGATCTGGGGAGCTTTGGGGGGCATGGCTCGCTTTGCTCGGCGTGGATGTGCTGCCTGCAAGCGTGACCGAGCGGGCGCGACGGTGATATGGACCGGCGTCGGAGATGGCGAGCGCGGCGATCGACATGCGGCCCATGGAGCGCCGCGGCGCTTAGGAAACTTTCAGCTTTCTCACACGCTGCTCCTACACGCAGCGGCGATTCTCACGCGATGGGCTTTTCATGGGAGACACGTTCGGCCGCATCCACGCCGGCGCAGTCGGCGCCGGTCCCCACACCTGCCGGCACTGCCTGGCGGCCGCGCTCGGGCGCGCGGGCACGGTCGCGCGCGCTGGCGGCGCGCGGCGTGCATCCGGAGCTCGTCGGCGTGATGGCGCTCGCGGGCGTGCTGAACCTGTGGGCGCTCAGCCGCAACGGCTGGGCCAACCAGTACTACAGCGCGGCGGTCCGCTCGATGAGCTCGAGCTGGCACGACTTCCTGTTCGCCTCGCTGGACCGCGGCGGCGTGATGACGGTGGACAAGCCGCCGCTGGCGCTGTGGGTGCAGGCGCTGTCGGTGCGTGTGTTCGGCTACCACCCGCTCAGCGTGCTCGTGCCGCAGGCGCTGATGGGGGTGGCGAGCGTGGCGCTCGTGTACGACCTCGTGCGCCGCCGCTTCGGCCGCGTGGGCGGCCTTGTGGCGGGCCTGGCGCTGGCGCTGACGCCGATCACCGTGGCGATCTCCCGCCACAACAACCCCGACGCGCTGCTCGTGCTCTGCTGCGTGGCGGCGGTGTGGTGCGCGGTGCGCGCGCTGGAAGGCGGGCGCACCCGCTGGCTGGTCGCGGCGGGCGTGTGTGTGGGCCTCGGCTTCGAGACGAAGATGCTGGTGGCGCTCGTCGTGATGCCGGGCATCGCGGCGGCGTGGCTGTGGATCTCGCCAGCCGGCCGGGGGCGTCTGCACGCGTTGCGCCAGCTGCTGGCGGGCGGCGCGGCGATGCTGCTGGTGGGCGGCGCGTGGCCGCTGCTCGTCGAACTCACGCCCGCGAGCGCGCGGCCGTGGATCTCGGGCACGAGCGACAACCGCGTCCTCTCGCTGATCTTCGAATACAACGGCGTGGGGCGCGTGGACGGCCAGGCGGGCGGCCCGGGCGGCGGTGGCGGGAACATGTTCGGCGGCACGCCGGGCCCGCTGCGACTGCTCAACTCGGCGCTCGGCGGGCAGGCCGGCTGGCTGCTCGGCTTCGCGGCCGTGGGCGGGCTCGCGATCCTCGCCGCGAGCCGTCTGCGGCGCTCGGACCCGCGCAGCGGCTGGCTGCTCGTGATCGGCGGCGCCGCTCTGGTGAGCGCGGTTCTCTTCAGCGCGGCCAGCGGCATCCTCCACCCCTACTACGTCTCGCTGCTCGCGCCCTTCGTGGCCGCCCTGACGGGCGCGGGCGCGGCTCAGCTGGTCGGCGCCGGCCGCGGCTGGCGCGTCGCTGCGGTGCTGGCGGCCGCGGCCGGCGTGGCGGTGGAGATAGCGGTGCGCAACCAATATCCGGGCCAGCTGCCGTGGCTCGTGCCGGTCCTGCTCGCGCTCGCGGTGCCCGCTGCGCTCGTGCTGCTGCTGATCGGCGCGAGGCGCGTGCGCGTGGTGGCGCTCGCGGTGCTCGCCGGAGCGCTGCTGCTCGCGCCGTCGGTGTGGGCCTTCGACACGCTTGGCTACGCCACCAGCGGCACCTTCCCGGCGGGCGGCCCGGCCTCCGCTGAGAGCGCCGGCGGCGGGCCCTTCGGCTCCCCGGGCGGCTTCGGCGCGGGCGCGCGCGCCTTCGGCGGCGGCGCCACGGGAGCAACACCGCGCCTGTTCGGCCCGGCGGGCGGGGCCTCGGAAGCGGCCCCGCCGGCAGCAGGCGCAGGCCCCGCAGGCGCGCCCGCGGGCGCAACGGGCGGCGGCGCCCCGGGCGGCGGCTCGGCAGGCGGCGGGCCTGCGGGCGCAGGTGGCCTCGGCTTCGGCGGTGCGCCGGGAGCGGCCACGGGCGCGGGCGGCGGGCCGGGCGCGGGCGGCGGGCCGTTCGGCGGCGGCGGCGCATCGCTGCAGACGGCGCTCTCCTACGCGGCCGAGCACGGGGGCGGCACGGTGGCGGTGTCGAGCCAGTCGGTGGCGTCCTCGGCGATCGTGGAAGACGACGCGAACGTTGCGGGGATCGGAGGCTTCTCGGGCCGCGAGAGCGACGTGAGCGTGGCGTGGCTGGCGCAAAAGGTGGGCGCGGGCAAGATCCGCTGGGTGCTCGACGAACAGCAGGGCGGGGCGGCGGAACGGCGGGGTGCGGGCCTGGCGGGACAGCGGGGCGCGGGCCCGCCGGGCGACACGCGCGCGGGCGCCAGGGCGGCGATGGCGGCGGTGGCGCGGGAGTGCGTGGCGGTGGCGCTCCCCGAAAGCTCCTCGGCCGGCGCCACGGGCGGCGGGGCGCAGGCGGGCACGCTGTATGACTGCTCCGGGCGAGCGGATCAGCTCGCGCGCGCCGGCGCGTAAGAATCCGCGTCGTGAAGATCCTCGTCGTCGACGATGACCGCGCGGTGCGCGAAGCGCTGCGGCGCGCGCTGACGCTCGCGGGCTATGAGGTCGAGACGGCCGAGGACGGCGAGCGCGCGATCGAGTCGATCGTGCGCTCGGTGCCGGAGGCGGTGGTGCTCGACGTGGGGCTGCCGGGCGTGGACGGCCTGGAGGTGTGCCGTCGCCTGCGCCGCCTGGGCAACCGCGTGCCGATACTGATCCTGACGGCACGCGATGCGGTCGACGACCGCATCGACGGACTCGACGCGGGCGCGGATGACTACATGGTCAAGCCGTTCGACGTGGGCGAGCTGAAGGCGAGGCTGCGGGCGCTGCTGCGCCGTGCGCGACCGGAGGGCGAGGCAGCAGAGGACGCGCTGTCCTTCGCGGAGCTCACGCTGGATCCGACGCGCCACGGTGCGCAGGTGGGTGAGGACTTCGTGGAGCTCACGCGAACCGAGTATCAGCTGCTCGAGCTGCTGATGCTCAACCCGCGCCGCGTGCTGCCGCACAGCCTCATCTACGACCGCGTGTGGGGCTATGACTTCGGCCCCGCGTCCAACGCGCTGCGCGTCTACGTCGGCTACCTGCGCCGCAAGCTGGAGCGGGCGGGGGCGCGCAACCTGATCCACACGGTGCGCGGCGTGGGCTACGCCCTGCGCGAGCCGTGACGCTGCGCACCCGCATCGCGGCCGTGGCGAGCCTGTCGGTGGCGCTTGCCGTGGCGGCCGCGGCGATCGGGCTGTACGTGGCGGTGCGCTCGGACCTGCGCGGCGAAGTGGACAGCGCCCTGCGCGCCCGGGCGCGGGCGTTCAGCTCGCCGCTGGCTCCGGGCGGCCCCGGCGGCGGCCCGGCGCCCGCAGGCCCCGGCGGCGCGGGCGCGGGCCCCGGCGGCGCGGGCGGCGCGGGCGGCGCGGGCGCGGGCGGTCGTGGCCCGCGGGGCTTCCCCGGCAGCGTGCAGCCTGCGCCCTTCGGCGCGGCGTCGGGCTTCGTGCAGTTCGTCGAGCCGTACGGGACGATCGAGGTGCCGGGTGGACAGGGCTCCTCGCCGAGCACGATCGCGCTCACCCCGCTCGACCGGGCGATCGCGGCGCAGGGCAGCGGCAGCAGCCTGACGGACAGGAACGTGAAGGGCACGGAGCTGCGGGTGCTGACGCAGGGCACCGGCGGCTCGGGCGCGGTCATGATCGCGCGTCCGCTGACCGAGGTCGAACACGAGCTCAGCCGGCTGCTGCTGATCCTCGCCGTGATCGGCGCCGCGGGCATCGTGCTCGCCGGTCTGCTCGGGGCGCTCGTGGCGCGCACGGCGCTGGCGCCGATCGCGCGCTTCACCCGCCGCACGGAGGCCCTCACGGGGAGCCTCGATCTCTCAGAGCGCCTCGAGGTGGAGGGGCGCGACGAGCTGGCGCGGCTCGCCGAGAGCTTCAACGCGACGCTCGACGCGCTCGAGCGCTCGGTGGCGGCCCAGCGCCATCTGATCGCCGATGCGAGCCACGAGCTGCGCACGCCGCTGGCGTCGCTGCGCGCGAACATCCAGATCCTGGGCGAGGCGGGTCGACTGCCGGCGCAGGACCAGGAGGACCTGCGCGGGGACATCGTGGAGGAGCTCGACGAACTGACCGCGCTCGTGGCCGACGTGGTCGAGCTGGCCCGCGGCGGAGCGGCGGACGGCCCGGGCGACGACGTCCGCCTCGACGCGCTGGTCGAAGACGCGGTCAAGCGCACGATGCGCCGCGCCGAGCTGCGCTTCGAGCTGACGCTCGAGCCGACGGTCGTGAGCGGACAGGCCGACCGCATCAACCGCGCGGTGTCGAACCTCGTGGACAACGCGCGCAAGTGGAGCCCCGACGGCGGCACCGTGGAGGTCGGCCTGAGCGACGGCGTGCTCAGCGTGCGCGACCACGGGCCGGGCTTCGCCGAGGCCGACCTGCCGCTCGTGTTCGATCGCTTCTACAGGGCCCAGGATGCCCGCAAGCTGCCCGGGTCGGGCCTCGGCCTGGCGATCGTGCGCCAGGCCGCGGAGGCCGGCGGTGGCTTCGCCGAAGCCCAGAACGCCCCCGGTGGCGGGGCTCTGTTGCGCGTGAGCTTCGGCCCCGCCACGCGGCCATCTCCGCTCTCCGCGGAAGGAGATCGGCCGCCGGCGTCTAATCAATCGGTCTGAAGGGCGCGCAACTTTCGGGGACGAATGACGTCCATACAGGTATAGACGTCCTGTGCTGTGCCGTGCCGTCGATATGGAGGAAGATCATGAGGGTCCACGCTCGAATCTCGTTCCTGGCGCTGCTGGCGGGTGCCATCCTTGTCTGCTCGCTGCCGGCGGCGGCCGGGGCATTCCGCGTGGAAACGTTCGCCGGGGTGAACTGCAAATTCGGGCACGAACAGTGCGCCAGCTTCGAAGTCGCCGGGCCGTTCGGCACGCCCTACTCGTTTCCCAAAGAACCTAAAGAACCGGAAGCGATAGCGGAAGGCTTCGTGCAGGCAGGCGGCCGCATCCCCTACGGCGTGACGGACTTCGAACTCAAAACCAACGGCGTCGCATACCCGCACGCCAAGCCCGAAGGTGCGCCCGTGAACCGCGTCCGGGTCGACGTTGCCAGCGGTCTCGCCACCGCGCCGGCGGCGGTGCCGATGTGCACGGGGGCTGAATTCGGCGAAGTAGAAGCCGTCCCAGGGCACGGCCTCTACACGGCGCCGGCCTGCAAAGCGGAAACGGAAATCGGCACCGAACAGGTGACCGTGTACGACAAAGAAGTCGAAGAAGCGACCACGGTCGGTGATGTGCCGCTCGCAGGCAAGGTGTACAACCTCGTCCAGCCGAAAGGACTCGCCTCTTACTACGGCGTCGCGCTGGCCTTTCCAAAACCACTCACCGAAGGGGCGGGCCTCGGGCCGACACAGTTCTACCTGCACTCCTTCGTCAAAGGCAACGTCGAATGGGGCAAGGAAGCAGCCGGCACCAACCAGGGCGACTACCACGACTACTTCGAAGTCGAAGTCAACCCTGCGGACCCGCTGCTCAGTTCGCGCCAGGTCCTCTACGGCACCAGCCCTGAAGGCAAATCGAGCGCGGGCAAAAGCGACTTCATCACGAACGCGACGAGCTGCCCGGGCGACCACACGACCTTCGTGACGCTGAAAAACACCGCAGGCGAAACCACGCGCAAGGCGTTCACAACGCCGATTCCGCTGACGGGCTGCGGCAACCTGCTCTTCCAGCCGACCTTCGAACTGTCGTTGGGGACGACCACCTCGGACGAACCCGACCAGCTGACGGCCGAAGCGTCGCTCCCGAACAACCCGAAAGCAAACGCCCAGTCCCAGCTCAGGACGGCGAGCATCACGCTGCCCGAAGGCATGACGCTCAACCCGTCGGCCGCCCACGGCCTGGAAGCGTGCACTCCCAAACAGGCACACGAAGAAGGCGAAGTGTTCAGCTCCGCGTTCGGTGTGGAATGCCCCGCGGGGTCGGAAATCGGCACGGTCACCCTCAACGTGCCGACGCTGCCCAATGGCTCGTTCACCGGAGCGCTGTACCTCGCCGGCCCGGAAACGGGCCCGATCACGGGCCCGCCGTACAACTTCTACCTCGTCGCCAACTCCGAACGTTATGGCGTCTCGGTCCGCGTGAAAGGCGAAGCGATACCGAATGAAGCGACGGGACAGGTGACGGCGGTCTTCAACAAGACGCCAGAACAGCCGTTCACGAACGTCACCATGCACTTCAACCGCGAAGTGCTGACCGCGGTGGCCAACCCGCTCATCTGCGGCTGGTCGACCGGGGCCACCAACTTCACGCCGGTGGCGAGCGAAGGGGTCCCGAACTCCGCGCCCGGGTTCGGCGTGCCGATCACCGGCTGCGCGTCGCCGATCCCGTTCTCCCTGGGCCAGAGCATCCAGTACGAAAACCAGGCCGGCGCCCACACGAACTACACGTTCAGCCTCGCTCGCAACAACGGCCAGCAGTACCTGCAGAAGGTCAAGACCAGCCTGCCGCTGGGCTTGGCCGGCGCGATCCCCCTCGTCACGCCCTGCACGGAACCGCAGGCGAGCCTGGGGACGTGCGGTCCGGCGAGCCAGATCGGCACCGCCGTGGTGCAGTCGGGCTCGGGTCCGACGCCCTACGCGAACAGCGGCCCGGTGTATCTCACGGGGCCCTATGACGGCGCGCCGTACGGTCTCTCGATCGCGGTTCCCGCGGTCGCCGGCCCGTTCAACCTCGGCACGGTCGTCACCCGCTCGACGATCAACGTCAACCCGATGACCGCCCAGGTGACCACTGAAAGCGTGCTGCCGACGATCGTCAAGGGCATCCCACTGCGCGTGCGCTCGATCACCGTGACCGTCAACAAGCAGGGCTTCCTGTACAACCCGACCAACTGTCAGCTGGAGGCAACGGAATCGACGCTGACCTCGACGTTCGGGACGCTCCAGACGGGCCTCAACTCGCCCTTCCAGGTCCAGGGCTGCAACAAACTCGCGTTCTCGCCGAGCTTCAAGGCGAAAACGACGGGGAACTACTCCAAAGAAGGCGGCGCTAGCCTTGAAACGACCGTCAACCAGGCCGCCGGGCAGGCGAACATCAAATCGGTCCTCGTGCAGCTGCCCGAAGCGCTGCCCTCGCGCCTGACAACGCTCAACAAAGCGTGCCTGCAGGCAGTGTTCGAATCCAACCCGTTCCACTGCCCGGGCGGTTCTTTCGTGGGCGGCGCGCGCGCCAACACGCCCCTGCTCCCGGGCAAACTGCAGGGGCCGGCGATCTACGTATCCCACGGAGGGGAGGCGTTCCCCGACCTGGACCTCGTGATGGAGGCCAACGGGGTGCGCATCATCCTCGTGGGCCACACGAAAATCACCAAAAAGGGCAAAACGAGCATCACCACGACGGAATTCGCCACGAGCCCGGACTCCCCGGTGTCGAGCATCACGGTCAACCTGCCCGCCGGCCCGCACTCGGCGCTGGCCGCATACGGCAACTTGTGCACGAAGTCGCTGGTCATGCCCACCACGATCACCGGCCAGAACGGGGTCGTGACCAAGAAGAGCACGAAGATCGGGGTCACCGGCTGCCCGGTGCAGATCGTCGGGCAGAAGGTGGTGGGCAACACCGCCTACCTGACCGTGAAGACATCCGCAGCGGGACGCATCAGCGGCAGCGGCTCGGGCCTGGTCACCGTCTACCGCACGCTCAGCGGCGCGAGCAACGCCGCGCAGCTGAAGGTTCCGCTGTCCGGCAGCGGGCGTGCAAAACGCCCGTACAGCGTGCAGATCCGCGTGGGCTTCCTGCCCAAGAAGCCGGGCAAGCACTCCAACGCCTACACAACCGTCTACTTCGGCTAGCGGCCGGGCCACTCGAGACCCGCGGTGGGGCGGCCCGACGGCCGCCCCACCGTCTCTATTGACCGCCCCGTTCCCCATGCCCTAGATTGATGGGATGGATGTGCTTGCGGGTACGGATACCTTGGCACCGTCCGCCGCCGTCGAGCGGCTGCTCGGGGGCCTGCGGCGGCTGACCGCGCTCGCCGACGCCGCCACCGACGCCGAGGCGATCTTCCGCTCGCTGGCCGGCGAGCTGCTGGCGGTGCCGGGCGGTGAGGAGGTGCACGTCCACCATCTCGCCACGGCCGCCCGCGAGGACGACCTCGTGGCGGTGTACGTGTTCGGCGGCGAGGGGCGCCTCAGCTACCTGCAGCCCCGCGCCGAGCGCCCGCCCGGGGTCAACTGGGTGGCCGGCACGGGGCGCAGCTTCCTGGCGATCGCCGGCGAGGAGCTCGAGGCGACGGTCCCGCGGCTCACGGCCACGGGGGCGATGAGCTGCGCTCTGCTGCTGCCGCTGTCCGAGCGCGGCCACGTCGAGGCGGTGGTGGTGCTCGTGCGCAGGCTCGGCGAGCGCTTCGCGCCCGGCGCGGTCGAGATGGCCGGTGCGATCGTCCAGCAGGCCGGCACTGCGCTCGCGCTCGTGCGAGCCCGCGCCGAGGCGGGCACCGACCCGGTGAGCGGCTGCATGAACCACCGCGCGATGCGCCGGCGCCTCGACGAGGAGATCGACCGCGCCACGCGCACCGGCGGGCAGCTGTCGTGCCTGCTGCTCGACCTCGACAACTTCAAGCTCGTCAACGACCGCCAGGGCCATCAGGCCGGCGACGCGCTGCTGCGCGCGGTCGTGCACGCGCTCGTGGGCGAGTTTCGCGCGTTCGACCGCGTCGCGCGCTACGGCGGCGATGAGTTCGTCGTGATCCTGCCCAACGCCGGCCTGGACAGCGCCGCGGTGGCGGCCGGGCGGGCGCTCGAGCGCCTGCAGGCCATCGCCGCCGACGACGGCGTCGGCCCCGGCGTCTCGGCCTCGATCGGCGTGGCCCAGTGGCAGCCCTCGATGAGCACCGATGAGCTGCTCGAGGCCTGCGACGCCGCGCTGCTGCGCGCAAAGCGCGAGGGCAAGGGCCGCGTCACGCGGGCGGGCTCGCCGCGCTGAGCACGGCGGCGGAGTGCGTGCCGGCGCTATGCGCGCCGAGGCGCGGGGTCGCGACAGGGACTCTGCGAGACTGCGCCCAGCCCCTGTAGATCCTCGGAAGCCCCGGAGATGCCATGTCGCAGAACAGCTTTGGTGCGAAGGACACGCTCGCCGTCGGCGCGCACGAGTACGAGATCTTCCGCCTCGACGCGCTGCAGCAGCGCTTCGACGTGGCGCGCCTGCCGTTCTCGCTGAAGGTCCTGCTCGAGAACCTCCTGCGCACCGAGGGCAACGGCTCGGTCACGGCACAGGACATCGAGGGCCTCGCCAGCTGGGACGCGCGCGCGCAGCCCAGCAGGGAGATCGCCTTCAGCCCCGCACGGGTGCTGATGCAGGACTTCACCGGCGTGCCCGCCGTCGTCGATCTCGCCGCGATGCGCGACGCGATGGCGGAGATGGGCGGCGATCCCGCCGCCATCAACCCGCTCGCGCCGGCCGAGCTGGTGATCGACCACTCGGTGCAGGTGGACGCGTTCGGCACTCGCGACGCCTTCCGCGTCAACGCCGAGCGCGAGTTCGAACGAAACAGGGAGCGCTACGCCTTCCTGCGCTGGGGGCAGGGCGCCTTCGACGACTTCGCGGTCGTGCCGCCCGACACCGGGATCGTGCACCAGGTCAACCTCGAGTACCTCGCCCGCGTCGTCTTCGCCAACGAGCAGACGCACCAGGCCTACCCCGACACGCTCGTCGGCACCGACTCGCACACGACGATGATCAACGGCCTCGGGGTGCTCGGCTGGGGCGTGGGCGGGATCGAGGCCGAGGCCGCGATGCTCGGCCAGCCGATGTCGATGCTCATACCCCAGGTGCTCGGGGTCGAGCTGCACGGCGAGCTGCCCGAGGGCGCCACCGCCACCGACCTCGTGCTCACCGTCACCCAGATGCTGCGCCGCCGCGGCGTCGTCGGCATGTTCGTCGAGTTCCACGGGGCGGGGCTCGCCGGCCTGCCGATCGCCGATCGCGCGACCATCGGCAACATGTCGCCCGAGTTCGGCTCGACCTGCGCGATCTTCCCGATCGACGCCGTCACGCTCGCCTACCTCGAGCTGTCCGGACGCCCGCCCGAGCAGATCGCGCTCGTCGAGGCCTACGCGCGGGAGCAGGGCCTGTGGCACGACGAGCACTCCGAGAAGCCGACGTTCAGCGACGAGATCTCACTCGAGCTCGGCAGCGTCGAACCGAGCCTCGCCGGCCCCAAGCGCCCGCAGGACAGGGTCGCGCTCAGCGGCGCGCGTGCCGCCTTCCGCGAGGCGCTGTGCGACTACGTGCCCAGCAACGGCGAGCAGGCGGACGCGCACGATGAGGCGATCGCCGAGTCATACCCCGCATCCGACCCGCCGGCCAACGGCGTGCCCGGCCACGCCGCGCAGCCCGAATCCGCGGCCGGGGAGCCGGAGCACGGCGGCGCGGCGATCGCCGAGCGCCGCCACGCCGCGGTGCCGGTCTCACTCGGCGGGTCGAGCTTCGAGCTCGACCACGGCCACGTGGTGATCGCGGCGATCACGAGCTGCACGAACACGTCCAACCCGTCGGTGATGATCGGCGCCGGCATCCTCGCGCGCAACGCCGTCGCGCGCGGTCTGCGCTCCAAGCCATGGGTCAAGACCTCGCTGGCGCCCGGCTCGAAGGTGGTCACCGAGTACCTCGACCGCGCCGGCCTGACCGAGCCGCTTGAAGAGCTCGGCTTCAACCTCGTCGGCTACGGCTGCACGACCTGCATCGGCAACTCCGGGCCGCTGCCGAGCGAGATCTCGGCGGCGGTCAACGAGGCGGACCTGGCGGTCGTCTCCGTGCTCTCGGGCAACCGCAACTTCGAGGGGCGCATCAACCCGGACGTCAAGATGAACTACCTCGCCTCGCCGCCGCTGTGCGTCGCCTATGCCCTCGCGGGCTCGATGGACCTCGACATCGTCGCCGACCCGCTCGGCCGCGACGAGCGGGGCAACGACGTCTACCTCGCCGACATCTGGCCCTCCTCGCACGAGATCGCCGAGACGATCGCCGAGGCCGTGCGCGCGGACATGTTCCGCAAGAGCTACAGCGAGGTGTTCGCCGGCGATGAGCATTGGAACGCCCTGCGGGTGCCCACCGGCGAGCGCTTCGCCTGGGACGAGGACTCGACGTATGTCCGCCGGCCGCCCTACTTCGAGGACATGCCCGCCGAGCCGCAGCCCGTGCGCGACGTGGAGCACGCGCGCGTGCTCGCACTGCTCGGCGACAGTGTCACCACCGATCACA
>Ga0209656_10002564_pt1 | contig 11764 bp, 7 predicted proteins | sample BogFormECP12_OM2_FD_188239 | JGI IMG/M metagenome (GOLD analysis project Ga0209656, IMG submission 188239) | Bog forest soil microbial communities from Calvert Island, British Columbia, Canada - ECP12_OM2 (SPAdes) (version 2) | ecosystem: Environmental > Aquatic > Freshwater > Wetlands > Bog ... | reverse complement strand
CAGTGGGCGAGAAGAGGAGACCAACAGGAAGGAGCCATGCCTATGAGCACGCCATCCGGCCCGAGGAGACGCCGTGAGCGCGGTGACCACGGCATTTCATGGGACAAGATCAACAAGTGCTACGTCGGCACGATCTCGCTCGGCTACGGCGGCAACGGCAAGCGCCTTCGGCGCACCGTCCGCGGCAAGACCAAGCAGGAGGTCAAGGACAAGCTCGGCAAGCTGCGCGAGGAGATCAACGCGGGCATCCGGACGCCGGCCACCTATACCGTCGGCCAGTGCGTCGCCGACTGGCTCGACTCGCTCGAACTCGATCCGGGCACCGTGGCCACCTATCGCGGCCAGGCCAGGAAGTGGATCTATCCGAAGATCGGCGCGATGAAGCTGAAAGACTCAGATCTCCGGTAGTTAGTGTGCCGAGTTTCGCTGAAGTGCGGTTTCTTTCCGGCGATTAGTCTGCGAAATTGTTTGATTTTCGGTAGGATGGTGGCATGCCCGCCGCGGTCGCCCTCATGCTGGAGGGCATGCCCTCGCCGCGGGATCTGCATCTGCACCGGGCCGCCGGGCGGGTGGTGGTGCTGGTGGGCTCGAAGCTGGTTGCCGAGTACGGCGAGACTGACCTGGCGATGCGGAACATGGTGATCGTGACGCTGCGGCGGCTGGGGTTTCCCGGCTGGCGGGTCGCGGAGGTGTTCGGGCTGACGCCGACGTATGTGTCCCGGCTGAAGACGGCGGCGTCGCGGCAGGGTGCTGCGGCGCTGGCCGGGCAGGACGGCCCGGGCCGGCCGCGGGCGCTGGGCGAGGATCAGCAGGACCTGGCGCGGCAGTGGCGTGAGCAGGGGGAATCTGATCTGGAGATCGGCAGGCGGCTGGGCGTGGCGGGGACCACGGTAGCCCGCCGCCTGGCCGCGCGGCCGGCGGCAGGGGCGGATGCCGGGCCGCGGCAGGAGGAGCTTGAGTTCGCCGGGCCGGCCGCGGGACCGGGCCGGGACCTGGAACCGGCGGCGGAACCGCGGCCGGAGCCCGGGCCGCGGGCAGATTCATCGCAGGAGCAGCAGCAAGGGGAGGGGGAGCCTGGGTGCGGGGCCGGGTCGGCGGCTCCGGCGGGGCCCGGAGGGCCGGCGGGCGCGGCGCCGGACGGGGCCGGTGGCGGTCCGCCGTCACCGCTGCCGGGACCGGGCGGGCCGAAGATCACCGGCGGGGTGTTCTGGTCGCGGTATGCGGGGGCGATGCTGCTGCACGCGTTCACCGCCCGTGCCGGGGCGGGGCAGGTGCTGGAGTCCGCGGCCGGGGCCGGGCGCGACGCAGGCGGGTACCGGTTCGCCGACGTGGCATTGCTGTCGGCGACCAGCATGTGCTTCGCGCTGGGAGCTGAGACGACAGAGCAGGTCAAGCACCTGACCGCATCGTGCGCGGGGCCGCTGGCCGGGCTGGCGGCCCTGCCGCACCTGCGGACCCTGCGGCCCCGGCTGGCCGGGATCGCGGATGCGGCCGATCCGCTGGCACTGCAGGAAATGGCCGCCCGCGCGATGCTGGCCGCCGACCCGGTCACCTCCGGCGTGTACTACGTCGATGACCATTTCGTCCCCTACGCCGGCGCGCAACCGGTCGCGAAGGGCTGGAACAACAAGCGCGGCAAGGCCGAACGGGGCCGCGCGGACACCCACGTCACCGCGCACGACGGGCGGGCGGTGTGCTTCGTGACCGGGGAGCCGTCGGGCCTGTCGGTCACGCTGCCCAAGGCGCTGGCGGAGCTGAAGAAGGCCGCCGGTCCGGGCGCGAAGATCATGCTCGGGTTCGACCGCGGCGGCGCCTATGCGCAGGTGTTCCGGCACTGCCGCGACCAGGACGTGCACTGGGTCACCTACCGGCGGGCGCCGCTGGCCGTCCCGGCGCGCCTGCCGGTCATCACCACCATCACCCGCGGCGGCAAGGCCCGCCAGATCGCCTGGGCCGAGGAGACCGTGCAGATCAAGGACTACGGGCCAGCCCGGCAGATCACGCTGTTCGAGCACGGGCAGGTCGCCCTGCAGGTCCTCACCTCGGACTTTGATGCCTGCCCGGCGCAGATCCTGGCCTGGCTGAAGTCGAGGTGGCGGGAGGAGAACTTCCTCAAATACGCCAGCGAGAACTACGGGATAGACAAGATCTGCGACTATATCGCCGGCATCGAGGCGAACACCAAGATCGTTGACAACCCGGACCGCAAGAAGGCCAATGCCGCCGTCCGCGAAGCGGAAAAGGCAGTGGCCGCCGCCGAGCGGGACCTGGCCGTGCTGCTCGCCGACCCGGCCATCAGCCCGGCCGCCAAAAACACCAGGCTGATCCCCGCCGCGCAGAAGACGATCGCCGCCGCGCACAAGAAACTGGCCACCGCCGCGGCGGCCCGCGACACGATCCCCGCGAAACTACCCGCCAACGTCATCGACCCCGCAGCCCAGGTAGCGCTGCTGCGGACCTGCCGCCGCGGCCTGCAGATGGTGCTGCGGCTGCACGCCTGCAACGCCGAGCACTGGCTATCAAACCAGCTCAACGCCTACCTGCAAGATGACGACGAATACCGCGCCATCACCCGCCAGACCATCATCCGCGGCCTGGCCGGGACCATCACCTACAACCCCGGCCGGATCACCGTCGAACTCCACAGGCCCGACGCCCCCCGCGTCGCCCGCGCCCTGGCCCTGCTCATCGACGAGATCAACCACACCCCGCCCGCCATGCCCGGCGACACCAGGCCCATCACCTACCAGCTCACCGCACACCAGCCCGAATCAAACAAATAACGCAGAACGGCTACCGGAGATCTGAGACTTCAAGGTCACCGATGCCGACCGGTTCTTCAAGGACATTGCCAGCGCACTCGGCAAGTCGTCGCTGGTCGAGATCAAGAGCACGCTGCGCAGGTCGATCCGCCGGGCGCAGAAACACGATCTCATCGGCCGGAACGTTGCCGAGCTTGTCGACCTGCCGCAGGGAAGGCCAGGGCGCCCGTCACGGGCTATGACCGAGGAGCAGGCGAGCAAGGTGCTCCAGGCCGCGAGCGGCCAGGCGACCGTGTACGTCAAGGTCGTGAAGGCGAGCAGGGGCCGCTACGGCGCGACCCACGCGGCCACCGAAACCGGCGAGCTGGCCTGCGGCACCAAGCCGCCCGGGGACGCGCCGGTCACGGAGACGAGCACCGAGCTACGCGCGACGACCTGCCGCTCGTGCCGGGCGCGACTCGGGCTCGACGGCGAAGCGGACGAGAGCCGCAGGCTCGAAGCGCTGTTCGTGCTCTCGCTCATGCTCGGCCTGCGTCCGGGCGAGCTGCGCAAGCTCGCCTGGGATCACGTGGACCTCGATAACGGGATCATCCACGTGTGGCGCTCGGCGAGCCGCACCGGCGACGTCAAGACGCCGCAGTCGAAGCGCTCGCTCGTCCTGCCCAGGCGCGCCGTCGAGGCGCTCAGGCAGCACAAGAAGCGCCAGGCCGCCGAGCGACTCAAGGCCGGCGGCCTCTATCACGACACCGGCCTAGTGTTCTGCTACGAGGACGGGCGCATGTTCAGCCGCTGGGCGCTGAACTGGCGGTTCAGCAAGGTGACCCAGCGCGCGGGCATCGGCCACTGGCACGCTCACGAGGGCAGGCACACCGCCGTGTCGATCATGAGCAGCAACGGCGTCCCGATCCAGGAGATCAGCGACACCGTGGGCCACAGGTCCACCCACGTCACCGAGACCGTCTACCGGCACGTCATCGTGCCCGCCATCCGCGGCGGCGCGACCGTCATGGACAGCGTCTTCGGCGACCCAGACCACGATCCAGACAATGGAAGCGGTCACGGCACGAACGCCGAGACCGCGTAGTCACTTGATATCCGAACAGAGGTCCGGAATCTCGGTGGAGCTGAGGGGATTTGAACCCCTGACCCCCTCGATGCGAACGAGGTGCGCTACCGGACTGCGCTACAGCCCCGAGAACCTGAGCCAGCGTAGCAAACACCGGGCCCTGTCCGCGCCACGGATCACCTGGTGACAGCGGAGCCGCCGGGCGACATCATGGGCATCATGCGCCGAAACCGCGGAGGAGGTGCGCGATGACGACGACCGCTACCGTGCCCGGCTGCCCTGTCGACGAGTCGTTCGACCCGCTCTCACCGGAGTTCCTGGCGGACCCCTACGCGGCCCTGGCCAGAGGGCCGGGGTATGGTAGCCCGATCTTTTTCGCCCCGTCGATCGGCTACTACGTCGTCACCGGCTACGACGCCATCGATGCGGTCTTCCGGGACCCATCCACCTACTCCGCCGCAGTCGCCCAGGCGCCGCTGGCGCCGATCGTCCCCGACGCGCAGCAGATCCTGCTCGCGGGCGGCCACAAGCCGCAGCCAAGCATGGTCAGCCTCGACGAGCCCGAACATGCCAGGCTCCGCAAGCCCGCCGCCCGGGCGTTCAGCATGAAGCGGGTCACCGCCATGATCCCCACCATCGAGGCCACCACCGCCCGCTTGCTCGACGCCGTCGCCGGCCAGACGGAGTTCGACCTGGTCGCGGCGCTGGCGTTCCCGCTCCCGGCCAACATCGTGTTCTCCCTGATGGGGGTGCCCGAACGGGACTACGCCCAGCTCAAGCAGTGGTGCGGGTACCGGGCGGCGCTGGGCTGGGGGCGCCCCGCACCCGAGGACCAGGTCGAGATCGCCACCACTATGGCCGCCTACCGCAAGTACATGCGCGACCTGGTCGACGTGAAGGTCCGCGAGCCCGGCGACGACCTGACCAGCGACTTGATCGCCATCCACGACGAGAACCCGGAGCGCCTCACCCTGGACGAGATCGCCTCGATCTTGTTCTCGCTGTCGTTCGCCGGTCACGAGACCACCATCGGGCTCATCGGGAACACCGTCCGCCGCCTGCTTGAGGACCCCAGCCGCTGGGCGGACATCGCGGCTCAGCCGGACCTGATCCCGGCCGCGGTGGAGGAGACCCTGCGCTACGACCCATCCGTGCCCGTCTGGCGCCGGGTCACCACCCGGCCGGTCACGCTGGCCGGGGTCGACCTGCCCGCAGGAGCCAGGCTGTTCCTGTGGCTGGCCGCGGCGGGCCGGGACGAAGCAGCGTTCGACAGACCCGACGAGTTCGACCTGCACCGAACGGATGCCGAACGTCACCTAGCTTTCGGCCAGGGCCTGCACTACTGCCTGGGCGCGAACCTCGGCAAGCTGGAGGCCCAGATCGCGGTGGCCGAACTCGCCCGGCGCTACCCCCGCCTGCAACTGGCGCCCGACCAGGATTTCACCTTCCACCCCAACATCTCCTTCCGCGGCCCCCAGGTCCTGAAGGTGCGAACCCGGCAGTAACCCCCCGTCAACCTGGGCCAGTGGCAGCGCGCTGGTGCGGGCGAGTGGTGTGGTGCCCGAGCGCCTCGTGGGGCGCCTAGCCGCCAAGTTATCGTGGAAATTCCGGGCTACGCGGAAACCTTGGTGCACGATGTGAGCGCTCCGAAATAACCTGAGTTTCCGGCGTGTCGTGAACGCCGATGTGTTACTCCGCCCGTAATGTCCGGTCTGGGCGGTGGTGCCGCACCGCTTTCCGCGGCGGGCGCGTCTGCGGCCAGCGGCCAGCCGGAAGATCGTGGGCATTTACCCGCGTGATAGGGGAGGGTAACAAATCCGAAAACATGCGCCCATCCCGCCGACTGACGATCGAAGCAACGATACAGCTTTGACGGCGCGTCACAGGACAACGGCGGCTCCCGTCACCGGGCAGGAGCTGATCCGGCCGTATGGCCCCAAGTATGCGGAGGCATCCTCCGGAGCCCGAGCTTTGCTTCCGACCGCATATGGGCCCCATCCCGGCAGCTCAGCAGGCCCATAGATTTTGCTCTAGCCCCCGAAACGCCTGGCGGGGTGACCAGCCGCATTGCCCCGGCGCTCCCGCCCGACAGCCAACTCGTGACCTGCACAAACGCGCACCCGAGCCCGGCCCGTTTCCGCGCCGCGCGCCTGGCGGCGCGCGGCGCGGAAACCTACTAACACCCTCTCCGGCCGCCCGGACCCGCCGCGCTGGCACCCAGAAAGATCAAGATGGTGCCCTGCGGGCACTGTCATCCTTTTGGCGGCACGCGGGAACCGCGCGCCGCAGGCCCGGCCGCCACGGACACCCCGGCCCGGCGCCTCCGGGCGCAAAGACCTTGAACTGGTGAACCAGTCAGGCATCCCGCATCTGATCTACTTCAGCGGCTATCCCGATCAGGAGTGCTTCAATGGCTTGGACCTCGTTCATAAGGAACTCTAGGTACTGTTGCGGCGGTACGGCTGGATTAAGAACCGCGACCTCGCCGGGAGCGTCCAGGAGACGGCCGACGGCGGTCAGTTGGTGCGATGCACGCAGCACGCGTACGACTCGTTGTTGCAGGGATTCTTGGGGCATCTATCACTCCTGGACAGGCTGGTCCGAGATGGGTTTAGACGTTCTACATGAGCAAGAAGGACAGCGTGTCGTCCGCACAAACGCACGCTGAGCAGGGCAAAGCTGTGCTCACCGAATGCCAAGAGGTACACTGGCGTGGACGGCGAGGGAGTTGAACCCTCCGGCTGGGACTTCGCAAGGGCCTGCCGGAACCAATCGCCGCCCGCGCGGAGTACCGGTCGCCCGTGTTACCAGCACGTACTATGCGACCGGAACTCCCTGGAGGTAGGCCCCCCGCCGCGACTGGAATCGATCAGACGGGGGGCCTAGCCATGTCATGGCTCACCTCTGTCCGCGTCGTCAGGAGCCCCGACCCGGCCCGGCCGAGCGGGGTAGCTGTAGTCCAGGACGGCATGGAATACGGCAAGGAACTGATCTCGCCGCGCTTTCGTCCACGTGGGTCCTATGGCTGCAAGATCATCCAGCAGTCCCTTGAGAGGCGCCGGAAGGCCGGTTGGCACCTCAGTGACCTTCATAGACTCTTTGGCTACTCCGACGTCACTGACGGCCTTCCTTGGCTTGTTAGCCGGACGTGAAGCTGCTGTGGACCGCCCGGTGGTCCGCTTTGGCGATTCATCCACGATCCCGGCGAACTCGCATAGGCCGTAGAACAGAGTCACCATCCGATCTTGCTGTCCCCGGGGCTCGTAACCTCGGAACGCGTCTCTAACCGCGTCCAGTGGATCGGTCGCAGGGTCCGCAAAGCTAAAGATCGGCGCGTAGACCCCACGCACCAAAGCGGCCAAGCGTTCCTTGAACTCTGGGCTTGGGCAAGTCGACATTTCCTTGAGTGCGGCTGTCGGCTGCCCCTGCTCGTCTATCAGGTCTAGGAGCTTCAGCGCTTGATATGTACGCGGAGCCAGGCTCTCAGACACCACCTGGGACTTGATCAAGACTTCCTGCGTGATCGGGGTGACCATCCCCCGATCCCGGTATCGCTCAATCAAGGCCACGATCGGCTTGATGGGCGCGTACGGGGCAGGGCCTCCGTCTGAGTCGAGCGTCATTACTGCTCCCTTCTGGGCGAGCACAACGGATCCAACCTACAACCAAGTGTGGTTGGAACGCAAGCTGTGATTCGGGTACGACATCGTTCCGGTACAGCAGCTCTTCCTCCTTTAGGCCAACGACGTGGGCAAACAGCCAGCCAGTTGTCCTTGTTACAGGGACAATCATAAATCTAGCGCGGTTAGATCCAGACGATGCAGTCCCGGTACGGCACGGCCAGTCGGGTTGGCCAACGGGGCGCACGTCGGGCAAGAGGCGCTACAGCGTCGATGAAGTGGGAAGATGTGAGTTCGTAGCCCATGGGCAACCCTCCCACAAAGAACTGGAGGCGTGGTGCATGCTCCACTGAGTGAGATGGAACAATGATCATGAACGAAGTACGCGCCCGTTCTTGTAACGAAGACGATCGGCCAAGCGGGCCGGGCGTGCTCGCCGTAGGACCCTCTACCACGCCCGCAAACCTAGTACGGGGACGAGATAGCGGCCTATCCCCGGGGTACACATCTCGCAGACAGCGCTCGCACACCGACCGTAGAGCGCCAGCGCCCGCGCGTGCAGACGCCCCTATGGGCAAGGCGTCAGCCCACAATCCTTGGGCCTCGACGGCGGCCGACCCTCTGGATGGTTGCCGGGGGGTCGTGGACGGTTGCTCGCGCCATAGGGCTTTGCGACAAGTCGAAAACGCGAGCCAATTCCGACATCTGACCATCGAGGCAACGATCCAGCTCTGACCCCACCCCACGGTAACGGCCGTCCCCCGCCACGCACCGAGGAACGAACCGGCACCTCATATCCCCGTGTAAATTACACGATCACCAGCGAGGGTCGGCCGACCCGCCGCCCGGACCCGACACCGCCTGCGCCCGCCCGGACTCCTGGCGAGCCCAGGAGGCGGCCCACCCCCTGGCGCCCGGCCCCGCTGACACCGCCCGCACGCCGACACCCACCATGACGGCCTACCCAGCACCGCTCTACATGGCACCGTGTGATCGAGGGCCGCTAACCACATGGTCTTGGCCAATTAGACTATGGCACGTGTCCAATGCCCTGGCGGGCCAACACCAACAAGTACGTGAACTACGATTCTCACAAGCCCGCTGCCCACCGTCCGCAAGCTGGGCCGAAAACGGCAAGCCTAAGGAGGCGGCCCACCCCTAGTGCCCCGGACCCGTCGTTCGGACCCATTGGCACCGTCCGCACACGGACCACTCGCCGCCCCGTTCGCCCCACATCGCATACTTTGTACGATTTGTCGCTCGCGCAACCTGCCCATGAGTCGCGTATCTTAGCTGGTGAAAGCATAGAGTCATGAGCTAGGTCTTAGTGGCACCGACATTCAATCGACATGCTGGAAATCACTCGTTCAAGAGGGCCATCATTGAAGAGCGAGATGGAGCTAGAGGTCAGCGCCGGACATGGCGCCGGGAATTACGTGGTGCGGGTAGTGCGGGCTCTCACAGGTGGAGAGCCATCCGGCTCTTTGAAGCTTAACGTCGAAGAAGTCCTTGGCAGATTGCCTGTACTTGAGGCCACAGTGCTAGCGTCGGCGGTCCCACGGAGGTCCGTTCCGGTCGCCGAACAGCCAGTGCGGGAAGTCGGGCGGCTACTTTTTGAGGCATTGTTTTCCGGCCCGGTTTATGGCATATATAGGGCGAGTCTCGCGGTCGCGCGGGAACGTGGCACGCGGCTGCGCTTGGTACTTAGGCTAACAGCGCCAGAATTGGCTGCATTGCCATGGGAGATGCTGTTCGACCCAGAGACCGATACTTACGTGTGCCGCCAAGAACCCCTGGTGCGTCACGTCTCCGCACCTTACACCCCGGATCCACTGGAGGTGCGTCCACCGCTGCGGATACTGGGTCTGGTTGCTTCACCGCGCGGACTGCCGTTGCTGGATGTGGATACGGAAATCGAGCGGCTTGAGCGGGCACTAGCTCGCCCGATAGCCGAAGGGCTGATCGAGGTAGCGTGGGTTCGAGAGGCGACCTGGTCAGAGGTGCACTCCCAACTGCTAGCTGGCGAATGGCATGCTCTGCATTTCGTCGGGCATAGCCACTACGACCTGGAAGCCGACGAAGGAGTTATTGCCCTTGTTGGAGAGAATGGACGCGCGGACCTAATCGAAGCGGACCGTTTCGCTGATCTGTTGGGCGAAGCGCAACCTGTCCCTCGGCTCGTAGTATTGAACTCCTGTTCATCTGGGAAGGCCGGAGAGCTGGATCTGTTTTCGGGAACTGCGGCTGCCCTGGCCCACCGCGGCATCACCTCCGTCGCGGCGATGCAGTTCACAATCAGTGACAATGCGGCTATCGCGTTTGCTCGCGGCTTCTATACGGCGATTGCCAACGGCCGCGGTGTTGACCAGGCTACTCGAAGCGGGCGGATCTCCATTCTTGGTATACCTCGTAGTCTTGAATGGCTAACGCCAGTGCTATATCTGCGTGGTGAGGCTACGCAGTTGTTTACCCTTAATGGCCAACCTGCGGCCGACCGCTATACTTCGGTTAGCCGTCAAGTCTTTGAGGGGAAACGATCATCGGTTCTGCTGGGCAGTGATGAGCAAGGAGCGGCAATCCAATCTTCTAGGCAACAACGCCAGCACGCACAGACGAAACGTGACGAGCAGCAGCGCCCCGCCGATTGGCATCTCTTGGTGGAGCGCCAGATGGCCGAGGCTGCATTTAGAACAGACGCAATCAGAAAGCAGGTCGACGCTCTCGAACGCCTGCTTCGGGACCGGAATCGCGTCCTTGGTTCATTGAGCCTCCAGGCCGAGGTAATCTTCAACACTCAGGGTTCGGAAGCATTTGTTACCGTACTGCGGCGAGCCCTTGCCGGATCTATCTATCCGCACGAAATTCAAGGGTCTTGCGCAGTCGAGTATCGGCCTGAGTCCCAGGAACTTATAATTGAATACGAACTCCCTCGCACAGACGCAATCCCGGCCGTGGAGGCATACAAGTATGTGAAATCGATAGGGCTTGTTCAGCCTGAGCCCCGCCGAGAAAAGGAAATTAAGGATCTATACGGGAGGCTGATTGCAAGCGTCACGTTGCGGACCTTGGCTGAGGCCTTTGACGTAGGACCCGAGACTTTGGTCAGTGGGATCATTTTCAATGGATATGTTCTCGCTATGGATATTGCTAGTGGTAATCTGATAAAACCGGTCCTGATTAGCGTACACGTAGCCCGAGAAGTGTTCTCAAAAATCGTGCTAGATGATCCTGAATTCGACCCATTGGCATGCCTTCGCCGTTACCTCTACGCAATAGTCTCTCCACACCCGTACGACCTGGAGGAGATCCGCCCGGTTGTGCAATTTGATCTTTCAAAGTACAAATTTGTCGATGAAGTAGACGTAGTCACTAATCTCGGCAGTCACCCTAACCTGCTAACGCTCACGCCATCCGAGTTCGAACATCTCATTCGCCAACTCTTCGAGGCGATCGGGCTGAAATCTTGGGTCACTCAGGCATCCATGGATGAAGGTGTAGACGTGGTTGCCGTCAATGACGATCCGATTCTAGGCGGCCTCTGCATTATCCAGGCGAAGCGCTATACGAAAGCTGTTGGATTGGCAGTTGCGCGGGCGCTCGCGGGCGTGGTAGAGGATAAGCACGCCGCCAAAGGCATTCTCATAACCACCTCTTGGGCGAGTAAGGCCGTCCATGATTTCGCAGCTCGCCACGGCAGGATCCAGATAATTGAAGGCATGGAGCTAAAATATATGCTTAGAGAACACTTGGGAATAGACGTGGGGATCGACCTACCGAGGCCGCCTCGCGACTGAGCATTGCCATTGCTTCGCAGCAGCCGACCGCATACTTCTGATGAGCCTCTTGCATTTGCAAGTCATAAATGAACTGGCCCAGGATGGCTACGTGATACTCTCACGATTCCTGTGCAGTAACCATACAGTCCCCGTACAGCACAGCGCCCGCCCGGGCGGGCGCTGTGCGCCGCGTTTCCGGCCCGTTCCCCCCTGCTGCCTGCGCTGACGCGCTCGCTCCGCGCCGCCTCCGTGTTCCCGACCTCACTCCCCCAACAAGCAGAGAGCGAGGTCGGGAACACTACATCTCTACTACACGAGTAAACAGACAACAGGGGAGACCAATCCAGAAACGCACTGGGGAACCCGGAACCGCCCCCGGCCCCGGAAAATCACGGCCCCGGTTCCAGGTTCCCCAGACCCCTCCTGCCTCCCCCCGAAAACAACGACGGACCCCGCCGCACCAATGACCGGGAAAGGTGCACAACACCGGCCGCGCCTACAGCGCCGCACCTGCCGGACGAGGAAACCTGCAAGGTACCG
>Ga0209656_10002562_pt1 | contig 11768 bp, 13 predicted proteins | sample BogFormECP12_OM2_FD_188239 | JGI IMG/M metagenome (GOLD analysis project Ga0209656, IMG submission 188239) | Bog forest soil microbial communities from Calvert Island, British Columbia, Canada - ECP12_OM2 (SPAdes) (version 2) | ecosystem: Environmental > Aquatic > Freshwater > Wetlands > Bog ... | reverse complement strand
TGGGCGAGCTCATGGACCGGATGGGCGGCAGCCCATGACGCACTACCGGCGGCGGAATGCGGCGTCCAGCGCTGACGTGCTCGTCCTCCACATGTTGTCGGCGATATTGATCGTGTATCCGGGGGGGGACGATCTCGTCGATGCGATCGAGCAGGTCGCTGGACAGATCGATGTGGCCGCGAGCAGATCGCGGCGTGAGATAGAGTCCGTAGTGAAACGGAGAGTGTATCCGCTTCACTGTACCGGATAGCGTATCCACTTAGCCGCTTAGGTCTGACCATGTCCCGACCGACCTCCCGATCGCCGACGAGACGTGCCGACGCCGAGCGCAACCGCGACAAGATCCTCGGCGCCGCCCGCGCCGCATTCGCCACCTCCGACGCCCAGGTGTCGATGGCCGAGATCTCGCGACTCGCCGGCGTAGGCATGGCGACTCTGTACCGCAACTTCCCCGGCGCGTCACCGCGTGGCTCCCGTGTCCAGCATACGGGGATGTGCGGTGTCGTGTCCCGGCAGCCCATCCGGCCCGCGGTGGCCAGGATGGTGATGGCCAGCAGCATTCCCAGGGCAGTGGTAGCCATGTCGGGGATCGTATAGGGGCTGCGGAAGCCGGTCGCGGCTGCTTGCTTGGAGTTGCTTGCGCAGTGCATCGAGCGCGTAGTGCAGCCGTGATCTGGCTGTGCCGTGCGGTATGCCGAGCTCGCGGGCGACCGTCGCCATGGTCCCGCCCCGGTAGAAGGTCTCCACCAGCACGGTCTGGTGCGCGGGCGACAGCTGCTGGAGCGCGGCGGAAACGAGCTGCCGGTCCAGGATCTCTTCCAATCCAGAATCGGTCCCGATCTCCCCGGCCGAGTGTCCCGCCACGGTCATCGGCCGGGCCCGCGCGGCCCGGTTCGCGTCGATCAGCAAGTTGCGGGCGACCCGGAACAGCCACGGCCGGATCGGCCGGTCATCGGCGCTCAGCTGGGGCAGGTGACGCCACGCCCGGATGAAGGTTTCCTGCACGATGTCGTCCGCACTCGCCCGGTCCGGGCAGAACTGCTCCACGTAACCGTGCAGGGCCTTGGCATAGTGCGAGTACAGCTCGCGGATGACGTCATCGGGGTCGCCGTCCAGCCCGTCTCGGAGAGCAGGAGAGCACCTGTGATAGCAGCCATGTCTACTAACACGGATAGTAAATATGTTATGTTCACTGATGTCAGGCGGTACCTAAACCACAGGGTTGTTCTATGCGTGATAGTAGGTAACGGCGGGCGCGTCGTTTGGCACAGCCATGGTCGGGAGTGAGGATGCGACGTTTCGGTGAGCTGGAAGCCGTGATCATGGACCGGTTGTGGGAGTGGGGCCGGCCCGTGCTGGTCCGCGAGATGGTCGACGCTCTGCATGACGACCGGGCGCTGGCTTACACCACCGTGATGACGGTCATGGAGAACCTGTACCGCAAAGGGTGGCTGCGACGGGAGCGGGACGGCCGGGCCTGGCGCTACGAACCCACCGGATCCCGGTCCAGTTACACCGCGGCGCTGATGAACGATGCGCTGGCCACCAGCCCGGATCGACGTACGGCGCTTACGCATTTCGCGCTCCAGATGAGCCCGCACGACGCGGCCATGCTGCGCGAAGCGCTCGAACAGGCGCTCGGCGAGCCCAAGGCCGGCGAGTCCCGGTGACCGTCGCCGCAGTACTGCTGGCCTACGCAGCCGGCCTCGGCCTCCTGGGGCCCAGGATGCTCGGCCGGGCCAGGTGGACGGCCCGGGCGCCGCTGCTGGCCATCGTCATTTACCTGGCCGCCGGATGGTCGGTCATCGCCACGGTTGGGCTGGCCGGCCTGACGCTGGCCGTGCATGCGACCGCCCTCGGCGGCGGGCTCAGTCACCTGATCGGAGCCTGCGTACGCCGGCTCCAAGCCACCTACGGCACCCCGGGCGGCGCCACGGTCGCCGGGCTCGGCCTCACTTTGGCGGGCACTGTCGTGGCCCGCACCGCGCTTACCGCGATGACCCACTTCCGCGCCGCCGGGCGGCAGGCGCTGCGGCACGCGCAGACCGCGCGGCTGGTCGGGAAGCCCGAGCCGGTCCTGGAAGCCGTGCTGGTAGAGCATGACCAGCCGGCTGCCTACTGCGTCGCCGGCCGACTGCCTACGGTGATCCTGACTACCGGCGCCGTGCAGGCGCTCGATCCCGGCCAGCTGGATGCGGTCCTGGCGCACGAGCGAGCTCACCTGACCGGCCGTCATCACCGGCTGCTGGCCCTGGCGAGGATCGGCCGCGAGGTGCTCCCGTTCCTGCCGCTGATGCGGGACGCCGAAGAGCAGGTAGCGCGGCTGGTGGAACTGCACGCTGACGATGCGGCCACCCGATCCCGCGATCCTCGGCTGCTCGCCACCGCCCTGGTCATCCTCGCCGCCGCCGCCAGTCCCGCGTCGACCCTCGCCGCGGGGGCCACCGACTCGGTCCAGCGGATTCACCGGCTCCTAGGACCCAGCGAGCCACTGGGGCGGGCACCGCGGCAGTTGCTCCGGGCCACCGCCGCGGCCCTAGCCCTGACCCCGGTGCTGCTGGCCCTGACCCCAGCGGTGGTCGCGCTCGCCCTGGGAAAGCTTCCGGCCGCCTAGGCCCAGCCGGCTGTCGGCGTGAACAGTCTTCCGTCCGGCCCCGTGTTGGCGGGTATGAGGATCCATCGCCAGAATGGCCTGCCCGACCCGCTGCCGGGGCGCGCGGACCACACGACGGACGGCCCGGCCCGACACCTCCGCTGGCGGCCACGCCGCCGCCGGGACCGCAGGAACGCCGCGCAGGCGCCCGGGTCAGAGGTCGGCAGTGAACAGACTGCACGGGAGCAGGGCGCACGGGAACAGGCCGCACGGGAGCAGGCCGCGCCCGGCGAGACCATGGCCGCCGCCATGCAGCTGGCGATCGCGCTGCTCACCGCGGGCCTGGACTCACCCGAGCTGGAAGCGTGGGCCGCGGACGAACTCACTCCGATCGACGCGGACGGTCTGGGAGACTTCATGGCCGGCCTGCATGTTATCTCCGTGCTGCTGCTGAACGAGCTGCATGAGGCGACGGGCGAGCCGCCGGCCGCCATCTTGCAAAGGCTGGCGATCCTGGCGGAGCACGGGCGGGGCACACAGTCCGCCGGTTAGGGCATCAGCCGTCCGCAGTGAAGTGTGATGCAGGTCGCACCCTTCCCGGGGCGTCCGGCTGAACCCGCCAGTTCTCCTATGCGTGTTAGTAGTTGAAAGTGAAACTACCGCCGTCGAACGGGCACCGGGCCCGCGAGGACGGCCGACTACAGGAGGACATCAATGCTTGCTCGTCTTGGCCCACCGCAGCCGGCCCCGGGCGCGGATGTGATCGTGCGCACGATGGGCGCGCTGGCGCTGATCACGCTGGCGGTGATCCACGTGGTCGACCTGCCGGGCACGCTGGGCCCGACCCCGCTGGTCGGCATCGGGTACCTCGGGATCATCGTCGCGGCCCTCGGCGTCGGCGGGGTGATGATCGCCCAGTCGCACTGGCTGGTCTGGGCGGCCGGCGGCGCCCTGGCCGTCATGGCCATGGGCGGATACGTGCTGACCCGCGCCCTGCCAGGGGGATTCCTGGGCGATCACGGCGATGTCGGCAACTGGCGCTGCCCGCTGGGCATTGCCGCCCTCAGTGTGGAGACGCTAATCATCCTGCTCGTGCTGCTCGCCGCCTGGCTGGGCCGGATTCCCGCCGCGAGCGTGGCCGCGCAGTCCCGGAAGGACCACGGAGATGTGCGCGTCCTCACCTGAGCCGCCCGTCCCGATCACTCAGTCAGCGGCGACGTGAACAGCCGATGAGTCCTATCCGTGTTAGTAGAACGTGCCCGCGCGCGGCGGGCCCCGGCTCTGCAGCCGGAAGAAGGGAAGATAGTGGTGGCAAACACCCGTCACGACCATGCGGGCGGCAAGTCAGCCGGGCCGCGGCGAGGCCCGCAGCCCAAGATGCGCGCCCGCGAGCGGATAGCAGCCGAACGGGCCGCCCGCAAGCGCGCCGAAGCACGCCAGCGGATCCTGGTGGCGATCGCATCGGTCACCGCCGTGCTGGCTGTCGTGGTGGCACTGGTCGCGGTCAAACTGACCTCTACCCCTGCTCGTTTGGTCGCCAGCGAATCGCAGGCGCCCGCTGCCGTCGTCCGGCAGGTCACGACCGTTCCGGCCGCCGTGCTCACCAGGGTGAGCCCCGGCCAGGGGGTCACCTCGCTGCAGACGGTCAAGACGTCCGGACCGCCGCTGACCATCGGCGGCAAGCCGGCCATCGTCTTCGTCAGCGAGGAATCCTGCCCGTTCTGCGCGGCCGAACGCTGGTCGCTGGCTGTCGCGCTCTCCCATTTCGGCACCTGGAGCCACCTCGGCACCACGATGTCATCGGCCACCGACGTGTATCCCAACACCGCCACGCTCTCGTTCCGGGCGGCTCACTACCAGAGCACGGAGCTCACGCTGCGGACGACCGAGCTGACGGACAACGCCGGGCGCCCGCTGCAGGCCCAGACCTCGCTGGACACCAGCCTGATCGACGCCTTCGATGTGCCCCCCAACGTCAACAGCGCCGACCAGTCCGGGGCGGTCCCGTTCCTTGACATCGCCAACCGGTACATCCTGGCCGGCGCGCAGTACAACCCGCAGGTTCTGGCCGGCCTGTCGGCGGCCCAGATCGCCAGCCAGCTCAGCAACCCGTCGAGCCCGGTAGCCCAGGCCATCGACGGGTCAGCCCAGGTCATCGTCGCGGCCATCGACCAGGTCCTGCACGACCAGACGCCCCCGCAGCCGGCCACGGGCGTATCCGGCAGCTGAAGCCGTCCCGTCGATTCTTCCGGTTACGGGCGAGTGAGCGTGTTGCGATACCAGTCGGCAATAGCGGTACCGATCTGATCCGGTGAGTCCTCTTGGATGAAGTGGCTGCCGGCCACCGTGACTTCGGTCTGGTTGGGCCAGGTGCGGCAGAACTCTCGTTGGCTGCCGGTAAGGATGGCGCCGGGCTCGGCGTTCACGAACAGCTTGGGGACAGTGCCGCTGGCGGCCAGCCAGCCGGCGTAACCGGCCACCACGGCGGTCACATCGGCCGGCTCGCTGTCGATCGGGATCTGGCGCGGCCAGGTCAGGGTCGGCCGGCGGTCCTCGCCGGGGACCAGGAACGGCCGGCGGTAGACATCCATTTCCTCTTCGGTCAGGCCGCGAAGCACCGAACCAGGCAGGACCCGCTCGACGAAGACGTTGTTGTCGAGGACCATATGCTCCCCCGCGGCAGACCGGAACCCCTGGAACACACCGCGGCCCGCAGCGGGCCAGTCGTCCCAGGTAATGGGCCGGACGATCGCTTCCATGTAGACGATGCCCTTGATCGCGCCGCGGTGCCGGTTCGCCCAGTCGAAGCCGAGCGCCGACCCCCAGTCGTGGACCACGAGCGTCACCCCGGCGTCGACGGCGAGCGCGGCGAGGAGGGCGTCAAGGTAACGGCGGTGCTCGGCGAAGGTGTAGCGGCCCGGTCCGGACTCCGGGAGCTTCGCAGAGTCGCCCATGCCGATCAGGTCCGGCGCGATCAGCCGGCCCAGACCCTCCAGATGCGGCATCACGTTCCGCCACAGATACGAGGACGTCGGGTTCCCGTGCAAGAACACGATCGGGTCACCGTCCCCCACCTCGATGTAGGCCATGCGAGCGCCCAGCACGTCACGGAATGACTTGGGATAGCGCGGATCAGCGGAGAGTGGCATAACACGCAAGTTACTGCTTCGGAGCGTTGCCGATGGCGGGTGGGCGCAGCCCTAAGCTGGGCGTGCGCGGGGAAGGCGAAGGAGCAGCGATGAACGGGCAGCCAGTTATCTCGGTCCGGGGTGAGGCCTCGCTGGAGGTGGAGCCCGAGGTCGCCATCGTGAACGTCACGATCGAGGCACGCGACCGCGACCGGCGGACGGTGCTCAGCCGGCTGGCCAGCCGCAATCAGCAAGTGACCGACCTGATCAAGAGCCACGGCGAGGCGGTGGAGAAGCTGGAAAGCGGGCCCGCCAGCGTCCGCCCGGACATCAGGGACAAGAAGGCCAGTGAGCGCGTCGCGCGTTACCTGGGCCGGGCCAGCGTGAGGATCACGGTCCGGGACTTCACTGTCCTCGGCGAGCTCGTGACCAGCCTTTCGGACGAGGATCTCGTCACCGTAGCCGGACCCTGGTGGGCGCTGCGCCCGGACAGCCCGGTCTACCGAGACGCGCGGCTGGCTGCGGCGCGGGACGCCATGGTGCGCGCCCGCGAGTACGCCGAGGCCTTCGGCGGCGGTATCGCCGGGCTGATCGAGGCAGCCGATGCCGGCCTGCTCACCTCGCCTGGTGAGCACGGACCCGGCTTCCGGCCCATGGTCGGCGGTCGCGCGGCTGCGTTCGCCGGGGGGCAGCCTGCGGCCGAGCTGGACTTCGAACCGGCCAGGCAAACCGTGACCGCCCAGGTCGAGGCCCGCTTCGCCATGACCGTGCCGGCGAGCTGAGCGGGCCTGCACGTAACGACAGGCGACCCCTGGAACGCACCTTAGGTTCTTGCCGCCGTTGCCCGAAAGGAAAAATTTTTCCGCACAGGCAACGGCGCGGGGAAGGGCACCTTGCTCGCGGGCCATAGCGGAAACGCCGCACGCAATTGTGTCGGAGCGGGCAGCGCCGTGACTGGCTGCTAGAGGGCTAGGCGCAGGCCGGATCCAGCGGCACCGTGGCGGGCGACAGCACGTGCATATAGGTGTTCAGCGCGTGCGCACAGCCCAGGTTCCACTTCGCCTTCCCGAGGGAGTTGATCGCATATCCGGTGGTGACGGGCTGATAGTTGTCGGTGACATCGACCGGGAAGTACGGGACGACGTCGACTTGGTTGTAGATCCGCCAGGACACGGTGCTCAGACCGCCGTAGCGGGCGGCGAAGATGGCGTCTCCCACCCGTGGCGAGGCGAATGTCCACGCCTGCGGCTTCAGCGGCGTGGTCCCGGTCAGGTCCGCGACCAGAAGCGTCGCCAGCGCGCCACCCAGGCTGTGGCCGCACACCACCGTGGGCAGCGCGGGATCAAGGCCGGCTTCAAGACCGCTGGCCACCGCTTGCGCAACTTCGGCGGCGAAGGCGGGCGATGCCTGCGAGCTCTGTTGCTGGCCCGGGGTCATGGTGCCATAGGTGTTGTAGATATCCAGGAAGCCCTGGGCTACCTTTCCGCCGTTGGGAACCTGGGTGAACGGCACCAGGTCCCAATGCAGGTCATCCCACCATTCGGTGTTCGTGGCGGTGCCGCGCAACGCGATCACCGCGGTCTTGGGGTCACCGCCCACCGCGATGAAACCGTAAAAGACACGCGACTGCACGGGACCGAAGAAATCGGTCATCTGAATCGTGCGCACCAGGGTGTAGCCGGCCGGCATATTCTTGATCGCGGCCGGATTGGGCTGAGCGGGATCGCTGGTGTATTGATCGTAGGCGGCCTGGATGAAGGGTCCCCAGGTGACCGCGGTGGCCGGATTCATGGTGTCAGTGGGCATGCCGTATCCCCATTTCATCGAACCAGCTGGCTGCAAAAGCGCGATACGGCCAGCACATTCGGGCGATTCAGCGCTCCGCGAAACGGCATTTCCTGTATTCCCGTTTGCGGCCGCTGGCAACGAGGACGATACGGCTCAGATGCCTAAACCTGGACCACCCGTGGCGGGTGAAGCCGAACGCCGCCAGCCCTTGGTGATGGCTACGGCGTTTGATCGCGGCGCCGGCCCAGACCTCACCCCCGGCGGAGCCTGCGGGCCAGGTCCACGACGCCGGGCAGCGTCAGCAGGCAGCCGACAGGCGGAGCCTGGATGCCCTCGCGTAGCGTCCAGTGATCCATGTAGACCCCGGCCGGCAGCCAGTACTCTTCAGCGGGCAGGTTGCCCGTGACGACGACGCACCCAATCTCGTGCCGGGCGCTGCGTCTGTCTGGGGACGGCACCCAGAATGCGCGCCCGGCGCTCTGAGCAAGGAGGGGGGCAACGTCCACGATCTGGCCCCGCTCGACGTACTCCCACAGGCGCCCGTCGAGGGGGCTGGCGGTGAACGGCGGCCAGTGCAGCAGGTCGCTGGTTCCAGCCATCGGCATGACCTGGATCTCCGGGACGGGGACCGGGACCGGGGCGTGCCACGGTATTGGCTGCCTGCAGTGCACGGCCAGCAATACGGTTACCTGGCTGTCGGTTACCCAGCCGAGCAGCGCGCCATCGTGCGGGACCGGCATGCTGCCGGTGACCGCTTGTCCGATGATGCCGGAGACAGGTTCTCCCGGCCGGATTTCCTGGTTTACCCCGTCGCGGCGGTTCCATGAGCGGATGACGAAAAGGTCGTCGCGGGCCTGGGTGAGGACGAAAAAGCCGGCCGGCCCGTCAGCGCGGTTCATCAGAACCATCGACCGGTAGCCGCCGTCCGCAGACTGCGGCGTTACCGCGAGCGGGTAGCGCCTGAACAACTGCGAGCATGCGGCAAACGGCGCTGCGTCAGGTAGGGCGTGAACTGTCACGGTCTGCTCCCTGTGCGGAGACGAGATCATCTTCAAAGGCCCCCCGGTAGCGAGGGCGAGGGCGGTGGCGGGCACCCTCGCCCGCCCTCGGTGACTCGCTACCGGGAAGCCTGACCCGCGTGACCGGGGCCATGCGTGCAGGTGTACGGACTGGGCAGGTAATGGACTGCCCGGTGCTCGTTGCACGACAAATGCTGCTGCAAATTGCGGTGAGAGACATCGGTCAGCTGACGTAGATCGAACCAAGTGACCCATTTCGAACCGAGGTGCCAGCGAGCCTGGCTCAGGACTGGGGGCACAATTGCTGCGTGAAGACGGACCGGGCCGGCGGCACGTGGGGGTCTGCGCTGACCGCAGACGAGTTCGCCGCCGTCCGCAGCGCGGGCTTCGAACCCGTGGGCCAGGCGTTTGGCGCGGCCGTCTACGACGCCGGATCCGCCAGCGGGTACAGCTGCCCCGCGGCGTGGGGATCGTCCAGCGACGCCAGGCCGGCGACGGAGGTGTCCGGGCGGGGCGGTCCGGGGTCTTTCGGTCCGCTCGTGCAGGCCATGTACCAGGCCCGGCACACGGCCATCGACCGGATGACCACCGAGTGCACCGGGCTGGGCGGGCACGGGGTGGTGGGCGTCCGGCTGTCCCGGGGATCGTTCCCACTCGGCGGGCTGGAGTTCAGGGCCATCGGCACCGCGGTCCGCGCGCCGGGCGCCCCGTACGGGCCGCAGGTGCCCTTTACCTCCGACGTGTCCGGGCAGGATTTCGCCAAGCTGATCATGACCGGCTGGGTACCCGCAGGGCTCGCGCTTGGCATCTCGATCGGGTCGCGGCACGATGACCGGACGACCGCCCGCCAGGCTCGGTGGACGTCGGCCAACGCCGAGGTCACCGGCTGGACCGAGCTCGTCAGCGAGTCGCGGCACGACGCCAGGCGCCGGCTGGAAAGCGACGTCAAGCGGCTCGGCGCCGACGGCGTGGTCATCGCCGCCATGCAGATGCAGGTGCGCCAGCGGGACTGCCCGGTGCAGGTCGGCCGTCACGACCACATCGTGGAGGCGACCCTCATCGGCACCGCCATCGCCAGGTTCTCCCGGGCCGGGCAGCGTCACGCCGGGCTGGACCCGAAAACGCTCGCTGTCATGTCGCTCGACCCGCAGCGGCGCCAGGCCGCCCGGTTTAATAGGGGATCATGACCTCACCACGTGACCTGGCCGACCGCTTCCATCGGCGCTGGCTGGAAACCAATCCGTTCGCTGCCACCATGTACGGCATTTCCGGGTACGACGACCTGCTCCCAGACGAGAGCGAGGAGGGCCGGCAGGCCTGGCGGGCCGAGGTCGGGCAGTTCCTGCTCCAGGCCGGCGCGATCGCACGTGACCAGCTCACGCCGGCCGACGCCGTCACCCTGGACTGCACGACCGAGGCGGCCACCCAGGAGCTGGAGATCATGGACTCGGCGCAGGCGGAGCACACGGTCACCGCCATGCCGTACGCGGGCCCGGCGACCTTCCTGGCGCTGGCCGCCCGGACGGTGCTGCTCGACCCGGCTGCGGCTGAGGCCTACCTGACTCGGCTGCGGCGCAGCGGCGAGTGGCTCGACCAGATCGGCGAACGACTGCGGGCCGGAGCCGGGAAGGGGCGGCTGCCGGTCGCCCCGCTGGTCGAGCAGGCCATCACCTGGGCCGAGGGTGTCTTGGCCGAACCCGCCCCCAGACCAGTGCTTTCCCCCCGGCCACCCCAGGGGTGGGAGGCAGCGGCGGCGTGGGAATCCGAACGCCGGGCGGTCGCCGCGGAGGTGGTGAGGCCGGCGCTGGCCAGGTGGGTCGCCACCGTCCAGGAACTGCTCCCGCGGGCCCGGCCGTCCGAACGGGCCGGACTGGTCTACCTGCCCGGCGGCCAGGAGGACTACGCCCGGGCTATCGGGATCTATACGACCCTGCCGCTGTCCCCGGAAGAACTGCACCAGACCGGCCTGGATCAGGTCGCCGCGCTGGAGGCCCGGGCCGTGGAGCTGGGCGCCGGCCTGGGGCTTTCCGGGCTGGACGAGGTATTCGGCGCGATACGGGACTCGGCCGGCCAGATTTCCCCGACCGAAGCCATCCGCCAGGCGGCCGCCGCCGTGAAGCGGGCCGAGGCACGGGCCGGCGAGTTCTTCCCGGAACCCCTCCCGGCGCCGTGTGACGTGACGCCCATGCCGGAGGTCGTCGCCGTGAGCGGCGCGGCACCCCACTACACCCCGCCCCGCCTGGACGGCGGGCGGGCCGGGACGTTCTGGTTCAACACCGAGCGGCCCACCCCCGGCACCGGATGGGACCTGGAGGTGGTGGCCTTCCACGAAGCGGTGCCGGGGCATCATCTGCAGCTCTCCCGCCTTCAGCTGCTCACCGACCTGCCCGCCCTCCAGCGCCAGCGCAGCTTCACCGTGTTCTCGGAGGGATGGGGCCTGTACGCCGAGCAGCTCGCCGAGGAAGCCGGGCTGTACACCGACGACCGCGCCCTGCTCGGTTCGGTCAGCTCGTCGCTGATGCGGGCGGCCCGGCTGGTGGTGGACACCGGCCTGCACGCCTTCGGCTGGAGCCGGGAGCGGGCCCTGGAGTTCATCGTGGAGCACGTCCCCATGCAGCGAGAGGTCCTCGCGGCCGAGATCGACCGGTACGTGGTGATGCCGGGACAGGCTCTTGCCTACCTCACCGGCAAGCTCGAGATCCTCCGGATCCGGGCCGATGCGCAACGGCGCCTGGGCCCGGCGTTCTCCCTGCCCGCCTTCCACGCCGCCGTCCTGGACCATGGCTCGCTCCCGATGCCGACCCTGGCCCGCAGCATCGCGGGCTGGCTGGACGAGTAAGGCTCCGTCGCGCCGCAGGTGAGCCGGCGTCAGTCCGGCACCGCGGCGAGGATCTGCTGCTCGGTGAGCGGCAGCGTTCGCACCCGGACACCGAGGGCGTCGGACAGGGCGTTGCCGATGGCGGCCGCGGTGGGGCCTTGCGCGGTTTCTCCCACGCCCAACGACGGATTCCCGTGGCCGGGCAAGAACTCCACCTCCACCATGGGCACCTCAGAGAACCGCAGAATCGGATAGCTGTCCCAGGTGTCGCTGGTCACGGAAAGGCTGTTGAACCGCACGCGTTCCTTCAGGGTCCAGCTGGTCGCCTGGATCGCGCCGCCCTCGACCTGGTTCTCGGCGCCGTCGGGGTTGATCACCAGGCCGGCGTCGACGGCGATGGTCAGCCGGCGCACCCGCACCTC
>Ga0209656_10002560_pt1 | contig 11770 bp, 10 predicted proteins | sample BogFormECP12_OM2_FD_188239 | JGI IMG/M metagenome (GOLD analysis project Ga0209656, IMG submission 188239) | Bog forest soil microbial communities from Calvert Island, British Columbia, Canada - ECP12_OM2 (SPAdes) (version 2) | ecosystem: Environmental > Aquatic > Freshwater > Wetlands > Bog ... | reverse complement strand
GTAACCGCGCTCGCGCAGGTACTCCCCGCTGGCGGCCACCTCGTCCAGGTCGGTGAGCTGGTAGGCCGAGTGCACGTAGCCGGTGTGGGGCTGCAGCGCCATGGCCAGGGTGTGGTGGTCGGCCGGGACGGCGCCCAGGTCGCAGCGGATGAACGCCATCGCCGGGCCGCGGTCCCGCTGCCCGTCCAGGTACAGGAAATCGGACACGATCAGCCCGAGCGTGTTCAGGTACCAGTCCAGGGCCGCGCGGAACCGGGTGGTGCCCAGCACCACGTGGCCCAGCCGCTGGATCTCGGCTGGCCGCTGGGCCGGCCGCTGGGTGGCGTTGGCGCGCACCGGCTCCGAGCCGAAGTTCAGCGGCAGCGGGGCGCGTTCGGGCAGTGCGGGGAACTCCGGGACGCCGTGCACCACGCGCACCGGGTAGCCGCTGGAGTCCCGGAGCAGGACGGTGTGGCCGCCCCAGTGCGCGTTGACCGTCCCGTCCATGCCGCGGGCCAGCCGGTCCAGGTCGTCGCGGGCGGCCGCGGCGAAGGCAGGCCCGACGAACCGGGGGCGCGGGCCGCGGCGGACCACCAGGCACGCGGCGCCCGCCTGCCGGCCGCGCAGCAGCAGCGTGTCCGGGGTCCGGTCGGCGACGGTGAAGCCGAAGTCGGTGCTGAACTGCTCGGCCCGGTCCAGGTCCGGCTTCTCGAACTCCAGCCAGGCCAGCCCGGCCACCTTGACCAGAGGATTCCTCGACCGCCCCGGGTGCTCCCCGCGCAGTCCGCCGGTCTCGCTGTGCAGCGAGCGGTGCGGGTCTTGCCTCGGTCCATCCTGCGACGGGGTCCGGACCGGGTTCAGGTGTGTCGTCATGATCGGTTCCCTCACTCTCAAGTACTGACTGACTCGATCATTCTTGTAGTCAGTTATCAGTTATGATCGTAGTGTTTGTCAAGCGTCGGCCTGGCCCTCGGTCACGGTGCTGGCGCTGGTCCTCTTGTTCGCAATGTACGCCTTCATCGCCGCTGGCCTGAAGGCCGTGCGGGCGTTCAGCAGCGCCAGGGCCGGTCATCGGGCACCTGCTGCGGGGTCGATTCCGGCCTTCTTCAGGATTTCCCACGCCGTCGACGCAGCTACCTTCACTCCCAGGCCGGCCAGCTCGCCGTGAATCCTGCGGTAGCCCCAGCCCGGGGTTCTCACGGGCAAGCCGGAGCACCAGGGCCCTGATGTTCCGGCGGGTGGCTGGCCTGCCGGTCGCGCCGCGCATGGACCTGGCGGTCCAGCGGCGGCGGACGATATCGCGGTGCCAGCGCAGGATCGTGTCAGGGGTGACCAGCAGCCGCAGCACGTGGCCGCGGGCTTTCGGTATCACGCCATGCAGGGTCGCGAGCAGGGCCGGTCCGCCCAGTCCAAGTTCGGGCGGCGCGGCTGCTGCCGTGGCAGTACGGCGAGCTGGTGGCGCAGGATCAACCGTCCGATGACGTTGCTGCTTGACTACCTGGGCACAGCACCAGCTTGGAAGGTTGACCGCACATTCTGGTCATGTACTGATGCCTGCGTGTTTAGGTAGCCATCGTTGACCAGATATCGCCCTGACTAACGGCACGCCAATGACACGGAGCGACCGGTCATCCGTAGGTTTCGCGGCCGGTGCCGCGCGCTCCGTGCACGATGACGGTCGCGTCGTCGAGCCTCTGTAGTTCCTCGGTGGTCAGCTCGATCGAAGTTGCCCCGGTGTTTTCCTGGAGTCGCTCGAGCCGCCGGGTACCCGGGATGGGCACGATCCATGGCCGCTGGGCGAGCAGCCACGCCAGTGCGGTCTGTGCGGGGGTCGCATTGTGACTGGCGGCGATCTCCCGGACCGTGGTGATGATTGGCTGGTTTGCCGCTCGTGCTTCTGGGCTGAAGCGGGGGAACCAGCTGCGCACATCCGAGGCTGGGAACTGCATGGACTCGTTGACCGTGCCGGTGAGGAAGCCCTGGCCGAGCGGGCTCCAGGGGACGAACCCGATGCCTAGCTCATCGCAGGCGGGCAGTACCTCCGCCTCGGGATCGCGGGTCCACAGCGAGTACTCGTTCTGCACGGCGACGACCGGCTGGACGTGATGCGCCCGGCGGATCGTATCGGCGCCGACTTCCGAGAGGCCGAAGTGAGCGACCTTGCCTTCCTTGATCAGCTCTGCCACCGCACCGGCGACGTCTTCGATGGGAACATTGGGGTCGACGCGGTGCTGGTAGAGCAGGTCAATCCGCTCGGTCTGGAGCCGCTGGAGCGACCCCTCCACTGCCTGCTTGATATGGGCGGGGCTGCTGTTCGGGCCCACCCGGTGGCCCTTTTCGTCGTACTCGTAAGCGAACTTGGTGGCGATCGCCACTTGCTGCCGTACTGGAGCCAGCGCGTTTCCGACGAGCGTCTCGTTGGTGAAGGGTCCGTATGCTTCAGCGGTGTCGAAGAACGTGACGCCCAGGTCAACGGCGGCCAGTATGAGCGCGATGCCTGCGGCCTCGTCGACGGGCTCGCCGTAGTTGGTGCTGAGTCCCATGCAACCCAGCCCGAGCGCAGAGACTTCTAGGCCGCTGCGGCCTAGTGATCGTACCTGCATTTGTTGTCTCCATCCGTTCCTGAGGGGCCGCCGCCTACCCGCCGGGTGGGGAGTCGGTCGAGGCAGCCTTGGTGGCGCCTCTTCGGTATGACCTGCCTATTGGGGGCGATCACGTTGACGTCCTCACTGGTTTGGGTCGCTTTGGCCCTGGTATTCGGCGTCGGTTACGTGTGGTCCCCAGTGCGGGGGGCCCTCGGTGATGGACAGATGAGTCATGAAGTGATCGGGCCTGGCGCCGTGCCAGTGCTTTTCGCCGTCGGCCGCGAACATGACATCGCCCGGGCTGAGTTCGACGATCTCTTGTCCGCGGGCCTGGACCAGGCCGTGGCCTTCGGTGACGTACAGGGTTTGCCCTCCTTCGTGGGAATGCCAGGCACTTCTCGCTCCGGGCGTGAAGTGAACCGCGGCCACGTTGAGCTGGGACGGCGGCAAGCCCCGGGTAATGGGGTCGACCCACACCTCACCGGTGAAGGTCTCAGCGGGGCCCTTTGTTGTTGCTGCTTCACGAGAGATGTCCATAACGTGCGCCTCCTGCGGACTTTCAGGGCTGGGTTCTGTCGTCTTGCGGGCTGGAAGCGTGCCCGGCGACCGGCTCCGGGAGTTGTAGCGGGTGTTGGAGCGTGCGGGCGATCACCTGGGCGCGAGTTCCCCGAAGAAGTAGGACGCGGTGACGCCGCCGTCCATGAGGAAGTCGCTGCCGGTGATGAATGCTCCGTCGGGACTCATGAGGAGCGCGCCGACGGTGCCGACCTCATCGGGCGTCCCGGCCCGTCCGGCCGGGCATAGCTCGATCATCCGCCGGTAGCCCTCGCCGCGCGGGCCGGTCAGTTCATCCCTGGCCAGCGGGGTGATGATGATGCCAGGGCTGATGGTGTTCACCCGGGCACCACGCTTGCCCCAGCGGACGGCCTCGGCCATCACCCGCAGCGAGTTGCCGCGCTTGGCCAGCTGGTAGGCGTGGAGGGAATCGGCGACCAGATCTGGCTGAAGCAGGGGCAGTGCCCGCAGCTCGTCGGCTGGTGTGGTGGCGAGGGCTGCGTCCTGCTGGGCGGTGAGCGCACCGAGGCGGTGGCCGGACTGCGAGGCTATGACGACTGCGGACCCACCCGGCGCGATGATGTTCCCGAACTCTTCCAGGACCAGGGCTGTTCCGTACAGGTCGACGGCGAGGATTACCTCGGGCGTGGCCTGGCTGGGTGAGACGCCTGCCGCATGGATCACGCCCGTGACGTCGCCGAGCGCGGTGGCGGTTTCCACGAGTGCGTGCACGGATTCGCGCGAGGACACATCGACGGTGGTGGTGCTCACGTCGAAGCCGGCGTTGGCAAGCACCTCCGCTGCTTCCTCGGCGTTGCTCTTGCGGAGGTCGGCGAGCAGGACATGCTTGCCTGCGCTGATCCGCCGGGCGATGGCCTGGCCGATCTGGCCAGCTCCGATGACGACGATGACGTCGCTCATGAGTGTCTCCTAGTTACTGAACGGTTTTGATCAAGCAGATGGTCACAGCGTGAGCAGCCGGTCCGGTGACGTGACCGACGATGCCCGGGCCGTAGCGGTCGTACTTGGCGCGGTATTGCGAATCGACTTCCTGGTTTGTCTCCGGTGCCGCGGTCGCGAACTCAACCTCAGCATCGACTCCTCCGGCCTGGATTCGGCCGGTTCTGCTGGCGACTGCGGCGCGGTACCACGGCCGCTGCGGGCCGCCTGCGGACCGGACGTACAGGTCATCCCCGGCCCGGACGACCCACATGGTGGTGAAGGGCCGCAGTGATCCATCCTGGCGGCGAGCCGCAAGCCGCAGCTCCGGCGCGCCGCCGATGCGCTGCAGCTCCTCGCCGGTCCAGCCGCTCACAGTGATCCGATCCGGATGAGGGACTTGATGGCCCGGCGCTCGTCCATGGCAGCGAAGGCGTCGGCCACGCGGTCCAGGTCAGTCTCGTAGTCAAGGACGAGACCCGGATTGATCGTGCCGTGCAGGACCTCATCCAGGAGCTCGGGGATATAGATGCGGGCTGGTGCCGGGCCGCCTCGCCAGCCGACGTTGCGGAAGAAGGCCTGAGCCACCGGCACGTCGCCGTGGGGTACGCCGACCATCCCCACCGTTGAGCCCGGGCGGGCGAGGGCGAATGCCGTGGCAATGGCCTGGGCCGTCCCCACGCATTCCAGCGACGCGTCGGCGCCGATCCCGTGCGTCATCTCCATGACGGCCTCAGTGGCCGCGTCGCCTCTGGCCTCGACGATGTCGGTGGCGCCGAACTCCTTGGCGATCACCTGGCGGTCAGGATGGCTGCTCAGCGCGATGATCCGGTCGGCGCCCAGCCTGCGGGCTGCCAGGACGGCGGACAGTCCGACCGCGCCGTCGCCGACGACCGCCACGACATCGCCGCGCCGCACACCCCCGCTGACGGCCGCATGATGACCGGTCGCCATGACATCGGAGAGCGTGAGCAGCGACCGCAGCGTCTGATCCGAATGGCCAGCACCAGGAACAGGCACCAGGGTGCTTCCCGCCAGCGGCACCCGGACGGCCTCACCTTGGCCGCCGTCGATCATGCCGTTGCCGAAGTTGCCGCCCCGGACGCAGGAGATCGTCGATCCGTTCTGACAGTGCGGGCACGACATGTCGCTGTAGATGAAGGGAGCGACTACCAGGTCTCCCCGGGTGACGGTCGATACCTCAGCGCCGGTCTCCTCGACCACCCCGATGAACTCGTGGCCAATCGACCCGGTGGCGTGAGGGCTCTCGCCCCGGTAGTACCACAGGTCAGACCCACAGACGCAGGCCAGTACCACCCGGACGATGGCGTCGGTCGGCTCCTGGATCACCGGATCCGGCCGCTCGCCGACCGCGATGTCCCGCGGTCCGCGGAAAATGGCAGCTCGCACAGCTATCCAGCCTTTCGCATGATGTCTTGAATGCTTCTAGCGCGGGATGCTGTTTCATCCCGTGAACCACCAAACCACCTGCGCGGCCGGTGAGGGAGAGTGCGTTTATAGGGGGTACTGGCAGGACCTCCCTGTCCCGACCGCGAGCACGTACCGTGATGAGAATGGACCCCAGCACTGACATCCGCGATTTCCTGATCTCACGGCGAGCGCGGATCAGCCCCGGGCAGGCAGGCCTGCCGGACTTCGGCTATGGCGGCAAGCGCCGGGTCCAGGGCCTGCGGCGCGAGGAAGTGGCGATGCTCTCCGGCATCAGCGTCGAGTACTACACGCGCCTGGAACGAGGCAAGGCCACCGGGGTATCACACCAGGTACTGGACGCCATCGCCCGCACCCTCCAGCTCGATGAAGCCGAGCGTGCCCACCTCTTCGACCTGGTCCGCACCGCAGCCACCGGCGGCCCAGCCCGCCGCCGCCCAAGCCAGGAGCGCGTCCGCCCGGTCGTCCAGCGGATCCTCGATTCGATGCTCGCCGTCCCGGCCTACGTTCGCAACGGCCGCCTGGACATCCTGGCGGCCAACCAGCTCGGAAAGGCCGTCTACGCCCCGGTCTTCTCCACCCAGCCCCAGGCTCCGAACATGGCCCGGTTCATCTTCCTCAGCCCGCAGGCCCGCGAGTTCTTCGTCAGCTGGGAGGGAATCGCCAGCGACGCGGTGGCGATCCTGCGGGCCGAGGCAGGCCGGAACCCCTACGACCGCCGCCTGTCCGATCTCATCGGCGAGCTGTCCACCCGCAGCGACGAATTCCGGGTCCGCTGGGCCGCCCACAACGTCAAGTTCCACCGCACAGGCAGCAAACAGCTCCACCATCCGATAGTCGGCGACCTCACCCTCGCCTACGAGGCCCTGGAACTACCCGCCGACCACGGCCAGCGGATCCTCGTCTACACCGCCGAGCCTGCATCGCCGTCGGATGACGCACTCAAGCTGCTCGCCACCTGGTCCGCCACCACACCCCTCACAGAGCCCCACGCCGACGCGGCGCACTGACCATCACCTAGCCGCCGCAACCCCGGGCGGCTCCCGAGAGCTTTAATTCAACTTCGGCCGTGACTGCCCGCACGGTGCAGGGGATGGCCCGCGTCCGGTGCGGGCAGGCTCCGGCCTGGCCCCCTACCGGCTGTGGTGAGGATTGGTCAGGCTTCGGGAATAGGGCGGCCGAAGTTCTCCAGGGTGATCTGGTCGGGTTCGGGGCCGCCGCGCACACCGGTGTCGAGGGTGTCCAGGACCTTGAGTTCCTCGGCGGTGAGCTCGAAGCCGAAGACGTCGAAGTTCTCGGCGATCCGCTCGGCCCGCACAGACTTCGGGATCGCGCTGCGGCCTTCCTGCAGGTGCCAGCGGATCATGACCTGGGCCGGGGTCTTGCCGTGGGCGGCGGCGATCGCAGTGATGGCCGGGTCGTCGAAGGTGCTGGTCCCGGTCCCGCGGTAGCTGGTGATGCCGCCGATCGGGGACCAGGCCTGGGTGAGGATCCCGTGTGCGGCGTCGGCTGCCTGCACGGCCGGCTGGGTGAAGTACGGGTGGACCTCCACCTGATTGACCGCGGGGATGACCGTCGCCTGTTCCAGCAGGGCGTCCAGATGGGCGGGCATGAAGTTGCTCACGCCGATGGCCCGCACCCGCCCGTCGGCGAGCAGGGTCTCCAGGGCACGGTAGGCATCCCGGGTGAGGTCGCACCGGGACGGCAGCGCCTGGTGCAGGATCAGCAGGTCGATCTGGTCGGCGCCGAGCTTGCCGGCGCTCTTGTCGAAGGCGTGCAGGGTCTGGTCGTAGCCGTAGTCGCTGATCCATACCTTGGTCTCGATGAACACCTCATCGCGGGCCAGGCCCGAGCGGCGGATGGCCTCGCCGACCTGGCGTTCGTTGCCGTAGGCGGCGGCGGTGTCGATGAGCCGGTATCCGGTCTGCAGTGCCGCGTGCACGGCGTCCGCGGTGACGTCCGGGGGTGTCTGGAACACCCCGAAGCCCAGGGCAGGCATCTCGACACCATTGTTCAGCGTCAGGTTCATGATCTGATTCTCCTTTGCGTAGTGACGGACATCAGCGGGTGACTCGGCGGAGGGTCGTGCTGGCCGCCGCATTATGGTCAGCAGTACCGCCGCGGTCAGGTAGCTGACGTGCAGGCCGTGCAGGAAACTGGCCTGGGTGGCGACGACGGCGCCGAAGGCCGCCACGCCCAGGGACCCGCCTACCTGGCGGGAGGTGTTCAGGACCCCGCTGGCGGCGCCAGCCCGGTCGGCGGGGACGCTGTCTAGGAGCAGCGCGGTGATGGGCGGGACGGTGAACGACCCGCCGACCCCGACAGGGATCATCAGGTCTGCGATGAGCAGTGTGGGTGCGTGGGCTGGGGCCAGGCACAATCCGACCAGGCCCGTGGCCATGACCAGCTGGCCGCCGACGATCGGCACTCGGGGGCCGAAGCGCGTGGCGACGCGGGCCGCGGCCGGGTTCAGCGCCGCGACTAGGCCGGTCATGGGCAGGAAGAGCAGACCGGTGGCCAACGGTGACTCGCCGCGCAGCTGCTGGAAGTACAGGCTCTGCAGGAACACGGTGCCGTAGAAGCCGACCATGCCGCTGAAGCCGGCGGCGAGCAGGATAGCCACCGCCCGGGACCGGAAGAGCTCCAGCGGGACCATGGGGTGCCGTCCTTGCGCCGTACGCGTGCCGGGCTCCGACCTGGTCGGAGACGGTACCGCCGAACAGCAGCGCGGAGAACATCAGCGTGTACCCTGTAACGACCCACTGCAGGCCGGATAGGCCCCCGCCCAGGTCAGCCCGGATGCCGGGAAGCGCGACGTTGACCACCTGGGCGTCGAGCGCGACCACGAAGAACCCCAGCATGGCGGCGGCCAGGGCCGCGCGTGGATGACGCCGCCCCGGCGCAGCCGCGGTGATGCTCTCGACGCGTCCAGGGGCTGGGGTAGACACGGACATGGCTGCCTTCCTGACAGATACGGGCGATCGCTATCCAGCTAACCGACTGCCGCGCCGCTGGGGGAGTCTCTGCTGTCCCAGGTACTGGCAGAGCCTCCCAGCCGGCCGGGCAGCGTTCCTACCATCGGGGGTATGGCCGACCGCACCCAGATCCGCGAGTTCCTGACCACCCGCCGGGCCCGCATCACCCCCGAGCAGGCCGGGCTGCCCGTCTACGGCGGCAGCCGGCGGGTCGCCGGGCTGCGCCGGGAAGAGGTGGCGTTGCTCGCCGGGGTGAGCGTCGACTACTACAACAAGCTGGAACGCGGCAACCTGGCTGGGGTCTCCGAGAGCGTGCTGGACGCTCTTTCCCGCGCCCTGCAGCTCACCGAGGCCGAACGCGACCACCTCTACGACCTGGCCCGCGGCGGCCCGGCCGGCAGCCGGCACCGGCCATCGGCCCGGCGGGTCCGGCCGGGCCTGCAGCTGGTCCTCGACTCGATCACCGAAGCCCCAGCCGACCTGCGCAACGGCCGCCGTGACGTGCTCGCGTCCAACCGGCTCGGCCGGGCGCTGTACTCGCAGATGTACGCCGACCCGGTCCGCCCAGTCAACGTAGCCCGGTTCACCTTCCTCAGCCCCCGCTCCCGCGAGTTCTTCCGCGACTGGGACCAGGCCGCCACCGACATCGTCGCCAGCCTGCGGACCGAGGCCGGCCGCAACCCCTACGACAAGGGCCTGTCCGACCTCATCGGGGAGCTGTCCACGCGCAGCGAGGAGTTCCGCACCCGATGGGCCGCGCACAACGTACGCCAGCACACCAGCGGCACCAAACGGCTGCACCACCCCATCGCCGACGACCTCGACCTCGGCTTCGAGGCCATGCAGCTCCCCGGCGACGCCGGGCTCACCCTGGTCATCTACACCGCCCAGCCCGGCACGCCCACCGCCGCGGCCCTGCAGTTCCTGGCCAGCTGGGCTGATACACAGCACACCGAGGAGACTGAAGGGCCTGCTGTTGCCAGAACGACAGACAGCAGCTGATCAGGCCGCCTTGCCGCCGCTGTGCAAGACCAAGATTCAGGAGACGGTATGCGAGCCACGCTGATGTACGGGGCCGGGGACGTGCGGGTGCAGGACGCGCCAGACCCGGCCGTGCAGGACCCCACCGACGCGGTCGTCCGCGTCCTGCGCGCGGCTGTCTGCGGCAGCGACCTGTGGCCGTACGGGTCGATGCCGCCGGCCGAGCAGGGCAGGCCGATGGGGCACGAGTTCCTCGGCACAGTCGAGGACCTCGGCTCCGAGGTCTCCGGGCTGAAGGGCGGCGACCTGGTCGTGGCGTCGTTCCTGTGGCAGGACAACACCTGCGATCTCTGCCGCAAGGGCCTGCAGACATCCTGCCGGCACGGCGGCCGTTACGGCTTCGGCGACGTGGGCGGCGGCCAGGCCGAGGCCATCCGCGTGCCGCAGGCCCAGGGCACCCTAGTGAAGCTGCCGGTCGCGGAAGATGCGGCGCTGCTGCCGTCGCTGCTGACCATGTCCGACGTGCTGGCGACCGGCCACCACTGCGCGGTCAAGGCCGGGATCGGCCCGGGCACCTCGGTGACGGTGATCGGCGACGGCGCAGTAGGGCTGTCGGCGGTGCTGGCCGCCCGGCGCCTAGGCGCCGAGCAGATCGTGCTGATAGGCAGCCACAAGGCCCGCACCGACCTCGGCCAGGAGTTCGGCGCCACCGAGGTCGTGTCGGAGCGCGGTGCCGGGGCGGCCGAGCGGGTGCGGGAGCTGACCGGCGGCGACGGCACCGGCACGGTGCTGGATTGTGTCGGGACCATGGAGGTCCTCCAGACGGCGTTCGGCGCGGTCGGTGACGGCGGCGTGATCAGCCGGGCCGGCGTGCCCCAGTACACCGAGGGGCCGATCGGGATGGACATGCTCATGCGCAACATCACCCTCACCGGCGGGGTGACACCGGCGCGCGCCTACATGGATGAGCTGCTGCCGGATATTCTCGACGGCACCATCGAGCCTGGCCGCGTCTTCGACCGCACCGTTGATCTGGAGGAGGTACCGGACGGCTACCGGGCCATGGCCAGCCGCGAATCGCTCAAGGTGCTCATCCGCCCCTGAACGACGGTTTGCCGTCTACGTCACGCTTCCGGCACTGACATGAAGTACTTGCCCGTGACGTAACGGCTGGCCGGACAGGCCAGGAAGCGATCGCTTCGTCGATGTCCGAAGGCTGCGGCAGAACGCCCATGGGCCCCGGCCATAGAGGTGCCGACGGCATGGTGGGCGCCGTCTTGGCCGCTGTAGACCTGGAACCGAGGTGGGTGTGGTGAGCGAGGATCTGAAAAGAAGGGTCAAGGAAGCCTGGAACGGACCGACATCATGGCGCTGTCCACAATCGGCCCGGACGGACCCTGGACTGCTCCCGTGCAGTACCGCTACAACGAGAAGCTGGAGCTGTTCTTCCTGTCTATGCCCGACACCAAAACGTTCGGCACATCTTGAGTGATCCCCGCGTCGCTGTTGCCATTTACAGCCACCCCGGGCCGCCCGGCGGCAATCTCGGCTTGCAGATAAGCGGTACAGTCGAGCACCTGAACGGGGAGTCCTCCGCCAGCGGATGGCAGAGTTTTAGGATCAAGCCGCGGGAAATCTGGTGCTTCGACGCACGCGTCTTCGGCAGAGAGAGGCGGCGGGCAGACCCATTGGACCTGCGCCTCTGACGCCAAGCGCTTGAGGGCCTGCTCAAGCGCGCCTGCCGTGAATACCGGTGGCGCAGATACTATTTCGCACGCGCAAATCAGAAGGCTTTCCGCCCGAGCTTACGGCACAGAAACTCTCTTGCCGGAAAGAGTCATGACGCCTGCTCGCCGGCCTCCCCCTTATCCCGCCATTTTCGTTTTCAGATGCCGGATCACCGTTGAGAGCGCCGGTGATGGGTCTGTCGGAGGTCCGGCTCTATCGCGCGTTCGGTGGTGACGGATCGTAGCCTCGTACGAGGAGGATCCGGTGGCCCGGGGCGAAGCCACGCGGCCGTGCATGTGCCGCCCGATCATCTTGGTCTTGGTGTTGATCTCCTCGGGCCGCCGTTGTGGTGCGGAGCGGAAGCGCCGTGAGGCCGGCGGCCCTGGTGAGCAGGAGCGTGCTGCCCGGCGGGGGACAGGTGCGGGCGGTTCCCCTCCATGCGGGCCCTGCTTCAGGTAGCGGACGAGCAGGTTCGAGCTGCCCTGATAGCCGAGCTCACGTATCTGCCCGCGGCAGGGTACTGAACCGGGACCGCGGGCTGCTTGGCCCGGCGTTTGCGCAGGTGGTCGCGGTAGGGAC
>Ga0209656_10002559_pt1 | contig 11772 bp, 9 predicted proteins | sample BogFormECP12_OM2_FD_188239 | JGI IMG/M metagenome (GOLD analysis project Ga0209656, IMG submission 188239) | Bog forest soil microbial communities from Calvert Island, British Columbia, Canada - ECP12_OM2 (SPAdes) (version 2) | ecosystem: Environmental > Aquatic > Freshwater > Wetlands > Bog ... | reverse complement strand
CCAGACTATCGCGGGTCTCAGTGCGCAGGGGACTCGCTACACTCGTACAATTGCAGCGGGTCAAGTGGGGAATGCCAAGGCGATTGTGGCAACCAGCGAACGGTGGTATGCACCGGATCTACAAATTGTTGTAAAGACGGCGGGTAATGACCCGCGGCTCGGCGAGCGCAGTTTTGTCGTGACGAGTTTGCAACGCCAAGAACCCGCTGGATCACTCTTCACCGTGCCGGCGGATTACACCATTCAAGCGGGCAAGCCACGTATGCATGGAAAGGGACCGGGAGGCACGGCACCGCCCCCGGTTCCACCAGGCGAATGATTCTTCTCGAAGAGCTTCTCTCCTGAAGACGGCGCGCCCTTTTTGCAGCTACCCCCATTGCTGCCGGAAGGGCGTAGTCGTTTTTGGAGGGGGCGGAGAACTCAAAACTCGCACGGCCTGCCGTGATCGTTCGAACGATCGGACCTTCAATGTGATAGGAGAGCGGGATTTGTGGCTCGGTCGAGTAATTCGATGACGTGCAGAACTTCCTGATTGGTTGAGTGAATCTGGGCGCCTGCGCGTAATTGCAGGAGGCAGCCGGGATTGGCCGTAGCAATGATGGTGGCGGCGGTCTTTTTAGCATGAGTCATTTTGTCGGCTAGAAGCTCGAGGGAGGTTTCGGTTTGCGTGACGTTGTAGATGCCAGCTGAACCACAGCACAGCTCAGTGTAGGGCAACTCCACAAATTCAACGCCGGGAATGGCTTTCAGTAATTTGCGCGGAGCCTCGCGAACTCTTTGTCCGTGGAGCAAGTGGCAGGAGTCTTGATAGGTCACGCGAACTCCCAGCGAGCGCATGGGAGCGGTTAAGCCGAGCGTCGCTAGAAATTCCGTAACGTCGCGCATTTTGTGGCAGAACGAAGCCGCGGAGGAGTGTTCTGGTTCGTCGGCAGAAAATAAATGATCATATTCTTTGAGAGTGGAGCCGCACCCAGCCGCGTTAGTGACGATTGCGTCGAAATGTTCTTTTGCAAAAGCCGCGATATTATTGCGGGCCAGTTGGCGGGCAGTTTCTCGTACACCGGCGTGAGAGGCTAGTGCCCCGCAACAGAGTTGTTTGTCGGGGATGACGACTTCGCAGCCGTTGGCGGTCAGGACGCGGATCGTCGCCTCGTTTAGTCTTGCGAAAGTTACATTGGCGATGCAGCCTGCGAAAAAGGCGACCCGGGCTCGCTTGGCGCCTTCGGCAGGGAAGGTCTTGCCGAGTTGCCCGTAGAAATCCTGCTCATCGATCTGAGGTAACAAACGTTCGCGCCCGGCAAGGCCCAATAAATTCAAAATCCCGCTGCCGCGTGCAAGGAATTGCAAACCCGAGCGCTGATAGAAACGAAGAATATTGGCGGCCAGTTGGATGCGTCCTGGGAAGGGGAGCAATTTCTTAAAAACAAAGTTTCGCGCCAGTCTTGTGAAGAAGGGGCGCTGGTATTCGCTCTCGATTCTGACTCTAGCGTGTTCGACAAGTTTTCCGTACTCGACACCCGAGGGACAGGCCGTCTCGCAGGCGCGGCACGCCAGGCATTTGTCGATATGGTCGACGAAGGTATCAGAAACCTGCAATTTACCTTGCTCGACGAGCACCATCTGGCGAATGCGTCCGCGAGGGGAATCACCCTCGAGATGCCACAAGCGATACGTTGGGCAATCGTTCAGACACAGTCCGCAGTGTACGCAACGTGCGAAGTCTTCGTAGACAGGCAATGTGCCGGGAATTGCGTGAAGATCCGCCACGCGTTTAGAGGCCTCCGACAAAGCGGCCAGGAGAAAAAACACCCTGCGAGTCAAATGCGAGTTTCACACGTTTCATCAAATGGTAGTCGTCGCGCTTCGTTCCCCAAACATTGATTCTTTGTTTAAGCGTTTGCGGCGCGTGCAACAAGATAGCGCTGCCTTTTTTTTCATTGACAAAGGGAAAAACTTCTTCCGCGACTTTGCTGAGCCTGTCGATTGAAGCAAGATGTTCTTGCTCGGCAAGGACAGCGGCATAGACTATGCCTGCTGCGCGTACCAGCAGTACAACTCGTAGGCCGGCGTCCGAGGCGATTGCCTGCAATTTTGTAAAAACGACCGCGGGAATTTGCGGGAGAGCAATGCGGAAAAGGACAACTTGTGGCGCGGACCAGCGCAGCCAGTCAAATGCTTCCCGAAGCACACCGCCCAGGTGGGCATCGACCGCGGTGGATAATTTGCCGCTCTCTACTGCGTTTGCTTCACGCGCAAGTGAGTGTAACTCGCGCAAGATACGCTCCACTAGCGCATCGCTTCCTTCGTAGGAAACGAAAACGAGCCAGCGGGATGGGTCGCCACCCAGTGGCAAAGCATGGTTTGATTTTTCGAGTAGTTGGCTGGCGAGCGCGACCGCCACTGGGTTAAGCAATTCCACATTGGCGAGCGGCAAGCCCCTATCCTCTAAGGAGGATCTGTAGGCGAGTGCCTGGGCCGCGTCAGTGAAGCTGGCGTAGAAACCGGCAAACACTTGCGGCAGCGGGAAGGTGCGAAAGTTCAAACGGGTAATGATCCCCAGCGTTCCCAGGGAACCGACCAGCAATTTGTGCAGGTCGTAGCCGGAAACATTTTTCACTACGCGCCCTCCGCTCTTACAGAGATTGCCTGTTCCGTCGATAAACTCTGCGCCAATCAAGAAATCTCGAACATTGCCATATTGCTGTCTCAGTGCGGAATCGATTCCCGAGGCGACTGCGCCCCCAATCGTCGAAGTTTCGTAACAAGGAACGGCTAGCGGCAGGAACTGTCCTTTGTCGGACAACACTTTTTCCAGAGCACGCAAGGACAGTCCTGCATCAACGCTGAGGGTCATATCGCCAGCATCGTAATGGGCGACCTGTTGGATACCACGCATATCGACTGCGATGTCATAGCGCGTAGGGGGCATTCCGAGATTTAGTTTGCTCCGGGAACCGGAGGCAATCGCGCTCAAACCTTCACTGGCCGCGAAACGCACCAATTCCCCGACTTCGGCAGCATATGCGGGCCGCACGATGGCTCCCGGCATCACGCCATCGACGGCGTATTCGCGAAGTTCTTCATCGTGCAAAACGACGCGGCTATTGCCTAACGCAGTTTCGAGGCGAGCTCCGATATGGGTTGTGGCACTCATTTGCGCGATTCTCTAGCGGCGTTACTACCTTTAACGCGAATCTCCCCGCAGCCTTTGCTTAGGGGAAATATCTTGCCGGGATTTAGCGAAGAATCAGGGTTGAACGCATCGTGTACACGTTTCATCAGATCCAGGTCGGCATCACTGAACAGGAGCGGCATAAGTTCGCTCTTTTCCATGCCGATTCCGTGCTCGCCAGTCAGTGCTCCCCCGAGTTCCACACAATGGCGGATGATTTCTTCTGATGCGACGATTGCTCTCTCTAACGCGGATTCGTCGCGCGGATCGTAAAGCACGATGGGGTGCAGATTGCCGTCTCCTGCATGGAAAATGTTGCCGATGCTGAAACCGTATTTTTTGCCAATTTCCTGAATGCGCCGGAGCGCAATCGGCAACTTGGAGCGCGGAATCACGCCATCGAGAACATAATTGCTGGGTGCCAATCTGCCTAGCGCGCCAAAGGCGTTTTTGCGTCCTTTCCACAGTAAATCACGTTCCTTGGTGTCCTTCGCCACGCGAACTTCCCGGGCGCCATAGAAGCGGCACACTTCTTCAATCGCCGCAGCTTGCCGTTCTGTGCCCTCGAACAAACCTTCCATTTCGATGAGAAGAATCGCAGCGCTGTCACGCGGAAATCCGGCATGGATATAATCTTCGATGGCGCATAGGGTCCAGCCATCCACCATTTCGCAGGCCGCGGGAGTAATTCCCCTCGCCGTTATTTCGACGACAGTTTGCGACGCATCATCAACGCGATCGAAGATGGCCAACAAGGTTTTAACGGCTTCGGCTTTGCGCGTTAACTTCACTGTAATTTCCGTGACCAGAGCCAGAGTTCCTTCACTTCCGACAAATAATCCACAAAGGTCGTAACCCGTAGAGTCGCCGTGCCTGCTGCCGATGCGAACAACTTCCCCATCTGGCAAAACCATTTCAAGAGCAGTGACGTGATTCACGGTGACCCCACTGGCCAAAGTGTGTGGACCGCCAGAATTCTCCGAGACATTTCCGCCAATGGTGCAGGCTTTTTGGCTGGAAGGATCGGGGGCAAAATATAGCCCCATGTGTTCGACGGCCCGGGTGATATCCAGATTTACCACGCCCGGCTGCACAACGGCGCGGCGATTAGCGATATCGATTTCGAGAATGCGATTCATGCGCGCAAACACCAGCATGAGCCCGCCGGTGCGAGCCAGCGCCCCGCCCGATAGACCGGTACCAGCGCCGCGACCAACAATGGGGACTTGATGCTTTGCGGCGAGCCGGACAATCCGAGAAACGTCCTCCGTTGTCCGAGGGAACACGACGGCATCGGGGCGGGCCTTCTCAACCGATCCATCATATTCGTAAAGGGTGAGGTCTTCGGCCCTGTAGAGCACGTTACTCGTGCCAAGTAAGGAAGTCAGTTCCTGAACCAAAGACAAAGTCATGGGAGAAGTAGAACCTTTGGTCATCTTACTATAGTGCGCGCCCGGCGACAGGTGGAATTGCAGGGAGCGCGTTGCGTTTTTCCTGTGTTAGTGTAGAGGGCTTGAATGCATAGAGGCTTGAATGGCTAAACCTAGAGTATTTTCTACCCATGCGTTATTTCCTGATGCGCGCAAGATTCTGGATGGCGCTTGCGACGTTGAATACTGGACTGATTCGGAGCGTCCGCCGCGGGATGAATTTCTGCGTCGAATAAAAGCCAAAGAAGGACTGGTCTGCCTGCTGACGGAAAAGATAAATGAAGAACTGCTGCGGGCCGCTCCCAAGTTGCGGATTGCTTCGAATGTTGCGGTGGGCTTCGACAATATAGATGTAGAGGCATGCACCAAGCGCGGCGTTGTGGCGACGAACACACCTGGGGTTTTGGACGAAACGACGGCAGATTTTGCGTGGACGTTGCTGATGGCGGTGGCGCGGCGTATCGCTGAGGGAGAACAACTAGCGCGTTCCGGAAATTGGAAGGGTTGGAATTTAGATCAACTTTGTGGCGCTGATGTTTGGGGCAAGACGCTCGGGGTGGTGGGATTTGGGAGAATTGGACGCGCGGTTGCGCGGCGCGCCACTGGCTTTCAAATGAAGGTGATTTACACCGACGCAGTGCGCGCTCCGGAGGATGTGGAGAAGTCAGTGAACGCGGAATTTCGCGATATGAATAGTCTGCTGGCAGAATCGGATTTTATCAGCCTGCATGTGCCGCTGCTGCCCGACACGCGAGGCCTGTTCGATGGCCCGAAATTTTACCGGATGAAGCCGACGGCGTTTTTGATTAACACTTCGCGTGGGCCAGTTGTCGACGAGGCTGCGCTGGTTGCTGCCCTGGAAAATAAGAAGATTGCAGGAGCTGCGCTTGACGTATATGAGAACGAACCATTCATTCACCCGGGCCTAAAACGAGCGAATGTGGTGCTGGCCCCGCACCTGGCCTCGGCATCGACGGAGACTCGCACAAAAATGGCGGTAATGGCCGCAAATAATATTGTTGCTCTTTTCAAAGGGCAGATGCCTCCTAATATGCTGAATCCGACGGTGTTGAAGAAATCATAACTATCGGGTCGTCTAGAGATGGCGAACCAAAAAGAGATCGCGCGCCAGATATTTCAGCAGACACTTGATACTATCCGTATTCCCCGCGTGATGGAATGTAAACTGCGATTCACCAAGAACCAGTTGATCCTTCCTGAAACTTCGGTCGATCTCTCTTTAATAGAGAACTTTTTCGTAATTGCGATAGGCAAGGCGGCTCATCCCATGGTGGATGGGCTTGCGGCCATTCTTCCGACCAATTGCAAAATGAGAGGTGTTGTTTCTGCCCCTACGAAAGCGGCTAATCCAGTTCCGGGGCTCGAATATTTCGTTTCCGGGCATCCGATACCGAATGCCGACAGTTGGCGATCCGCGGAAGCGATGCTGGATTTATTGCGCCTCTCAAATGAGCGTACGCTGGTTTTCTTTCTGCTTTCTGGTGGGGGATCGGCTCTGGTAGAGGTGCCTCTTGATCCGGCGATGAGACTCGAGGATGTACAAGCGCTAAATTTGGCGCTGGTAACGTGTGGAGCGCCGATTGATGCGATCAATACCGTGCGCAAACATCTGTCGGCGATTAAAGGCGGTCGGTTAGCAATTGCGGCGGGCCAGGCACAAAAAATAACTCTGGCAGTAACGGATGTGCCCGTGGGCAAGGAGTGGGCGCTCGCTTCGGGCCCAACTCTGCCCGATCCCACGACCGTAGAGGATGTGCACCGAGTGTTTACCCAGTACGATTTGCGAAAGAAATGTCCGGCGACACTGTCACGTTGGCTCGATGCGCAGAGCATGGCGGAAACTCCCAAGGAGTCGCATGTTGCGTTCGCGAACGCGCAATTTGTTTTACTGTTAGGGATGCACGACCTGTTTCACGCTGCGCATCATGCGGCCGAAGCGCATGGATATGGGGCGCGTTGCGACAACACGACAGACGATTGGCCGATCGAGGAAGCTGTCGATTCGCTGCTCGCTCAACTGGAGGAATGGAAGCACGAAAACCCCGGGCAACGAGTGGCGCTTATCGCCGATGGTGAGGTCGCCTCGCCGGTCACAGGGCAAGGAATCGGCGGGCGGAACTCGGCATTTGTGTTGGCGTGCGTCAAAAAGATAGCCGGTCGCAAAATTGCGGTGCTAAGCGCAGGTACCGACGGTATCGATGGCAACAGCCTGGCGGCGGGTGCTGTTGCCGATGGAAACACGCTCTCGCGAGCACGGGCGGGCTCACTTGATCCGGCTTCCTATTTCCAGGAGAGCGATGCGTATACCTTTTTCAACGCAATCGAAGATGCCATTGTGACCGGGCCGACGAATAACAATCTTCGCGACCTACGCATCTTCCTAGCGGAGCCGTGATTGATTCTCCTATTTTACTTGCAATTTGCCTTCGATGGCCTTCAGACGCTCATTCATTTCCTCGATCAACTGTTCCAAGTGAGCATATTTCTGGTCTTCCACACCCTGGTTTGCGCCGGTCTCTTCTTGGCTATCGTCATCCTCTCCTGTTGCCAAATGAGGAGTGCCCTTCGGCGCCGGCTTTTTCAGGGTTTCAATCTGCTGCTTGACCATGGGTGACATATCCGCGCTTAAATCGTCACGCTTGAGGAGTGCTTCCAATGCGGGAATCGCCGTAGCGTCACCGCGCGTGCCAAGCGCAAACACCGAAGAAAACCGAATTTGCGAGTGTTGTTCCGCAAGATAGCCGGCAATTTCAGCGGTGATTTCCTTGTTGTTTTTATCCAAACGCGCGAGGCTGTTGATTGCTGCCGCACGCGAATCCAGATCCTTGCCGGGCCGAGCCCAATCTTCCAGTATGGGAACGGCCCGATCATCGCCGAGTGATCCCAATCCGCGAAGGGAAGCGTTGCGCAAGTAATTGTCCGGTGAATCACCGCCCACCATCGCCGTGAGCGTTCTGAAGGCATTCGGCGATTTCAACCGTCCGAGGGATTGCAGTGCGGCAGCCCGTGCGCGGTAAGAGCTATCTTCCTGCGCCACAGATTCCAGTTTTGCTATGACGGCGGGGTCTTCTTTGAAGCCACCGAGCGCTTGTACGATCTGGCTACGGACCCAAGGCTCTTTTGCCGTCCCGAGCGATTCCAGCAACTCTTTCGAAGCCGAAGGGCCGCCCATCTCGCCTAGCATTTGCGCCGCGGTCGTCCGCACCCCGTACGCTTTATCGTTGCGCAATGCTTCTCCAAGCGCTACGGCTGCTTCATCATCTTTCTTCAACTTGGCCAAATCCACTGCTGCATCGGCGCGATCGGCAACTTCGGTGGCATTTTTCAATTGATAGAGCAGATCCTTCTTTTCTTTCTTGAATTCGATCGACTTCAGCACCTGATTGCCTTTATCGAATAACACCATTTGTGGCGCCGCTTCAGAGGGGAAGGTGAATGTTTCCGTTGCTTTTGATACCACAATGGGAAACAGTCTAGGCCCCATGCTACCGGTTATTTCAATGTCCACGGGCAGGCGAAACAAACCCACGCGCCCCTCGACCTTTTGGGTTTGTTTTACCGTCAGTACAACTAGATTTTTCGCGTTGTCATAAGAATAGCTAACGTCTAGCTTCGGCGCGCCCGCGCCGTAGACCCACTGGTCAAAGAATTGATCAACGTTCCTGTTCGTAGCCTCCTCAATCGCTTTAATCAGGTCGTAGGTCATCACGTTCTTACCGCGATTTGTTTCGAGGTAGTGTTTCAAGCCAGCATAAAACTGCTCAGAGCCCAGTTGGTTGCGGAGCATGTATAGGACCCATCCACCTTTGTTGTACACAATGCTGCCGTCGAACTCGCTCGAATCAGCAAAGTCGTGCCGTACCATAGGGGTTGCGAACGAACTCCGGCTCGCGTTCCAATTGCGCGAAGCCTGCCAGCGGTCATAATCGGCTTGGTCCTTTCCGAACTGTTGTTCGGTCCACACTGATTCCATAAAGGTAGCGAAGCCTTCGTTCAACCAGAGGTTGCCCCAGTCTTTCGTGGTAACGAGGTCGCCAAACCACTGGTGCGCCAATTCGTGTGAAATCAATTCGTCTTCGCCTTCGATGTATTCTTTTTCGAGCACGGGATTTCGCAGAGAGCTTGCGGTGTTGGTGGTTGCGCTGGAATTTTCCATTCCTCCGGCGACGAAATCATCGACCATTGCCTGCGAATATTTTTCCCAGGGATAGTCGACGCCGAGAGTGGTGCTAAAATGCTCGATCATAGCAGGGGTATGTCCGTAGTCCGAGGCCAAGCGGTCGCCGCGGTCTTTCGGCGCATAGTACGTGACAGGCATGTTGCGCCAGGTATCTTTCCACTCGACAAATTCGCCTGCAACGACAGTGAACAAGTAGGTTGAGCTTGGCTGCGATTCCCGCCATGTCCAGGTTTTCAGCCCGTTCGCGGCATCGGTCACACCAATCAGTTTGCCGTTAGAAATCGCGAGCCACTCCGCAGGAACAGTCAGGATGGTTTCAGTCGTCAGTCGATCATTCGGGTAATCATAAGTGGGCAGGTAGTAGCGCGTATCTTCGGATTCGCCTTGAGTCCAAATCTGTTTCGGGCGATGGGGATAATCCTTGTCCGGCAAAATGAAGTAGAGCCCTTTCTTTGGTTGGCCTTCGTATTTGATTTCGATCTCGAATTTGTCGCCCGCTTTGGCTGCGTGGGGCAGGGAAACATTCAGCTTCTGGTCGGTGGTATCGAATTTCGCTGAGGCTTTGTTAACGGTCACGGTATGAATTTGCAGTCCAACCGAATCGAATGACAGCTTTTCTATTCCGGGGCGCAGGATGCTGACCGTATGAGTGACATCCCCGATCACTTTTCGTTGATCGAGGTCAAAACGCAGGGCAACTTTGGAGTGCTGTAGATCGTAATTCTTGCTACGTGCATAAGGCTCGTCAGCGTTGGCTAGGGACCAGCAAAAAACCGCTACCAATAGCGCTAGGAGTTCGCGAACGAGTCCTCTCCTGGTATGCTTTGGGGCCGACTGAATCGATTTCATACTGCTGCTCCTTCATTTCTCTGCTAGAAATTCGCTGTCCAAAACTGTATGTCCGACGGCACGCAGCGACTGGACTGCTTTCTGGACTTGGTCGACTTCGACCAGCAGGTAATCCGTCTCGAATGTGGAGATAACAAAAAGGCCAACTCCATCTTTCGCTAGAGGTGCAGCCAGACTTGCCAGCACGCCAATGTCAGTAAATGCGAACGGTCCGTGCGCCTTAAATGCATACCACTGCGAATGGGCTGATTGGGAACTTGGCAGATTCGTTATCTTGGTTACAATCGATAACTCCTCTTTGCTACGTGTCACCGAGAAAAAATCGCCTCTCATGGCCCAAGCAGGCGGAGTAGCTTCGGGCATGAATCGCAAAATGGCATAACGATCCTGTAGAAGGGAAAGAGTTAGGGAGCGAGAGTTGGCCGTCATAGACGCTTACTAAACTCTGTTAGAGTAACTCGTGCATTCCGGGCCCAAAAACGCAACCGAAGCAGCCTCCAGACCGGCGGCGGTGGCCACACGGCCCGCTAATCCCAGATCCATCAAACCTCCGAGTGCAAACTCATAATTTTCTCGTGGAATAGAGGTGCTCGTCAACTTTGCCTTGGACTGATCGCTTGCCCGTCTTTCCCAGGAATAGTGTTTGCAGGAAAGCCTCCGCCGCACTAACATGCAACTACTGTAGCAATCCAATTCACTCGGAAATTTGACTGGAGGTCTTATGTTTCGCCCCAGAATTTTGCCGGGTCTGTTGTTCCTCCTCGCGTTCTTTGCTCCCGCTTGTCAGGCACAACTGGGCAAAAATGTTTTGATACCGGCCGGCTCAGAACAGGACCGGCAACTCAAAGCCATCAACGATGCCACAGACCCTGCACAAAAATTGACTCTGATGAACGAGTTCGCCCAGGCGAACCCAGATGGGGATTTTGCCATCGTTGCCGACGAGCAGTTGGTGAACTACTACATCGGCGTGAAGCAGTATGACAAAGCCTTTGAGTGGGGCGACAAGCTGTTCGCGGTTGATCCCAATAATTACAACAATGCTGTGAACATGGTGCGTGCCGCGAACGAAAAAGGCGATACCGAGCGGTTGTTCACTTACGGACAGAAGGCTAGCGGCATCGTTCAGAGATACCAAGCCGCAACTGCACCAGAGGGCACAGCCGCGGACGCCTGGCAGGTACAAAAATCGCAAAAGCTCGAAAGCATCAAGGAGGACCAAACTTATATCGAAAACTCTCTCCTGAACGCAGCATATCAACAGAAGGATCCGGCCAAGAGAGCCGATTATTTTCAGCGATTTGCAAAAATATTCCCAGACTCGCCGAACGCCGAGCAAGCGCTCGGCATGTCGGCGTTTTCTTACCAAGCTGCGCAAAATCGCCCCAAGATGCTGGCAGTCGCCAACAGCACGCTCGAGAAGTATCCGAACGACATTGGCATGCTGATTCTACTTGCGGACGATTACAGCGAAAAGAGCGAGCAACTGGACAAAGCGGAAGCCTACGCGAAGAAGGCAATTTCCCTCTGCGACACTGCGAAAAAGCCGGAGGGTGCGGCTGAGGCAGATTGGCAACAGCAAAATACGCTGCAAAAGGGACTGGCGATGAGCGCGCTCGGCCAGGTGAATATCGAAAAGAAAGACAACCTGGCGGCAGTGAAGAATCTGACGGCGGCGGCGCCACTGCTGAAATCAAATGCCGTTAGCTATGCCCGCAACCAGTACCGACTGGGGTTTGCTTACCTCAATTTGAAGAAACTGCCAGAAGCCAAACAGGCGCTCACGGAGGCGGCCTCCTTGGACACGCCCTACAAGGGACCGGCACAACAGAAGCTGAAGGATTTGAGCAAGCCGGCGCACTGATAGGCTCTCTCAGGTCGGCCGAAACCTACCTTGTGGGCCTCCGGCGGATCTGATCGCTGATTGCACCCAAACGGAAGCAAGCCGCATCCAACCTGCAGTAAATTGAGGAACCTTTGATAGGGAATTCGGGGGAGGTTATGCAAGAGATCGCCACATTTGGTGCCGGGTGTTTCTGGGGAGTGGAAGCTGGTTTCAGGCGTGTACCTGGAGTGCTAGAGACTGCCGTGGGCTACAGCGGAGGGAAATTGGACAATCC
>Ga0209656_10002558_pt1 | contig 11773 bp, 12 predicted proteins | sample BogFormECP12_OM2_FD_188239 | JGI IMG/M metagenome (GOLD analysis project Ga0209656, IMG submission 188239) | Bog forest soil microbial communities from Calvert Island, British Columbia, Canada - ECP12_OM2 (SPAdes) (version 2) | ecosystem: Environmental > Aquatic > Freshwater > Wetlands > Bog ... | reverse complement strand
GGGCGGAAGGGGTCGCCGCGATCGGCGAGGGCGCGGAAGGCGGAATAGACCCGCCCCGCCGGCCCGAGCGCCTGACCGGGCCGGTGAAACGCGACGGCGTCGCGCAGCGCCGCCTCGTCCTCGCGCCGGTTGAGTAGGTTCGCCGCCACGGCGGCGGCGCTTTTCAGGGCGAGGCGGCGGCGCCAGACTGCCGCCCACGGCGGGTCGTATTTGGCGACGGAATCGAGCGCGGCGAGCGCCGCGCCGGCGAAATAAAGCGCCTCGCCTTCGGAATGCTCGCGCAAAGACCCGCCCGGCCGGGCCCAGGCGGGGGCGCGCGGCGTTTCGCAGGGGACGGGCTCGGCGCGAATCATCGGCGGAAGCGTAGCCGACGGCGGCGCTTTGGGCCACCGAATGGCGGCAAAAGCGCCCCACCCGTCGACAGGAATTCATGTCCGATAAGCTTGCCTTATCGGACGTCGTGCTCTTTATTATGTGTTATGCCCGATTCGAGCCCGCAAGCGGACGAAAACGACCCCCGGAACCCCGCCGAGCGGCCCGAGGACACGTCATCGGCGCCGCCGCCGGCCGTCGATCCGCGGCCTCCCCTGCCCGCGCGCCTCGCCCCGCTCGCCGACACCGCCCGCGACTACGCCCGCGCCGCCACATCGCCAAACACCAACCGCGCCTACGCCGCCGACTGGCGTCATTTTTCCGCCTGGGCGCGGCGGCAGAACCTCCCTGCCCTGCCCCCGGATCCCCAAGTTCTCGGCCTCTACATCGCCGCCTGCGCCTCCGGCGCGGCCGGCTTAAAGCCGTGCTCGGTCAGCACCATCGAGCGCCGCCTCTCGGCGCTCATGTGGAATTTCGCCCAGCGCGGCCAGCCGATCGACCGCAAGGACCGGCACGTCGCCACCGTGCTGGCCGGGATCCGCTGCACCCAAGGCCGCCCGCCCGAGCAGAAGGAGGCCATCCTGCCCGAGGACCTCCTCGCCATGATCGCCACGCTCGATCTCGGGGATCTGAGGGGCCTGCGCGACCGGGCCGTTCTGCTGATCGGTTTCGCCGGCGGCCCGCGCCGCTCGGAAATCGTCGGCCTCGACTGCCGCCGGGAGGACGGCCTCAGCGGCGGCTGGATCGAATTTTTCGACGAGGGACTGCTGCTGACGCTCAGGGGGAAGACCGGCTGGCGCGAGGTCGAGATCGGCCGCGGCTCCTCGGACTCTACCTGCCCCGTCGCCGCGCTCGAGACGTGGCTGAAGTTTGCGCGGATTTCGATCGGGCCGGTGTTCCGGCGGGTCGTCGGCGGTAAAGTCGGCGCCGAGCGGCTGACCGACCGGCACGTCGCCCGTCTGGTCAAGCACACCGCCATGGCCGCCGGCGTCCGCGGCGATCTGACAGAAGGCGAGCGGGAGAAGAAATTCTCGGGCCATTCGCTGCGCGCCGGCCTCGCCTCCTCGGCCGAGGTCGACGAGCGCTATGTGCAAAAGCAGCTCGGCCATGCGTCTGCCGAAATGACCCGGCGCTACCAGCGCCGCCGCGACCGATTCCGGGTCAATCTGACCAAGGCGGCGGGGCTGTGAGCCGGCCGGGCCGCGACGCCATCTCCCCCTCCCCTGCCCTGCTCCGCGCGAAAAGCTTCCGCCGGCCGCGGGTACCGTCTTTGCGGATGGACTCTTGGCGCAAAATCGCTAGGCCGCCCTGGTCAGCGTGAAATCGACGTGCACGGCGTCATAGGGAAACACCACGCCCGCCTCCGCCTGATCGAGGATGCCGGCATGGAGAAGCGCCGTTACGTCGCCGTGGACGGCCTTGACGTCCCGGCCGACCCGGCGCGCCACCTCGCGGATCGACAATGCGCCTTGGCCGGTCATCGCCCTGAGAATCTCCCAACGCTTCCTGGTCAGGGTGTTCCAAAGCAGATCGACCGATTCGAATGAGACGTGCGCGCCCTCATCCTCGCCGCGGAACGCAGCGGCGGCGCGGCGCGAAACGTCTTCACGCGAGGCGATCGAAAGGGTCACAGTGCTCATCCTGGCCTCCACTGATCGACGTCCCGCCCGAGATCGGCCCGACGAACGCCATTTGAGCAACAAGTGATTGTCAGGCTTTTGCCGACTTGCGCGGCCGCCCCCCTTTGGCCCCGTTGGAGCGGGCCGCCGCCGCCTTCGCGGGCGATCTCGCCCGCCCGGCGACGCGAGCCAACTCGCGCGCGATCCAGGCGCGAGTTCCGAAAACGCCCGCGACGAGAGCCGGGACATGGAGGTCGACGTCCAGCCTTGGCCAGTGCAGATTGAATCCGGCGCCGTCGACTTCGACATGGGCCAAGTCCTCGTCGCTCGCGCCCTGAAGATCCTGCACGCCCTGCGCCGGAAAAGCGTAAGCGCAGCCATTGGCCAAGTCGATGACCACGCGGCCGGCGGCGGGATCGTAATGCGCGGCGGTGGCCCGAGGCTCAGCCTCGAGCATCCTGCGGCCGCGCGCTTCGGCCCGTCTCAGCTGCTCCTCGGTCAAATCAGCCATGGATTCGCTCCCAGTCCCTCAAGAACGCCTCCCGGCGTTCGACCCCCTCGGCAAACAGCCGTCTCAGATCCGACCGCTTGACGCCGACGCTCCATACCAGCTCAGGCCGACCTCCCGGCCCCAAGAGGTTGATCTTCGCTTGGCCCTCTCCCCCAACGATGTGAACATGCGCCGGCTCATGATCGAGCGTGTAAATCACGAACCGGAAACCATGAGCGCGGTGGACGACCACCATGGCCTAACATAACCCATCTGTTGGGTTTATAAAGCGCAACTTGCTCTCACCGGGCGCCTCACGGCTGATCCATTGGAAGAGCGGCGTGTTCAGCAAGTGGATCATGACCTACGCCCTCTTCTTTTCGCGTTTCCTGCCGCCTATCAACGCCATCAGCATCGGCCCGAGGGTGAATTCGCCGACCTCGGCTTTTCGCGTCAGTTCCCTCAGATAGCCGCCGGCGCTGGTGATCGCGGCGCCGCGTTGCAGGATCGCGGCAACGACGATCGCGGCGGGGAGTTCGCCCATGACCGATTGCGCCGCCTCCGGGGGTTGCACTTCGCGACAGAACTCAGGGCCTGCACGTCCTCGGCCCACGCCTCGAACTCCTCGGCCCGCGCCACCAAAGGGCTGAGTTCGAAACCGAACGCCATTTCGATCGTCCCGCCCCGCCCTTTGCGGGCGAAGCGCTTGCCGTTCGGGCTGTCACGCCGAATGATGAGGCCGCAATCGACCAAGGCCGCCAAATGCCGCCGCAGCGTCGCCGGGGCCATGCCGTGGGCGCGCAGGACGAGCTGCTGGTTCGACGGGAAGACGATCAGGCCCTCGCCGCTCAGCGTGGTCTCGGGATGGAAGCTCAGCAACGCATCGAGAACCGCCAGCGCGCGTTCAGAAACGCCGATCCTGGCCTTGGCGGTGCAGATCGCTCGGAACACCTGCCACTTGTGCACGGCCTTGTCAGGCGGCCGCGCTTTCGCCGTCGCCTGGCTCGCCACATGGGCGAGCGTCAACGACCGCCGCCCAAAGGGCGTCGTCGATTGGTGAGATTCCATGTCTCCACCTTCATTCAGGCAAAGAAAATTTGCTCACCAAACGGCGCAGGGTCGACTGAGACTCTTGACTGTGATTCGCGGAAGTGAGATTCTCAAACTGCTAGGTATGAGAAGAGGCTTCCGGAACTCCGTTTCGGGGGCCTTTTTCTTTGCGTAGGGTTCTCCGTTTGGTTGCTCCTGAACGCTGGTTACGCGTCTGCGCGACGTTTGAATGCCGCGTAGATCTCGGGAAGGGCGGCGACCAGATAGGCTGCAAATTCTGCGGTCGCCCTCTTATCTAGAACGAGGGAAACGCGCTGTCCGTCGTCTCGGATTCGAGCGAGTGTGGTCCCATCGGCAGCATTGCAAACGATCGGCGCCGGCGATTTGGCCGCCGTAGGAGTCGCGGCACTGAACGCCACAAGGAAGCGATCGTCCGAGGTCTTGTCGCCGAAGTCATCACTTGCGATCGCGGCCCGTACCTTTGCAACTGCGGAGGCGCGGTCAAGGTAGCCCGAGAGCTCGACCCAGCGGTCACGACCCGTTTTCGGGGCAGGACCGATAGCCTCAATGATGTCACGCGGAATCTTGACCGCGGAGGAAATCAGGCGTGAGAGTCCGGTCTTGTCGACGCTTAGGGCGGCCATGATCGTCTCGCGGCTGAACGCCTTGGCTTCCAGCTGGGCCGCAAATAGCGCTCGCTCGATGAACGACAGATCGGTTCGAGCGCTGTTTTCCTGACCTTGAGCGACGACGAGTTGCTCGTCGGTCAGAGGCTTGACAATCGCTCGGACGGGACGTTCGAGTTCGATCGCCGCCCTTAGGCGCCGGTGCCCGTAGGCAATCTGGTATCGGCCTTCCTGTTGCGGGTTCGGTCGCACGAGGATGGGCACCTGCTGGCCGTGCTCCCGGATTGACGCCAGCAGAGACGCGTGGTCTTCCGGCGACGTCCCGAGCCGGTCCTCGATGAAAGATGCGTCGATCAGATGGGTCGCGAGTTCGATGACAGCTTGAGACTTCAACTGATCAATCGAGCGGCTAACCGCGCCGATCGCTCCGCGACCGGCGGCAAAGAGCGCGCGCGCTTCGAACGGCTCGGTCTTGGAGGCAGGGGACGCGTTGCCGGCCGGCAACTCACTTTGTGTCAAATCGGCGAGCAGGTTCTTTCGCGCCATTTTAGATCCTCCCCCAGCTCGCCCGAATAAGCTGCTCGATTTCCCCGTTGACGTTGTCCAGCGCCTCGATCGCCCGATCGTAAGTGGCGCGCGTGAATTGATCCCGGGCGACTTCGTAGAGGGTTTGCTTGGTGATCCCAGCGTCAGAGATCGCAGTGCTCTTCAGCATCGGATAATTCAGAACATGATCGCCGAACATCGACCGCATGAACGATACCATCTGGTTCTGTGGGCCGTCGCCAGGCTCGTACCGTGTCACCAGATACCTCATCCAGTCGTAGCTCATATTGCCGCCGGCACCGGCGACCACGCCAAGCAATTCGGAGGTCATGATCAGGAACTGGCACATCGACATGACATCGAGCATCTGCGGGTGAACGGTGACCAGGACTGCTGTCGCCGAGCACAATGCGGACATCGTCAGGAACCCGAGCTGTGGCGGACAGTCGACGACGACGACGTCGTACTGGTTCGCGACTGTCGACAGGGCAGCGTCCATCCGTGTGAAGAACAGCTCTTCGCCCTGACCCGCCGCCAGAGCCTTCGGCGTCTCGTGCTCGAATTCAGTGAGCTCGAGATTGGCGGGCACGAGATCGAGGTTCGTGAAATATGTCCTGCGGATGACCTCTTTGAGATTGCGCCGTTGGCCACTGTACCGGATCGCCCCGTAGAGCGTCTCGCTCTCCCCGATGTCGAACTCCGGCTGCAGGCCATGGAGCGCCGACAAGCTTGCCTGTGGGTCGAGATCGATGGCGAGGATACGGTACCCCCGGAGCGCCAAATACTGAGCCAGATGCGCGGACGTCGTCGTCTTGCCGCTACCGCCTTTGAAATTGACGACCGCAATCACCTGAAGATTCTCGTTGGCTGATCGGGCAGGGACGTAACGCCGCTCGGCCTTGCCGCTCGCGTCGAGGTACGTTCGGAGGCTCTGAATATCCTCGATTGAATAGGACCGACGCCCGTGTTGCCCGACGTCTACCTCGGGACCTTTGCCTTCGAGCGACAGCCGACGCAGGTACCCGTCGTTGACGCCAACCAGTTTTGCCGCTTCGCTGGACGAGAATCTACGAAGCTGCTTCTTCGCCTCAGGAGGGAAGAGTTTCAGGCGGTGCGCCTGCAACTTCGAGGACAGTTCGCGTGCATGAGCGCCGACCAGTTCGTGGATCGCCTCCTGGCGTACCAGCGACGGAAATGAAGTGGCCACGAGGAACCTTCGTATACACGGAACAAACCGTCAGATGACGAGCTCTGCCGTATCTAAATCAGCTGATTCTCTCATTCTGGCAAGCGATATTGGGTTAATGGAATCTTAACTCGAGTTCTCGATGGGGGTTGCCGGCCGGCAACTCAAGATCAGCGGGCCGATCGGGCTTGGACGGTCGTCAGCCGCCCACGCACGCCAGCTTCGGCGCTACGAATTCTGAAACTCGATCTTCTTGGTCCCGACACGCATTCGGTCGCCACTCGGACCCCCGACCATTTGCGTGCAGATGGCGGACGACAGCCGGTAGGGCAGGGCACCTTCTCCTCCGCGACTCGTCTGTGGACCTGCCGTCGATAAGCGTCTCTGACCGCTCATGCCTCTGGGATTGTAAACAGGTGCGCCGAGTTGCCTTCCCCTGCCAGACGGACCCACGGGCTTCGCCCGCAGATCGATGCTCAGGCCTATCGTCGAGCCGGCTTCCTGGCGTGCTTCCGACGCTCTCGCGCTTCGGCGGCCATTGCCTGACGACGCGCTCGGGATCGTCGTGTGGGGCCGACCAGGAAGACAGGCTCCCGGATCCCAGCCACTCTGAGGCGGAGGTCCCGCGATGGAAGGGCCTGCCGCGGGCGGAGGCCATCGCAACAAGTTGCAGAGTTACCTCTGGCCCTCCAGGATTGCACTCCCGCGGGCGGTTCGGTCATTCGGCTGTGAATCGGCGACGGGTCTGGACGTCGATCGACGTCATATCGCACCGAAGACATTCAACGCGATAAGGTCAGACCTCGGAGCCGTTTCACAGCCGAGCGGGCCCGTCGCCTCAACGTCCGCTTCAGGGGCGCAGTGAAACCATCGGCTGAATGGCTAAGTTGGGCGCACAGCCGTCGTCCGGAAAGGGCATTGTTCTTGCAACCGAGCATGATCGGAGGGCGCCGTGATGCCGAGCTTCGGAGTCGGGCGTTTTGCCGACCTTCCTAACGAGAACCTGCGGGCTGTGCCCGGCTCCGCTCTAGAATCTCGAAATTGGCGAGCACGATTTCGTACCGCCGTAGCAACGCGGTGTCGGTGGCAGGATCAGGCAGCGCAGCCGATTTGCAGGCCATGGACGCGGTTGTCGACGCCCATTTAGCCGTGAGAATTTGGAATGAGCGATTTCAAGGATTTAGCCAAGAACACGTTATTTGAGAAAGGACATCAAACTTGCGAAAGTCGCCCGGCTGAGACGCTTTATTTGAGAATCGCTGGTTGAGCGTTTAAATTCAACTTTTGGCGAAAGGCGTAAGAAGCCGTCTGGGCAATCGTCGCCGAACTGCCAGCGCCAAGCTCAATCCGGGTCGGTGCGGTGGCGCTGTTTTCTCCAGGACTCCATGTGGTTGCAAAGCTAGGCCGGAAGAGGGCAGGGGGCCCCACCATTTATTGCCGAGGCCTCAATCATCAGCCCGACCTCGCACGCCTGCAACTTGCTGCTGACGACCGACTCGGCGATTTCGGACGTTTCCGCGGCATCGGGGTTCTCCTCGCAGCAGCACATGACGATGGCTTTCAGGAATCGATTGGGTACGACGCCGAGGGCGTTCCAGCGCGCAAACGAGGCGCCTGAAACATTCGCTCCGTCATCGAGCCGTTGGCGGAGCCCTCTTGCGGATGCCGCGTCGCGGCGTTCGGATGAGAGACCCAGTGGACGCCAAACCCGGGACGCGTCGAGGATTCGGCTTTGCCGCGCCGCCTCCGGCGCCCCATTGCCGCGCGGGCGGATGCGGCGGACCGCAGCCGCGCGGTGACGACGTCAGGACATCCGGCTCGCAAACTGAGTGATCGCAGCGACGCATTGCGCCAGATCAAATGTGGTAGAATGTTCTTTATAATGCGCAGTTCGTGTAAGACGGGACGGCCACCGCCCGATATCAGAAATGCAAGCGAACAGCGCGTGGTCGCCGTTTGCGGGCGGAGATGGGTAAGTCGCTTCGTCGATCCCCCGTCCGCGCCGGCGTTCCGCAACGCCGCCTCATTCGGGAGGAGGCCGGAGGGGCCTTTCTCGCTCGGCGTGGAGAGTTCGCGCGGGAGGTTTCTCGATGTCCCAATCGCATTCGATCGCGCCTCGCCGATCGGCAACGCCCGTAGCGCCGACTTCTTTCGACTCCGAAGCCGACGTCATTATTGTCGGGGGCGGCGCAGGCGGACTCTCAGCGGCGTTATTTTCGCGCTGGTTGGGAAACGAAGTCATTCTTCTCGAAAAGGCCGCGGAGCTCGGCGGCACGACCCGCAAGGCGGCCTTTTGGTATTGGGTCCCGAATAACCTGGAGATGCGCAACCTCGGCCTCGCCGACCCCAAGAGCGACTGCATCCGCTATATGGCGCGCCTGTCGCGGCCGGAGGCTTATGATCCCGATCATGCAACCTTCGGCATGAGCCCATTGGAATTTTCCACCTACGAGGCGATTTACGACAACGCGTCACCGGCGACGGAACTGCTGGCCGAGAAGGGGGCGCTGGAGTACCGGCACTGCCCTGACGTGCCCGACTACTGGGCCGAGCTGCCGGAAGACAAGGCACCAAAAGGCCGCGTCCTGCTGCCCAAGGGGGCATGTGATTCAATGTCGGACGGCGGCGAGGTGGCGGTGCGTACGATGTCCGAGGCAGCCCGCCGCGACGGCGTTGAAATCCACACGGGAATGCGCGTGCAGCGCCTGATTCGCACCAATAGCGGTGAAATCGTCGGCGTCGAAGCTGACGGGGCCGACGGAAAGTCCTTCGCACTTCGTGCCCGCAAGGCTGTCATATTCGCGACCGGCGGCTTCACCCATGACGTTGACCTGCGGAAGAACTTTCTCACCGCCCCAGTATTGGGCGGCTGCGCCGCCGTCACCAACGAGGGCGATTTCGTCAACATCGGGACTGCGGTCGGCGCACAGTTGCGCAACATGAACTATGCTTGGATGTGCCCGATCTCTTTGGAGAAAGCCGTCAATGGCGATCCATCCCTGATTGGCACTTTCTCGCCGTCCGGCGATTCGATGATCTATGTCAATAAGCACGGCGTCCGCGTGACGAACGAGAAGCTTGCCTACAACGAGTCCGCTCAGGCGTTTTTCGAGTGGAATCCCGCGCTCGGTGAATATTCGAACCTCGTTCTTGTCGCGGTCTGGGATCAACGGAGCCAAGACCATTCGGAGAGCAGCGAGCACGGCCGTTTCATCGTGCCCCCGGGGACGAATGACGACCATGTCATCAAGGGTGCGAGCGTCGACGAACTCACGCGCCGGATCTCTAAGCGGCTCGCTGGATACGCTCGTCATACCGGCGGCTTGAAGCTCGCGCCACACTTTGCCGCCAATCTCATGAAGACAATCAAGCGCTTCAACGAATTCGCGCGAGCCGGAAAGGACCTTGATTTCCATCGCGGCGAACGGCCGGTCGAACTTCTCTTCAACGGACCCACCGCGCCTTCGCCGTCGGCGCCGAATCCGACCATGTTCCCGGTCGCGGAGACGGGCCCCTTCTACGCCGCGCTCATGACTGGCGGGAATCTCGACACCAAGGGCGGCCCAAAGACGACCCCCGACGGCAAGGTGCTCGACACGAGCGACCGCGCGATTCCCGGCCTCTACGGCGTCGGCAACTGCGTCGCCTCGGCCTCGGCGCGCGCCTATTGGGCCGGCGGGGCCACGCTCGGGCCGATCCTCGCCCTCTCTTATCTCGCGACCAAAGCCGCGAATGCGGAGCCCGTGAAGGGGGCGACTACGGCGCGCACGGCGGCCGAGTAGCCAGCGCTCAACGCCCAATCCGGCGCGCGCCGCCGTCATTCGCCCCAATTAGAGCTCGCACAAAGGAAGAACAAGCCATGGCTTTAACCACGCAGACGATGACGAATGAGCAGCGTAAGTCCGTCGCGATTGAATATCTCAAAGCTTTCGACAATGGCGGCGTGACGTCCGATGGTGGAAGCATCCTCGACCTGTTCGCCAGCGACGCCCAGGTCTATTTCCCGAAATGGGGACTAGCCACTGGCAAGGAACAGATCGGCCGACTTTTCGGCGATGTCGGCGGCACAATCAAGTCGATCGTCCATCACTACTCACACTTCAATTGGATTTTTTCGGGCGAGGATGTCCTCGTCGCAGAAGGGTCGAGCCACGGCGAGCATCGCGATGGTCCCTGGCGCGCCGGCGTTCCCGAACATGGCGCCGGCCGCTGGTGCGATGTGTTTGAAATCCGCGATTGGAAGATTCAGCGGGTCTTCATCTATCTTGATCCCGACTACGCGGGAAAGGACACAGCCCGATACCCCTGGCTCAGCAATAAATAACGAAGGGCCGACCTTTGGCGCCAGGCAACTCGAGGTGCGCAAGGCGCTGTTGGAAACGGGCTATCAGGTCACGCCGGCCATCGATCGGAACTATTTCTGGGCGATTTATTTTCGCACGCCGGGCGGCGTGCTGTTCGAAGTCGCGACCAATGAGCCGGGTTTCAATTGGGACGAGGATACGGCGCATCTCGGCGAGGCGCTGAAACTGCCCGAGCAGCACGCGCATCTGCGCGACCAATTGGAAAAGACGCTCCAGCCGATCATGGATTGATGGGATCGTCCATGGGCATCGACAGCTATCAATACCGGGAGATTAAAGCGGCGAGCGCGGGCGCGCCGCTCGTCTTCACATTTCACGGGACCGGCGGCGACGAGGATCAGTTCCTTCCATTGGCCGAGCGCATTTTGCCGGAAGCTAGCGTCGTCTCGCCGCGTGGCGACGTTTCCGAGCACGGCGCTTTGCGTTTCTTCCGGCGCAAGGCCGAAGGCGTTTATGACTTCGAGGATCTGACAGTCCGGAGTCGCGCCATGGCGGGTTTCGTCCGCGCGCACAAAGAGCAGGCGAAGCCTTCCCGCGCCATCGGCCTCGGCTATTCCAACGGCGCCCATTCTGGCCGCGGTTGTCTTTCAAAGCGCGGATCTCTTCGATGACATCGTCCTGATGCACCCGCTTGTCCCGTGGTCTCCCGGCGACAGTCCCGATCTCGCGCGGCTGCGCGTGCTGATCACGGCAGGTCGGCGCGACTCGATATGCCCGCCGTCACAAACGAATGCGCTGGCTGACTATTTCAGACGCCAAGGCTCGACAGTGGCGCTGGAATGGCACGAGGGCGGGCACGAATTGCGACCAAGCGAACAGGCCTCACTCGCTCGTTTTCTCGGCGCGAGCCGGGCAAGCGCTTCCGCAACGGCCTAACCCAACTTGCGCAGTTTGGGGGTCGTTTTCACGATTTTGTGCAAGGTGCCGTGAGTCAGGTCAAGTAGTTAGAGGGCGAACGAGGCGGATTTGAGCGTGTAGTGCCGACCTTGGGCATTTTCTTGAGGACCGCTGCTGGTTCAAATGGCGAATGTACTTGCGCCACACGATTCGCAGGAAGGACGGGAAAGTCCATCGCTATTGGCGTCTGGTGCGCGGCGTTCGGGTTGGGCGGCGGGTGATCCAACAGACGGTGGCGCAGCTTGGCGAGCTCGATGAGGGTGGACGAATTGCGGCCCGTGCCCTGGCGCGCCGGCTGATCGGCGCCCCTGAGGAACTGTTCGATGACGGCAGCGAACAGTTGACGGCACCCGTTCGGCTGAAGGGCGTCCGCATCGAGCGCTCGCGCCAATTCGGCGACGTGTACTTGGCTCTCGCCTTGTGGCGCGGAGTGGGGCTTGAGGAGTTGTGCAAGCAGCTGCTTCCGGCGGGCCAGGAACGAGTCGCCTGGGGGAAGATGACGGCGGTGCTGGTGACGGCTCGCTTCTGCGAGCCGTCGAGCGAGCTGCACATTGCCGAGGATTGGTATCGCCGCACGGCGCTTGGCGATCTGCTGCAGCTCGGCGACGAGGAGGTCAACAAGG
>Ga0209656_10002557_pt1 | contig 11775 bp, 12 predicted proteins | sample BogFormECP12_OM2_FD_188239 | JGI IMG/M metagenome (GOLD analysis project Ga0209656, IMG submission 188239) | Bog forest soil microbial communities from Calvert Island, British Columbia, Canada - ECP12_OM2 (SPAdes) (version 2) | ecosystem: Environmental > Aquatic > Freshwater > Wetlands > Bog ... | reverse complement strand
AGGCGCGCGCCTTGTGCGGACCTGAGGCCCAACCGCTGAACGCTGCCGTCGCCGAAATCTGGATCCGTTGGAGTGCCCGCGGCGATCTGAGAGAGCGAATCCATGAAATGTACCGGCGGATAGTCAAAGAGCGGGCGAAAGGGGACGATTTTTCACATTTTAAAACGGGAAGGGGAGGTCTGATCGGAATCGAGTTCCTCGTTCAATATCTCCAGATGAAACATCAAGTGGAAGAGACCAATACGCTCAGCGCTATCGGAAAACTGACCGACTTTCTCGACTCCGCTGAGAGCGAAATTCTGCGAGCAGCCTACTGTTTTCTTCGTCGCACAGAGTCAGTTCTGCGGCGTGTCTCAAACAGCTCGATTTCTCACCTCCCGTCCCATCAGGAAGAGCTCCGGCAGTTGGCTATTCGAACGGGTTATTCATGTAAGGAAGATTTCTTGCACGAATACACATCACATCGGGACCAGGCTGAAAATGTTATTCAGGAGCATTTAGGGTAGTGGCGTAACGGCGAATCGGCGCGGCGCACGTAGGGTCGCGCAGGAGCGCAACCCTACCGTCACACGGGCGGCCCTGCCGACAGGCCGAAACCGCCTCCTTTGCGAGTGCGGCTACGCCCGATTCAATTTTTCGCGTCCTTTAGCGTATTTCGCGGGCCTTTTTTTCCTTCCGCTTTGACAAACACCGGGCGCCTTCCATGCTAAGCGTATGAAATCGCCTGTGAAAGTCGCCGTGACCGGGGCGGCCGGTCAAATTGGTTATTCGCTATTGTTTCGCATAGCCTCGGGCTCGATGTTCGGCTCGGATCAACCGGTTGAACTGGAGCTGATTGAGATCCCCCAGGCCGTTAAGGCGCTTGAGGGAGTCATCATGGAACTGGAAGACTGCGCGTTTCCGTTGGTCACAAAGCTCATTCCGACTTCCAATCCTGAGGAAGGCTTTCGCGGAGTGAATTGGGCATTGCTGGTCGGAAGCGTCCCGCGCAAGCAGGGGATGGAGCGTAAAGAGCTTCTGGGAATCAACGGCCAAATTTTCACAGGCCAAGGGCGCGCAATTGAGAAGAATGCGGCTGCCGATGTTCGGATCCTGGTTGTCGGCAACCCTTGCAACACCAATTGTTTGATTGCGATGAACAATGCAAAAAGCATACCCGGTGATCGTTGGTTTGCCATGACTCGTCTCGACGAAAACCGCGGTAAATCGCAATTGGCCGCCAAGGCCGGAACTCACGTGACTGAAGTCACTAACCTCGCGATCTGGGGCAACCATTCCTCCACGCAATATCCCGACTTTTACAATGCAAAGATCGGCGGCAAACCGGCGACCGCTGTGATTCCAGACGAGGACTGGTTGCAAAACACATTTATCCCGATTGTCCAACAGCGCGGCGCAGCGATCATTAAGGCGAGGGGAGCATCCTCCGCAGCGTCCGCCGCCAACGCCGTTGTCGATACCGTCCGATCGCTCGTGACTCCGACACCCGCCGGTGATTGGCACAGCGTAGGAGTCTGTTCAGATGGCAGTTATGGGATAGAGAAAGGCCTAATAAGTTCCTTCCCGATCCGCAACGCCGGTGCTGACTGGGAAATTGTGCAGAACGTCTCATTAAACGATTTCAGCCGCGAGAGGATCAACGCCTCGATCACCGAATTGCAGGAAGAAAAGGCCTTGGTAGCAGATCTCCTGTAAGCTTGCGTTCGTGTGTAAGCGAAGCGTCCCGCTTTGCCTCTTAGGAGCCTAGCAAAGCATCGTGCTCGCTTACTCAGGTTGACACCGTCTGAACTACTCTGAGCGCGAGGCAAATCCTGGAGGTGTGCGCGGCCCTCCGAACGTTGAACGCCGAACTCCGAACGCTAATCGCTTTCGGGCTTGAAACCTCCCGCAGACGTAATATCTTTGCCCTCCTTGCAAACGCACCGCTAGCTCAATTGGCAGAGCAAGTGACTCTTAATCACTGGGTTGTTGGTTCGATTCCAACGCGGTGCATGCTTGGTTATCAACGACTTACGATATATTTGATGCAATCTCTAGAGGGGTGGCTCGGCCACTTTTGAAAAGCAAACGCCCTACGGGTCGGTTTCTGGCGAATTCCGTTCGCACATCGGGTTTTCTGCTCTTTTTGGGGTTCCAGGAAACCAGCATAACCCAGCTCAAGTAGAGCAGCTGATTTGTAATCAGCAGGTCATCGGTTCGATTCCGACTGCCGGCTCTGAGTAAAAGTGGCTCATAAAGTTTGGGTTACACAATATCTAAAACACATAAATAAGAAGGTAATTCTAAACTGGTGCCACCAAGGTGCCCTTAAAAACCGAAAATCGATCGCGGTCGGCGCTCGCTTAAGACGGAGCTGGAGGCGATCCGAAGTGTGCACTCCAGAGGATCTCCAATTCTCGCGAGAGCGCTACTAAGTCCGGGAAAATAGTGGATTCAGAAATACCCGACAGTTCCAATTCGAACCTGATCGCTGGAACGGCCTCCGCAGGAATCGTGATTTTTTCCAGGAGGCAGGGATTCTTTAATTCTCCGTTCTTTTTCTCGCCAGCCAACTCATCGAGTCCGTCAAGTTTTGTTCCAAAGACAGTGAAGTGGCTACGCTGAGAAAAGAGTCTCCGGAAAATGTGCGGTGGGTCAATCGCCAGAGGGTATTCACGAAGAAGCTCTTCGTCGGCGAAGAGTTCTGGCAGATATTGCTTCGCTGCCGGCCAATCCGGAAGTGCAATTCCAGCCCAATCATCAGGCGGATAGAACGAAAGACGGTTCAGCCGATAGGGGTCCAGCATCCAAATGCACGCACCGTCTTGGTTCTTATCCTTGGGCCTGTCGCGGACTGCGAAATAGAGTGCGATGAGAGCTCCGTCACTCCAATCCAAAAGCCTCGTCGGTGCCCCATAATGCTGCATCAGGCTGTACCATCCCCAATCATCTTGATATGCAGGCAAGGTGAGCCCCTCCGCGAGCTGCGAACCACGTCTTTTAAATTCCGCCCGGAGCTCCTCCTCAAACTCAAATAGATCTTCAACTTTACATTCTGTGTCTCTGAACAGTTTTGGCCTCAGCTTCCAGTTGGCTTTTTCGTGGCCTCGAAACCAGGGTTTCCAAAACGGCTTAGACGCCTCCCAGTCCTTCAAGCGCTCCTCAGCCTTAGCTTCCTCGGCGTTTTGATCGAGCCACCGCTCGCGAACTCTGAGCGCCTCCTTCACAACATCACCGACTCGCGAATTTGCATCCTTCGAAGAATCAACTGGGTTCATTTACGTCCTCCAACCTAATTCAACGAACATTCAAGAGTACACTTCGAAAAACTGCCGCCGGCGGCACCAGTCTGCCGGGCCGTCATTAGAAAGCCCAATCGCAAAGTGGCAGTCTCGGCTCCGTTGCCGGTTTGGTGATCGGCGAGTTTTTGGTCCGGCAGCCGCCCGATACCGGGTATCATGACACTGCCTCAGGGGGGGCGGCGAGGCCCGCGGCACCGGAGCCGACAGTCGTCCGCATCGGGGCGTGTAGCCAGGGCGGAAGCGTATGACTTCGGATTACAGGGTTGCAGGTTCGAGCCCCGCCCGGTGCAGACCAAGTGTCATAGCTGATTGGCGGGCGTTGAGCACTGCAAAAATAAGGGGCAAAAAAAACAGTTATCCGTTTGTTATCCGGTTTTCCGGTTTTACTCGCTTGTCTGACGGCATATGTGCGGATAACGCCACACGTTTTTGTGTTGCATCAAAGGGGCTTGGTTTCATTATTCCCTCGAACCGCAAGGGACCGATGAAACTGGTTTTCATTGACGAGTCTGGCTATGCTCGAAATTGGCAAGAAGAAATCAAAGAACAGCCCTTCTATGTGATTGCAGGCATCTGCATTGATGCGAGGCATTATCGAACAGCCTGCCAGGAATTGCTCTTCGATATAGACGTATGCGTAGGTAATCTCCGTCTCGACACTCCCCTAGGCCAGGGGTCCGAAGTCAAAGCAAAGCATGTCGCAAAAGCTAGTGGCCGATGGCACCGAGAACGTGCAAAAGCAGATCAATTGCGTGATCTTATGCTTTCTTTTCCCAAAACTTGCCATCATGGCGTTGGATTCGTTGTTGTCTTCGATTTGGCGCGTCATCTCGAGAAATACGGACCCGTCGCCCAAAGTCCCGTTCATCTTGGGATGAAATACCTCTTCGAGCGCCTGGAGCACTATGGCCGCAGCGCCAAATCGGACGCGTACTGCATTTACGATCACGACACGAGACGGACCATGACCTTCATGAGGAAGCGATGTGCCTAATCCGCGGAGGTAGCCGAATTATTCGCTCGGACGAGTTCGGCGAAAGAACGGATAAAACGCTCGATCTGGACCATATTGTTGAACTGGCTCTTTGCTCTTCTAAATTTTCTCTCGGCCTTCAAGTTGCAGATTTCTTCGCTACTTTTGCATTCCAAGCTTTCAAACAAGGCAAACCCAAAAAATGCGTTTGGTGGGAACAACTTTGTTCCAGTCTATATCGCAAAAAACGGCGAACTAAAGGGATACGGGTTGAAAGTTTTCCCTTAGCACAAAGGGGTGCCCGCCGAGGTGCTCAGAGGCGCAACGCACGCTCAAATTATTCCAATCCTATGTAGTCCGCCTTCGCTGGCATAACACTTCGCACTCCTCCCCGTAGATTCGGGTGATCGCCTGTCCGCCGCGGAATGAGATGAATGTGACATTGCATCACAGTTTGACCGGCAACCTCCCCGCTGTTGATTCCCACGTTAAAGCCCATCACGGCCGACGTGTTTGCGCATCCACCGCGAACGGTTCCAAGATACCTGGGTCATTGTTCTTCGGACTGTTCACTCGCGGGCTAATCGGCCAGACCGTCATTCGGTCTGCCGGATACGGCACCAAGATTCCTTTTCCAGCTTCGCCGGATAACCATGCATCCAACTGGTCTTCGGGCAGAATTACCGGCATCCGGGTGTGGATCTCGCGCACGAGTTCATTCGGCTCGCCGGTGATGATCGTACAGGTCCGAATCCATTCTTCGGCCTGAGGTGGTTTCCAACCTCACCAACGGGTGAAAACGTTGCTTTTTTATGAAAAACTGTGTAAATGCGCCTTGTACCCCCCATTCGAAGAAACCTTCACAGCCGTGACACCTCGCCTATGCAATTCGTGGCTAATTGTTCTCGCAATAATAAGCCTCTCAATGCCTGTTTCGGCTTCCACGCAGAAAACAACAGCGGAACAAGATGATTTGGTAAAATTGGCAAGGAGCCAAGCGGAGCTGAACTACTACGACCTATCTCCCGAAGAACGCCAGGAGTTCGACTACTTCTTTTGGACAATTCATCTGGGCTGGACAGTGTTTCCAGTGCTTGCAGGCCCGTCCCGTTCCATTAGAGCCGAATGGATTCGCTGGGTGTGCAAGGATCCAGCGGTAAAACTGATTCAGCCTTCTGGTCTAAGCATTAGCGATGCAAATATTCTTGGTCGAATTGATTTGTCGTGGCTAAAGTTGGAGTTTCCTCTTTCCCTCGTTCAATGCGAACTAAGCGACGGGATCTCTTTGGTTGGAGCCAGCGTTCGAGAATTGACCCTAAATCAACTGACTATCAAGTCATCGTCACAAGTCTATAGTGTAGCAGCAAATGATTTGACCGTTCAGGGTTCAGTCTATTTGGACGACGATCGTTTCGACGATCCGGTTTCTTTTAGGGGCGCTAGGATAACAGGAAAGCTTCAACTGGAGGGAACGAAGATTCATCCATCCGACTCCATTGTTACGGGGCTTGATTTAGCCTTTGCAACCGTCGATCAAGAGGTAACTCTTAAAGATATCGCCTGCACAGGAACTGTTAGCTTCGACAATGTCGATATTAGAGGTAATTTTCATTGCTATAACATGACTATAGCAAGTCGGCTCGGATTTAGGGGTACTTCGATGAAAGTTTCCGGTACCGTCACTCTTAACATTATCACTGACGATCCCTTATATATTAATCGCTCGACGATAGGCGGGGATCTGGTATTAGCCGGCCGGGAGTTTTTACCTGAGAACAGCCCATCGTCGGCGGCGGAACTGCTGGAGGCAACAGAAGTAAAGGTTGACGGCGATGTCCATATTAGTTTGCAAAATACGACCAGAGGAATCTTCTTTTTCGGCGCAAAAGTCGGCGGATCTATAATATTGCTCAACGCTGGAGGTCCAACACATGCCATTCTGGAATTAACGGACGCTAGTGCGAGGAGTTTATTTAACAACCGAGCCGGATGGCCCAGACCAGGGAATCTCGGGCTGCAAGGATTCGTCTTTAACGAGTTGGATAGGCCGGAATCCAATACGCAAATCGCATGGCTGCGCCTCCAGTCGCCGTTCGTGTCGCAGGCATATCAGCAGATGGCTACGGTGTTGCGCAATATGGGCTATCGGGAAGAGGCGGTTAAAGTGCAAATCGCCGAGAAATGGGATGAAGGCAGCGAAACGGTTTGGCTCGACTACGCGCAATTCCTGCATGCAGTGCAACATTGGCAACTTATTAGACTTCTATATCTGGCATCGCGAATTCTCTTCTACGATGTGCTTTGGTTTTTTGGGTTCGGTTGGATAATCGGGTACGGGTATCGGCCTTGGAACGCACTGTTAATTAGCATCGGTTTTGTTATTATAGGAACGGTGGTGTTTCATGCTGCCGAACGTAGCCGTATCCTCATAAAAAGTGCTGAGACCCCTGGCAGAATACGCCGTGATCGCTGGCGGCTACGCGACGACAATTTTTCAGCTTTTATATATTCTTTGGAGACATTTATTCCACTGGTAAAATTAGGAGTTGCAGACGTATGGAAAATAAACGCTAACGCAGGAAGACCAATTTGGCTTTTGGGAATATCAGTCCGAAGACCGGGTCTTGTTGTCGTGCGGTACTATCGAATTCACATAATGGCAGGATGGGTATTCACAACGCTTTGGGCTGCAGCGTTTACAGGTATCTTGAAGCAGTAAAACCGGCCACGGCGGCGAATTTTCGAACGGTCTATTTTATGCCTGCACGGATCAACTGATAACCAGGGATATTCTAGGCGGTTACCGGCACGGTTACCGCAAGTGCGCCGGGATACCTGACACCGACGTCGGCTAGTAAATTCGCATAAATTTTGATCTGGCCGGTCAACGCCATTGTCACCGCGTCGACTAATAGTTCGACACTGCGACCCCATAAACAGAACGTCATGTTATTCCAGCATCCGCAAAAAGCGCGGTCCCCCGTAACTTCCGGCGAGCTTCGAGGATTACGCAGCTCGCTCCAAGTTGTCAGACTGCCGCCGGGAAACGATGGCGTTGTTCGCAGAAGCTCGCGGCTTGTCGGCGAAACGATTACGCCGTAATTTGTCGTATCAACGTTCGCCGCTTCAACCTGGGCTTCGCCTACCGTGGAAACGAATCGAGAACTCCTCGCGAGGCGTCAGAAAAAAGGTTATTCACAATTCAGCATGCAATGTTCCACGGGCGTGCCTTTTCACTCTTTTGTTCGAAATTTCTCGTGAGTTCGATGACATGTATTCGCTCTGCGGCTCCGACACGAAATATCGCAATACGAGGAAAGCCGTTGTTAACAACTTGTGCACAATCGGGGAATACCCCGAGGTACAACATCAGGGAAACGTTTGTGCGAGCGCCTCTCCAGGCGGGCAATGCGATATCGAGCACCTTCTTGACAAACTAGCCAACGCCCAGCTCCTCGCTCGTCCGGGGGCCAGCGACGTCGAGAGTCACGATCTCGTTATGGGCGACAAAATCCTAATGCGCCTGAGTCCTGCCCTTCTGTCCGGAATGAACGTGCAGGCACAGCTTGTGGTACTTCATGGCGTATTCGACCGTCTTCTTTGAGTCGCCGATTAGGACGGTCCGCAACAAGGTAAATAGTTGGCGGTGAAATCGACCCCATCAAAATCATGATGGAACCGCTCTTCCACCCCTTGCGCACGCTCGAATTCCGCCTTCGCCTTCTCAACGTCAGGATCAAACGAAAGCTGCTTCAGCAAAAATAACGTCGCATGGTCCGCCGCCTTTTCCTGGTCTTCACCGGCGACCGCGAACGCCGCGGCAAACGTGTCCAACTCCGGGGGTCTCGCCTCTTTGCCCGTCGCAATCTTCAGGAGTTCCGGCACCTCCGCCCTCAGAGCCTTGAAATAGGCCTCTTTTGCTTCCGCCTAATCAATCGTCTTTTCGGCAAGCTCCGCTGGCGATGGATCGCTTTTGAGCATTTCGAGTTGCTGTTGGATCGTAGCCGAAAAACTTGCAGCTGCATTTACGAGCACATTCGGGGTTGCGCTGGCGAATGCCGAAATCGTCAGGCCAAAGGAAACGATCGCCCGAAGCATCGGGCCATCATATCAGACTCAATCGGTCGACGCCAGGTGCCGGTCGGACTCGCGGAACTCGCGCGCCAGTACAACATCCAAATCACGGCGAGCTGGACCTGCCGATCAGCCACAACTTCGCGCCGACGCAGAGGGTCTTGGCGATTCTGCACAGTCCAGAGGCCCAACAGCGAAGGCTGTTGCGCGTTGGAGCCTGGCTAAAGGGTGACGCCGGAAAAGAGGTTCTCACGTCGTTTCCAGGCGACCAGATTCAACAGTGCTCTCCCCGTGCTCGCTCGATGCTTGCGGGCTTTTTATGCTTTTCATTGGGCGGAAGCAATTCGTAGAATTGCCGCAACTTCCCCTCTTTCTTCGAAACGCTTTGGGAAAAACGATCAATCATCGTGGCATGAGATTCCCGGACTACAAGCGATTCTTCATCGCGGCCACAGCCGGCAACGCCCCTTTCGATTACCAATGTCGCTTGGCTTGCGGCGAACGCGACGATCAACTTGACGACCAATGGCTCGCTAGCGGTGCTCCGATTGTCTCCCGCCTAATTACAATCCCCACCGGTTGCGGCAAAACTGCGGCCGCCACCCTAGCTTGGCTTTGGAACCGTCTGGTCCTAAATGACAGCAACTGGCCTCGCCGATTGGTCTATTGCCTGCCGATGCGAACGTTGGTCGAGCAGACCGCTCGTGAAGTTCAGCACTGGCTTACAAATCTTATCGCCAAAGCCGGCGAGCTCAAACTAAATGACATCGCTGTCGAGAAACTGCGATGGCTGCAAGTCCATTCGCCCGTGATCCTCATGGGCGGCGAGGAACTCGCTCCTGAAAAGCGCGACTGGGACATCTACCCCGAACACGACGCCATCTTCGTCGGCACGCAGGACATGTTGCTTTCCCGGGCATTGAACCGCGGGTACGGGATGTCTCGGTATCGGTGGCCAATGCATTTCGGGTTTCTCAACAACGATTGTCTTTGGGTCCTCGACGAAACGCAGCTTATGGGCCCCGCACTCGCTACGACCGTACAACTAGAAGCTTTCCGCTCCGCGCTGTGGCAGACTGAGAAGCCTTGTATTTCGTGGTGGATGTCCGCTACCTCGGCGCATTCGATCTTCACCACTAGGGATCGAGACGAGCTGGCAGTCGCAGTTCCCGAGGCATTCCCGCCCTTTGGGGAAGGACTAGCAGATTTAGGTGATCGCCTGAGCGCCGAAAAGTCGGTGCACGTGTTGCCGAGGTCGCCAAAGATGGAGCAGCGAGATCAATGCGGCGTGCTCGATCTACATCTTTCGGGTCGACTAACCCTCTTGGTCGTAAACACAGTCAATTCAGCGCAGCGGCTTTACGAGGAACTCGCATCGGCGCTCACGAAGGCTAAGAAACGAAAGAAAGTGGTCGTGATGCCAAAACTGATTCTGGTGCACAGTCGGTTTCGAGCATCAGATCGGTCTACGATCATGAAGGAAATCGAAACTTTCCGAAAGAGACAACCGAGCGACGGAAGTCCAATACCAGACAGTCCGGGGCTTATCGTCGTTTCTACACAGGTTATCGAGGCTGGCTATGATCTGTCCGCAGCGAGACTATGGTCCGAGGTGGCTCCTTGGGCGTCAGTGATTCAGCGACTGGGGCGGCTGAATCGCGAGGGTCTCCAGCCAGACGCAAGAGCGTATTTCTGGATGCCGAAACGCGACGAAGTGGAGAATGGGCCAGACGCTCCGAATGCGAAACGCATCGGCCCTTACGACGCAGACCAACTAAACTCATCCAAGACGCTGCTGGAAAAGCTTTGTGCGTTACGGCCTCAAGAAGTTACCTATCGTGCTGCGCTCGATAAGGTGCTCGAATCAGCAGAGTCGCGTGAAGCTTTGCGACCCAAGGCAACTGCGGTCGTTCGGCCGGACGATGTGCATGGACTATTTTCGACCGAACCCGATTTGGCTGGCGGGTTTACCAACATCGCTCCTTACGTTCGCGACGATGATCGCAATGTGGATGTCCTCGTCTATTGGCGAGAGTTTGAGCGGACACCTCCGGTCGATCTGCTCGAGGCCTGGCGAGAGGAAACCGTGTCGGCGCCATTCTATGACGTTCGCCGCTTTGTGAAATCTCGCAAAGCGGATGCTTTCCTCTGGGATGAAGAAGCGGCGTCATGGGTCCGCTTGGGACCGGACGAGATTGTCGCAGGAATGACCATTCTCCTCCCGATTTCGGCTGGCGGCTACTCATCAACGAAGGGATGGACCGGCGAGCCCGAAGACAAGCCGCTGCTGCTATCAACGCCGAGCGGGCGCCACCATTCACTGTTTAGCGAAAACGAGAGTGACATCGGTTGGCAGACGCTCCAAGAACACACTTCTGCTGTCGATCGAGCTGCCGGCAATCTGACAGGGACCCTCAATATCCCCAGCCCTATTCGGCAAGTCTTTTCACATGCCGCACTTTGGCACGACGTTGGGAAAGCACACACTCGCTGGCAAGAGCCGCTGGTCTCCGAGGCGCCGCGAAGGGATGGATCGCTCTGGGGAAAGTTTAAGGGTGTCCACGACTTTCGACCCGGCTTCCGGCACGAAGTGCTGAGCCTACTCGCCGCCTGGGAGCAACGGAGGGAAAATATACAAGAGGCGTCAGCGCTCGCGCTCTACCTCGTTGCATCCCATCACGGCAAAGTTCGCACGGTCCTGCGCGCCACCGGGAACGGCGGTGATCTATTCGGCTTGGTCGATGCGGACGTGCCGCTTGAGCAGACTTTTTTAGGCGGGTGTTGATTTGCCTGTGACACAAGGCGAGCCCGCCAGGGCAATATTCCACCGCCAAAAATAGTCTAATTAAATGTGGCGGTTTTCAGGCCCTCAAATGAACTGTTTGGCGGTTTTATTGGCCATTTTTGGCGTTTTGACCTCTTGGTGCCGCCATATTTTATTTGACTTTCGCGCCCTTTTATCCCCATTTTGGCGCCAATGCTCGAGTTCTTCGATTCTTCCGCAAAGCTCGTCGGCCATTCCGGTTCGATCCTCTTGCCCGACGATGATGAGATTACCCGCAAGCTGGCCATGCTTTTCGAAGGCCAATGTGAGGGACTGGGTCCCACTCAGGCCGCTCGTAAATTCGGTTACACCAAACAACGCTATTTTCAATTGTTAGAACAGTTTGAAGCTCAAGGCGCCCTGGCTCTGCAAAGCAAAGCGCGCGGGCCAAAGACCAACTATCGGCGTACCGAAGAGATGGTCCGTCAGATCATTCGTCATCGTTTCCTGGATCCGGATGCTTCGGCCGAGGTCATTGCTCAAAAGCTCCAGCAAGCTCACCATCTTATTAGCATTCGGAGCATCGAGCGAGTCATCAGCGACTTTGGTTTGCAAAAAAAAACTCTACGCCTGTCGCCCTAAAAGCGTGCCCCAGCAAATCGAGACCCAGCGGACCCGACGCA
>Ga0209656_10002556_pt1 | contig 11776 bp, 9 predicted proteins | sample BogFormECP12_OM2_FD_188239 | JGI IMG/M metagenome (GOLD analysis project Ga0209656, IMG submission 188239) | Bog forest soil microbial communities from Calvert Island, British Columbia, Canada - ECP12_OM2 (SPAdes) (version 2) | ecosystem: Environmental > Aquatic > Freshwater > Wetlands > Bog ... | reverse complement strand
CTTCGGATTTGGCCAAAGCTTATCCTGGGCGGCTTTATATTCTTCCTCGTTGTTGAACTGGAAAAGGTAATCATCAGGACGATGCAGTCGTCACGTAGCGTTCCCGCCGTGCAGTCTTCTTCCGCTTGAGAGTGGATTTTGCACCGCCTACTACCTTTTAGGCGGCACTGCTGGGGTTGGTAGGGATTCAAAGGTGACGGCAAGCTCGACCTTTCATCCTACTTGGACCCTAGTAACTCTTATCGGATCCTTGCTGGCCCCTGATAGCCTCTCGATTTACAACGCTACCAGACGGTCCGGTTATCACTTGCCGACACTTGCCCGCTCTCAATTGGTGAGAAGTGTTTAGAACCAGTCTCACAGATGCCTCAACAGGATCAACACGCAACCGAGTTGAACCATCCCGAGAAAGTTAGCGGCGGAACGTTCCCAGAACTAAACAACAATAAGTTAAGTGGTGCCGGGAGGGGGACTTGAACCCCCACAACCCTTGCGGGTCTGCGGATTTTAAGACCGACCCACACAGATTATAAGATACTTTAAATGAATGATTTACAAGTACTTAGCTAAAAGTGACGGTTTGGTCTTGCAATGGAAAATGCGGCCTTTCGACGGTCTGTACGTCACGTTTACGTCACGTCGGGCTTTTCATCTACCTCCATGCGGAAGCGCGAGGGTTCGGACGATCATACGAACTTACTCGGCCTTTCCCATCCCTACAGGTCCAAGACGGTCTGGCTACAATTAGGTCTTGCATAATTACACACTCAATTGGATGCGGGGCGAATTACGGAAGGGTTTGGACTGCTTTGATTCCGGCGCGTACTTCGAAGCACACGAGCACTGGGAATCGGTTTGGCTCACGGCACGCGAGCCGGAAAAGAAGTTCCTTCAGGCGCTCATTCAACTGGCTGCCTCCTTTCATCACTTTCAGCGCGGCAACCACGCGGGGACCATTTCGCTGATGCGATCGGCTTTGCGCCGTTTGGAGCGATATCCGGAGAACTTTGGCGGCATTGCCATCGCGCCGCTTCGTGTCTCCATCGGTCAATGGCTGCAAGCTCTTGAGACGGTCCCCGAATCGCCGCATCCGCCCATTCCTCGTCTGGAGCTGACTACCGGTGGTTCGCCCTCCTGCGCTGCTGGATAGTGCAGCATCCGGAGGAGGAGCCAACTAACCTGCCGCTGGGCTTGATCAATTGTCTCGGACTGCTGGATGTCGCAGATGTTGATTTGGTTGCAAGGGTGGATTTGAACCACCAACGTCGGGTTATGAGGCGTCCGAGGGTAGTAATTTCAACAACTTACAAGACGCGGGTGGCTCTGTAAGTCCTTGTAAGTACGAGTAGGGAATCCTTATTGGACAGCTAATGGACAGGGAACTCTCATGCAGGCCGAGTCAGGAATTATCGCCTAAACCCCGCGGGTTATTTCCGTTCAGCAAGCTCAGCCTTCGTTTGTTATTCAGGAGCGCATTTATCGCTGGATGCAGCTCTCGAGATTTGCGAAGTTAGCGACATCTTGGTGCTGCAGTTATCCGGAGGATCTTTCAGATGGAACAAGACTGGCAAAGGGATTGTAGTCGGTTGTTTCCGGCGTATCGATACGGTCGATATGTTCGACGTCCTTAACCCAATTGGCAATCCTGGTGTGGACTGGCAAAATCACAATTTCGTAAAGGACCTTCACCGCATAAAGAGTGGCCATCGTTTTAAACAAACTCAACCACGGTATCGCTCCGCCAAAGGCGGCAATCATGAAAATGAACGAATCGACTGCTTGCCCAACTACCGTGGAAGCGACGAACCGCCAACTGAGTTTGCGGCCGCGTGCTCCTTGATGCCAGTACTTCATCTTCGACAGCACGAAACTGTTGGCAAACTCTCCGCAGAAATACGCAGCGAGGCCCCCAAATGCAAAACGCGGAGCAAAACCGAATACCTGATGGTACGCCTGCTGGGAAGTCCAGAATGGGGCAGGGGGCAGCTTGTCGAGAACAAGAAAGGCAACCCCGGCGAACGCTTGGCAACCCAGCCCCGTCCATATCACGCGGCGGGACTGTGCGTATCCGTAGACTTCGGTCAAGATGTCGTTGAACACGAACACAAGCGGGAACAGAAGAGTGCTGCCCGGCATCGTCAGGGGGCCAACGGCAAAAATCTTCGCATTTGAGAACGTCGAAGTTAGGAGAACCGCAACCAGCATACCCGTCAAAACGGGTAACAGCGTGCCGCCAGACTGCAGAGGTCGTGAGACGACAGTGTTTTGGGGTGCAGGTATCATGCCGACCCGGGCATCTCCGCTGCATTGGAGGACCACTGAACAAATTGGATGGTCACCGCGACGGCGAAAACAACCACTTCGTCATTCACTGTGCAGCCTTCTGTTTCTCCAAAGAAATCCTGACTCTGACCGTCGTTCCACCGTCCGGACTAGACTCGACGGAAAACGTACCTCCGATGAGGTTGACTCGTTCCCGCATGCTGATCAGCCCCAGGCCCTGATGTGCGGCTGTACTCTTCGGGTCGAAACCGGCGCCGTCATCGCGAACCTCAAGCTCAATGTGGTTTTCAGCCCCACATAGGTGAACTGCGAAGTCTCTCGTCCCGCTATGCTTCAATGCATTGTGCACCGCTTCCTGGACAATCCGGAAGAGGCAGAGGGGAATGTCACCGGAGAGTTCCTCCGGCACATTGTCGTGAGTGAAATCAATATTCACGGATCGCTTTTCGGAGAACTCGTGGCAGAAGCTGCGCAGAGCAGCAACAATGCCGAGGTACTCCAGCTTAGACGAGTGAAGCTCATGGGATATGGCCTGCAGGTCGTTCGTGATCTCGCCATAACGGTCCCTTATTTCCATGAGGCGCTCGGTCGAAATCTCCGGGCCCGTGGTCGCCTGCTCCAGTTCCAGCGTCAGCATCGCCAATCGCTGGCAAACATCATCATGCAGCTCTCTCGCGATTCGGCTGCGCTCCCGTTCCTGCGCCTCGATCAGTTGGCCTCTGACTTTTTCGTGCACTTTGTGCATCAGCAATTGCTCGGCAAGACGTTTCCGGTCCGTGATGTCAACCACCACGGCCACGCCGCCGACCACATTGCCGGATCGGTCGTGAATAGGGGCTGCGGATATTTCCGAAAACCATCTCCGGCCGCTGGCTAGTTGAATCTCCAGCTCAGTAGGCGGGATAATGCGATTTTCGGCCACGGCACGCTGTATAGGCAGTTCGGAGACGTCAATTTGGCGGCCCTCGCGCAAGAATTTCGCCTGCCGTCCCGGCGCTCCAGCGTCCGGCGCAGAGGCCGAGATGTTGCCCTCTGGTCCAACCTCGAACTGGGCCTGTGAGGCAGGATTAGCCCAGATACGCTGGCACGTAACATCATCTGAAAAATTGACTCCCACGGGCAGCGCATCCATAAGCGCCTTTAACCGCTGCTGGGCTTCAAGCTGCGACGCGCGGTCTCCGGAGTCAATAAAAGACACGTCGTGGCTGGCCGCCTTGCCATGGTTGTCGCCAACCGACATAAGTCACCAACAATCAGTGGGATAGCACCCCGGCGGAGTGCTTACCTGTACATAATAGCCGCAGTTCGCGAGTGAATGTACGCCCAAGGAAAGCAGCAGCCCCAAAGTGGCGGAAATTACGGCCTTGTGTTCGTTGAACGCTGTTCCTGCCTTCTGTCACGCTGCTGCTCTCGGCAGGCAAAGAGCCCTTGACACAAACGTTTAACATACAATCCTCATGCGAGGAGCAACGCTATCTCAATCGGGGTGTGACTCACGTCACTGCCTGTTGTTCACGGTACTGTTTTCATTAACCTGACGGTCCCATCCACGTATCTGTCCGTCACTGAAAGTAGCCGGCAACCCGCAGAGAGCACCTATGAAGCGCACAAGAATCTTGCTAGCGGACGACCACGAGATCTGTTGTGAAGGCTTCAAGAAATTGCTGGAGCCAAAGTACGAGGTCGTGGGCTGCGTCGGCGACGGACGCGCGCTGTTGAAGGCTGCGATGGAAATTAAGCCGGACGTCGTGGTCGTTGATATCGGCATGCCGCTACTCAACGGGCTCGATGCGGGCAGAGAGTTAAAGCGGTCGCTTCCTCAAACCAAGCTGATCTACCTCACCATGAACCCTGATTCCGACCTGGCAGCAGAGGCGCTTCGAATCGGCGCTTCCGCATATCTCTTGAAAACTTCCCATGCGTCCGAGCTCCTCAAAGCGATCGAAGATGCACTGAAGGGGATTTCGTATATAACTCCACGGGTACGCCGGGCTATGCAGGTAAGGTTCATTCGTGATCCCAAGGCCGCCGCTCGCCCGCACCAGTTGACGGACCGCCAACGTGAGGTTCTGCAACTGCTCGCGGAAGGTAGATCAATGAAGGAGATCGCGGACATTCTGAATGTCGCGCTTCGAACGATTCAATTCCACAAGTACCGCATCATGGAAGACTTGGGGATAACAACCAACGCAGAACTCGTGCACTACGCGATGCGCCACGGCATGATCTCGACCAGTTAATCCCCAGGCAGACACCTCCCCACCATTCCTGATGATTTTGCACCCCTGTTACTTCTGACAGTAGGCAGGCGTCATCCGCAAGAGAACAATCTCATTGGTGTAGTCATGACTTGTTCGCTCGCGGCAGAGAAACGAGGGAGCGGACTTTGAATGAAGAGCGCAACACGATCGCAGTGTCCGTGGCTGGTACACGAACGCGGGATTGAGAATTCCATGGCCAAGATTCGCGTAGTGTTGGCGGATGATCATCAGTCAGTGCTGGAGACAGTGCGAAAGACGTTAGACGAGAGCTTCGAGGTCATCGCTGCCGTGGAAGATGGGCAGCAGGCTATTGACGCAGTTCGCCGTCTCGATCCAGATGTACTGGTAACCGACATATCGATGCCGATTCTGAATGGCTTTCAGGTCACAAAGCACTTGCAAGTCCCAAAATGCCGAACCCGGATCGTAATTCTGACCATCCACGAGGACCCCGACTTCGTGGAGGCGGCACTCAACGCGGGGGCTTCCGGATATGTCATTAAGGCCCGCCTGCGGACAGACCTTATTCCTGCAATTCAAGAGGCACTGCAAGGACACATATTTGTGTCCAACGGAGTCATAAAGTAGCTATGCAGGCGCGCAGAATAACTTCAAGTATTTTGTGGGAGCCAACGTCACGTTTTGAGTTAATGGGCTTGCCTCAGCGTCAGAAACCAGTCCGTTGACCCCCTCCGACAAATCTTCCCCACCTGTAAGAACTAACAGTTCACAAACAACCGCCCTCGGAGTGGACTATTGGTGACGCGACATCTCGTCGTCGTTGCCAACTGGAATTCCGTGCAAGGAGTATCACCATGGACCTGGGAGCAAGTGTTCGAAAACTAACGTTGGGAGCGCTCGCCGCGTCGAGTTTCTTGGTCGGCGCGGGCGCGGCTCCTGCTGCTGCTCAAACCGCACAAAAACCTAACATCCTTTTCATCATGGGAGACGACATCGGCTGGATGCAGCCCAGCATCTACCATCGCGGCGTGATGGTCGGGAGAACGCCCAACATCGACCGTATCGGCAACGAAGGCGCAATTTTCATGGACTACGTCGCCATGCAGAGTTGCACCTCAGGACGCAATGCTTTCTTCACCGGCATGTATCCGCTGCGCACGGGGATGATCCCGCCGCAACTGCCCGGCAGCCCGACTTATCTGCGGCCCGGCACACCGGCGCTGGCGGTGTTCCTGCGCGATCTTGGCTATACCACCGGCGAGTTCGGCAAGAACCATCTCGGCGATCACACCGCCTCGCTCCCAACCGCGCACGGCTTCCAGGAGTTCTGGGGCTATCTCTACCACCTGGATGCGATGGAGCAGGTGAGTTTCAACGACATCAATATCTCCCCGACGTTGCAGGGGATCGCTCCGCCGTGCAAGAACACTCCCGTACCCGGACTCCCGGAAGTGTCCGGCGCCGTGGACCCCAGGAGTACGACCTGCCTGACACCGCCGCGCCCGGTCATCTGGTGCAACTCCTCCGATGGGACCGAGAAGAACCAGACGTGCAAGGACGAGGGCCCGCTGACGCTGGAGCGCAGCAAAACAGTGGACGAGGAAATCTCGGCCAAGGTCATCGATTTCCTCGACCGCAACGACCCGAAGAAGACGAACAAGCCCTTCTTCGTCTGGTACAACCCAGCGCGCATGCATGTCACCACCGTCCTGTCTCAGAAATACCTGGACCTGCTGGGCCCCAAGGGCGGAATGGACTATGGCATCAATGAAGCCGGCATGAAACAGATGGACGACAACATCGGCTATGTCCTGAAGAAACTCGAGGACATGGGCCAGCTCGACAACACCATTGTCGTCTTCACCACCGATAACGGGGCCGAGACTGTGAGCTTCCCGGATGGCGGCATCACCCCCTTCAGAGGCCAGAAAGGCGAGGCTTGGGAAGGCGGCTACCGCTCTCCGCAGGTCGTTCGCTGGCCGGGACACATCAAGCCGGGAACGGTCAAGACCGAAATCTTTGCCGCTCTGGATTGGGTTCCGACGTTTGTGGATATCGCCGGTGGCCCCAAGGGCGACGGCCTGAAGGAGCAGATCGAGAAAGGTGCGTACCCTGGTATCGTCAAGACGACGCTCGACGGCGTTGATCAGCGGGCCTACCTCGAAGGCACATCGGACAAGTCGGCGCGCGATTACTTCTTCTACTATTCGGGCGCGACGCCGTCCGCGGTCCGCTACAAGAACTGGAAGTTCTACTACACCATGTCGCAAACCGGTGCGACGGGCTGGTTCCAGCCTCTCACCACCTATCACTGGACCGTTGTAGCAAACATCAAGCGCGACCCGTTCGAGCAGGCGGTGGGCTTCACCGACTCAAAATCGGCCATGGAATTGGGAGGGGCACTTGCGGCCCCGAGTACCGCCTATCTGTACGACTGGAACATGCTACCTATCGGCCAGATGCTGTGGGAGAAACACCTAATGTCTTACAGGGAGTTTCCACCGCTGCAGAATCCCGCGAGCTATAACCTGACCGAAATATTGAAGGTAGTGCAGTCAGGGAGCCACCCGACCGACTAGCTCGGGCGGCCTAGGGAGCGCTTAAGAACGCGGACTTGGGAGAGTCCGCACAACAGAAGTCGGAGGCGAGGAAGGCGGGACGGCCTTCCTCGTTTCCCCAAATTTGGCTTTCCATTGGCAGGGCAGTCCATAAGAAAGTTCTTTGATAGGAGGATCATCATGGATTTTGGTGCAGGGGTACGAAAAGTCACACTGGGAGCGCTAGCCATCTCCAGCTTTTTGCTGGCGGGTGGTGCGACCCCAGCCTCAGCGCAAACCGCGAAGCCACCTAACATTCTCGTCATCATGGGCGACGATGTGGGCTGGTTCAATATCGGCGCTTACCACCAGGGCATCATGTCGGGCAAGACCCCGAACCTCGACAAGCTAGCTGCACAAGGGATGCGCTTCACCGATTACTATGCCGAGGCCAGCTGCACGGCTGGCCGCGCCAACTTCATTACCGGCGAGCTGCCGATCCGCACTGGCCTCACCACGGTCGGACAAGCTGGAGCTGACGTAGGAATGCCGGCGCAGGTTGTCACCCTGGCCACCATCCTCAAGGCGCAGGGCTACGAAACGGGACAATTCGGCAAGAACCATCTGGGCGACTTGAATAAGTTCCTGCCGTGCCTTCACGGATTCGACGAATTCTTTGGCTACCTCTATCACCTCGACGCCATGTCCGATCCCTACTGGTTCGACTATCCGCAAGACTGGATCGACAAGACTGGCCCGCGCGATCTCACCCATTGCTGGGCAACTGACAAGGACGACCCAACGGTGCAGCCACGTTGGGGAGCGATCGGAAAGCAGAAGGTTGTGGATGAAGGCCCGCTGCCGCCGTTCCCGAACATGAAGGACATGCAGAACTGGCAATCCGGCAGATCAGCAAAGTACGACATGGAGACGTTCGACGAAGTACTGGTTGGCGACAGCAACGCCTTCATGGACAAGGCCAAGAAAGATGGCAAGCCCTTCTTCATTTGGCACAACACCGCCCGCATGCATGTCTTCACGTACATCCCTCCGAAGTACCAGGCGATGATGAATTACGGCACCAATTACAACATCGAAGAAGCCGGCATGGCGCAGATGGACGACTGCATTGGCGCGCTTCTGAAACACCTGGAAGACATCGGCGAGGCTGACAACACCATCGTCATCTTCACCACCGACAACGGCGCTGAAGTATTCACTTGGCCCGATGGCGGCATGACGCCGTTCAAAGGCACCAAGGGAACCAGCTTCGAGGGCGGCTTCCGCGTGCCCGCGATTATCCGCTGGCCGGGCCACGTCAAGCCGGGCTCGGTTGAGAACGGCATCATCTCCGGTCTCGACTGGTTGCCCACTCTGGCAGCCGCTGCCGGAGCTCCTGACATCACCAATCAACTGCTGAAGGGCGTAAAGCTTGGCGATCGTACCTACAAGAACCATCTGGACGGCTACGACCAGACGGACATGATCACGGGGAAAGGTCCGTCCAAGCGGCACGAACTCTTCTACTTCAGCGGCGCCTCGCTGGGGGCACTTCGCATGGATGACTTCAAGTTCCAATTTCTCCAGCAGCCGTATGGCTGGCCGGGGGAAAAGGTCACGACTGACATGCCCGCGATTGTGAATCTCCGGCAGGATCCATTTGAGCGCACGCCGATGATCCGCGGCGAAACCACCAATACGGGAGCCTTTGGCTACGGAAACGACTTCTTTGCGCGCGAGTTCTGGCGCTTCGTTGTCGTCCAGCAACAGGTGGGTAAGCTGGCCGCGACGGCCATCGATTATCCACCGATGCAGGATCCAGCCAGCTTCAACTTATCGGCCATCAAAGCTAAGATTGACTCAGCCATCAAGGCGCACGAAGGCGATTAATCAACGTCAACCACAGGGCGGCTCGCAAGGGCCGCCCGAACCGTGGAGCTAGAAATGATGAATGCCAGAAAAGTTTTCTTTAGCTTGTTCGCGCTACTTGTTGCGCTTGCTCTCCAACCGTTCACTGCAATCGCGCAGCAGGCGTCACATCCTTCTGACAAAGGGTTTTCGTTCGCCGTTTATGGCGATTCGCGCTCCATGATGTATCTCCCGTACAAGCAAGACGAGGAGCCACAAGCCCGCCAGCTCATGGTTGATATGTTCGAGCTGGTGCTGCCTGCGAAAGTAGCGCCGGAAGTGGTCGCGAAGGACGTCAAGCTCATCTATGACCCCAAGACCAAGGAGCTGGTGGAGATGATCATGCCCTTCGATACCGCCAGCGAAGTGACCACATTGAGGTTCGACAAGGGCTGGGTCACCGAGGCTTCGGTCGAGGACGTGAAGCTGTTGCCCGGCGTGAGCCGCCAGATGTTTCGGCTGGAAGGCGGCGACTGGGTTGCCAAAGAGGTGGTGAGGGACGTTAAGGACGGACGAGCCAAGTTCATCGTCAGCACCGGAGACCTGGTTTGGTGGGGCAGGCAGGGCGGCAAGCCCTCGGACAACCCGTACTGGAAGCTGGTGAACGACGACGTTCTGAAGCAACTGCCGAAGCCGGACCGCGAGATGGAGAAAGCCGGCCTACCCGGTCGGGTGTTTCCTGCCGTCGGAAACCACGAAGTGTGGGGCGACTCCGACGTCGAGGGCCTGCTGACTGCGTTTCCCTATCTGACGAAATTCGGAGTTTCCGACAAGCAACTCATCTACAAGTTCGATTACCAGGGCGTGCGTTTTATCTTCCTTTGGACTGGCGCGTACGACTATCGCGACCCGTCGGGCTGGGGCTCGACCCGCCCTCCGTATGAAGCTCAGATTGAGCAGATGCAGAAGTGGCTGGACGAGGCCAAAGCGCAGGGCACTAAGAAGGTCTTCATTTCATTTCACAGCCCTGTTTTTGCGCGCTCCGGCATGGGAGCCATTCCTGCCGATCAGAATCCCCATAAGGCGATTGCCGCGTACGCCAAGGACCTCGACATCGTCGTCTTCAACGGACACGTACACACCACCGAGCTTTACCAGGTGGACGGAGTGAAATACCTGATGCTGGGCGGTGGTGGCGCGGAACAGGATCCGATCCTTCCCGGCAGAACACACATTAAGGTCCCCGACGGTTACCCACCGGACCTGTATTGGAAGGGTGCCAGCCCGATCGAGGAATACAACTATGTCCTGGTAGACGTGAAGCCGGGGAAGCCGACGGCGTTCACGCTGAATCGCTTCCGTCCGGGATCGGCCGAGCCGTTTGCAACGGTGGAGCTATTCAAATGAAGTGGCATGCCGCGCTTCCTTTGCCTGAGTTCGTGCTGCATCCGTTCACGGCACTGTCTATTGCTGTTGTACACGTGTACCTCAGCTGTGGTCATCTTTCGAAGCTGTTCGGCGGCGACGTGCAATGGACGCACATTTGGAAGGGTTTCGGCGCTCTGGCCGGTGCGTATGTGTTCGCGGCACTAGCGTCGCGCGGGATTGCGAGAGTCCGCGTAACTGTAGTCGGAGGCTAGGAAGGCAGAACGGCCTTTCCCGCCCCGCCGGTCACACGTCGGTGTGACGAGCGACACAAGCGCTGGGTGCGTGGCTTCCTAGAATTGAATGAGACTCCATGAGCAACTTTAGCGATCCCCTATCGCCACTGCCGTTCTATCCAGGAACGACGCCGCGCTTCCATGCCATGGTGAAGCCGACGGGGGCGATCTGCAATCTCGATTGCACCTATTGCTATTACTTGCACAAGGAAGAACTGCTGGGCAGCGACAGCAAGTTTCGCATTAGCGATGAGATTCTGGAAACTCACATCCGGCAATACATCGAAGGCCAGCGCAGCGACGAAGTCGTGTTCTCCTGGCAGGGTGGCGAGCCGACGCTGTTGGGGGTCGAATTCTTCGAGAAGGTGGTCGCGCTGGAAAAGAAATATCAGCGTCCGGGTCTGCACATCGAGAACGACCTGCAGACCAACGGGACTCTGCTGAACGACGAGTGGTACACGTTTCTGCGGAATAACAAGTTCCTGGTTGGGCTGAGCATCGACGGTCCGCAAGAGCTGCATGACCGCTTCCGGGTGAATAAGGGCGGACAGCCGACCTTCGACAAAGTCTTCGCCGCCGGCCAACAGTTGCAGAAGTATGGAATCCCGTTTAATACGCTGACGGTGGTCAATCGCGTCAATGCTAAGAAGCCGCTCGACGTTTACCGCTTCCTGAGTCGTGAGCTGCGGCCGCGGCAGTTGCAATTCATTCCGTGCGTGGAGCCCGAGGTCTTTCACGACGTCGCGCCCCAGAAATGGGACTCAGCCACATTGCCGGTACAAGGTTCATCGGCCGCGCATCCAGGAAATCCGGATTCGGTGGTCACGGACTGGTCCGTCGATCCTGACGATTGGGGCTACTTTCTGTGCAAGGTTTGGGATGACTGGTACAGGCGCGATTATGGCAAAGTGCACGTCAACCTGTTCGAAAGCGCAGTAGCTCAGTGGATGGGCCTGGACTCGCAGCTCTGTGTGTTCGGCGAGTTCTGCGGCAAGGGCGTGGCGCTGGAGCACGATGGCAGCGTGTATTCCTGCGATCACTACGTTTACCCCGAATACAAGTTGGGCAATATCGCGGAGAAACACATGTCGCGCATGGTGTTTTCGGAGGAGCAGAAGAAGTTCGGTTTCGCCAAGCGCGATGGACTGCCGCAGCAGTGCCGCGAATGTAAGTACCGATTTGCCTGTCACGGCGAGTGCCCCAAGAACTGGCTGATTCGTACGCG
>Ga0209656_10002555_pt1 | contig 11777 bp, 9 predicted proteins | sample BogFormECP12_OM2_FD_188239 | JGI IMG/M metagenome (GOLD analysis project Ga0209656, IMG submission 188239) | Bog forest soil microbial communities from Calvert Island, British Columbia, Canada - ECP12_OM2 (SPAdes) (version 2) | ecosystem: Environmental > Aquatic > Freshwater > Wetlands > Bog ... | reverse complement strand
TCCTGCCTGACGCGACCTATGTCGATCAAGCCGGCCGCCGCGTCTCCATCCAGCAGCTGCGGGGCCGCACGCTCGTCATCGGTTTCATCTATACGAACTGCGCCGACGAGTGCCCGATCCTCACCGAGAAATTCGGCCGGCTGCAGGCCGCCCTGCCGGCCGACCGTTTCGAGCTGCTCGAGATCAGCATCGATCCCGCACGCGATACTCCGTTGGCGATCGCGAACTTCGCGCGCAGCCGCGGAGTGCGCGGCGAGAATTGGCGCGTGCTGACCGGCGACGCGTCACTGGTCGACTCGTTCGCCAAGCCGCTCGGCGTGTCGGTGGTTCAAGGCGATCGTGGTCAATTGCTGCACAGCGAGAGGACGGTGATCGCCGGGCCAGACGGCCGGATCGACCTTCTTGTCGATGACGCCGGATGGACCGCCACGCAGCTGGTCGCCGCGGCGCGCCATGCCGATGGGTTGCCGTCAAACGGGTTGGCGCGCTTCGACCTGGCGCTTGGCAAGGCGGTGCAAGCCGTGTGCGGCGGTTCGACCGCAGCGAAGTCCGGGATATGGGATCTGGTAGGGGTCTTGGGTGTCATCGTCGTCGGCGGCTTGGTCGCGCTGCTGCTGGCACGCCGCCTTTTTCTCACCTGAATGGAGCGGTCGAATTTATTCGACCGCAGGCACGACAACCGATCCGGGGGAAACCACCGCAACCGGGCGTCGAAGAGGACTTGGAGGCTTGGAGATGATGACGCGCAATGCATCGATGTTGGCCACGGCGTCCGTAACGGCGTTGCTCCTCGGCGCGTGCACGAACCCAACGACGCAGGGCGATTACGGCGCGCTCGCCGGCGTCGTGTCGTCGAGCGCTGGACCCGTCGCGGGCGCGCAAGTATGCGTCGCCGTCGTCGACTGCGCGACGACCGCGGCGGACGGCACGTATAAGATCTCAACGGTGCCCGGAGATCCGACCGGCGTCATGGAGACGGTGACCGCGAGTGCGACCGGTTATCAGCCCTTTACCACGCAAGTGCACATAACGTCAGGGCAGCAAACGCCTCTTAATATCACGCTCGTCCACGTCTAAGCGGCGCAAACGCGTACGGGATAGGCGTTTCGCAGACAGGAACCGGCGCGGGGGTGCGCCAAGAGCCGTCCCGTTACAAGTGTCCCAATGAGCATCGGCCGCCTACTAACGGCCGGTGCTTTGCGCTCCCCGGCAGCGAGCGCACGAAACTCGAGGGGGTTGGAGGACAGCGTGGTTATTTCGTCCGGTGAGACCGCCGCCGCAAAGCCGCGAGGCGAGTCCAAAGTCAACTCAGTCGACCGCGCATTGGTCATCCTCGAGTACCTGGGAACGCAGAGCAAGGAAGTCGGCGTCCGGGAGCTCGGCCAGGCGATCGGACTCTCGAAGAGCAGCGTTCACCGCATACTCCAGACCTTGCGCGCCCGCGGCTTCGTCAAATGGAACCCCGACAACGCCCGCTATTCCCTGGGCATCAAGGCCTTCGAGGTAGGCTGCGGCATCCTGCGGTCCATGGAGGCCCACACCGTCGCCAAACCGGTCCTGGAGCAGCTGGCCGTTGCGCTGGGCGAGACGGTTTTCTTGGGGGTCCTGGACGACACCGAGCTGGTCTATATCGAAAAAGTGGACGGCCGCCGGCCGGTCAAGATGTACGCCGACATCGGCGCGCGCCGGCCGATGCACTCCACCGGCATCGGCAAGGCGCTGCTCGCGCATCTCGATCGCGCCGAGATCGACCGCATCATCGCCAGCAAGCCGCTCGCCCGCTACACGAAGAACACCATCACCGATCCCGAGGCGTTGCGCCTCGAGCTGGAAAAAGTCCGCCGCCAGGCCTACGCGGAGGACAACGAAGAGACTGAAGAAGGGCTGTACTGTGTCGGCGCGCCGCTGTTCAACTATTCAGGCCGACCCGTCGCCGCGATCTCCGTCGCGGTGCCAAAGTTTGGGCAGCAGCAGCTGCCGCGCGATCGCGTCATCAAGCACGTCGTCGCCGCGGCGCAAGAGATCTCCGCCAAACTCGGCTACAGCGGCCGCGCGAAGAACGCCGCTCTCGGCTAGGCGCGGGCGATGAGCCAGCCCAAGCCTCGCGTGTTCGTCACCCGCGTGATCCCCGACGCCGGTCTGACGCTGCTCGAACGCCACACCGATCCCGATGTCTGGCCGCACGACCGCCCGCCGACGCGCGAGGAGCTGGTGCGCGGCTGCAAGGACGCAGACGCACTGGTCTGCCTTTTGACCGAGAAGGTCGACGCCGAAGTGCTCGAGGCGGCCCCCAAAGTGCGCATCGTCGCCAACGTCGCCGTGGGTTTTGACAATCTGGACGTCGCGGCAGGCACCAAAGCCGGCGTCGTCATGACCAATACGCCCGGCGTGCTCGACGACACGACCGCGGACCTCGCGTTCGCCCTCCTGCTCTGTACGGCGCGGCGCCTAGCCGAAGGGGATCGGCTGACGCGCACCGGCAGGTGGGGCGGCTGGGGTATCATGCAGCTGCTCGGCCACGACGTCCATCACGCGACGCTCGGCATCGTCGGATTCGGACGCATCGGGCGCGGCGTGGCGCGCCGGGCGCTCGGCTTCGACATGACCGTTCTCTATTCCGACGAATTCCCGGCTCCACCGGACGTCGAGCGCGAGCTGCGCGCGGCGCGCGTGCCGTTCGAGGAGCTGCTCACCCGCTCGGATTTCATCACCCTGCACACGCCGTTGCTGCCCGGCACCAAGCATCTCATGAACTCCGCGGCATTGCAGAAGATGAAGCCCACCGCGTGCCTGATCAACACATCGCGCGGTCCGGTCATCGACGAGGCGGCGCTCGTCGAAGCGCTGCGCGACGGCACGATCGCGGGCGCCGGGCTGGACGTGTACGAGAACGAACCGAAGCTCTCGCCCGGGTTGGCACAGCTTGAAAACGTCGTGCTGCTGCCGCATATCGGCAGCGCGAGCTATGCGACGCGCGGCAAGATGGCGCAGATGGCGGCCAACAACGTCATCGCCTTTTTCGAAGGCAAAGCGCCGCCCAACGCGCTCAACCCCGAGGTGCTCAAACGCTAGCAGGCCGGCGGGCCATCCGCAAGATCGTCATCGCCCCCGACAAGTTCAAGGGCAGCCTCAACGGGATCGAAGTTGCGCGGGCGATCGAGGCGGGGTTCAAGCGCGTGTTCTCCGATGCGACCTATGAGCTGGTGCCCGTGGCCGACGGCGGCGATGGCACGCTCGATGCGATGGTCTGCGCGTTGAACGGGCGCAAGATCGAGATGACGGTGTCTGGACCCGATGGCAAGCCCGTTTCGGCCCCCTACGGCTTGCTGCCTGAAAACGTCGCAGTCGTCGAAATGGCTCGTGCGAGCGGCCTTGCGCTGCTCCCTCCCGGCAGCAACGACCCGATGACGGCCACGAGCTACGGCACTGGCCAGCTCATCGCCGCCGCGCTCAAAGCCGGCGCCACGCGCATGATCGTGGCGATCGGCGGCAGCGCGACCAACGACGCGGGCACCGGCGCGCTGCGCGCGCTCGGCACCCGTTTTCTCGATAGAGATGGCGAGGAGCTGCCGCCTGGTGGCGCGGCGCTTACCCGGCTGCGGCACATCGACACGGGCGATTCCGACGCGCGGCTTTCCGGCACGAGGATTGAGATCGCCTGCGACGTCACGAACCCCCTCGTCGGTCCCAACGGGGCTTCCGCGATCTACGGACCGCAGAAAGGCGCATCACCGGCTCAAGTGCGGGAGCTCGACGAGGCCCTGGCGCAGTTCGCGATCATCGCCGCGAAGACGACCGGCGTAGACGTGCGGGATATTCCCGGTGCAGGTGCGGCCGGCGGATTCGGCGGCGGATTTCTGGCGCTTGCAGGCGCGCAGTTGCGTCCAGGCGCGCAGCTGGTGCTCGACGTGCTGGGATTCGCCCAACGCTTGGAAGGCGCCGACCTGGTCATCACCGGCGAAGGCCGGCTCGACAAGCAGACGCTGAACGGCAAAGCGCCCTATGCCGTTGCCCAAGCCGCGCGCGCTCGGGGGATCCCGGTCGTCGCGCTTGCAGGCAGCATTGCCCTGTCCGAAGACGAACTCGAGTCGGCGGGAATAGAGAAAGCTGTTGCGATTGCGCCAGCGACGATGCCAGTGGATCAAGCTATGCGTCGTGCGCGAGAGCTGATCGAAAGCGCTGCATTCCAGCTTGCGGGGAGGCTACCGCGATGAGCCACATGGACGAGCGCGCCAGGGGATCCATCGGAGATCTGCGCGCGTTTCAGAAACCTGGTTTGGAGACATTCAAGCGTTACATCCGCGGCGAACTTCCGGCCCCTCCCATGTTTCGACTCCTTGGGATACGGCCGACTGAAGCAGGCCTCGGCAAGACGACGTTCACGATGCCGGTGACGCGATGGTTGGAAGACGGCTTCGGTTTGTATTGGGGCGGCGTGTACGCGCTCTTCGCTGACGCGCCGCTTGCCGCCGCCATCTGGACGACGCTGCCCGCAGGTAAGACCGTCACGACGTCGGAGCTCAGCATGTCATTCGTCAGGCCGATGAGCAGGAAGACCACGAACATGATCGGGCGTGCCGAGATCATTCATTCGGGCAATCAGGTAGGATTGTCGATCATCCAGATCACCGATCACGAAGGGCGCCTGCTTGCATTTGGGAGCACCCGGTGCCTGATCTCTGACGTGCCGCTGGACTTGGAAGCCGAGTACCCGCCGCCTGATGTCGGGCCAACCGATCTGGTGGATCCTTATCTGCGGCCGGCTCCCGAAGACGGCTATTTCAGTCTCGACGAGGTGATGAACGGAACCCCGATCGACCTGCAGCGGCGAACGATCGCCGGCGAAAAAGTCTTTCCTGTATTCCAGCTCACCGGCTATCGCCCTACGTCGGTTGATGACGGCCGGCTCAGGAGCGTCATGCCGTCGTCGGCGTGGTTCTCGAACGGCGGACCTTCGATCTACGGTGGACTGCTCGCGTGGGCTGCGGACTTCACGATGGGCGGGGCGGTCTATTCCACCCTTTCGGCCGGCGATGTTTTCGCGACATTGGATATGCAGATCCGGTTCACAAGACCGGCCCTCATCAACTCCGGAGACTTCACGCTCGACGCGACGGTGAATCATCGCGGCCGGCTGCTGCGGGTCAGCTCCTGCAACATCGACAACGCCGAAGGAAAGCGCATAGCGATGGCAACCGCTTCCGCGCTGGTGGTCAAGGGCGGCGTCCGCGAGCTGCGCAAGGGACGGTTGCCCGAAGAGATCCTGGCTGAAGTGTCGGAGCGACCGAGAGGCTAGCGCGCGCTGGCTTGGCCGCCGACGATCTGCGGCACGTCGTTCGGGACCCCGCGGCCTTCGAGCTTGTCGTAGATCAGCTTCATGAGGCTATGCGCGAGCTTGCCGGCATCGTGGCGCACCAATTGGGTCTCTGACACGAACTTTCCGTAGATCGGCGTGACCCCCATCGCGGCGACGGCTTTGACGTCCGGACGCACCTGATATGCGCGCTCGGATTCGTAGCGGCGCAGCAAGCGATGCGGCTGCTCGACGTTGACGAGCACGTAATCGAAGATCTGGCGCCCGGTGCCTTTGAGCAATGCCCGCACGTGGTCGGCGGCGGTCATGCCGTCGGTCTCGCCCGGCTGCGTCATGATGTTGCAGACGTAGATCTTGAAGGCCATGGAGTGTTCGATCGCTTCGGCGATGCCGGGTACCAAGAGGTTCGGCATCACGCTGGTGTACAGGCTGCCCGGACCGAGGATGATAGCATCGGCTCCCAAGATCGCCTCGATCGCCTCGTCCAGCGGCTCGCAGTCGCCCGGGATCAGACGCACCGAGACGATCGGCGACGACGTGTGTGAGATGGACGACTCGCCGCACACGACCGTGCCGTCAGCCAGCGTTGCCTCGAGCGCCACGTCAGCGAGGGTCGAAGGCAGCACGCGGCCTTTGATCGCGAGCACGCGGCTGCTCTCTTTGATCGCGCGGTCGAAGTCGCCGGCGATGCCGCACATCGCGGCCAAGAAGAGATTGCCGAACGAATGCCCGCTCAGCCCGTCGCCTTCGTTGAACCGGTATTGGAAGAGCGCTGCCATCGTCGATTCGTTGTCGGCCAGCGCCACCAGACAATTGCGGATGTCGCCGGGCGGCAGCACGCCCAACTCCTGGCGCAGGCGGCCGCTCGAGCCGCCGTCGTCGGCGACCGTGACGACCGCGGTCAGATTCGCCGTATATTCCTTGAGACCGCGCAAGAGCGTCGACAGGCCGGTGCCGCCGCCGATCGCGACGATCCGGTAACCGCGCGCCAGCTGGCGGCGCTCGTAGACGACGTCGATCAAACGCTCCTCATCGCGCGGACTCACCGCGGACACGATGGATCGCATCCACTGCCGGATGCCGAGGTACACGCCGAACAACCCGACGACGATGAACGCCCACTCGATGGTGACCGGCGAGATCATGTCGCGCCCGATGAGCTGGCGGTCGATGTACTCGTTGATATGGAAGTTGAGGAACGGCGCGTGCGCTAGCAGACGCACGAAGCCGTCGAGGAACAGCGCGCCGCCGGCCAGCGCTAAGAACAGCCAGCGCTTGACCTTGATGCCCGGCGTGAGCCAGCGCATCGCGTGCGACCAGGCTTGGCGTCCGGAATTATTTTCGCGCATCGCGAAGCTCCACGAACGCGCGCACGTTATGGGTGCGCAGATGAGCGGCCAGCTCGGTCGCCAGATACACGGAACGATGGCGGCCGCCGGTGCAGCCGATGCCGATCGTCAAGTGCGCCTTGCCTTCGCGGATGAACAGCGGGACGAGGAAGTCGACGAAGCGGTAGAGCTCGCGTTCGAACGCCTGGACGTCCGCATCGCGCTTGAGAAACTCGACCACGGCCGGATGCGTGCCGGTGAGCGGGCGCAGCTCGTCGACGTAGTTGGGATTGGGAAGAAAGCGCGCGTCGAAGACCAGATCGGCGTCCAGCGGCACGCCGTGCTTGTAACCGAAAGCCACCACCGAGACGGTGAGCACGCCGGGCTCGGCGGTCGCATCGGCGGCATGCGCCAAGCGCTCCTTGAGCGCGGTCAGCGTCAGGGATGAGGTGTCGATGATGACGTCAGCCGCGTCGCGGATGGGCTTGAGCTCGTGGCGCTCGGCGCTGATGCTGTCCGTCACCCGGCCGTGGCCCGCCAGCGGGTGCTTGCGCCGCGTCTCCGAGTAGCGGCGGACGAGCACCTCGTCGCTCGCGTCCAAGAACACGACGCGATACGCGATGCCCTCGTCTTCGAGCGCGCGCAGCTGGCCCAGCAGATCGCCGAACATCTCTTCGCCGCGTATGTCGAGCACGAGGGCCACGTGCTGCAGATTGCGGCTGCTGGAGAAGAGCTCGGCGAACTTGGGGATCAGGCTGGGCGGGAGGTTGTCGACGCAGAAATATCCCAGATCTTCGAGGCACTTGGCGGCCTGGCTCTTGCCGGCGCCGGACATGCCGGTGACGATCACCACGTGCGGCGAAGGCAGCGCGCGGACCGGCTGCCGGGCGCTTGTGACGGATTGCTCGAACTGTCTTGATTTCACCTGATTGGGTATTGGCGGTCGGCGCGGCTCTGCCCCGCCGCAGCGGAAGAAGCCTGGGGTGGGGCGAAGCGGGGTCCCGTGAAGATATTCAGGCTTGAAGAGGCGACGGCGCTGTTGCCCATCATCAAGCCGCTGCTGGAACAGGTGACGCGCCGGCGGCGCGACTACGCCATCGCGATGCTCGAGGCCGAGGTCGCGCGCGGCTTTGCCGCGACGCCGAGCGAAGGACGCGACTCGTTGGTGATGCGCCGCGAAGCGCGCGAGCTGCACGAGGAGATCGGCGCGCGCATCGAAGCGATCCAACGGCACGGCTGCATCGTCAAAGATCTGGATCTGGGACTGGTGGACTTTCCCGCGTTGCGCGGCGGACAACTCGTGAACCTGTGCTGGCAGATGGATGAGCCGTCAATCGCGCATTGGCATGGCGTCGAAGAGGGCTTTGCGGCGCGCAAGCCGCTCTCGCGCAGACGCACCACGTAGATGTGGTCCCGCGCTCTTGAGCGCGGGCGTTCGAATATGCCGAGACGTGCCTGTAAGCCGGGTTCTGTAGCGGCGTGAGCCGCGACGATCATCTCTCTGCGACGTCCGTCGCCGGACGCCTGGTGCGACGTGATGTGGGAACCGGCGGGCCGCCGGCGCCTCCTTGCGGAGACGATCCCAACCGTCTTGCTCCGAGTGGGGTTTGCCCGTCAGCCGCCTTTCGGCGGCCCCGGTGCGCTCTTACCGCACCATTTCACCCTTACCACGAGGCTTGCGCCTTGGGCGGTATGTTTCTGTGGCACTTTCCTTCGAGTCGCCCCGACCAGCCGTTAACTGGCACCCTCGCCCGATGGAGCCCGGACTTTCCTCAAGCGATCGAATCGCCCGCGATCGTCCGGCACGCTCGGCCCGTGGATTATATCACGAACGAGCCATGCGCGTGTAGAGCTTGAGCAACGGGTGCGGGTCGAGATCGACGCCTGCGTGGCGCAGGATCTCCAGCGCCGCCTGGCGCGCGGACTTGGAGAGCGTCGGGCGAGTGCAATAGTAGCCGCACATAGCGCGTAGCGCGAACACGTGGGGCTCTGGGTCGGGCAGCGCCGTCAGGCGCTGCTGCGCGATGCGCGCGATCCGCTCGATGCCCGCGTGCGCGGCACCCGCGTCGGGATAGCAGGCGACGAAGTTGAGCTCACCGTGAGCCCGGTCTTCGTCCTGATCGACGAAGTAGTCGAGCAGGATGTGCAATCCGGTGAAATATGGGAAGCACGCGTCATATATCTGTTGGGCGTGCAGGGCCGGCAGACCGCGGGTGAACGCCGCGTGCGCGAGCGCGAACGTCGCCATCGTCGAGCCGCTGGCCGCGGCGCCCTCAAACCATGTGAGATCGGGGGCGACGTTCCCAAATGCGGCTTCGCATCGGCGCTCGCGTTCGCCCGGAGCCAGATGCTTGAGCGCTTGCAGCTCGCAATAGCGGCGTGTGATGTCTGCGACCAGCGCATTGACGGCGCCGTAGGAAGGCAGGCCGGCGAAACTCGCCTGCGATTCAGCGACAAGAGCGGCGAGATAGCCGCCGTCAGCCACCCGACGATGTCTGAAGTAATCGCGCAGTGGCGCCCCGGGCGTCACGGCGTCGGCGAGCGCCTCGTGCAACGCGCGGAAATCGGCCTCGTCCTGCGCGCCGATGCGATCGCATAGATTATCGAGGTAGTCGACCGCCGTCTCGTAGGCTGCCACGAGTTTGACGAAGCTTGCCGCTTCGGCTGCCGGCAAGAATGTGGCGAAGACGCAGCCGCCATGCACGTGAAAGGCCTTGTGTCTGATGCTCGAGAGCGCTTCGCGGCGTAGCGACGGATCGGGGATCGCGCCGGCGCGCGTGCGCCAAGCGCGCAATCGCGACGACGCCTTGGGCACGACGGCGGTGAGAAAGCGCAGCGCCAAGGCGACCGTCTGGTTATCCACGCGAGTGCCCATACGACGAGTTCAAGGTCGCAGCCCTGCGCGCGTCGTAGTCCGCAGCCACATTCACGGCGCCGGCAGGGCTTTGTAGGGAGGTCTCCTTCGTTGCGTTACTCAGCCGCGATCTTCGCGTGCATCGCGATGTTCGTCATTTCTTGGTCACCGCAGCCATCGCGGTCCGCGAACGTGGTCGCCATCCCGGTCTCGATCACGCCGGTCGGCAGTCCGTCGCCGTCGGCGGTCTCGGCCGGCGATGTCGTCGGCGCCCCCTACGAGAGGTTCAAAGAGAACGCAGAATCGCAGCCGGGTCTATTCACGGTGTGGCGCAAGAGCGGGCGCGTCTATTTCGAACTCGCCGCGGCGCAGTTCGACACTCCCTACCTGCTCGTGCCGACCCTTGTCGACGGCATGGATGCGCAGCGCTTCCTCGTCTCCGGCGTGCCCTTCGGCTCGTACCTGCTGCGTTTCCATCGCACCGGCGAGCGCGTCATCGTGTTCGAAGACAATCCATACGGCAAGGCCAAGCCGGGGACGCCGGCCGCGCTCAGCGTCGCGAACTCCTATCCGCCGTCGGCGATCGCCGCTGTCGCCATCGCCTCGGTGGATAAGGCGACGGGCAACGTCGTGATCCCCGCAGACTTCCTGTTGACGGATATCAACGATGTCACGAGTCTGATCAACAACCCATTCGCGTCCCCGCTCGCGCGCTACTCGCTCAACCCCACGCTGGGCTACTACGGGCCGAGCAAAGCGTTTCCGAAGAACGTCGAGGTCGAGACGGATTTGACATGGAGCTCCGGGACAGGCGATCCGACGCTCGACGCGGTCCCCGACTCTCGCTATCTCTTCCTCAAGATCCATGACAGCATCTTGGAGCTGCCAGACGACGGCTACCGGCCGCGCCTTGCCGACGACCGGGTGGGCTATTTCCTGACGGCGCGGCGCCAGTACGACAACCAGCAGTACGGCGACAACAGTTTTGAGATCTACATCAACCGCTGGAACGTCGAGAAATCCGACCCCAACGCGCGCGTCTCGCCGGCCAAGAATCCGATCGTGTACTACATCCTCAACGAAGTACCGGTGCCGTATCGCGCGCCCGTGCGCGACGCGATCCTGGAATGGAACAAAGCATTCGAAGCGGTCGGCATCACCCACGCGATCGAAGTGCGCCAGCAGCCGGATGACCCGAACTGGGATCCTGACGACGCGCGCTATTCGATCGTGCGCTGGGCGACGACGTCGATCCCGGCGTTTAGCGCATTCGGGCCGAGCATCACCAACCCGCTCACCGGGGAGATCTTCCGCGGTGAAGTGGTGATGGACGCCAACATCGTTCGCGCGTATAACTTGCGCTACACGGAGATCATCGATCCGACGCGCGGCGCGTCGGCTGCCGAGCGCTTCGCCTGTCAGATGCACGATTGCGACCTGGCCACCGAGGTGGCCAATCAGCGCGATTGGGCGGTCCTGGCGATGCAGCTTGACGGGCGCATGGCCGAACCGTCATCGCAGTATACCAACGATTCCATCAAGCAGATCGTGCTGCACGAGTTCGGACACACTCTCGGCTTGCGCCACAACTTCGGATCGGAAGTCATCTACACGATGCCGCAGGTCCAGAGCAAGACCTTCGCACGCTCCCACGGGATCGTCGGTTCGGTCATGGCATACACGCCGGTCAATCTGTCGCCGCACGGCCAGCCGCAGGGCGAGCTGTTCATGCTCACGCTCGGCCCGTGGGACTACGCGATGATCAAGTACGGGTACGAGCAGATTTCCGCAAGCTCACCCGAGCAGGAGCTGCCGACGCTGCGCGGGCTTGCTGCGACCTATACCCAGCCGGATCTCCACTATTCGACCGACGAAGACGCGCAATTCGTCAACGGCTTCGCGACAGATCCGCGAGCGAACCCGTATGACCTCACAAACGATCCCTTGCTGTTCGCACGCAATAATCTCGCGATCGACCAGCGCATGTTCAACCTCTTGCTGACGCGCCGCCCGCAGTCGGGCGATAGTTACGAGATCGTGCGCCGCGACGTCGCGACGGTGTTGGCCAACTGGTACCGCTACACGCTGTATGCGACGACGTATATGGGGGGCGAGTACTTCACGCGCAATCATAAGAACGATCCTAACGCGAAGACGCCGTTCATCCCGATGCCGCGGACGCAAGAGCGGCAAGCGTACGAATTGCTGGACCACTACGTGTTCGGCGAGGCGGCGTTCGGCATCTCGCCGCAGCTACTGAACAGCATGGGTTCCACGCGCT
>Ga0209656_10002554_pt1 | contig 11777 bp, 8 predicted proteins | sample BogFormECP12_OM2_FD_188239 | JGI IMG/M metagenome (GOLD analysis project Ga0209656, IMG submission 188239) | Bog forest soil microbial communities from Calvert Island, British Columbia, Canada - ECP12_OM2 (SPAdes) (version 2) | ecosystem: Environmental > Aquatic > Freshwater > Wetlands > Bog ... | reverse complement strand
ATCGCGTTCGTTGCGATCGCGTTCATCTCGATCCTCTCTCGGCGTATGAGGCGCCTCGTCACCGAGGAGCTGAGCGCCTGACGTCTACAAACAGCTTCTAAGCGAAAAGGCCTCGCGGATGGTCCATGTTATCCGTGCCAGCGTGACCCGCATGTCGGGCCTGATTGACGATGTGCTTGATTTTGCGCGCGGTCGCCTGGGCAGCGGCTTGGTGTTGGACTACACCAACAATGAGCCTTTGGAGCCGGTTTTGCGGCAAGTGATAGCCGAGCTGCAAACCAGCTTTCCGAATCGATCGATCGAGGCAGAGATAGCCCTGCGCGATCCGGTCATTTGCGATCGTGTCCGGATCGCGCAGCTTCTCTCGAACCTGCTGGGAAACGCTCTGACCTACGGAGCGGCAGCAATGCCGATCAAGGTGCAGGCGACGACAGACGCTAATATCTTGGAACTTTCCGTTTCCAATGCCGGTGATCCTATTCCTGCCGCTACACTGGAACGACTATTCCAGCCATTCCAGCGTGGTGCGGTGCGACCCCACCAGCAGGGGCTGGGATTGGGTCTGTTCATCGCATCCGAGATCGCCAAGGCGCACGGCGGCGCGCTCGAAGCCAAATCATCACCAGAGCAGACGCGCTTCACCTTCCAGATGCCGTTGGCTTACCCATAACAGTCGGTTTGCCGAACACGGCCGAAGCGCCATAAGGGGGCCGCGTTCGCGCGCGGCCACGGTCTTGGTCAGTATTCGCTCGGCAACAAGAAGGTGGTCGCGTTGCGGTCGTGTTACATGTGTGGACATCGGGTAATCGCGGCTGGGGGCCTGAGCGCTCCATAGTGCCGTGGTCCGGGCGCTGTTGCCCGGCGGTTCGCACATGGGAGACGGCGTTGTCAGGTTAGCGGCGGAGGCGCCGCCGGGAGCTTGAGGTTGGCGCTGGCCCTTACGCCGTATGCAAGGTTCCGGTCACGTCACGCCATGTTCGGAATGCGGCGTCACGAACGGCACGGTATTCATCGGCGGCAAGGCGATGGCGGCGGAGTTGAAAGTGGCTATGGATTCGGCTGTGGGTGGATAGAAAACGCTGTGCTTGCCTTGGCGATTTGAAACGTTGCACTTTCAGCTCTTGTCGTCGCGTCGGCTGATGCGACACTTCAGCGCGGTTGTTGAGGTATCGGCTCTGCCGATGCTCCACGCCGGGCAGGATCTCCCGCTTGGCGGCGGCATAGCTCTTCAATTTGTCCGTTACGATGACCCGTGGGACGTACTGCAAGCCGCACAGCAGCTTGCGGAAGAAGCGCTTCGCAGCCTTGGCGTTGCACCGGCTCTGCACGAGGATGTCGAGCACCTGGCCGTCCTGATTCGACGGCGCGCCACAGATAATGTTGCTCGCCACGGATGCGGATGAACACCTCGTCCATGAACCATTTGTCGCCCGGCCGTGGCCGGCGCCGTCTCAACGTGGTGGCGAACATCCGACCGAAGCGCAGGCTCCAGTCACGGATGCTCTCGTAGCTGACCACGATGCCGCGTGCGGCCAGGATCAGTTCGACGTCACGCCGGCTGAGGCTGAAGCAGTGATACAGCCAGACTGCGTGCTGGATGACCTCGGCGGGAAAGCGAAAGCCCCGATAGGGATTGGACGACGTCGTCATGCCGAACAGGCTGCCACGCCGGGTAAGAGCACGCCAACCTGACAACGCCGTGCCGGTTGCGCAGCGACTCTGCGAGCGATTTTAATGGTTTCGACGATAAAGGCAACCGATATACAGGCGTGGTAAGCAATCTCGCCGGTGTGTCCCTGATAAGATGCACGTCGCGCAGACACGACATGCGCCAGCCATGCGGCATGGACATCGCATCCGTCGCGTCCCTCTCATCGTGAGACTTGCCGCCGAATGCCGGCCTAGCCTGGGTTTTGTGGCCTCAATGACGACAAAGAACGCCCTTTCATCCTGAGAATATCGGCCGCCGGAGGCCGGTTTTCACCCCCTTCCCTACCCCGCCGGGCTGCCTGACGAACCCGTCCCGCCACCCGCCGAACCTTCGGCCACTTCTGCAAACGGCAGTTTATAAACACCTTGTTGAATTGTAAAATCGGGCCTCTGAGGAGACCCAGCCGATGTGACGCCGCCAAAAGCCCGTCCAACGCCTGCTCTCTATGAACCAGGCCGCTATTCTCAGGCTCGGATCAATTCCAGCAACGCCTCCTCGCTCAGCCGCGCCGCCGTCTCCGACCCATCCAGCAATTCCGACGCCAGGTCGCGCTTGTCGCGGTGAAGTTGCAGAATCCGCTGCTCGATACTGTCCTGCATGATCAGGCGGTAGATCGTCACCGGCCGCTCCTGCCCGATGCGGTGCGCCCGGTCCGACGCCTGATCCTCAACGGCCGGGTTCCACCACGGATCGAGATGAACGACATAATCCGCCGCGGTCAGGTTCAGTCCGGTGCCACCGGCGCGCAGGCTGATCAGGAACAGATCCGCCCCGCCCGCCTGGAACGCCGCCACCGCGCGCTCCCGCTCCGCCGATGGTGTGCTGCCGTCGAGGTACTCGTAGCGCACTCCGCGCGCATCCAGTGCCGCCCGCACCAGTTCCAGATGCCCGACGAACTGGCTGAACACCAACGCGCGATGGCGGTTGCGGATCAGTTCGTCCACCAGTTCGAGAAACGCGTCCAGCTTGCCGCTCGGCACTTCGGCGGCGGGGTCGATCAGGGCCGGATTGCAGCAGGCCCGCCGCAGCCGTGTGATCTCGGCCAGTATCTGGATCTTCCGCTGGCCTTTCGGCGTGTCCAGCGCCTCGATCCGCTCCAGCGAGCGCTGCCGCAACGCTTCGTAGAACGCCCGCTCCGCCTCGGTCATCTCGACGCTCAGCGTCTGCTCCGTGCGAGGCGGCAGTTCGCTCAGCACCGCGGCCTTGGTCCGGCGCAGCAGGAACGGACGGATCAGCGCCCGCAGCGCCTGCCTTGCATGTGGGTCCTTGTCGCGCTCGATCGGCCGTGCGAACCGCTTCTGGAACCCCTCGCGCGACCCCAGCACACCGGGATTGACGAAGCTGAACAGGCTCCAGAGTTCGTCGAGGTAGTTCTCCACCGGCGTGCCCGTCAGTGCCAGACGGAACCCGGCCTGCAACGCCTGAACCGCCTGCGCTCGTTTGGTTTCGGCATTCTTGATCGCCTGCGCCTCGTCCAGCACCACCATCTGCCACGGCCGGCCGGACAGCAATTCGGCCGACTGATGCAGCAGCCCGTAACTGCACACCAGCACGTCCCGCACCCCCAGCCCGGCGATCAGGCCCGCGCGGTCACCGGTCACCGGCAGCCGGTGAGTGCGCAGCGTCGGCGCAAACCGAGCGATCTCGGCCTGCCAGTTCGGGGCGACGGACGTGGGCGCGACGACGAGGCACGGACCTTCCTCAGCGCGGTCCAGCATAACCGCGATCGCCTGCACCGTCTTGCCGAGGCCCATGTCGTCGGCCAGGCAGGCGCCGGCACCCCAGCGGGCCAGCCGGGCCAGCCAGACGAAGCCCTCCACCTGATAATCGCGCAATTCTGCCAGCAACCGGGGCGGCAGGGCCGGCGTCCAGCCTTCGGCCGCGCGGATGCGGGCGATGTGCTGCTTCCACGCCGCATCGACCTTGACCTGCCCGGCGTCCTCCAGCACCGCATCCAGCGCCGGGGCGCCCAGCGCATGCACCCGCCGCCCGGTCTTGTGCGGCTCCGACACCGCCGCCAGCCGCTGCAACTGCGCCTGCAACTGCCGGGTCAGCGCAACAAAGCGACCGTCACCGAGCGGCACGAACCGTCCCTGAATACGGTCGAGGCGCTCCAGCAGGAAGCGCATCTCCAACACCTGGTCCTCATCCAATGCCACTGAACCGTCGACACTGAACCAGTCGCGGTCCTGAGCAACACGCAGGTTCAGTTTGCCTGGCTCGACCGCGCTGACGCGCATGGTGCGGCCTTCCGGCCATTCCACGGCGACCAGACCGGCGTAGGACCGCAGTTCCAGCAGCAGTTCGAGGCAGCCTTCCAGATCCTCGACCAACAGTTCATGCACGTCGGAGCCGCCCCGGTCGCGCAGGGTGGGGCAGGCCTCGATCAGGGCGGTGCGTTCGGCCTGTTCGCGCGGCAGGTCCCGGTTGGCCCGAATCTGCTGCCCGCCCACAGTCGCCAGGACGGAGCGGCCCCCCAGTCCGGCGACATAGGCGGGACCGTCGGCGCCGAACGGCCGCACCAGCAGGGAGAGCTTCAGCCCCGCCGCATACGGCACCAACTGCACGACCGGGGCGAATTGCCCCTCGCTTCCCGGCTGTGCGATCGCGGAAATCTCGGCGCGGATCGGCAACGCCGGGCTGGTCTGGCGCACCATGGTGACCACCTGGTCGCGCGCGGCGGCAGGGACTGTAAGGCCCTTCTTGCCCAGGATCTCCTGCACCGCCAACATCTTCCGGGGAAACTCGATCACCCGATAGCGCACCGACGTCTCGGCTTCCAGGAACGCGGTCGGCTCCGTGGCAGTGTGGGACAACGCGATGCGGTAGCCGCCGCGTTCCTCGGTGACCAACAGTTCCAGCGGATAGGACACGAGTTCGAGGCGTTGCGCCCGCTGACCGGCGTGGAACACGGCCGGATGCCCGACCAGGGCCGCGATCGTGCGCGGACTGTCGAACTCGTAGGTTGCGTCACCGTACCTGTTCTCGGTTCCCCTGCGGATGCTACGCAACGCCGTGCGGTCCTGGGGCGTCAGGTAGTCGAGCCGCGGGTCCTGTTCACACAGCCGCTTCATCGCCACCACCCGTCCGTCGCTCCAGCCGTCGTGACCCTTCGCCCACTGCTCGGCGACCGTCACATTCTTCGTTTCCGGATCGAGGAACCAGACCAGACGCTTGGTTTTACGCGGTGCCGGCGCGGCACCATTGGCGGCGTCCCGGTTGCCGAGGAAGGCGCCCAGGTATTCCAGCGCCCGCTCCCAGGGCTGCAGCATCTGGATGATCTTGGTGAACGCCACGCCACCGCGTTCGGCAAGCCAAGTCTTGTAGGGGCCTGGCTGCGCCGCCACCTCGGCCAGGATTTCAGCGTATATGCCGGCAATCAGCGGCATCGTTTGCCGAAATTGCTCGAAGCGGATGGCAAGGTCGGCGCGGTGTTTGCGTGACCGGGCGGGATCCACCGCGTGTTCCGCCAGCACCACGCAGGCGGCGGCGAATGGCGCGCCCGGCATCGCCTTGCGCAGCCGGCCGATCAAGTCGCGCGCCTTCGCCTCCATGCCCTGGACCAGAAAGAGCATGGCCTGCACGGCCTGTATCCCCGCCTGTAAGCCGCCTTCATGTGCGGCCACCTCGAACTCGGATATCGCGGATTCGATCCCGGTCTGGATTTCGGTATGGAGTCCGGCGTCGTTGGCACGCAGCAGGGCCATCAGGAACAGCACCCGATGCTCCTGTTCCAGGAACGCCTTGCGCTTGCCGAGACGCTTGCGACGCAGCTTCAGGGCGTCGCGGTAGAACTTCAGTGCCTCGTCGTTGCGCCCCTCCAGGAACGCGATCGCGCCTTCCAGTGCCTGGCGCGTTTCCGAGGTGTTGCTTCCGATCGCCGTCGATGCAGCCCGCAAATTGTCCACGCGGCCGGCCAGCAGATCGAATCGCAGAAGCTGGGTTCTGATCTCGCCGAAACCCGTCAGGTCCTGTTGCTTCCGGGCCAAGGCGATCGTCTCCGGCATTTCCGGACCGGCCTGGCCCGTCACGACGAAGGCATCGAGCTTGGCTTTCAGCAACTGGGCCTGGATGGTGGGATGCCGGCTGGCGATCCAATCCGTCTCCAGCGGCACGCCGGAAAACGTGGTGTCCAGAAAGCGGAGCGTGGTCCCCGGGCCGAACGCTTGGTCGCAGAGTTCGCGGTTCGCGATGAAGTCGGCTGCGTCGTTGGTATAGACCGCCAGCCGGATCAGGCGGTACGTCGCGTCCGGGCGGGTCGTGTCGGAGTACGCATACGAGTAGATGCTTCTGGTCCGGGCGGGAAATAACTGGCGGATCGCCGTGACCTGTGCCGCGGCATCCTCGGCCCCCCCGGCGTCGGCCGCCACGTGACAGAGCAGTTCCGGCGGACATGCGTCGTCCGCTGTCAGCAGTCCCGGACGGCGAAGTTCGTCGCACCAGTTGTTGACCGAGGCGACCGTCCAGGCCCTGCCATCCGGTGTTCGCGACCCGGCTGCCTTCAGGCACTCCACGAAGTCGGACTTCGTCACGGGTGGGACCAGCAGGCTCTTGAGGCGCAGCAGCAGCTTGAGGTTGGGTAGCAGCGAGACGTAACGATCCCACAGCGCGGCGGGCGGGTGGACTGGAATGATGGCATTCATCCGGTCATTAGATCGCAAATGGGGATGATTCGGAATTCCTGCCCGGCTCTGCCCGGTGCTTCGTTCCGTCATCGCAGCCCCGCCGACTGTCGGGAAACACCCTGCTGCCAGCGTCGCGGCAATTGTGGCAACTGCGGTCTGAGCGGTGGCAAGGCGCGATAAGCGGTGTTATCGCGCGTAGGTGGAGAAAGCGGAAAGAAAATCAATATTTTAGGAAAAATCGTTGGAAAGGCTGGGATCAGCGGTGCGATGGCCGCGCCTTGCTACGTCCCCTACCCCGCGCAAGCCATCCACTGAAGTGTTAAGAGGTCTGACTGAAGTGGGGAAGGCAGATCGACATCCGCTGCCCTTCGAGGGTTTCTCATGTTTCCTTCGCATAGCATAGCCCCCTAACCCTTGAAATTCGGGAATAAGTCGCGCACACCGGCCAACACCTCGCCCGTTTCGACTGAGCGGCGCACCTTCTGTTCGAGCACGTGGTTAAAGGGAATCTCGTCTCGAAGTGCGTCAGAAAGATCGAGGCCATCCATGCAAACAACGCTGCCAGGACCGCCACGGCGATACGCCGTAAGGCCATCATCTGTGAAACCGCTGTAGCTCACAAACAACCCACGTGCCCATGTCACTCGCGCGTTAAGCTTTCCTTGGAATATGTGAAGGTCGGCGGCGGGTGTCTGCTCGTTGTGCCATTTCGCCTCTAGAAGATAGGTCTCACCTCCGAGCACAAAGCTGCCGTCAATCTGCTCCCCGGTCGTGCGAAACCCGCCGCGCGGTAAAAGGCCGAATGCGCTGAAAAGTCGCCGAAGGAAGCCCTCGAAGGAGTAGCCTCTAGCCTGCGGCGCAAGTTTGCTTAGCGCAATCAATTCGCCAAGAAACCCGGCGTAGTTCGGCTTTTCGAACGCCGGGGGAGGGGGCGGCGCTTGCGACGCAAACGGCTGCGACGGCTTGCCCTGAAGCCGATTCAGTAAGTTAAGAAGCTGGGCATGTGCATTCGGAAGCCATTCGTCTTGTCCGCTAAGCGCCCGGCGTGTCTCGCGGTATTCCCAAAGCGCGTTCAGGGTGCGAACGGTGGTGTCCGTATCTTCTTTCCGCAAAAAACATCGCAATCGCTTGGCTTTTGACGACCCATCATCTCGGTATTGAGGATGGTCTATGTCGATGTTCAGTTCCTCTGCAAAGAATTGCGTCATAGTGCGGTCAGAAAAATCCAAAACGTAGCCGCCATCCATCTGAAAGACTTTGTCGATGATCTGCATGTCTACGGTTCGGATACTTGAAGGCATAGGATTTACACTTCTGTCTGCGCTTGAAGTCTGGAAATCGTCGCGTGGTGGACGCCGAAGGTGCGGGCAATCTCACGCACCGCCTCGCCGTTATCCCGCCGCCTCATCGCCTCGGCTTGCTGGTGCGGGTTGAGCTTCGGCTTGCGTCCCATCTTCACGCCGCGTGCCTTCGCCCGCGCCCGGCCTTCGCCGGTGCGGCTGCGGACAAGATCACGTTCGAATTCAGCTAGGCCCCCGAGCACAGTCAGCATCAGTCGCCCGTGTGACGTGGTGGTGTCGGCCCAGGTGTCGCCCAAGGATCGGAAACCGGCCTTCTTGCCGGTGATCGTCGCAAGGGTGTTCAACAGGTCGCGGGTGGATCGCGCGAGGCGATCAAGCCGCGTCACTGTCAGCACGTCGCCGTTGTCGAGCTGGGCGAGCAACCGGCGGAGTTGCGCGCGGTCGGTCTTGGCTCCGCTCGCCACTTCGCGGAACACCGTCTTGCACCCGGCGGCCTTCAGTTGGCGCACCTGGGCGTCAACGCTCTGGCCGTCCGTGGATACCCTCGCATACCTCGCATACCCGTATTTCATGGGGCCAATATGCACCGGACTTACGCGACAAAAAGCCCAATCTTTTCAGGCCTGTATTTTTTGGTGCGTTCAGACTTAAAGCGATTCCACGTTCGAGGTGTCGCGGGCCGTTGCCGTCATCCGCCGGGCCAGTTCGATGGCGACCGAAAGAGAAAAGTTGATGCCCTTCGTCTCGCCGTCCGCTTGGAACTCGTCGTAACAAGAACGGAATTCCCGGCTCGGATGCGACCGTCGGGACGCCGGCTCAGCCAGAAACGCCGCTACCGGTATCAGCGGCGGTAGGCCGCGGACGGGTCCCGGTGCTTTTGCGAGCAATCAGGGCGAGCTGCGTGGGCTCTTTCATGCTCGGCGACAGGTCCAACCCCAGTGCCATCCAGCTTGTGTCGCTGGGAACCCGGAACCTCAAAGCCTTGGCGTTACCCTGTCGGTTGAAGTGCGGGTTCAAAATCGGTCACCACGAGACAGGCGGATGCGATATGCTGGAGGTCGTGCAGGGGAAGGGGGCAGCTGCTATGAGGAAGACGACCAACACGACGCCGGCGGCTTCCGGGGACGATGAAGATCAAGACCTCATGTGGGGTGACATGCTCGCCGGCTTCTTTGGCGTCGGCCCGTTCGCCACCCCATCCGCCTCGCCGCCTGCGCGCGCGGATAAGCCGGCTCTCCAGCTGCGAAGAATCCAGCCCGCAAGCGGCCGAGAGCAACCTCATTCTCGAAGATCTCGACAGGGAGTTGACCTGGCGCGGTTGTGCTCGGGCGCGTCGGCAATTATGGCAACTGCCCTGTGAGCGGTAGTTATCGCGCGTGGTTGGCGGTTCTACATTACGTTTCAGGGCTTTCGCCGCTGTCGGTGTTCCGCCTTGCTCCGGAATTTTCACCTCATGACGGCACATTCGACCAAAGCCCCCGTCCCTACCCCGCCACGCTGGGTTTCCAAAGACGACCTTGTCCCTACGGTGGCTGGCTTCGTCGGAATCCGCGAGCAACTCAGCGGGAAAGATTAGGTCTGCCGCGCTCTCCGCTGCGCTAACAGCGCCTCCAGCGCATCCTCCAGCACTTTGCCTATCGGTATGCCGTCCTCAGTTGCAATTGCCATGTACCCGGCCTTCACGTCCGGTCGGACCTTGGTATTGAACTGGGTGTCCCTGCCGGTGCGGTAATAGTGGCGCTCGGGAATGACCGGGCGGCTATCCCGACTTGGAAAACCACCAGCATTGGAAATGCCCCTCACCTCGGCCAATGGTGGCAGAGGCTGCGGATCTTCGGTGCGCGGCGTGAACTGGCTCAAGTCCGGTTCGGCATCGTCAAACAACTTCGAACGTTCGGCCATTATGCCACCCTCGCCTTCTTAGGTTTCCCAGAAATCTCCTCAAGCCTCCGGACGACTTCATTCGCGAATTTGCGCGCATCGGCCTTAGCAGCGTCGATCCCCCTCACCTGTCTTTCGTCGAGAGTCGTCAGAGTGCCGCCGTAGCTAAAGATCGCCCGATACGGATCACGTTCATGCAACTGCGATCCAAACATCGGAATGCCTTGCTCGCGCAGCTCGTTCTCGATGTTAACCTGCGTGCGAGGACGGATGGCCGGACGAGTCTGAGTGAACAACACCGCAAATGGTATGACGCGCCGGTAGTTTTTTTCCTGAAAGCGGATGAACTTGATCGCCTTCACGGCCTCAGCCGCATCGAGATCGGAGCCCTTGGTGGGAATGATGACCAGATCGGCCCGGCTCATCGCCACGCCAACCGCACTGGATGCCGTGCCTTCAAGGTCGATAATGACGAAAGCGGTTTTCTTGGCAGCAGCTTCGATAGCGTCGATTAGCTGCTCCTCGCCATTCGCCTCAACGACAGCGAGCTTTTCCGGCCTTCCGATTCGCTTCCCCCACTTTACCAGCGGGTGATTCGGGTCCGCGTCGATCAGCGTCACCGTTGTGCCCCGCTCAGCCAAGTCGGAACCCAAAAGAAGAGAAGCCGAACTCTTACCCGCTCCCCCTTTTGGGGAAGCAAATGCGATCGTGGGCATCCGCCAACTCCTCGATATGATAGCCGAGTGATACACGATAGCTATCAGATTAGACAATAGCGAGCTAGCTACCAGCAGGATAGATATCTAGCTGCCGGCTAGATATCTATCAGAAGGCTAGATATCAGATAGCCTACGTATATCCATAGCAAGCCACTATCCGTGACGCTGAGGCGAATTGCCGTAAGGACCCGAGCCTGAACAACCGAATCGGAAGAAAAGAATCGGCGGTGCGGCAAGAACGCAACGAACGAATCCGGCAATTTGTGTGACTTGAAGGCTGGAGACGCTACCTTGCTCGTATGATCGACACCGCTGCTATCACGGCCCGCTTCGAGACGCTTTCACCGATTCTGGACGAGAAGGAGAGGCGACTGGTCGCGGCCAATGAAGCGCGCGTCGCAGGCCACGGCGGGGTAGCAGCGGTCTCACGAGCGACCGGGATGGCGCGCAGTACTATCGGTCGTGGCCTGGCGGATTTGCGAGCGGGCGCGGAGCAACTGGGCAATCGGGTTCGTCGGCGGGGCGGCGGAAGCAAGCCGGCGATTGAGACCCAGCCTGGACTTTTGGAAGCCTTGAACGAGTTGGTGCAGTCGTCGATCCGCGGCGATCCCGAGGCGGCCTTGTTGTGGGTCAGCAAGAGCCAGCGTCATCTGTCAGCGGCGCTGGCCGAGCGGGGCTTCATCGCCGGCCAGAAGCTGGTCGGCCGTCTGCTGCACCGTCTGGGCTTCAGCTTGCAGGCGAACAGCAAGACCCGCGAGGGCGCCAGCCATCCCGACCGCAACGCCCAGTTCGAGCATATCAACGCCGAGGTGAAGGTATTCCAGGCCGCCGGCGAGCCGGTGATCTCGGTTGACACGAAGAAGAAGGAGCTCGTCGGAGACTTCAAGAATGGCGGCCGGGAACTGCGGCCCAAGGGCCAACCCGAACCGGTCCAGGTGCATGACTTCCCCATCGCCGGGCTTGGCAAGGCGGTGCCTTACGGAATCTACGACGTTGCCGACAATGTCGGATGGGTCAATCTCGGCATCAGCCACGACACAGCCAGCTTTGCCGTCGAGAGCATCCGTCGCTGGTGGTACGAACTCGGCGCCAAACGCTACCCCACCGCCACGCGGCTGCTGATCAACGCCGATTGCGGTGGTAGCAACGGCGCGCGCTTGCGTCTGTGGAAGAAGGAATTGCAAGTCCTGGCCGACGAACTCGGAATCGCCATCACTGTCTCCCATCTGCCGCCCGGCACCAGCAAATGGAACAAGATCGAGCACCGCCTGTTCGCCTTCATCACCCAGAATTGGCGCGGCAAGCCCCTGGTCAGCTACCAGACCATCGTCCAACTGATCGGCAACACCACCACTGGCAAAGGCCTCACCGTAGCGTGCCGGCTTGATGAGACTGTCTACGAGAAGGGCATCAAGGTTTCCAAAGCCGAGATGGCCGCACTCAATATCAAAACCGCCGACTTCCACGGCGAGTGGAACTACACCATCACCTCAAGGCAGCCGGATGGATGACGCGGTTATTCTGGCTCAGGCCCTAACCC
>Ga0209656_10002553_pt1 | contig 11777 bp, 9 predicted proteins | sample BogFormECP12_OM2_FD_188239 | JGI IMG/M metagenome (GOLD analysis project Ga0209656, IMG submission 188239) | Bog forest soil microbial communities from Calvert Island, British Columbia, Canada - ECP12_OM2 (SPAdes) (version 2) | ecosystem: Environmental > Aquatic > Freshwater > Wetlands > Bog ... | reverse complement strand
GTGCGCGGGCGCCTCCTCGTCGTGTTTCCCTCCGAAGTTTACGCGACGTCCTCCTGACGTTCGCGCTCGGCGCCGCGGCGCTTACGCTCAGCTTCTTCGTTCTTGTCATGAGGACCCATGACTCTGTCCTCAGCATCGCGAGCCGCGTCTTTCATCTTGCCCCAGGCGTTCTCAGCTTTACCCTTTACCTGCTGAGCTGCGCCTTCGACCTGGGTCTTGGTATCACCAGTCCATTCCCCGACTTGACGCTTGGCGCGTCCAACCGCATCATTCATCTTGCCTTTTACTCGGTCCTTATCCATTACTCCACCTCCATGGGTTCGAAACTTGAGCATTACGTTGTGGCCTGCCAAGCAGTGCCTGGATCAAAGTTGAAATCGTTCCCGCGACCTTCAGACTACTGTTCTGCGGCCGGAAATGAGCTGGAAAATCAGCGCCACTACGGCCAGTACCAGGAGAATATGAATGAATCCTCCCAGTGTGTAGCTGCTCACAACTCCCAGCAGCCACAAAACCAGCAGAATCACAAAAAGTGTCCAGAGCATTTTGTCACTCCTTCCGTTCCCTCGCCCGCTATCACGAGCTATTTTCTTTGACGCCAATCCGCCGTCCATTGGTTGTTAGCGGTTGCGAAATTCCCGCCGCGATTCCTCGCGAAAATTTGCAATGGCTCAGGCAACCCGGCGCGAGACTTGGCTCACGCTCTGCTATGCTCTGCCCAGAACATGAAAGTCGCCATCCAGGGAGAACTTGGTTCCTTTAGCCACGAAGCTGCGGGGAAAATGCTGCCGCGGGCCAACGTGGTTCCTTGCGCTCGCTCAGCCGAGGTGTTCGAGCGGGTCGAGAACGGCTCTGTGCAGGCGGCGGTAATTCCCATTGAGAACTCACTGGCGGGATCGGTGGCCGAGCACTTCGACTTGCTGCTCACGCGCGACGTGTTTATCCATCGCGAGTTTCCCCTGCGGATACGCCACAACCTGATCGCCCCGCGGGGAGGGAAACTGACGGATGTGCGCCGCGTGTTCTCCCATCCGGTGGCGCTGGAGCAGTGCCGAAACTTTTTTCGCATCCGCCCGAAGATCCAGGCGGTGCCTTTCTACGACACGGCCGGGAGCGTTCGCCACGTCATCACCGAGAAGCTCTACGATGCGGCTGCAATCGCTCCGGCACGAGCAGCGCAGCAATATGGAGGGCGGGTGCTGCTGGCGGGCATTGAGGACGATCAGCAGAACTACACTCGCTTCCTACTGATTAATAGGTCGCAGAAGGTCGGCGAGGGCGCCAACAAAACATCCATCGGCTTTGCGCTGAAGAATCTGCCGGGCATTCTTTTCAAGGCGCTCAGCGTCTTCGCGTTGCGCGACATCGACCTCAGTAAGATCGAATCGCGGCCCCTGCGCGGCCATCCTTGGGAATATGTTTTCTTCGTGGATATTCTGCGTGGCGATGACGAGGCGGCCCGCAATGCGCTACGGCACCTGGCGGAGATCGCGGAGTTCGTGAAAGTCCTGGGAATTTATCCCGCGGCCAGGTCAAAATCGACTTAGGCCGGGCTCTCAGGACGACACGGAAATTGGCGGCGCAAGCGGCCGCAATCCAGGCTACGGGCGCGAACCGGGGACGCGAGGGAAGGCCGTCCGCATACTCCGGCGGAGGTAAATGTGGTCTCGGCCCGCGCCTCGTATTCCCTTCCGTGCCCGCGGCCTAAGGGACTAGGACGCTCACTTGGCCATTGTGTCCGTGGAACGGAAATTGGACCTCCCGCTACCGTCGGTGAATTGGGTGAACGACTCGAGCACAAGATGTTTTCCCGCGTGGTGACCGACAAGGATCACGTGCGCAAAGCTGAACGTGTATTGAGCGCTGAAGGCTACCGCTGTGCTGGAACTCACATTCGCGGCGTAAACAAGGCCTGGCACCGAACCCCAGTCGCAGGGACTTGGACTGCATGCTCCGAAGGCTTCGACCGAGATGCCACTGCCCGAGGCGGTGATAATTACCTTAACGATGTCTCTTGTTGCCGGGTCGGTGTTGGTCCAGGTTCCAACCAGTGGCGACGCTGATACTGCCGCCGCTGTGGCTGCAGCTTCTGCAGTTTGCGAGGCAGCCTTAAACTCATGCTTGGTCATCGGTTTCTCCTTCTATTCTCGTTAACGAGAGACACAAGTATATAGCTGTTCGAGACGTAGCGTGCAAGAAATGCAGTCTTCATGTTCTGGAGGAACAATGTTCTTGATGGATCTTGCGTTCGGGGACCGAGGCCGCATGCGCGCCTTGGTCTGACATTACGGAATCCCTATGCTTGTTGCGGGTGCACGGTGCCATTCCCTGATACAATCCAGTACTCTGGGAACGAGTCACCTCGTGTGGCGGTCGCGCTCTGCGGAATCCATTCGTCGAACTATTCGGCCCTGGTCTCGTTCAGAAACTTGGCGGTGCTGCCGATGCATAAGGTTGGGCCCGCTGGGGAGCCTATGCGTCCGCCGCGATGGCTCAATCTTAGGACCTTCGGCTGCATCTTTAAGCCGGAATGTCACATCTAAGACTTGAGTGTGACTGACTCAAGGAGTCATATGTCTAAGAATAATAAAGATTTGCAGCCTGTTGATCCGGAGCTCCGCGACGACGCCACCGAAGCGCGGACGTTGCCTGTCCTGCCCGTACGCGACACTGTTTTGTTCCCCCATGCGGTGCTGCCGCTGACGGTCGGGCGGGAAAGTTCAGTCCAGTTGGTCAATTCGCTGGGCGAAGACAAGACCATCGTCGTGATCGCGCAGCGTGAGGCCCGTGTGGATAACCCGCAGCCGACCGACCTGTATGGCGTGGGAACCCTCGCGGTCGTGCATAAAGTCGTGCGCATGCCCAACCAGAGCCTGTTTGTCTTCGCCGAAGGCCTGGAGCGAGTGAAGGTGACCGAATACACCCAGTTGATTCCCTTCCTGCACGCCACCGTGGAAACCATATCCGAGCCGCCGACGCCCAAAGGTGCTGAGATCGAAGCCTTACAACGCAACGTGCTGACGCTGTTCCAGCAGATCGTTGCCGGCTCTCCCACGCTATCGGATGAGCTCTCGACGGTAGCTGGAAACATCGATGACGCCGGCCGCATGGTCGATTTCATTGCGTCGTCGCTGCCGTCGCTGAACACCCGCGACAAACAGGATGTGCTGGAGACGCCGGACGTTCGTGTCCGGCTGGAAAAGATCAACCAGCACCTGGCGAAAGAGCTGGAAGTTCAGCAATTGCGCAACAAGATCCAGAGCGAAGTGCAGGACCGTGTGCAGCAAACGCAGCGCGAGTATTACCTGCGCGAGCAGATGAAGGCCATCCAGAAGGAGCTTGGCGAGCAGGATGAGACCACCCGCGATGCCGAGGACCTGCGGCAGAAGATCGAATCGGCGGGAATGCCCGAAGACGTCAAGAAAGAGGCCCTGAAGGAACTGGGACGGCTGGCGCGCATGTCGCCCATGGCCGCCGACTACGGCATGACGCGCAATTACATCGAGTGGCTGGCGGTGCTGCCGTGGCAAAAATCGTCAGGCGTCGAAGTGGACATTCCGAAAGCGAAGGAGATCCTCGACTCCGATCACTACGATCTGGAGAAGGTGAAGGACCGCATTCTGGATTACCTTTCGGTGCGCCGCCTGAAGCCCAACATGAAGGGACCGATCCTGTGCTTCGTCGGACCTCCCGGCGTCGGCAAGACGTCGCTGGGCAAGTCGATCGCCCGTGCTCTTGGCCGCAAGTTCGTGCGGCTGTCGCTGGGGGGCGTACACGATGAGGCTGAAATCCGCGGACATCGCCGCACTTACATCGGCGCTCTGCCCGGGCAGATCATGCAGGGCATCAGGCGCGCGGAAACCAACGACCCGGTTTTCATGCTCGACGAAATCGACAAGGTCGGCCGCGATTTCCGGGGCGATCCAGCCTCGGCGCTGCTGGAGGCGCTCGATCCCGAGCAGAATTTCAGCTTCCGCGATAACTACCTCGACGTGCCGTTCGATTTGTCGAAGGTGCTGTTCATCACCACCGCGAACATGCTCGATCCGGTGGCCGATCCGCTGCGTGACCGCATGGAGATCATCGAGCTGCAAGGTTATACCGAGGAAGAAAAGGTACACATCGCGTTTCAGTATTTGATCCCGCGGCAGATCGAGGAGAACGGAATCACCGGCGACCAGATTCTTTTTCCGGAGGAGACGATTCGCTTCATCATTCGCCACTACACGCGCGAAGCCGGTGTGCGCAGCCTGGAGCGGACGATTGGAACCATCTGCCGCAAGCAAGCGCGCCGCATCGCCGAAGGCAAGACGGAAAAGCTGGTGGTCACGCCTGAGCTGGTGCAGCGGACCGACATGCTCGGCGGCATGAAGATCCGCACCGAAGGCGAGATCGCCGAGCGCACCAAGCGCGCGGGCGTTGCCGTCGGTTTGGCGTGGACGCCCACCGGCGGCGACGTGCTCTTCGTCGAGGCCAACAACATGAAGGGCAAGGGCGGATTCACCATGACCGGACAGCTCGGGCAGGTGATGCAAGAGTCCATGCAAGCCGCGCTGACGTGGGTGCGGTCGAATGCGAAGTATCTCGGAATTGACGAGGGGTTCTTCGCCGATCATGACATTCATATTCACGTGCCTGCGGGTGCGATCCCGAAGGACGGGCCATCGGCAGGCGTAACCATGATCACGGCCCTGGTTTCATTGCTGACGGAACGGCCGGTGCGTCCGCTGACGGCGATGACCGGAGAGATCACGCTGAGCGGCAACGTGCTGCCCATCGGCGGCGTGAAAGAGAAGACGTTGGCCGCCAAGCGCGCAGGCGTGAAGGACATCATCATGCCCGCCGAGAATCGCCAGAACGTGCAGGAGGACCTGACGCCAGAGCAGCTTGTGGGTCTTGACATCCACTACGTGAAGACGATCCAGGAGCTGCTCGACATTGCTCTGCCCAGCAGCCGCGACGAGGCCAAGAAGGACGCAGAAGTTCGCGAAGAGGTGTTGAGCACGGTCCCGGTGGGGTAACTTGCAGTAGCTTGAACTCGACCCCCGGACGCTCTCCAGGAGCAACGTCGAGCGAGTAACAGCCATTCGCCCGGCCGAGGGTCACTCGCCCGGTCGAATGTTCTGATTGACCCGGAAGAAGTTCCTGGGGTCATACTTCTTCTTAATAGCGGCCAGACGCTGGTAGTTGTCTCGATAGGAGGCTTGGATCCGCTCCTGCCCCTCGTCCATCATGAAGTTCATGTACGCGCCACCCGCTGAATAGGGATGCAGGGCCTCCCAATAGGCCTTGCACCAGGCCGTGATCTTTTCGCTGTTGGCCGGGTCGGCATCCACGCCCACGATCACCTCGGCGAAAAGCGCCTCGCGGAAGCTGTATGCGGTATCGTTTTTGCCCACGCGCTGCGCCGCGCCATTGACGGGATAGAGGTGCATGGTGGAGAGCATCGTCGGTATCTTCGACCCATGTTCGACGTGCCGGGCAATGGCTTCATCGCTCAGTTCGGTAAAGTTGTCGGCCCGCCAGTACCACTGCAGGCCGGGAACAAAGAGGCCGTCGAAGAAGCTCTGTACGACTGGAAACGGCGCGGGACCGACGTGATCGAAAAGAGGCTGGCCCAGGGTTCGCATCGGATTGAGCGCCGCCTCGGTCTTTTCGATGGATCCGGTGTAGCACCAGACGATCCCGCACACGTTCTTAAGGTGAAGGTGCTCGGGGAATATGGGAGCCGGGGGAACCACGAGAAAAGCAAAAAAGCCACTCACGTCCGCGGGCGCGTCTACGATAAATCGGCGATAGGCGCGGAGAACGTCCGCCGCCTGTTCCAGCGGCCAAAGTGTGGGCCCGAAATTAACCATGTTGACAGGATGCATTCGAAATTCGAAGGAAGTGATCACTCCGAAGTTTCCACCACCGCCGCGCACCGCCCAAAACAGATCGGCATTCTCGTCGCTATTCGCCGTCACGAAGCGCCCATCGGCCTGAACCATGTCCACGGAGAGCAGATTGTCGATCGTCAACCCGTACTGGCGAGTCAAATAACCAATGCCTCCTCCCAGTGTGAGACCGGCCACTCCAGTGGTGCTGATGAAACCGCAGGGAGTGGCCATGCCGAAGGCATGCGTCGCGTGGTCCACATCGCCCCAAACGCAACCTGCCTCAACGCGGACCTTTTTGGCCGCCGGATCCACGCGGATACCCTTCATTCGCGAAAGGTCAATCACCAGACCGTCGTCACAGGTCCCGAGGCCGGCGCCATTGTGGCCGCCACCGCGAATCGCGGTCAATAGGCCATTTTCCCTGCCATAATTCACTGCCGCCATGACGTCCGCAACGTCCACGCAGCGCGCAATCAGGCGCGGCCGCTTATCGATCATCCCGTTGTAGACTTTGCGTGCAGACTCATACCCGGCATCCGCGGGCTGGATAAGCTCCCCGCGGAAAGAACTTCTTAACTGATCGATCGATTGTGCAGGCATAGGATTTCTCCCCATGTGATTTTGATCGCCTTGCAACCAAGCTCGACACCCATCTGCGTCGCGGATTCTAGCAGCGCCAGGCGGGAGCTAGCAATGGCGGTAGGGCAGCAAGGTCAGTGTCCCCAGCGCCGCATAAGTTTACCGTACAATCAGTCAACAGTTCGATTCCCGGCTGTGCAGCGTCCAGCCCATCTTCGATGCGAACGGCAATGACCAGGATCCTCACCTTTTTCCTTTTGGTCGCTCCGTTATTTGCCCAGAGCAACACCGGGGAGCTGCGTCTAAAGGTGACCGATCCAGCGGGGCTCGGCGTTCAGAGTTCCGTGGAGCTGGTCAGCGAGGCCAACCACTACCGCCAAGCGTTCCTCACTGATGACGCCGGCGATCTGGTGGTGAAGCGCCTTCCCTTTGGGATGTACGACCTGGAAGTCCGGCACGCAACCTTCGCTCCTGCCTCACAATCGGTTGAGATTCGATCTGCAGCTCCTACTAGTCATCTCGTAAAACTCGGGTTGGTTCCACTGCAGACAACCATAGAGGTGAAGGAAAACAACACCCTCATCGATCCTTATCGCGTAGGCACAGTCAATCAAATTGGCTCCGAGACAATTCAAGATCGCGCCACATCGCTGCCAGGGCGTTCCTTGCAGGACCTCGTGAACTCGCAGCCGGGATGGCTCTACGAAGGCAATGCAGTCCTGCATCCGCGCGGTTCGGAATACCAGACCCAGTTTGTGCTCGACGGAATTCCGCTCACCAACAACCTGTCTCCGGGCCAGGGCCCTGAGATGGAAGCTGACAACGTTCAATCCATGAGCATCTACACCGCGGGCATCCCGGCCGAGTACGGACGCAAGATGGGAGGCGTTATCGAGGTCAACACCGCACGCAACACTCAAGCCGGTTTCCACGGCCAGATTGTCTTGTCAGGAGGCAGCTTTGACACCGCCGGCGCCTACACCATGCTCCAATATCTCTCCGGGAAAAACCTGTTCGGAGTCAGCGCAAGCGGCGCAATGACGAGCCGCTATCTCAGTCCTCCCGTCCCCGAAAACTACACCAACAATGGAACCACGGGGGGCTTTGCCGGCACGTACGAGCGTGACTTCACTCCGAGTGACCGGCTGAGCTTGATGTACAGCTACGAGCTTGCGCGCTTTGACATACCGAACGAGCAGGTACAGCAAGACGCCGGCCAGCGGCAGGATGGCGACGTCTTCGAAAATATGGGGATCGTTTCCTATCAGCATCTTTTCTCAGCCGATGTTGTGGGCAATTTTGGCGGGATGTTCCGCTCCAATTCGAACGGCCTGTCGTCGAACCTGGTGTCCACGCCCATCATTGCCTTCCAGCGTAATAACTCTACCGAGGGATATTTCAAAGGCACCATTTCTGTTCATCACGGCAACCAGGAGTGGAAGATCGGTGTTGAGTCGGACAACATTTTCCTGCACGAGAAGTTCGCCGACGTCATCACCGACCCCTCGCAGTTCGACCCGGGCACGCCAACTACCTTCAGCTTCATTGGCAATCGCCCCGACCTCGAACAGTCGGCTTTCGTCCAGGACTTGATCCGCCTGGGTAACTGGACCATCAGCGCAGGGGTCCGCTGGGACCACTACCAGCTCATCGTCAACCAGAACGCCGTCAGCCCTCGCGTGGGAGTTTCGCGCTACTTCGCCAGTCATGAACTGCTCGTTCACGCTGCCTATGACCGGGTCTTCCAGACGCCGTCGTTTGAAAACATCCTGCTGGCCAGCTCACCCAGCGTCGTGGTGCTGAATCCCGACGTGCTGCGCCTTCCCGTAGAGCCGTCTCACGGCAATTACTACGAAGCCGGCATGACAAAAGGGTTCATGGGCAAACTCAGCCTGGATGTGAATGGGTATTTCCGCAACGTAAACAACTTTGCTGACGACGATCTGCTGCTCAATACACCGGTCAGCTTTCCCATCGCGTTTCGCAAAGCAGAGATTTATGGAGCCGAGGGGAAAGTTAACATTCCGCTCTGGGGCAAGCTGTCAGGGTTCGTCAGCTATTCCTACATGGTGGGCTCCGCCTACTTCCCTGTCACAGGCGGACTCTTCCTCGGTCAGTCAGCGACGAACGCGCTAACGCAACTGACGGGGCGTTTCTGGGTCTCGCAAGACCAACGCAATACCGTGCGGACGAGATTTCGTTATCAGTTCCTGCCGCGGCTCTGGGGCGCACTTGGCGCAGAATACGGAAGTGGGCTGCCGGTGGACTTCGATGGCACATACCAAGAAGCCCTGGCAGAGTATGGTCAGGCAGTCATTGATCGTGTCAACTTCTACCGCGACCGGGTGCGGCCCTCGCTGTCAGTCGATGCTTCCGTGGGAGCGGACGTCTGGAAAAAAGACAACGTCGCGGTGCGCATGCAGTTCGACGCGCAGAACCTGAATAACCGGCTCAATCTCATCGATTTTGCCGGCCTGTTCTCAGGAAATGCCATCGCGCCCCCGCGCAGCTATGCGCTTCGGTTGCAAGCAATCTTCTAGGAGTGCACTTCAGGGTTTCCCAAAGATCCGAAAGTAGAAGTTCAGCAGGCCGGAGCGTTCCTCGGGAGACAGTCCTTGCTGCCAGTCATAAATCTGCCGCTCCGACTCCCGCAATCGTGCTAGAAATTCATCGTCAGTGATGCGACGCTTCGCTATAAGGTTTCTATGCTTACGTCTCATTCGGGCAAGACCATGCAGCCCGGCCCACCAACCGCGCAGATAAGCACCCAATGCGCGGTTGCGTACGGCAAACAACCACCACAAACATTGATAGACCATGATTCGCGGCAGCAATCGCCACGAGACCGAACGGAGATAATCCTTGGCCAAGAGATAGATCTGGTTGCGCGTGAGGTACTCGACGATCCGCGGATGCAGCACATCGCCCAGCGTCGCGCTGCCGATGTGATAGCCAACTGCGTCCGGCAAATAGATGCCTGTGTAGCCAAGGAGTTGTGCGCGCAACGCGAGATCGAAGTCATCGAGATAGGCAAAGAAATCTTCATCGAGCCTTCCGGATAGTTCGAATACCTCTCGCCGATACAGCACGGCGGCGCCGCAGCCGCTCAGGATTGGCATCGGCTGGTCGTACTGGCCATTGTCTCGATCGAAATGGCCCAGCCGATAGGCGCCGCCCGCCATCAGCATCGCATCTCCTGCTCCATCGAGATGAGTTCGCTGCGTCGCGCGCAAGAGCTTGCCCGCGGCGAAGCCGAGTTTCGGATCAGAATCGAGCGTCTGCACCAGCTTCTCAATGTAGTCGGCCTGGAGCTCAACGTCGTTATTTAGCAGCAGAACATAGCGCGACTCGGTCTCCGCCACAGCTCGGTTGATGGAGCCGGTCGTGCCCTCATTGGTGGATAGCTCGATGCGTCGCGTATTTGGCGGTAGCGGATCGGGAAGAATGCTGCCCGGCTGTGCCTCGTTCTCGATGACAACAACTTCCCGCTCTTCTGCGGGCAGCGTCTGTTGCCGAATAAACTCGATACAGCGAGCGGTAAGATCGGGGCGATGCAGGGAGGGAATTGCGATGGTGACGGTATTCACGCGGCTCCGCTGGCGATTGTACACATCGCGGAACGTGGTGGACACTTACTGCCCAACGTCTCAAGATCGAGAGTCACTGCGAGCTGACGAACCGTTGCGCCGCAGTCTGCAAAGCGGATGCCAGTTCTTCGTCCGTGCTGAAGAGCAGATCGCATTCGCTAGTCTGGTCCGGGAGACCGCCTACTGACGCCACGATCGCCGGACGCTCCAGCAACTTGGCGCGGCCCAAGACCGCCGAGGACCAGATTTCGGAATAGGGCAGGACCACCCAATCGGAGGCCGCGATCCAGGTGTCAAATTCCTCATTGCTGACGAACTTCTCCACCAGGTGAATGTTCGGATGTCCTGCGGCGAGCGTGTGCAACTCAGCCAGATATTTCTGGGTGTCGGAGCTTGCGATCCGTAGCGATCCAACGATGTAAAGGTCGGCATCGCGCAGATCAGCCTGTGCAAATGCCTCAATGGCCCGATGAAATCCCTTGTGGGGTTGAATGAAGCCGATACAGAGAAACATCGGCCGGTCCGGGTGCAGCCCCAGTTGCTGCCGCGCTGAAGATTGCGTGTGCTCTGCGAACCGCTGATAAACCTCGTCGTGTTTGCGGAATTCGAGGTGCGACTCCTTAAGCCGTAAATGATAGTGTCGTTCGAGTCGCTCGCGTTCCTGCTGAGTGTGCAGTACCAGCTTAGGAGCAAGCTTCCACTTCCACTTGTACAGCCAGCCTTGCTTGCCCCCGAGGTATGGTATTTCGTGTGCGACGACCTCTATCTTGCGTGAACGAAGGAACAGCAGAACAAAGCTCAAGGTGGTCTTCAACGTGTCCCGCCGATAGGCGCGCTCGTGCAGATCTAGGTAAAAGAAGGCCGCGTGATATTGCAGGACGACTCGGTCGTAATAGGGCAGCAATTGGAAAAGCTGCAGAAGCTTGAATCCGCCGCGCAGGTCCCAGGCGAAATCTACATTGCCTTGTCCATCGGGGGAGACGACATCGACGACGTGCCCGTTCGCGCGCAGTTGTGCGGCGCTTTGCTCGCCATAAGCGCCGATGCCGCAGTGCGTCGGCGGATAAGTTGACACCATCAGATAGCGCAAAGACAACTCCAAGCTACTTCTTCTCAAACGCCATGCAGGCGCCAAACGAGCCCGTGGGGTCAGCAGACAGGCGCACAAACCCCAGCGTCAGAAGAATGCTTACGTCAGGATACTGGTCGTGCCAGCCATTCTTGTACCAGACCTCGTTCCAGGGTTTTCCATGAAGCGTCTCTTCGAAAGAGTCATTAAACTGCCTGATGAATTCCTCCGGCGGTGAAACCATGTGAAGGTGGTCGACGAGATTCAAATCAGGATGGAACAGCCTATTCTGCAACGCTGGCTCATCATAACGCCGCTCAAAACCCGCGTAATAAAACGTGCTTTCATTCTCCATATAGCTCGAACTCGTAGGCACGGTGACGACCAACCGTCCTCCAGGGGCCAACACGCGAGCAAACTCCGCCATCGCCAGGGTATCTCCATTGCCGGGAATGTGCTCGATGGTGGAAACCGCGGTGATGAAGTTGATGGAGCCGTCCCCGAAACTGAGCCGGGTCGCGTCTTCCCGCTGCACGACAAACTTATCGTGCCTGCCCAGCCCAAGAGTCTTCATGTAGCGCTTCTGACGGTCGAGGTACACCGGATCCATCTCGGTAGCGTAGGTCCTGGCATGGTGCCGCTGGTAAAGAAAGGTAGGCACGA
>Ga0209656_10002552_pt1 | contig 11778 bp, 15 predicted proteins | sample BogFormECP12_OM2_FD_188239 | JGI IMG/M metagenome (GOLD analysis project Ga0209656, IMG submission 188239) | Bog forest soil microbial communities from Calvert Island, British Columbia, Canada - ECP12_OM2 (SPAdes) (version 2) | ecosystem: Environmental > Aquatic > Freshwater > Wetlands > Bog ... | reverse complement strand
GCCCCGGGAGCGCCCCAACCTAATCTCGTTGCGGTGCCTGGTCGCTAACTCATTGAAATAAATGGTCGGAGTGGCGGGATTCGAACCCACGACCCCTAGTCCCCCAGACTAGTGCGCTAACCGGGCTGCGCTACACTCCGACGGCGCTCCTTATAGGCAGCCCCGCAGCCGCTGGCAATGCATCGCGCGGCCGTTCAGGCGTCCGGCGAGCGCGCCTGCGTCAGGATTCGTTCGGCCTGCCGAATATGCTCGATGCTATCGCGCAGCGCTTTGAGGTCTTCGGCCGTCAGTTGCGGAGGCGAAGGTCCGCCTCGGCCCGGAGTCGTCGCGGTTTGGCGGCGCTCCTCGAGCGCCGCGGCGTCGGCCGCGGGGACGAGATCCTGATCCATCGAGAGCGCGAACTCTCCCGACGTCGCCGCATTGAAACCTGGCCTCATGTCGAACGCGCCGTTCGTCAGAGCCTGCGCCCCCTGCTCCTTGAACAGCTTTTGAACGCCCTTGATCGTGTAGCCCTCGTCGTAGAGAAGCCGCTTGATCAAGCGTAGCCGCTCGACGTCGTCAGGCCGGTAGTACCGCCTTCCCCCCGCCCGCTTCAGCGGCCGGATCTGAGGGAAGCGCGTCTCCCAGAAGCGCAGCACGTGCTGCGGCAGCGCCATTACGTCCGCGACTTCGCGAATCGTTCGAAAGGCCTCGGGGCTCTTCTCCATTTATGCCGCTCGTCGCAAGCCGCCCGCGAGAAGCGAATCATGCGCTCCGTCGCCGGCCAGACGCCGAGTATCGCCGATCCGCGCGAGAACGCCAGACGGAGGAAGGCTTGGCAGAAGGCTAGCCCCAGGTTTCGATCAGGTTGACCCAGCCGATCCGTCTTCGCCGTCCCCGGGTCGCCGCCCGGGGATGACCCGGCGACCCCTGGACCCGCGGGTCAAGCCCGCGGGTGACGGCAAAGGAAGCGATTCCAGCTAATCGGACCCTGCCCTAGTCTTTCATCTCGTGCGTGTCGCGTCCGTTGATCTTCGCCTTCAGCACGTTGGACGGTTTGAAGACCATGACGCGACGGGGCAGAATCGGCACTTCGACGCCGGTTTTGGGGTTGCGTCCGATCCGCTCCCCCTTCGAGCGAACGACGAATGAGCCAAACCCGGAAAGCTTCACGGTCTCCCCGCGCGCCGCCGCGTCGCAGATCTCGTCGAGGACCGATTGCACCAGTTCGGCTGATTCCGTGCGCGACAAGCCGACGCGCTGGTAGACGATTTCGGACAAGTCTGCTCGGGTCACGGTCTTTCCCGGTTCGCGGCCAGCTTTTGCGTTTGGCATGTCGAGCCTCAATACGATGACGCCTTCCCACGGGCGCCTGCCCTCAACCCTGTGCATGCCGCCAATCGGGCAGCGCGCGCGTTTCTCTCGGTGGTTTTGGACTTTATTTTCATGTCCGGCAAGCCCATAAAACCGCGCAAACCCCCTCCCGTTTTCACGCATAGTCGCCGCCCCCCGAACTCTCCATCAAGACTTTCGAACGGCCGCGGCGCGTCTGCGTTACCCTCAGCGATGAATTCCAGCAAGCGACAGAAGGAGAGCCGATTTGAGCGCCTCGGAAGTTGAGCCGCCTGCCCGCATTGCGCTCGTCACCGGCGCCTCGCGCGGCATCGGCCGAGCGGCCGCGGTCGCGCTTGCGCGCTCCGGCGCCCACGTCGTTGCCCTCGCCCGCACCCAAGGGGCGCTCGAGGAGCTCGATGACGAGATCCGCGCCCTTCGGCCGGGCGCGGAAACTCCGGTCACCCTCGCGCCCATGGACTTGCGGGATTTCGCCGCGATCGACCGGCTTGGGGAGGCGCTTTATCGCCGCTGGGGCCGGCTCGACGCCTTTGTTGGCAACGCCGGCGCTCTCGGCGTCCTGTCGCCGCTGCATCATGTCGACCCGAAGGAATGGGATGACGTCATGGCGATCAATGTGACCGCGAACTGGCGCCTGATCCGCTCCCTCGATCCTCTGCTGCGCCGCTCGCCATCGGGACGGGTCGCGTTCATCACGTCAGGGGCGGCGAGCCGGGCGGACTTACGCGCCTATTGGGGTCTCTACGCGACCTCCAAGGCGGCGCTCGACGCCATCGCCCGCACCTACGCGGCAGAGACGCTCAACACCTCGAACATTCGGGTCATGCTCGTCAATCCAGGGCCGCTGCGCACGCGGATGCGCGCCAAGGCGATGCCCGGCGAAGATCCGATGACGCTACGCGTCCCGGAAGAGCTCGCGCCGAAGATCGTCGAAATCTGTTCCCCGGAATGGACCGAGACGGGCAAACTATACGATTTTCCGACAGATCGGATCCTGAGCTTCCGTGCGCCGGCTTGAGGTGGCCGAAGCCGTGAAGGCGGTCAGATTCGGCTTGCGGCGTGGGCAATGTCTCTATATGAGAGCGCCTTCGTTTGCGTCCCGCCGGGGGCTGAACGGAAGGCCCCACGCGTTTTTTAGCGCTGCGGCAGGGACCCTTTAGGTTCCGGCTTCCCGTGTTCCCGCCTTCGAACGATCCGATTCGAGCCTTTCTCGGGCTCGGAGGGCTCCGCGCGGGATGCGAAAAGCAAGAGGAAAGGCAAGACATGGCTCTTTACGAGCACATCTTCCTGGCGCGCCAGGACGTCACCGCCCAACAGGTCGAGGCGCTGACGGAACAGATCAAGCAAAAGATCGCCTCGCTCGGCGGCGCAGTCACCAAGGTCGAGCCCTGGGGGCTGAAGTCGCTGGCGTTCCGCGTCAAGAAGAACCGGAAGGCGCATTTCACGCTGCTCAACATCGTCGCCCCTTCCGAGGCGGTCGTTGAACTCGAGCGCACGCTCAGCATCAATGAGGACGTCATCCGTTTCCTCACCATTCGCGTCGACGAACACGAGGCCGGCCCCTCCGCCATGCTGCGCAAGCGCGATGACGCCGACCGCGACGAGCGCGGCCCGCGCTCGCCCCGCGGCGACCGTGGCGATCGTCCCGACCGGGGCGACCGACCTGACCGGGGCGACCGCCCGGATCGCCCGCCGCGCCGGCCGCGCGATGACATGACTGCTGGAGCAAGCTGATGGCCGCCGCGCCCCGCCGCCCGTTCTTCCGCCGCCGAAAGTCCTGCCCGTTCTCCGGCGCCAACGCGCCGAAGATCGACTACAAGGACACCCGCCTGCTGTCGCGTTACATTTCCGAGCGCGGCAAGATCGTGCCGTCGCGGATCACCGCCGTCAGCGCCGCCAAACAGCGTGAACTCGCGCAAGCCGTCAAGCGCGCCCGTTTTCTGGGCCTCTTGCCTTATGTGATCCGCTGAAGACGGATCGGGCGGTCGGGCCGTCCGCTTTTTTGAAACGCCGCGCCCGGTCATGTGATCGTTCGAGGCGGCAGTTGGAGGCGAGCCGCCGACGCGCCTCCTAACCGCAGGCCAAGCGGGACAGCGCCATGGTTTTTCGATTTGTCGTCGCAATCGGCGCGGGATGCGCTGCCGCCCTCCTGTTCGCCGTGAGCGCGCTGACGAGCCCGCTTGCGATGGCGCTCGCATATCTGGCTCCATTGCCGATCATGATTGCGACCTTGGGCTGGGGCCTCGACGCCGGGGCGGTCGCGGCCGCAGTCTCCGTCGTTGCGCTCGGCCTGCTCGCGGAGCCGGCATCCGGGCTCATGTTCGCGGCTTCCGTGGCCCTGCCCGCGTGGGCTCTGGCAGCCGTCGCGGTTGCGCCGTTCGGACGCTATTTTGCGCGGGGGTCCGACCCGACTTCCCGCGCTTCCGTCGGCTCGATCGTCGCTCTCGCTGCGGTGATCGGAATGCTAGGCGCCGCCGCTGCGCTGACCGCGCTCATCGTCGTTTACGGCGGCTATGCAAATGGGGTCGGCAAGGTCTCGGAAGTGCTTGCGGCGCTGGTCGGCGACGCCTTCGAAGGCGGGCCGGAAAGCCTCTCCGCGCGCGAATTCGCCCAGTCGCTCGTGCGCTTCGGTCCTGCGGCGATCGCCGCTTCGACGATGCTGATGTTGTGCGTGAATCTTTATGCGGCCGCGCGCTCGACGCAGCTGTCGCGCCGCCTTGGCAGAGCCTGGCCGGACCTGCCGACGTCGCTCAGCCTGCCCTGGCCGCTCGGCGTCCTGTTGTTGGCCTGTGCGGCGGGCGCTTATGCGCTGCCGGCGCCTGCCTCCCAATATGTTTCCATCGCCGTAGGCGGGGTGGGCTGCGCATTCGTTCTGCAGGGTCTGGCCGTCGCGCACGCTTTGTCGCGCGGTCTCAAGATGCGGCCGGTGATGCTTGTCGCGCTCTACGCCTGCTGCGTGCTGCGCGCGCAATACATTCTGCCGGTCGTTGCGGCGCTCGGCGTCGTCGACGCTTTCGCGAGGCTGCGCGCCCGACCGGCTTTCCTTCCTGCCCCAAAACCAACGACGCACAAATAGGAGAAGAACGATGGACGTCATTTTGCTGGAACGCGTGGGCAAGCTCGGCCACATGGGCGATACGGTTCGCGTCAAGGACGGCTACGCCCGCAACTTTCTGCTGCCGCGCGGCAAGGCGTTGCGCGCGACCGAAGCGAACAAGAAGAGGTTCGAGGCCCAGCGCGCGGATCTTGAAGCGCGCAACCACGAACTCAAGCGCAGCGCCGGCGAGCTCTCGGCGAAGGTCGACGGGACGGCGGTGGTCATTATCCGTCAGGCCGGCGAGACGGGGCAGCTTTACGGCTCTGTCTCAGCACGCGATATCGCCGAGGCGCTGACCACCGCTGGGCGCCCCGTCCAGCGCAGCCATGTCGCCATTCTCCACCCGATCAAGACTCTGGGCCTGCACCTCGTCCCAATCCATCTGCATCCGGAACTCGAGGCGAAGGTGACCGTCAATGTCGCCCGCTCGCCCGAACAGGCCGAGCGACAGGCGAAGGGCGAGGACCTCACCGTTCGCGAGCAGACGTCGATGGACGACCTCGGCCTCGAAGTGGGCAGGGCGCTGGCGGAAGCAGGGCCCGGCGAGAGTCTCGGACGGGAGTAAGAGGGCGAAATGGCGAATGGCGAATGGCGAGTGGTCCCCCGCTCGCTACTCGCTACCAACTATTCGCCGACTGAAAAGCGAAACTCGCTGACGTGCCGGTATTCCCCTCCCGGCCGCAGAACGCAATCGGTGAAGTGGCACCGGTTCGGCGAATCCGGGAACGCCTGCGGCTCGAGGCAAAGTCCCGCGTGCGCGCCGTACCGTGCGCCGTCAAGTCCGGGCGCGGGGCAATCGAGCTTGGCCGCGTCATAGAACTGAACGCCCGGCTCTGTGCTGAAGAGCGCCATGCTGAGGCCGTTGATTGGCGAACGCACGAGTGCGACCGGCGCGAGCCCGTCGCGGTCGCGTTGGCGGGAGGCGACGAAGTTTGTGTCGTAAGTGATCGCGCTCGGATGGCGGACTGGCCGCGCGGAACGGAAGTCGAAGGGCGTTCCCGCAACGGCGCGAATCTCGCCTGTCGGAATGAGATCGGCGTCGGCGGGGGTGTAAAAGTCCGCGAAGAGCATGACCTCGTGATCGAGAATATCCGGCGAACCGTCGAGGTTGAAATAGGAATGCTGGGTGAGGTTGACGATGGTTGGCCTGTCTGAAACCGCCGAAAGCTCGACCCTCAGCGTCGCGGGCTCCAGCATGCGATAGACGCAGGTCGCGGTTAAGGCGCCGGGAAAGCCGGCGTCGCCGTCGGGAGACGAGAGCGAAAGCGAAGCGGACGCCGCGTCGGAAGCGATGAGCGTCCAGAGCCTGTGGCCGAAGCCGTTCGGCCCGCCATGCAAGGTGTGCTTTTGTCCCGGCTTTCGATCGAGCTGATAGTCGACGCCGTCGAGCGCGAATCGGCCATTGGCGATCCGATTGGCGAACCGCCCCGGCACGGCCCCGAAATGCGGCGAATAGTTGAGGTAATCCTCAATCGAATTCAATCCGAGCACCACGCGCTGCGGGCCGTTCGGCGTCGGCGCCACAAAATCACGCAGCACTGCGCCCCATGAGAGAATTTTTGCGCTGGCCCCCGCTTTGGAAGCGATTGCGACCTCGTACACCGGGGTCCCGTCGATCCGGCCGAATATCTCTGCGCTCACGTCGTTCTCCCCTGCCCGCGGCGGCCCTGGACGGCGTCGCGCCTTCTTTAAGAGCGATCGAGTTCGGCGCGGATCGCGGCGAAAACGTCTCTGAACATCGTGTCGGTCAAGACGCCGGTATTGGTGTTGTAGCGCGAGCAATGATAGCTGTCGAAGAGGCACGGGCCAGACGGTTTGAGCGCGTGCCGCGCTCCGTGCGCAAACGGGAGCGCAGCCGCCCTCGCGCCGAACGCGCGCAGCACGGTCTCATGCGCCACCCGGCCGAGCGCGAGCACGACGCGCAGCCGTGGAAGCGCGCCGATCGACTGCGTCAGGTAGGCGCGGCAGGTCGCGACCTCCTGCGGCGTGGGCTTGTTTTGCGGCGGCGCGCAACGCACCGCATTGACGATCGCGCAGTCGACCAGCGTGAGGCCGTCGTCCGGCCGCCGGTCATAGACGCCGGAGGCGAAGCCGAACCTCAGCAGCGTCTCGTAAAGCAGGTCGCCCGCGTAATCTCCGGTGAACGGCCGTCCGGTGCGGTTCGCGCCGCGCAGGCCGGGCGCGAGTCCGACAATCAACAGCCGAGCGCCCGCCTCCCCGAATGAAGGGACGGGGGCGTTCGACCAATCTGGAAAGGCTGCGCGATTCGCCTCGCGAAACTGGGCAAGTCTCGGGCACGCCGCGCAGTCGCGCGACGGCCCGATGTCGAAGGCCACCGCAGCAGGCCCTTGCTGTCCTATTCGCGCACCGGCTCTTCGACCGGCTGCTGGACCGGGGCAAATTGAGCGCGCCGGTGGTTCTCCGCGCGCACTGGCCGCTCTCCCGGATCGCGACCGATTCGTTGAATGAGCTGCGCCAGATCGATGAACTCGTCCGCCTGCCGGCGCAGTTCATCGGCGACCATGGGCGGCTGGGTCGATATCGTGGAAACGACGGCGACCCGCACGCCCTTGCGCTGAATGGCCTCGACAAGCGACCGGAAGTCGCCGTCGCCCGAGAACAGCACCAGAAGATCGACGTGCTCGGCCATCTCCATTGCGTCGACCGCAAGTTCAATGTCCATGTTCCCTTTGACCTTTCGGCGGCCGGTCGAGTCCACGAACTCCTTGGTCGGCTTTGTCACGACGGAGTAGCCATTGTAATCGAGCCAATCAACCAGCGGGCGAATGGAAGAATATTCCTGATCATCCACAAGAGCCGTGTAGTAGAAGGCTCGAATCAAACGTCCCTTGGCCTGAAATTCCTTGAGCAGGCGCTTGTAGTCGATATCGAAACCGAGAGCTTTTGCACTTGCGTACAGATTGGCTCCGTCGATGAAGAGAGCGATGCGTTCCAACGTTGACATTTTTTCAGTTCTTTTCGCTTTTCGACGATTGACGTCTATCGTGTGTACATACTCCCGACCGCTTTCGTGCGTCTGAACAGAACATCAACCCAAATCCGCTTTCAAGCCTCTTTTTCGGGCAAAGGCATTCATACACAAAAATTCGCTGTGGCGGGCTGGAATCGGTTTTGTCCACAAGCGCTTTCGGACGACTCGACTGCGGACCAAGAAAAGGTAGGCGACCGGCGGAAAAAATCCATACGCCGGGCGCTTCAAATGTGCGTGCGTCGCTTCAAAAGAATAAAATCGATGGCAGATTGACGTTTCGTCGCTCGTGGCCTTTGGTAGGTCTATATTCCACTTCATGACACGGCGGTCGCGAAGACGAACGGCTTCCGGCCTGCCGGTTTTCTTTGAGCGACGGAGGGGCGATGAAACTCGTTCGATATGGGAAAGCGGGCAAAGAGAAGCCAGGGCTGATCGAAGGCGCAGGAAAGCTTCGCGATCTCAGTGAAGTGGTCGCCGACATCGACGCCTCCACGCTCGATCCGCGTACGCTGTCGCGGATCGCGAAGATCAAGCCGAACTCGCTTCCGGCTGTCCGCGGCGCGCCGCGAATCGGGCCTTGCGTCGGGCGCGTCGGCAATTTCGTTGCGGTCGGGCTCAACTATGCCGACCACGCCGCCGAGTCCGGCATGCCGGTCCCCAAGGAACCGGTGCTGTTTACCAAAGCGCCGTCCTGCATCGTCGGCCCCAACGACGATGTGGTCATTCCGAAGGGATCAACCAAGACGGACTGGGAAGTGGAGCTCGCGATCGTGATCGGGACGCGTGCGAGCTATGTCGTCGAGGCCCAGGCGCTGGCCCATGTCGCGGGCTATTGCATCTGCAACGACGTTTCCGAGCGAGAGTTCCAGTTGGAGCGCTCGGGACAGTGGGTGAAGGGCAAGAGCGCCCCGACCTTCGGCCCGCTCGGCCCGTGGCTGGTCACGCCGGACGAAATCGAAGACGTGCAAAAGCTCAATCTCTGGCTCGACGTCAACGGCGAGCGCATGCAGACCGGCTCCACCGCGACGATGATCTTCGGCGTCAAGCAGCTCGTCTCCTATATCTCACACTTCATGATCCTCGAGCCCGGCGACGTCATCACGACCGGGACGCCGCCCGGGGTCGGCCAGGGCAAGAAGCCGCCGCATTTTCTCAAGGCGGGCGACACGATGTCGCTTGGCGTCGACGGGCTCGGCCGTCAGGCGCAGCGCGTCGTTGCATGGAAGGCGGCGCCGTGACGTGAGGGGCCTGCGCTCCTGGACGGGCCTCGTTTTCGCGGCCCTCTATGCGCTGGTTTTCGTTGCTCTCTATGTCGATTATCTGCGACGCGCAGGGACCTGGTTCGCCGACCTGCCACTCGTGCTCGCCGCCCTGCCCTTCACGCTTCTCATGCGCGCGCTCAACGGCGGCTCGTATGACTTTGCCGGCGATATGACTTTGAGGGTCATTGTCGCAGCGCTTTTTTGTTGCGCGCTGGCCTATCTTGCGGGACTGGTCCTGGAGGCCGTGATCCGCGCGATCGTCCGCTTGGCGCGAACGCGGACGCCGTGAGGGGTGGACGTCCAAATTGGGAGGCCGTCGAATGCGCATCGAACCCGTTTTCCTGTTCGATCTCGACGGCACGCTCGTCGACAGCGTCTATGAACATGTGCTCGCCTGGAAGGAGGCGCTCGACAGCGAAGGCATCGAGCTTTCCGTCTGGCGCATCCACCGCAAGATCGGCATGTCCGGCGGCCTTTTCACCAACCAGCTCATTCGCGAAACCGGCCTCCCGATCGACGAGGAGCGCGTCGAGCGCTTGCGGCAGGGCCATGCGCGCGCCTATCGGCGAATGGCGGACCGCATTCGCCCGCTTCCCGGCGCTCGCGACCTCTTGTCATGGCTGACCAGCGTCGGCATTCGCTGGGCGATCGCGACGAGCGGGCGGATGGAAACGGCCGCAGTCAACTTGAAGGCGCTTGGCGTCGACCCTGCGCTGACGCCGGTGGTGACGCGGGATCAGGTCAAGTACGCCAAGCCCGATCCGGACCTTTTTCTCGCGGCGGCGGAGCGCCTCAACGCGCCGATCGAGACCGCTGTGGTCGTCGGCGACAGCATCTGGGACATGCTGGCGGCGGCGCGCTGCCGCGCGCTCGGCGTCGGTCTCCTCTGTGGCGGCTATGGCGCCGAGGAACTGCAGCAGGCTTCGGCATTCAGGGTCTATGAGGACCCGGCGGACCTGCTGCTGCACATCGACGAGCTCGGCGGGCGAAGGTAGTTCTCCCTGCTAGCAGGGAGACAACAGGGAGAAGGAGCGCGCTGACGGTCGGCCTGGTGGCGATAAGACGTTTGATATCAATGCATTGATCGGAAAGCCTCAAGCGCGTCCGAACAGGAAAATATCCGGGAGATAATTCGCCTTTATCAGGGAGAAAACAGTGGGATCGGGGAATGCCGCCATTGTAGCCGCGGTCGATGACCGCGGCGCGGGCTCAGCGAGCGCGGCTAAAGGCGCGCGGCTACGGGCGCCCCAGCATCAGCATCAGGTTCTGCACCGCCGCGCCGGACGCGCCCTTGCCGAGGTTGTCGAATTTCGCGACCAGCACCGCCTGGCGGCGCGCCTCGTTGACGAAGACGTGGATTTCGAGATCGTTGGTTCCGTTGAGCGATTCGGGCTCGAGGCGCGTCTTGTCGCTCGCCGCCGCGACGTGGAAATATTTCTGACCACGATAGTGCTTCTCGAAAACCGCGCGCAGGTCGGCAAGAGTCGGCTTTGCCGGCAGCGCATCGAGATGCAGCGGCACGCTGACCAGCATGCCCTGGCGGAAATTTCCAACGGAGGGCAGGAAGATCGGCCGGGCCGAGAGGCCGGAATAGAGCTGAATTTCGGGCATGTGCTTGTGCTCGAGGCCCAGCGCATAGAGTTCGAAGGCCGGCGCCTTGCCGGTTTCGTAGGCCTCGATCATCGACTTGCCGCCGCCGGAATAGCCGCTGACCGAGCCGATCGAGACGGCCATGTCTCTGGGCATCACCCTGGCGTCGACGAGCGGGCGTATGAGCGCGATTGCTCCAGTCGCGTGGCAGCCTGGGTTGGTGACTTTCTTGGACTTGGCGACGGCCTCGCCCTGCCCCGCAACAAGCTCCGGAAATCCGTAAATCCAACCGGGCGCGACCCGGTGCGCGGATGAGGCGTCGATCACGCGCGGGGCGCTTTCGCCCATCGACTCGATTAGATGCGCCGCCTCTTTCGCCGCCTCGTCCGGCAGGCATAGGATGACGACGTCGACCGCGCCGTAAAGCTTCTGCTTGGCGGTCGCGTCCTTGCGCGCCTCGGCGGGCAGGCTTGCGAGTTTGACGCTCGAGACGCCCGCCAGCTTGTCGCGGATCTGCAGTCCGGTCGTCCCCGCCTCGCCATCGATGAAGATTGTCGCCGTCATGATCGCCTCACAAACCGAAATCGGAAATATCGTCGCGCCCGCGCGCGAAGCAATGCCCGTCAACGTCGGCGCGGTCGGAGGAGCAAGGCAGCGGTCATGACGGCTATTTCGTTGAAACTGGCGTCATGGTCAAGGTAGGAGTGGGCCAGTGCAGCGGATCGGGGGCGCCCGCCGGGCTCAGCCCTAGGGCCGCCAATGATGTAGCGAATGGCTAACACCGACCTTTGCGGTAGAAGTCGCAATGATCAGCGGTGGTCTCACCAGCATTTAAGTCTTGTCTATGTTGTCGTCCATTTTTACCGGAGACGGGTGAACATTTACGAATCAGCTATTCCATCGTGGCAATATACGGCAATTCGTCGCGCGGCGCAGCCGTTTTTCTTATTTCCGTCGACTACGAACGCGGCCTGCGATTATTTGCCATCGACAAATTTGTGGCGCTAGAGTTGACGGTCGCGCACGGATAATGGTAAGAGTTTGACGCGGATAGCCCTGCAAAATATGCCCGAATTTCTTTGCAGAAAAGGGGGTTAAGGGCCATGAATCAGTCCCGGTTTACGACGCTGGCGGCCGCCGCAGCGGCCTTGGCGTCGCAGATGGCATTGGCTTCCGGCGCCAAGGCGGGTGTCGTGCCGATAATCCAGGATTCCACTTTGGGTTCCACTTTGGTAGCGATCGACGGGCTCGACGTGGACGGAACCTCATATGACGTGACGTTTCTTCACGACAATGGCCACAACCGCCCCGTCCCCAAGTTTGCGGACTACAGCGAGGCCTATGCCGCCTCACAGACGCTGGGAGGCGAACTGGTTCAACTCGAGAATGAGTATTTAGGTTCCAACCCGCCTAGCAGCCTGTCGGACTGGGGATGGCGTTGATCACCATGAATGATTTTTGCGGGTTGCGCGGGGTCGGGCGCGTCGGGTTGGGTGCAAAAGGCG
>Ga0209656_10002551_pt1 | contig 11780 bp, 10 predicted proteins | sample BogFormECP12_OM2_FD_188239 | JGI IMG/M metagenome (GOLD analysis project Ga0209656, IMG submission 188239) | Bog forest soil microbial communities from Calvert Island, British Columbia, Canada - ECP12_OM2 (SPAdes) (version 2) | ecosystem: Environmental > Aquatic > Freshwater > Wetlands > Bog ... | reverse complement strand
ACACGACAGTCGAGGTTACCGCGCTGGAACCCGTGAAGCCCGAGAAAGAGATGGTGCGTTACATCGCCAAAATTAAAACTAATGACGCTGAAGGCTGGACGCCACTTGCCAGTTTGGCTCAACCCACAGCGCCGATGAAGGTCCAATCCAAATAAACCTCAAGCTCGATTTCTGAGGTCCAATGAACGAATCGAATCTTGGCCAATTGCCGCTGGTGTCTTGTATTATGCCGACGAGCAACCGCCGGCGATTCCTTCCGCGGGCAATCCACTACTTCCTGCGTCAGGATTACCCCAACAGAGAATTGATCATTGTCGACGACGGCACGGATCGTGTCGGTGATCTCGTTCCCTGCGATCCACGAATTCGACACTTCGAACTGGCGCACTCCTCGTCGACCGGAGCGAAGCGAAATCTTGCGTGTACTCACACCAAAGGAACCCTGATCGCGCACTGGGACGACGACGACTGGTACGCACCTTGGCGGTTGACTTACCAGGTCGAGCAGCTGCTTGCGGCGGATGCCGATATTTGCGGGTTGGATCGCGTGCTTTTTTACGCGCCTGAAGAGGAGAAAGCATGGGAATATGTCTATCCACCGGGCCAGCGCCCTTGGGTCTATGGCGCGAGCCTCTGCTACAAACGTTCATTCTTTGAAGCTCATCCCTTCGCGGATATCCGGGTCGGCGAAGATACGTGCTTCGTGTGGGCGGACACACAGGCCCGGGTGAAGGCTCTGGAGGATCGCCGGTTCATGGTTGGCCTCATGCATGGGGAAAATACGAGTCCGAAATTGACTTCCGATCCCCGGTACATGAAGCGAGCGCTTGACGATGTCGAGATATTGCTCGGCGATGATTTGTCGTTTTACTCTGGATGGCAAACCAATACACACTCCGGATCCCTCCATCTTAATGCAATCAAACAGCGGGCGCTTATCTGTGCGGCACAGGGTGTTGGGGACATTTTGCGCGTCACGCCGCTGATCCGAGTTGCGCACCGGCTCGGGTTTGAAGTGGACGTACTGCTCGCGACCGACTATCCGGAAGTAACTCAATTGCTCCAGGGCGCGCCGGAGATTCATCGGTTAATTCAAGTGCCGAGCATTCGCGGCGGGAGCGGCCCGGCCGGCAACTATGGGTTGCAAACTTTGCCAGGTGAAATCGTGCGGATTGAATATGACATCGCCGCTTTCACGACCTGGAGCGCGCCGATGTCAAACCTGGTTCGGGCGCGACGGGCCTTCGCGTTCGACCAGGCGCGGTGGCTGGCGGAGGGCGACATCCGAAGCGTCGATCGCATTGCGCGCGACATGGGCTGGCAGGGGGAGTTGCCGGAACCGTTTGCGATGGCATCGGCGAGGCGATTCGATTTGCCGCCGGGCACGGTCGCAATTCATCCCGGCTGCAAGGCCGAGTGGCCGTGGAAAAAGTGGCACGGGTTCGACGAACTGGCGCGAAGACTCGAGTCCGTTGTGATCGTAGGCATGCAGGAGGACCTGATCACAAAGGGAACCTATTTTCAGCGCGAGTTCCGTTGGCCGGAACACGTGCGCAATTTTGTTGGCGCGTTGACGCTCGTCGATACCGCCGCGCTGCTGCGCCAATGCGCGGCGCTCATTTCAAACGATTCCGGTCTTATGCATCTTGGAGCCGTGCTCGAAGTACCGGCCTTCGGGATCTTTGGGATCACGAGCCCGGAACGAGAAGGCATGCGTCTGAGGAATTTTCATCCGATTACCAAAGGTCTGCCATGCGAGCCGGCGTGCCATGCGGGTAGCTGGGGGCGTCGCGATTGCGAATATCATTTGAAGTGTTTGAAAACCCTCACCGCCGACGATGTCATGCAAAAGCTTCTCGAGAAAATACCCGGCATAGCCACACGGCCCGCGCAACAGAGTTTCCAAACGGCTTCCTTCAATGGCGTGAAACCGGTCGAACCGATCCACGTGGCGGCAGACATTACCGGTGGCATCGGGGACGTGATTGTCGCAGCGCAATTGCTTCGTCATCTTCAGTCGTCTGTTCCAGAATGCTATACGGAGGTTTTTTACCATACGCCGGAGGTGGCCCGATTCGTATTTCACCAGGCCCGCTTCGTCCGTGCTGTTCATCCCGCAGCCAGTTTTCCGGATGCGATGCGCCGGTGCGACCTTTCCCTGCGAATCCATTCTTTAGTCAATTGTGAAATCCGGAATTCAGGGAAGCTCAGGCGGATTGATGCCGATTTCGCAGACCGCCTCGAAGAAGCCATACGACGGTATGCAACCTTCGATGGCTTCTTTCGGGAGGAGCCGCAGTTCGACGGCTTGTGGGGTCGCATTTGTGTACGCAATGGCTATGACAGGCGCACCTCTCTGGGATGGCTGACCGGCTTGTCGATCAAAGCGGGCGCGCCCCTGTTTCTTGCCCCTGATCCCGCTGCGTACGATCTCTTTGAAAACTGGTTTCGCGACCCTTTTGCAGCGTACGTGACGGTTCATGATGGATTCGACAATAACGTTCGCCTTGCGCCCGGAGCCGCCACGAAATGCTGGCCGTTCGAGCATTGGACTGAGCTGATTCGCAAACTTAAAGAATCGAGACCGTGGCTGCGAATCATTCAGCTCGGTTCTCGAAACAGTCGACCAATTCCGGGCGTCGACATCGATCTCGTACAACGAGCGTCGCTCGCTCAGAGTGCGTGGTTCATCAAGCACGCACAGCTGCACATCGACGGCGACTCCGGCCTGGTCCATCTGGCGCGAGCTCTGCATACGCCGAGCGTCGTTCTGTTTGGACCAACCGACGACCAATTCTTCGGCTATTCGCATAATGTGAATCTCACGGCTTCCGGTTGCGGCAACTGCTGGTGGTCCAGTCCGACCTGGCTCAGCCGATGCCCGCGCGGACTGTCGAAACCAGAATGCATGACATCGATCGAGCCTGAGCGCGTATTGACCGCCGCGTGTCAGATTATCGAGCGGCGTAAAGTCGATAAGGGCACCGTCGTTGCGAGCGCTGTCTACGGCCATCCAGAGCTGAGCGAAGCAGGCGACATCCTGGCGGCTATTTTCGAGGTGGCAGAGCTGCCGCGCACGCCGATCAGCCAGCATAGCTGGAGTCAGGGCGCCGGCATCTACCTGCACGCCTCGAAACAATGGGAGTACCTGTTTGCCTGGCAGCAACTGGCGCGCCTATTTTCAGGAGGTGTTGCCGGCCTCCACATCGTCGACATTGGCGGAGGGCGCGGCGCCTGGGCGCCCTTCCTGGCCAATCGCGGCGCGAACGTCGAACTGTATGATCTCGATTATCTTTGGGACAACCGCGGGGATCCGGAAATTGAACCTCGTTTCTTCCGATGGGCGCAGAAACATGGCTATCGACCCCGGTTCGGTTCGCTCTTCAATCTCCCAATTGAATCTGCAACGATTGACGTCGTCACAAGCATTTCCGTGGTCGAACATCTGCGCCGCAAGCGCTACGCCTTGATCGAGGCTCTCCGTGTGCTGAAGCCGGGCGGTCTCATGATTTTGACGTTTGATCTCTCCCTTGATCCAGAGAGGCACCAGGATGTATTACGCCAGGAGATCTTCAGCCCGCAATCCCTTGACCGGACGCTGGCCGAGATCGGCATCTCCCCTGCACGGATAACAGACGAGGCAGCTAGTCAAAGCGCGACGAGAATTCAGCAGGATCGAGTCCTCGGCATTCCCGTGGGAATGACCGTCGGTGGCATAGCTATGCTCAAAACATAGAAGAGAGGTTTCACGCGTTTCAGGTTTGTCGAGAACCTTCAGATTCAACGTGATCAAATATTGCGACGGCGGTTTTCGCCGAGTAAACGCGGCTCTTTCCGGTTTGATTTGAACAGCAGCCTCATTGCAGTTCACGCTTTCGGCGCGAGGGAAAAGCAATCCACGAAAGCGGCTGTGGACTCGTCTGGCCTTCACCCGATCCAGACCGATTCTGGCCCTTTCAAGGGAAAGCTCGCCCTGTACTCCTTTGGGGACACCCATGTACTTCCACCGGTGCAGGCTAACCCCGCAGCGTTGTGTCCTCATTCTAGTTTCCAGCCACTTTCGCATCCTCAAGAATAGCAAATGCCGGGCTAGCATTTTTCCAAATGCCGGCTCGGAGATGCGACCCTACCTAAAGGGTTTGCCGGTTCATGGCGATCCCAGAGGGGGTCGGCTTCCTCCCTGGATTTCACGTAGATTCGGTACGGCCGCCAGCGATGCTCTATCCCTCCAATCGACTTCAAGGATCGCGCCGGGATGACTAAAGCGATACTGGAGTCCGGAGCCCAGGCCGAGCGCGGTCATTCCTGTTTTGCCGACGTATTGAAATTTCGCGCCGCGCGTATCAGCCGCCGGTTGCTTCTCGGCCACAATCTTCGCCCGATCATCCGGCTGCGGAATCCGCATCGCCTGGGCATTGATCTCCTGCCTTCTCTGTCCGCAACAAGCCATTCTTTTGGTCCTCGCCCGGATCCTCCACATACAGCGCCTGCGGCACGCTCGGCGCGGGATTCGTGATTCGTTCCAGAAGAATAGCGGCCGCAGAAAGCGAAGGCCACAAGAAAGCGCGCTCCGCGAAGCTTTTGCCGAGCAAGCATGCGACCGGTGCCGCGATCCAAAGACTCAGGCAATAAAAACAGTCGAGCAGCTTTGCCCAGAATCCCACCCCCGCTGAACGCCGCAACTTGATCACGACATCCCAGGGCCCATCTTCTGCCTGTAAAAAATGCGTAAGGCGCCAGACGGTTAGCGCACCAAGAAGTAGCCGATAGAATTTCATTAGAGCCTGCGTTTGATCCAAAACCAACTCTTCTCCACATTAGAATCGTTGAAAAGCTAAAGGCGCACGCCGTGCTTTAGAAAATAGCGACTATGCTCACCAGAATGCGAACTCGGGCAAAGCCTGCATCAGCACCGGCTGCGGCCCTCAGGTCCAGCCGTTCGAGCGTAGTGCAGAGTGATGTCCCTTTCGTGGAACCATCCACTGCCCAGGACTTCAACGCCGAGCGGCGACCTAAGCCGGCCGTAAGTGTCTCGTTTGCGAGCGGATCTTCGCCCGAAGATGCCGCCGATCACGCCGCCGATGTCGCGATTGCGCGGCGGCCTGCGGCGGAATATACGCCTGAACCGGTTACCTCAATCGAATCAAGGCCCTCGACAGCGCCGGCGCAACTGCGAGCCCGCATTGAGTCGATCGGGGGGCCTCTGCCCGCTTCGGCTCGAAAGGATATGGAGCAGCGCTTCGGTCACGATTTTTCGCGTGTTCGCGTCGCGACTGACCGTGAGGCCGATGGCCTCGCGCGCGGACTCGGAGCACGTGCGTTTACTCACGGGGAAAACATCGTTTTCGCTGGGGGCGAATTTGCTCTCGAAACCGCGCGGGGACGCCGTCTGCTCGCACATGAGCTGGCACATGTGATTCAGCAGCGGGAAACGGGCCGCAGGGAAATCGCCCTGGATCAAGGAAAAAAGACGCTACTGGACGACGCGGAGGAATTGGCCATCCAGCTGGCCAACGCCAAGAGCGCCGCCGAACGCAAGCCGCTTGTCGACAAGGCCTTGAAGCTTGGGGACAGCCTTGCTGCAGCGTTGAAGGCTGCAACCGGTCCGAGTCCGCCGGCCGGCGCGCTGAGCGCAGACGATGCGCGTAGCGGCCTTAAGAAATTGGGCCGCGCGTTGAGTTCGCTCGGCGAGGCCGATGCAGGAACGCAGCTGGCAATCAAAAGCCAGGATACCGATGTTCAGCAGGCTATCGTAAACACGCTGATCGGCTACGGCGGCGGCGTAACCGGACAGCAGCGGCTGCTGAGTCAGCTCGCGAAGCTTGCCGGAGAGAAGATCATGCCGGCGGGTCCGAAGCAAACCCCCGGCCAGTGGCTGGACGCCAATACCGGGGCCATCGGCAGGACTTTTGCGAAACTCGATAAGATGGGTCTCCAAGGTCTCAAGACCACCTCCATCGCGCTCGAACGTTCTCACGCCCTGCTGGAGGAATACTTCACGCACTCGCCCACGGACATTAAGCCGGAGCCTACCGGCAGAGTCACCGGCTTGCCGGTTGACACGGGGACCAATCAAATCGAGGCCGACTGCGATGTCTATGCGACTTATGCTGCCCGCTTATTGCGAGAGCAGGGGTGGGACACCGCCGGTTATATGTCCATCTTACCCCACGAAAAGAAGGCGAGCGATCCAACTGTGGATCGCGATGCGCACGCAGTCGCCCTCGCGCGCCGCCCCGCCGCCAATAACCAGAACGAGTATCTCGGCGTCAGCAATTCCGAGTTCAGAAATCTTGGCACCTTCGCCGACGACCAAAGCGCGCTCCCGGAGCTCCTTAAGCTCGCGCTCGACATCTATGACCCTCCGCTCCAAAAGTACGGTTCCTATTACCTGCCCGCCGCTACGGGCGGCGCATTCGATTCGCGTCTGCTCGACCCCGTGAATAAAGGATTGACACCCTACAGCAGTGCGCCGTGAACCGCATCCGCCAATACGCATCAAGCAGGCCGCAGGCCCACGCGGAATCCGCGACCATTTTCTCCGGTCACCGCTTGCTACAGAGGAAACGCGCATGCGGCGCATCCGATCAAATAGGCGAGCGTGCAGAATACCCCAACAAGGGTTTCCCGTCCCAACCGAGGGTGACGAACTCCGACGCCGAAAGTCGAAACGATTGTTTCGTTCCGCCCATCGTCCACGAAGTCGTCCGTTCGCCAGGCAGACCACTCGATCCGGCCACCCGCGGTTTCATGGAGCCGCGCTTTGGCCACGATTTCAGCCATGTGCGGATCCATACGGATGGCAAAGCCGCCGAGTCCGCACGGACGCTTAGCGCCCGTGCGTACACAGTTGGAAACGCGGTGGTATTCGGATCCGGTCGGTTCGCGCCCTCAACCTCGGCAGGCCGGCTTTTGATCGCCCACGAGTTGTCGCACACGATCCAGCAGTCATCCCCCGAAATTCCGCTTACCGGCGAGCTGACCACCATGCCGTCCGGTCATCCCACTGAACGCCAGGCGGATGCAGCGGCTCAATTGGTCTCCGCAGGGGGCTCCGCCGAGTACCTCTTCCAGGGCCACACCCGAACGTTTTCCTCTGGAAAAACGCCTGCGCTACAGCTCCAACCCGAGGCGAAAGCTCCCGCGCCCGCTCCGAAGTCGTTCCGCGAAAAGCTGGACGGGTTCATAGCTCAAAAAAATGCCCTGCGGTCGCAATTGGACACCAACGCGAGAAGCCTTCAATTCATGACGACAGTGGTAGGGATCTACAGCAATGACGTCTTCAAGCAGTGGGAACCGTGGAGGAAGGGGATACTCAAGATCGGGGACGCCGCCCTCAGCCTTAAGCAAGAAATCGAGAAGACCATCGTACGCTCCTATATGCCGAGACGCTCATGCCGCGGTGCTCCGAACGCCCAACCACGCCAATGCTTCGTTGGCCAGGCCGAACGCTTGGGATCGAGTACGAGTTCGAGCACATCGGCACTAACAGAGCTTCCAGAGAACATTCAGATGGGGCTCGAGTCGCCCAGTGTGGGTCTGCAACAGGGCGCGCGTCGCGCTCTTGAACCGCGCCTGGGCTACGACTTCAGCAAGGTCCGAATCCATCATGACTCTCGCGCGAATCGGTCCGCCGACTCCTTGAACGCGAGGGCATGCACACTTGGCGCAGACATCGTGTTCGGACCCGGGCAGTTTGCTCCAACTAAGCAAGCAGGCCTTGAGTTGCTGGCGCACGAGTTGACGCACGTTATTCAAAACAATGCACGGTATTTTGAACCTGGTAATAATCTGCGTCCCTTGTCGCGGCAGGACGCAGCCGAAACGGAGGCGAACCACGTCGAGGCAAATTTGTTCAATGTCGGGCGAACCTCGATCACGGGTCAGTCAGCAATTTGATTCGAACACACAACCTTCTGATCCAGAAAAGTTCTCCCGTTTCGTGTGTAGCTCTGACGAAAAATTGCGCGCTGCCAGTAACGAATGTCGGACTTCGAGAAGTGTCCAAACGAGCCAGAATCTTGGACACTTTTTTGATTCATCCTTGGTCCGTTGTGGTCTCCCATGAGCTGGTGGAGAACACTGTATAACAGCTTGCGAAGCCTGTCTGCGAGCTTCACGGCGGGTCATGTCAGCTCATGTCTAATCACCTTTACAACATAACTTCGGATCACAGGGTTGCAGGTTCGAGCCCTGCGGGTGCATTCAAGAATCGTTGCTTTCAGCCGCGAACCCCGAACTTTGAACCTCGCACTCGAACCCGCTCGGCGCGAACGCCAAGCGCTACGTCGTGCAACGCAGTAGCCGAAGAGCGTTCGTGGCGGCGCGAATCTCGTTGCGGAGATTATTGAGCATTTCGCGAGTCACTTCGAGCTCTTCTGCTCTGCGCTGTGTCCACTGGTGAGCGGCTTCTCGCAGACGGTGGTAAGCACTCGCGATGTAAGCCGCGGTGGCGGCGGGGAGGTGTGGGTTGGCGAGCGTTGCCTCGAGGCGGCGTTGCGCTTCGGCAAGTTCTGCGAGCACAATCTTTTCCGTCGGAGCGCGCCGAAGCTTGCTGACGAGGCCTGCCTTTGACAAGACCCAGATGATCCATTTCGTCGGGTCAATTTGCCACGGTTTCACTCCATTCCGGTAGTCATGCTGAAACTCATGGTGATAGTTATGATAACCTTCCCCGAACGTAACGATCGCAAGGAGCCATGAGTCGCGAGCACTGCACTTTGAAGAATACGGCTGTGACCCGATCCAATGGCAGAGCGAATTGATGCAAAAGGTGCAGTGTTGTAACACTACCACGCGTAACACCCCTGCGATCAGGAACGCGCCAAGCGCTGCTTTCCATCCCCCCACCATAAAACCGATGCTCGCTGGAAGCACGAATGCTACCACCACGGCAATCAGATGAATGTAACGGTGTTGCCAGACCAGGAGTGGATCCTTTTTGAGATCGGCCACATTGTCAAAAGAAGGCTCTGGCCTGAGCTTGAACATCAACCAGCCGATGTGCGCGTAAAAGAGTCCTTTGGAGATACAATAAGGATCGTCATCGTGATCCACATGCTTATGGTGGCTGCGATGTTCGCAAGACCACAGCAGCACCGAATTCTCAAATGCGCCCGCCCCGAAGACAACCGTCAATAACCGCACAATCCAATGAGCCTGGAAAGTCAAGTGAGAAAAGAGCCGGTGGTACCCGAGAGTGATCGAAAATCCGCACGCACCAAACATCACGAAGAAGAGTGCGATCTGAAACCAGTCGATGCCAAAAAACCAAATGTACAAGGGCACGGCCGTGATCGACAGGAACAACGTGCCGATTAGAAATGAGCTGATGAGCCAGTCGACTCGCTGGAATGGAAATCGCGAAAACATGATTTTGGCTGGTTACTTGGCGGACGGATTTCCGGATCGGCTCAGTATCAGTGGCGCCTTTCGGGAACTTTAAACGGTACACCAACGCGTCGAGCATCGTCTCGTTCCGCCAGAATCTCCCATATTTTTTTTGGCTTTTAGCTAAAGCAATTTGTATATGGTGCGGAAGCCATACCTAAAGAAGGCACCTATGACATATGACTGGACTGGATTCGTCCAAAGCAATTGGCCGACAAAATGAGTTAAGGGCTATTGCCAATGGAGCGTGCCTAAGAGATCCGGGGAATCCCTCGTGTCACATTGGCGATATCGCAATGCAGTCCGTTGCAAATCTTGCATAGGACAGCAAAAGTTAGATTCCGTTCACCCCGCTCGATTCCTCCAAAGTAACTTCTGTTCAGTCCACAATCCGCGGCAAAGGCGTTCTGGCTAAACCCCAGCTTCTTCCGTTCCAACTGAATCCTCCGGCCCAATCTTAGAAGCTCGACATTGTCATTTGGCATATCCGAAATCGTGTCCAAAGCTTAATCACCTGCGTTCAGGAATTTTCCCAATACTCTTTCGGAAGCGTTCCTCATTGCTTTCCGTTATGGCGACGATTGGCTCCAGCGTGTCTGCCAACGAGCGGGGTTCAATCCACGCATTGTGAGGGAAGCAGACGGGGCGGCAACTGCGCTGGCCTTCGTCGCAGCCGGCCTTGGTGTCGCTCTAACAAAGCTCTTGGGCAATCGCAATCAATCGCTATCGTGTCGACTACTCGCGATAGCGGGATAGATTGTTGACTGTCGTACGCTGGCGAATTTCTACTTTGGATCGCTTAAGCCGCTCAATCTGAACGTCTCGAGCCTCTGTACGTAACCGGCTCTCAATGTCGAGCAAAAGTCCGAATAGACTCTGATCACTCTTCCGCGTATCGCCTAACTTCCCATACCACCAACCGAGATCGCTCGCAGGAAGCGCTTTCTCATGAATTGGGTATCTTCGATCGCTGCTTCGGTCCTGCCGCATGCATCCTCCAAGACAAATAATTTCGCCAGTTTCGGCAGCTCAGAAGAGGTTTACCAATACATTTTTCGAAGAGTTGCAGTTGCTTATTGTGCATGGCAAACGTTGCTCAGGGCAGCTTTTAAGCGTGACGAGACAGGTGCATCGGACTTCTCTATCTGAATCTGCCGCTCTGCCTCACCCCAGTCCTGAACCGCGTGGCCATTGCGACGCAGGCAGAGACGCCTGCGCTACCTTGGCGACAAACGGAATACACACGGGACGCGTATGCTACGTTGCCAGAAAACGCCCTGAGCGCCCCTGGCGGAATTGCACAACGGAGGGCTCCTACTTCTGCATTTCGCCTTTTTACTTCTTACTTTAATCCTGCTCTCGCTGCTTGGAGCATTTGGTCATGCTCGGCTTCCTGCACCCCTTCTTCAAAGAGCCTCGCGCTATCACTTCTCCCTTCGTCATCTTCGTCTTCACTGCAAGCTTCTGGCACTTTATGTCCAGTTGATCCATACACTGGGTCCCATCGCTCGGATTCCGGCACAGATTCAAGGAGAGCAATATCCGGGTCCATCCCCGGCTCGCCTGTCAATTCCCGTTTGGCCTGGTCCCAATCAGATTTCGATACTCTGTGTGCGGAACGGCCGTTGATGACCGCCAGTTCCCGGGCACGTTCTTGCACCATTTCAGGGGTAACTGTGCCGATGCCGGCAGAATTCTCGATCAAGGCGCCTTCTTTCAGTGGATTCGTTTTCATTGGCCGACTTTCACATTAGATAACTTGGAACCATCGTCATAAACCGGCGACTCCAGGATGGCTTCCTTCGTCAGGTTTACAAATACAGTTGACTCATCCCAACTGATCCGCTCAACCTGGCTTGGCAATATCAGCACATCTTTGGCTGAACCCCAGTGGCCGAGACTTACGACCAGATTGCGGATTTCCCAGGTCTTATCGTCGACCAGAAAATCCTTGATACGGCCGATCCGTTCATCACGTGTTCGAATTTCGTAATCGCTGACGGTCCGACCGCTCCGCAGGTGAGGGTCATTGCGGCTCTCCATGCCGCTTGGCTCCGCTGCTTCCTGGCGCAGGAAAGCTTCCACCTGCGGCGATAAAAGTGGAAAACCGCTCGTTCCCCACAACGAATCGCCCTGCCAATAGCGCGACAATCCGTAAAACCGGTAGTATTCCTCTTCATATTGCCGGGAGACCGGTTTGTGTGACTCGATCGGAGGGCTTTTCTCAATCTGGTTCCGAGTCAGGTTCACTGAAACGATTTTCCCGCCCTGAGGGAGACCGCTGACGGCATGGGGAGAAATGAGTACCAAACGCCCCGGCATCCATGAACCCGTGTCCGCGACCAGATAACGAATCACCCAGGTCGTGTCCTCAAAATAGAAATCTTTCA
>Ga0209656_10002550_pt1 | contig 11780 bp, 11 predicted proteins | sample BogFormECP12_OM2_FD_188239 | JGI IMG/M metagenome (GOLD analysis project Ga0209656, IMG submission 188239) | Bog forest soil microbial communities from Calvert Island, British Columbia, Canada - ECP12_OM2 (SPAdes) (version 2) | ecosystem: Environmental > Aquatic > Freshwater > Wetlands > Bog ... | reverse complement strand
CGGCGTCATCCTGTTTCCGCAGGCCGCCATCGAGCACCAGCGGGCGGTACCCGCCTTGCTGTGGTCAATGAGAAACAGCCGGCACTCCTCGTTGGCACACGGGCGCAGGCGGCCGGGACTCCGCTTGCTGAGGCTGTCCCACGTGAATACGGCCCGGACAGCGAGCTCACGGTCCGGGGGGACGTCGCGGACCCAGCTGATGCCGCCCGCCGTGATGGCCGGGACGGATGTCACGCCTCGCAGGACGGGATCCAGCACCTCCGGCGGCTGCTCGCCGCGCACGACAGACTGCAGCGCCCGCCTGGCCTCGAGCAGGTAGCCCAGTTCGGCCTCGGTGCCCTGGCCGCCCGTAGCGGCCAGTGATGCGCAGGCGCGGGCGGTGTCGGCCCAGTCGTCGGTTGGCCTCCCGTCGACGACCGGGGTGCTGTTGAGGACCCCGAGCAAGAACACCTCATCGGGTACCTTGTCCGCCATAACCATATTGATATGCTACAGAGGTTAGCAAGCGAGAGGAGATCGCCGTGGGGCCGGTGCTGGTATCGGTGAACGTCGGCCTGCCGAAGAACGTGTCCTGGGAGGGCAAGACGGTCTACACCGGCGTGTGGAAGCACCCGGTCGAGGGCCGGGCGATGGTGCGGCGGCTCAACATCGACGGTGACGGCCAGGGCGACACCCAGGGGCACGGCGGTGAGCAGCGAGCCGTCCTGGTCTACCAGCTTGAGTCCTACGATCACTGGCAGCGGCACTTCGGTCGCGACGACTTCGGCTACGGCCAGTTCGGGGAGAACCTCACGGTCGACGGCCTATCCGACGACGAGGTGTGCATCGGGGACCGGTACCGCATCGGCGAGGCCGAGTTCGAGGTCACCCAGCCGCGGGTCACGTGCTACCGCGTCGGCTTGCGCCTCGGTGAGCCCGAACTCCCCTCGCTGCTGGTGAGCCATCACCGCCCGGGCTTCTACATGCGGGTAATCCGGGAGGGACGTGTCCAGGCTGGCGACCAGATCGTCAAGACCACGTCCGGGCCCGGCTCGCTCACCGTGGCCGACACCGACGCGCTGCTCTACCTTCCCGGCCGGGACCCCGCCAAGCTCCGGCTGGCCGTGGGGATCCCCGCCCTGAGCCCTGGCTGGCAGGGCTCATTCCGCGACCTGCTCGGCGAGTCCCTGAGCCCGGTCGCCGCGGCGCCGGCCTGGGCGGGCTTCCGCGAGTTGCGCGTGGCCAAGGTGGTCGCCGAGACCGCGACGGTCTCCTCGATTTACCTGACCGCCGCGGACGAGACGTCGCTACCCGCCGCCCAGGCCGGCCAGTACCTGACGCTGCGGGTCCCCGGCGCTGGCACGCCGGCTCCGGTGCGCAGCTACTCGCTGTCCTCGGCGCCCGGGGCCGCCAGCTACCGGATCAGCATCAAGCGCGAGCCCCACGGGACGGCCAGCGGCTACCTGACAACACGACTGCGCCCAGGAGCGGTCCTGGACGTGGCGGCGCCCCGCGGCGACTTCGTCCTCGACGACGGCACCGGCCCGGCGCTCCTCATCTCCGCAGGCATCGGCGTCACGCCGGTGCTGTCCATGCTGCATGAGCTCGCGGCCCGCCGCTCAGAGCGCGAGGTGTGGTGGATCCACGGCGCCCGCGGGCCGCGGGAACATCCGATGGCCCGCGAAGCGCTCTCGCTGCTCGCGTCGCTGCCGAATGCCCGCGAGCGCGTCTTCTACAGCGCCGCCACGCCCGAGGAACGCCGCCGCGCGCACGCCTCGTCCGGGCGGCTCACCAAGGACAAGGTGGCCGAGCTGGGCGTCCCCGCCGGCGCGAGCGCCTACGTCTGCGGGCCGGCCTCGTTCATGGCCGACATGCGGGACGCCCTGACGGGAGTCGGTGTCGACCCGGGGAACGTGCACACCGAGCTGTTCGGGGCCCTGCCGCCCAGCACCCCGGGCATCACGGGACAGGCCGCCCGGCCGCCGCACCAGCCGCCCGGGCCGCCGGGAACCGGGCCGCTGGTGACGTTCGCGCGCAGCGGCATCGCCACGCCGTTCACCGCCGGCAGGCGCAGCGTGCTAGAGCTCGCCGACGCGTGCGACGTCCCTGCCCGCTGGAGCTGCCGGACCGGTGTCTGCCACACCTGTGTCACGCCCCTGCTGTCCGGCGACGTCGCATACGCGCCGGATCCGCTGGAACCTCCCGCCGACGGCCAAGTGCTCATCTGCTGCGCTCAGCCGCGCACCGACATCGTCCTGGACATGTAGCGTCAGGCACCTGAGCCGGACGACGAAGGAGCTCCGCTACCCGGAGCTAGCGGTGGGTCGATAGGACCGCGTGCGGGTCGGTGCCCTGGCGGGTCTCGGGGTCGGCGTGGACGAGGGCCGCTGACAGCCGGGGCAGCGCGTGCAGGAGGTTGTGCTCCGCGTTCACGGTGACCTCGTGGGCCTGGACGGCGGTGATGTCGCCGCTGACGATGATCTCGCACTCGGCCCAGAGCTGGTGGCCGACCCAGCGGAGGCGGACCAGGCCAACGCCCAGCACGCCTGGCGTGGAGTTGAGGTTTTGCTCCGCCTGGTCGACCAGGGCGGGGTCTACCGCGTCCATCAGCCGCCCGTAGACCTCGCGAGCGGCCTGGTACAGCACAGCGAGGATCGCCGCGGTGATCACCAGGCCGATGACGGGATCAGCCCAGTTCCAGCCGAGCGCCACACCGCCCACCCCGATCAGCACCGCCAGGGAGGTGAACCCGTCGGTCCGCGCGTGCAGCCCGTCAGCGACCAGCGCCGCGGAGCCGATCTTGCGGCCGACCCGGATACGGTACCGGGCGACCACCTCGTTGCCAGTGAATCCGACCAGCGCCGCGACCGCGACCGCGATCAGGTCAGAGACCTTCTGGGGGTGCACGAGGCGGCTGACCGCCTCGAAGGCCGCCAGCGCGGATGAGGCCAGGATCAGGGCGACGATCACGATGCCCGCCAGGTCCTCGGCGCGGCCGAACCCGTAGGTGTAGCGGCGGGTCGGCGGGCGCCTGCCGACTACGAACGCGATGCCCAGCGGCACCGCGGTCAGCGCGTCGGCGGCGTTGTGCAACGTGTCGCCCAGCAGCGCCACCGATCCCGACAGCGCCGCCACGATCGCCTGGATCACTGCCGTGGCGCCCAGCACGCCTAGCGAGATCCACAACGCACGCATCCCTTCGGCGCTGGCCTCCATCGCCGCGTCCATCTTGTCGGCTGCCTCGTGGGAGTGCGGGCGCACGACGTGCATCACCCGCGCGCGGATGCCCGCCCTGTGGTCATGGCCATGGCCATGATCGTGCTCATGCTCCTTGTCGCCGTGGTCGTGCCCGTGGTCGTGGTGCGGACCGCTCGTTTCGCTCACGGCATTCAGCATGCGTCATAGGCGCATGCGATAAGTCAGTGCGCGCATCCGAGCGCCTTCCCTGCAGAGCCTGATTCTGCGGGCATAGGGAGTCAGCACCGGTCGTTCCGGATGGTGAATGGCGAGCCACGAAGGAGCACAGACATGACCGCACCAGTCAGCGAAACAGTCCCCGCCGTCGATGACTTCACCGCGGAGTGGGAGGCCTGGCACCGCCGGCAGGAGGCGCGGCTCGCCGACCCGCACGGGTTCCTGGCGATCACCAGCCTGAACTGGCTGACCGGCGAACCGCAGCGGTTCCCGGACGCGCCCGGGGAATGGTCGACGGGGCCGGACGGGGTTGTCGTGACGCTGGCCGATGGAGAAGAACTGGTCATCGGCGGGGTGCCGGTGCGCGGGCAGCACTCCTTCGGTCATATCCCCGAGCGCGGCGGCGTGAACGCCGTCTGGGGGGACGCGGTGATCGAGGTCGCGAGGCGCGGCGGGAACGATATCGTCCGGCCGCGGCATCCGGACAATGGGCTGCGCACGGCGTTCCGCGGGACCCCGGCGTACACGCCGGACCCGCGATGGGTGGTGAGCGGCCGTTATGTCCCGTTCGCCGAGCCTCGCCCGACGGCGGTCGGCTCCGTTGTCGACGGGCTTGAGCACGTCTACGACGCACCCGGACAGGTGGAATTTACCCTGGACGGACTCGGGCTGGCCCTCACCGCGTTCCCCGGGCACCAGCCGGGCGGCCTCACGATCCTGTTCACGGACGCCACCTCCGGCGTCACGACGTACGCGGCGAACCGGTCGTTGCAGGTCCCGTCAGTCGGCGCCGACGGCACGGTAGTGCTGGACTTCAACCGCGCGGCCAACCTGCCGTGCGCCTACACCGACCTCGCGACCTGCCCGCTGCCGCCCGCCGAGAACCGCCTGCCGGTCGCGGTGGAAGCCGGAGAGAAGATCCCGGCTTAACCCGTCAGCCCGCCCGGCGGGCGACCAGTGCGGCCAGTTCGACGCGCGAGGACAATCCGAGTTTTCAGCTGGACCATCGCGCGCCGCAGGACAGGGGAACGCGATGTCCTGTGCATCGCCGAACTCGCGGAAGGCCCCTGGTGGTGGTCCCGCGTCGAGGACGCCAGGCCGGAGGACATGCGCGCCGGCGCGCCGCTGCGGATCGAGTTCCGGCGCTATAGCGCGCAGGACGAGGCGGTCCCCGTCTTCGTGCCCGCCGGGGACTTCAGCTGAGAACGATGTAGAGGCTGTTCGCGATGAGCCAGAGGCCCAGGATCAGGCTGCCCCAGATGATCACCTGGTCGGTGTGGGCGGCTATCCAGGCCTGGCCTCGGGCCAGGAATTCCTGGCTCTGGCGGGGCCGGACGCTGGCGTAGATCTCCAAGCCCAGGTAGGAGGACGAGCCAAGGACGCAATAGAGGAACAGCGCGAGGAAGCTCGCGGGAGTGGACAGCTTCGCCTCCACGACGGTGGCGGCGCCCGCGCTGATCAGCACCCAGGGCTGCAGTGCCGGGGCAAGGGCCATGGCGAACCACAGGGACATGTTGTCCACGGTCGCCTGCCACTTCGGCGGGTTCTTCGGTTTCTTCGGCTGCCCCATGCTCCGGCGGCGCCGGATCGCGATCGTGACGAGATAGGCCCCGATGGCGATCTTCAACGCCAGTGCCGCGACCGAGGGTGCCGTGGAAGGCTTAGGCGGGTTATTGCCGGTGACGAGCACCGTGCCGGTAACCACGATCCCGAGGGACACCAGCCACCCGAAAACGTATGCCGCCCCTTTCCGCACGCCATTTTTCGAGGCCAGCACCACCATGAACGCCGTCAACGGCAGCGGGTCGATGGCGATTACCAGGCCAATCAGAATCAGGTTGAGCGTCACGGCGGCCCCCATGGTCCTCCGCTCAAGGGTCCCCGCAGAAGCCCTGCCGCGCATCACCCGTAGCGGGGGAAAGCTACCCGGGCGGTTGTTCCTCCTTATCCCTCACCAGACTCCGCCGCCGTGGCCATGGCGTGCACGGGCGGCGAGTCCGGCGCGCTCAGCAGGTAGCACCCCATCCGTATCTCGAACCGCGCCTGCGCGGCCGAGGACACTCCGGCGAGCCACCGCCGGGTCGCGGCCCCGAACACGTCGGCCACGATCCGCAGCCGCTGGTGCAGCTCGTGGCTGACCGGGCCGCCGGTCGTCGCGACGTGCTCGAGCACCTGCACGCGAACGTGCTCGATCTTGGAAACGACCTGCCGGTACTCGGGCCGCGTATCGGACATGACCCTGGTCAGCGCCGCGGTTAGCAGCTGGTCGCGCTGCTCGGCGCGGAATTCGCGCAACATGTGGCTGGTCACGCGCTCTTGTACGCTGTCGCCGCGCGGCGCCTCGCTGGAAACCCGGCGCAACGCGTTCTCGAAACGGCTATGCGCGATGGCGAGCAGAACGTGCTCTTTGGCGGGGAAATACCGGTAGAGCGTGGCCAGGGAGACCTCCGCGCGCTCCGCGAGCTCTTTCATTTGCAGAGCCTCTTCACCGCCGCTGGCCAGCATCGCCGTGGCCACTTGCAGCATGCGCGCGTAGCGGCTGTGCTGCGCCGGCGTGGAAGGGGTCGCGGCGAACCTCACCTGCCGGCACCGAGCTGGCCGGCGAAAACGCTGTGCGGCAGCCCGTCGGCGGCCGGCCGGAAGCTGGCCTCCATCGCCTTGGCGAGCCTGTCGTACTCCCACGGTCCCGGGGCGCTGAGCTGACGGATGATCGTCGGGTTCTCGTACAGGCCCACCTCGAACCCGGCCGACGAGACGACCCGGCCGGTCAGCCAGTCGGACCGCTCGCTGGCCATGTACAGGGCCACCGGCGCGATGTTGTCCGGGGAGCGCTCGAGGTCCTCGTCAGCAGGCCGTTCCTCGCGCGCGACGCGCTTGTCCGCCGGGACGGTCGCGGTGAGCCGGGTGGCCGCGCCCGGCGCGATCGCGTTGGCGGTGACGCCGTAGCGGGCCAGTCCCTGCGCGAGCGAGTAGGTGAGCCCGATGATGCCCATCTTGGCCGCCGCGTAGTTCGGCTGGCCCGGCGAGCCGTCGAGGCCCGAGATCGAGGTGAAGTTGATGATCCGGTAGTGGCCCTGGGGGTTGCGCTGCCCGCGCCAGTAGGCAGCGGCGGGGCGGACCGTGGAGTAATGGCCCTTCAGGTGGACCCGGATGACCTCGTCCCAGTCTTCCTCGGGCAGGTTGAAGATCATCCGGTCGCGCAGGATGCCGGCCACGTTGACGACGATGTCCAGCTTGCCGAACTGCCCGACCGCGGTCTTCACGAGCCGTTCGCCGGTCGCGACGTTGCCGATGTCGCCGCCGTCCGCTATGGCCCGGCCGCCCGCGGCGGTGATCTCGTCGGCGATCTGCTTCGCGGGCCCCTCGTCGCCGCCGGTCCCGTCGGGGCCGCCGCCGAGGTCGTTGATGACCAGCGTCGCCCCCTCTTCGGCGAACAGCCGGCTGATCGATGCGCCGATGCCGCGGGCCCCGCCCGTGACGATCGCTACCCGCCCGTCGATAACGCCCATGTGCGCTGGTCCTTTCCTCAGCTGGTGAACGTGAGCCGGCCCTTGTCGAGTACCGGGACGCCGTTGCTCGCGGTCCGGAAGTACGCGGTGTTCCCGTCGGAGCTCCCGCCCGACCAGATGTCGATGGTGAGCTGGTCGCCAGGGATGACCGGCCGGGTGAACCTGCCCTCCATCGCCTTGAAACGGGCTGGATCGGACCCGCACACCGCGTGCAGCAGCGCCCGGCCGGTGTAGCCGTATGTGCACATGCCGTGCAGGATCGGGCGGCTGAAGCCGCCCCTGGCGGCGAACTTGGGATCGGAGTGCAGCGGGTTCCGGTCGCCGGTCAGCCGGTACAGGAGGGCCTGGTCGGCTCGTGTCCGGTAGGTGACCTGCTCGTCCGGCTTTCCGGTTGGCATCTCCCAGTCCTGCGCCGGACCCCGGCTGCCGCCGAAGCCGCCCTCGCCGCGGATGAAGGCCGATCCCCGGGTCGTCACGAGCGGCTCGCCGGTGGCCGCGTCGGTGATCGTCGCCTCGGTGACGACCAGCGCCGCGCTGCCCTTGTCGTAGATGCCGGTGACACGGGAGACCGACCGGGAGGTGCCGGCCGCCGGCAGGGGCCGGTGCAGGGTGAACGCCTGCTCGGCGTGCACGAGGCTGGCCATGTCGAAGTCGCCGAGGCTACGGTTTTTTCCTCGTCCCCCGATGAGGTTCCCGAAGGTCGGCAGGACCTGGAGCCGGACTCCGGCCGAGTTCTCCGTGGTGAACTCGAGCTCGGCGAGCGGGTCCTCTTGCCCGGCGCCTACCGCGAGGGCGTAGAGGAGGACGTCGGTCTCGGTCCAGGTCCGCTCCGCGGGCTCGCTGTCCACGCCGACGATGTCGTGGTTGAGGGACATGTGGGCCTCCTCGGTCAGGCCAGTACCTGTTTAGGCGGCGGCTGATGGCCGCCAGAGCCCGACGCCGCCGGCGTCGGCGCACGTGGTGATCCCTTGTGACCGCAGATGGCGCAGGTGCGCGATGACTTCGCCGAGCGCGGCCTGGTGCTGGAAGGCGGATAGCTCGTCCCAGCCGCGCGACCAGGAGACCTGGGTAGCCATTTGCCACGCGGTCTGGCCGTCGGGGTGGGAGCGAAGGATGGCGGCTGCCTCGCCGAGTCGTTCGGCGTGATGCTCCCGCAGGGCGTCGAGCCGCGCGTCCAGGCCGGCGAACCGGTACTCGTGCGCCGGCAGCACCTCGCCCGGCTGGATCCCGCTCAGCTTGCTCAGGGACTCCAGGTAGTCCTTGAGCGGCTCGGATTCCATGTCGTAGGCGGAGATGTTCGGCGTAATCCGCGGCAGCACGTGATCGCCGGTCAGCAGCAGCCCGTGTGTCTCGTCGTGAAAGCACAGGTGGCCTGGCGTGTGGCCCGGGGTCCAGACCGCGCGCAGCCGCAGCCCGGGTGCGTCGATCAAGTCACCGTGGGCCAGGAAACGATCGGCGCGGGCCATCGGGGGAGCGCTGCCCGGGGCCGCGGCGTAGGCCGCGAACTGCGTGATGTGCTCCTCGGGGGCACCGCACCAGCGCAGGTACCCGGCGGCCCCGGAGCGGCGGATGGGCTGGGCGACCGCGGTCAGGAACCCGTCCTCGCGCTCGTGCATGCCGATCCACGCCCCGGACTTTTCCCGCACGGCACCGGACAGGCCGTGATGGTCGGGGTGCACGTGGGTGATGAGCACCGCGGTGATGGCGTCGAGCGGGACCGAGCAAGCCGCCAGCCCGTCGGTCAGCGCCTGCCAGCTCCCCGGGTCATCCCATCCCGGATCCATCAGGACGAAGCCGGCCGCGTGCTCGATCACGTAGGTCAGCACGTAACGCAGCGGGTTGTCAGGGATCGGCACCGGCACGGACCAGACGCCCGGGGTGACCTGTTCGACCGGCGGAAGTTCCCTTCGCAGCCATGCCTCCTGCTGCAGTGTGCCGGTCACCCTCATCGGCTGGCTGCCCCCTTGTCGACTCTTCGCTGGTCTCGCGTGATTCCAGACTCGGTTCTCTTCATCATGACACACACGGTTGACATCAGTGCTCGTGCGTGATTCGCTCAGCTCCTAGATAAGCATAATCGATTTCAGTTATCTAGAACCTCAGTGCCCCGCGGTCGTCTAGGGGAGTCGTCTAGGGGAGGAGCAGGCCGGCATGAGCGACGTAGCGGACTTCCGGCGGAGAGCACGCGCGTGGCTGGCAGCCAACGCCCCGCGCAAGGCGGATGCGAACGACGCCGGCGCGGAACCAGGCGCGGCGGCCATCGCGGAGCAGAAGGCGTTCCAGGCCGAGCTCTATGACGCGGGCTTCGCCGGGATCACCTGGCCACGGGAGTACGGCGGCCAGGGACTGACCAACGCCGAGCAGATCGCCTTCAGCGAGGAGGCGCGCGACTTCGCGCTGCCGACGAGCGCGTTCATGATCGGCCTGGGGATGCCGGGGCCCACGATCCTGGAACTCGGCACCGAGGAGCAGAAGAAGCGCTACCTGCCGAAAATGCTGCGCGGGGAGGAGATCTGGTGCCAGCTGTTCTCCGAGCCCGGCGCGGGATCTGACGTCGCCAGCCTGACCACCAGCGCGGTCCGTGACGGTGACGAGTGGATACTCAACGGGCAGAAGGTCTGGACGTCAGGCGCTCAGTACAGCGACTTCGGCGCGGTCATCGCGCGCACGGACCCCACCGTCCCCAAGCACGCTGGCATCACGATGTTCATCATCGACATGCGCATCCCGGGCGTGACCGTGCGGCCGCTGAAGGTGGCCACCGGCGCGGCGCCGTTCAACGAGGTCTTCTTCGACCAGGTGCGGTTGCCGGCCGGCTCGGTCATCGGCGAGGTCAACGAGGGCTGGGCCGCCGCCGTGGTGATGCTCCGCAACGAGCGGGTGACGATCGGCACGTCGTCAGCCCCCCGGATGAGCCCGCTGGGGTACGACTCGCTCAGCCAGCTCGCCGCGCGTCTTGGCCGCGACGCCGACGTGGACCTGCGCCGGCGGCTCGCGGAGCTTTACGCGCGTGAGCGGGCCGTCCGGCTGTTCGCGCGACTCCTGCGCGAGGAGGCCATGGCCGGACGCGATCCAGGCCCGCGCGGCTCGGTGGCCAAGCTGGCCGGCGCGGAACTGGGCATGTTCGCGGCCGGCGTGGCCGGCGAGGTGCTCGGGCCGGCTGTGGCGGGCTTCGAGAGCGACGAGGTAAGAGCGGTCGCCACGGCAATCGTCGCCGTACCGGGCGGCTCGATCGCGGGCGGCACCAACGAGATTCAGCGCAATATCATCGGCGAGCGGGTGCTCGGCCTGCCCAAGGATCCGGGCGTCGATCGCAATACGCCGTTCAACCAGATGCGCGTCGGCACGCAGCAGAATTGAGGACTGGCGATGACGCTGATACTCACCCCCGAGGAAGAGCAGCTCAGGGACTCGGTTCGCCGCTTCGTCGCCGAGCGCAGCCCGCTGTCCAGGCTGCGCGAGCTGATGGCCTCCGGCCAGCCGTATGACGCCGACGTGTGGAAGCAGATGTCCGCCCAGCTCGGGCTCGCGGGCCTGATCGTCCCGGCCGAGCACGGCGGCGCGGAGGCCGGCTGCTCAGCGCTCTCGGTCGTCATGACCGAGCTGGGCGCGATGCTCGTGCCGTCACCGCTGCTCGCCGTGACGCTGGCGGCGGGCACGCTGGTCAAGCTCGGGGACGAGACCGCGCAGGCCAGCCTGCTCCCCGGCATAGCCAGCGGCGAGCTGATCGTCACGCTCGCCATGGCGAGCCCCGGGGCGGCTGGGACGGTCCACGCTTCCGGCGGCGCGCTGACCGGCGAGGTAGCGCCGGTCCTGAACGCCGGGCAGGCGCAGGTGTTCCTCGTGCCCGCTGTCAGCGAGGGCCGGACGGTGCTCTTCGCGGTCGACGCGGGCGCGGCCGGGCTGGACGTCAGGACGCTGACCGGCATCGACCATAGTCGCGCGACGGGGCTGCTGCGACTGGACGGCACGCCTGGCCGGCCGCTCACCGGTGACGCCGTCGCGGCGCTGGACTTCGCCGCCGCCCTGGCGAACCTCGCGCTGGCGTCCGAGCAGCTCGGCGGCATGGGTGCCTGCCTGGCGATGACCGCCGCGTACGCGAAGATCCGGGTCGCCTTCGGGCAGCCGATCGGCGCGTTCCAGGGTGTCAAGCACCGGCTGGCGAACGTGCGGACCGCCTGGGAGCTCGCGCACGCCGCGCTGCGAGATGCCGCCCGCGCGGGCGACGAGCGAGAGCACGAGTTCGCGGCTGCCGCCGCGGTCGCCCGGGTGATGGTCTCGGCGCAGTATCTGGAGGCGGCGACCGCGGCCGTTCAGTTGCACGGCGGCATCGGGTTCACCTGGGAACACGACGCGCACCTGTACTACAAGAACGCGGTCTCCCAGCACGAGCTCTTCGGGGGTCCAGGCGATCAGCTGGACCGGCTCAGCGCGCTGCTGGGCTAGCCGGCGCGCCTGATCGCGACATCCGGGGCGGCGCGCTCGAGCTCGGCGTCCACGACATCGTCCGGGAGTTCCAGCAGCTCACACCCGACCTCGATCTGGTACCTCGCCTCGGCGACCGAGTAAGTCCCCGCCAGCCAGCGCCGGGATGCCGCGCTGAAGATGTCGATGACGACAGCCAGCAGCTTCTGCTGCTGTTCGGTCAGCCGGCCCCCGCCCGCCGCGACGTGGCGCAGGATCTGGAAGTGCAGGTGCTCCACCGCCTCGATCATCGCGCTGTAGCTGCGGGCGGTGCCGGTCAGCGCCTGCGTCAGCGCCGCGGTGAGCTGCTGTTCCCGCTGCTGCGCGCCGAATTCCCGCATCAGGTGGCTGGTCACGCGTTCCCGGATCGTGTCCCCCGCAGGGACCTCGGCGAACACCTTCCGCGCGGCCTCC
>Ga0209656_10002548_pt1 | contig 11785 bp, 10 predicted proteins | sample BogFormECP12_OM2_FD_188239 | JGI IMG/M metagenome (GOLD analysis project Ga0209656, IMG submission 188239) | Bog forest soil microbial communities from Calvert Island, British Columbia, Canada - ECP12_OM2 (SPAdes) (version 2) | ecosystem: Environmental > Aquatic > Freshwater > Wetlands > Bog ... | reverse complement strand
CGCCGAGTCGCGGCTGCCGTGGCTTCGGCAGCAGGGCCGCGAGGTCCGCCTCAGGCACCCAGCCGGTGCGGCCCCCCGGGACTTGAACGAGCACGAATCCATCGTGCTCGGCACCCGCTCGGACGATGGTCGCCTCGGGCAGCGAGACCTTGGATTCTTCGAGAGCGACGGGGGAGACGCGAAGCGGCGCGGCGTGCGCGACCACGACGGCTTCATGCAGGGCGGGCCACAGCGCCCAGGCATTCGCAAGGGCCACGCCGAGCACGAGGAAGCCCGCCGCCGCCGCTGCGAGCAGCTTGCGGCGATGTCCGGGATAGGCTCGCCGCGCGAGCACCGCGGCGCCGGCCAGCGCCAGCCCGGCGATTCCGGCCCACGCCAGAATGCGTGGATTCAAGCTGCGAGCCGCGCGCTCGAAGCCGGTGCGCGATTCCGGCGGCAGACCGGACGCCAGGCGGACGTGGCGGAGATTCGCGGCGATGTCGGGATCGTTCGGCTCGAGCAGCAGCGCGCGTTCATAGTTCAAAACGGCCAGGCCCGGCTGGTTGGCGCGGGCATAGGCATTGGCCGTGTTGTAGAGCGATGACGCGGAATAACCCGCCGGCGCTTGCTGAGCGTGGCTTAAGAAGCCCACCAGCGCGAGGGCGGCGGCCATTGCCCACGGTGCGCGGCGCATCATGCGGGCGTCTCGTCGGCGAGTTGCTGGCGAACGATCTCGGTCCACCGCTCGAAATCCGTGGCCCGTAGGAGATGGCCGGAGTAGTTGGCCTCATCCGCGAGAGCGAAGATCTCGAGGATGCCGCTCCGGTCGGCGCCTTCCAGCCGTGCTTCGACCTCGGCTGAACCGATATGCTCCGGTTCGACCTGCCAGCGTGCGCTCAGGGCCTGCCGGAGTACGGAATGCGCGGCATTGAAGAACAGCGCCGCGTCGCCGGCGGCGGCGGCGGCGGCCATGCGCGTGAGCAATTCACGGATGGTCTGCGACCTCGCGCGTTCGCGCGCATGTTGCCGGTCGATCTCGCGGCGGCGCAGCGCGGCCCACGCGCCGACGAACAGCAGCGCGAGAGCGCCGGGCACGCTCAAGAATCGCGGCTGGAAATACAGGGGTACCAGCGAATCCACGCGCGCTTCGCCCGCGGCATGATCGGGCTGCAGCCCGCCGTGCGCTGCATCGGCCTGGGTGCCCGCCGTTGCCGGCGGCGGCGGCTCGTTCGCGGTGCTGTCCGGAGCCGGGGCCACGGTGACGTTCAGGGGCGAACTGTGGGCGGTTTCATAACGCCGCGTGGAGGGATCAAAATAACTGAAGCTCAGCGGCGGGACAGTACGGATGCCGGGCTGAGTCGCGATCAGCGGCTGCTCGAAGATTTTCTCGCCGCGGAAGCCGGTGGGATCGGCGGGTTTGAAAACCGCCTTCGGCGCATACGTTTTCCATTGGCCGTCGGCGCCGAGCACGGTGCTCTCGACGCGATCGAAATTCCCGGCGCCGTTCACGTGCAGGCGCAGGGTGAGCGGATCCCCCGCGGTGGTCTTGGCCGAGGAGACGTCGGTGCTGATCTTGAAGCTGCCCACCGCGCCGTCGAAGTCGCGCGGCTTGCCCTCCGTCGGCAGGGGCAGCACGGTAAACCCCGCCTCGGGGCTTACGACCGTGACCTCTTTCGGAATGGTTGCCGCGAAGAAGTTTTGCATGAACGGGTCGCCCAGGAGATCGTCCAGCATCGAATCCGACTTCGGACGCGCGCGAATCTTGACGGTGAGCGGCGCCTCGAACGTGAGCTTGTACGTACCCGGTTTGACGGCGGCGAGATTGCTGTGCCAGGTGTAGACCGTGAACGGGTTGCGGTCGATGACCCTTTGCGCACGCTCGGGCTGGCGCGAGAGATTGTTGAGAGTGAAATCGTTGTTGTTGAGCTTGGGCAGTCCGTTGATGGAGGCGACGAACCCGTCGCGCATGCCGACTTGGATTTCCACGGGAACGCTTTCACCGACGTAGATTTCATGCTTGGGAGTTTCCAAGCGCACGAAGGCGGAGCCGTCGGCCGTCAGACGAATGCCATTGGCGGTGGTGGCGCCGGGAAGCAGGCCTGGGGGGCCGCCGCCGGGCGAGGACAAGGAGCCGGCGCCATTGCCCGGATTGACTCGCAGCACCAGGGGCGGCGATTTGGGCGTCGGACCCGGGATGGTGAACACGCCCGGCTCCTCGGGAGTGACGCGGATGATGGTCGACGTCGATTCGATGGTCGCGCCGTTGATGAACTGAATCTGACGCGATGTGCCGACGACGCGGAATTCCAAACCGGCCACCACCGGCAGCGTCGGCGACAAGGTGCCGCTGCCCGAGGTCAGAATGGTGAGCCGCGCGGACTCTCCCATCTCGATTTGCTGCGGCTCGATCGTGGCGTCGACCGAGCCTAAGGCGCCGAGCGCGCTGCCCGCCGCGAACATCTGCAGCGCGACGACCGGGACCATCCAATGTAAGAGACGAGACGGCATGCGCATCACCAATCCCGCACCGGCTTGTCGGGCGGCGTCTCGGTGTCCCGGCGGGCCACGGGCAGGCTTTGCGCACGCCGCTCCTCGCCCTTCTGCGAATCGAGCAATTGGCGCGCTTCTTCGCGGCTCATTTGACCCGGGGCGCGTTCGGTCTCGTCCTGATCCTGCGGCGGCGGGGGCTGGCCCGGCTGCTGTCCGGGCGGTGGTTGGCCGGGCTTCTTTGGCTGATCCGGCGGCGGTTGATTCGCGCTGGGCGGAGGCTGGCCTGGCTGCTGGCCCGGCGGTGGCGGCTGGCCGGAGGGGGGCGGCTGGCCGGCGCCTGGCGGCTGTTGCCCGGGGGGTGGCTGTTGCCCGGGTGGCGGCTGGCCGGGGGGCGGTTGGCCGGGTGGCGGCTGGCCCGAATTTGGCGGCTGCTGATTCTGCTGATTTTGGTTCTGCTGGTTCTGCGAGTTGTTCTGCGAATTGTTCTGCGACTGATTCTGCGGCGGCTGCTTGTTCTTCAACTCGTCGATCTTGCGGTTGACGAAGTCGCGGTTGTATTTGCTGTCCGCATCGCCGGCGCGCAGCTGCAGCGCGGTGTCGTAGGCCTTCACGGCTTGCGTCCAAGTCTCGATGGTCTGCTGCGGGGCGCTTTCCTCGGTCTTTTGTCCCGCGCGGTACAGCGTGTTGCCCAAGTTGTAGTAAGCGTCCTCTTGGTCCGCCAGCCGCTTCGCCTCGCCCGACACCGCGCGGTTGATCGATTCCTGAAACGCCTGGGCGGCTTGCTGGAACTGCCCGGCCCGATACGCGGCCGTTCCGGCATTGAACGCATCCTCCGGGCTCACTGCCGCAGCGCGCGCCGAATCGGCCGGCGACAGCGAGAGCGACAGCGACATCGCCAGGGATGCGGCGGCCGCACCGGCCGCGGCCCGCGATTCGGACTTAGGCTCGCGGCGCCGGGCGCGCATTCGGCGGCGAGTGCCCAAGCTCAAGCTGATGAGGAGCAGGGCGAAGGCGCCGGCCAGCGGCCATTGATAGCGCGGTGTGTAGACTTTCTGCTGACGCGATGCGAGATCATGTTTGAGCAGGGGCGCGAGGCCCACCCGATAGATGGTGTCGAATCCCTGCCCCTGAGCGCCGAGCGGAGCATACAGGCCGCCGGTGGCGGCCGCGATGGCCTTCAGCGCCGGCTCGTCGAGCCGCGATTTGACGAAGGCGCCCGACTCGTCCTTCACGAATCCGCTGCGCGGGTCCGGTGACAGCGGGATGAGGTCGCCCTGCGGGGTACCCACGCCGACGGTGTAAATTTTCAAGGAGTCCGCCCTCGCCGCCGCTTGAGCCGCGGCCAGGGCATCGCCCTCCAGGTCCTCCCCGTCGGTGACCAGGATCAGAACTTTATCGCTGCCGGGCCGGCGCCGCAGCGCCGCCTGGGCCTCGCGAATGGCGCTCGCGATATTGGTGCCGCCGCGCGGAATGGTATTGGTGTCGACGGCGCTCAAGGATTCGTGAAACGCGCCATAGTCCAAGGTGATGGGGCAGACCAGGAAGGCGCTGCCGGCGAAGGCCACCAGGCCCACCGCGTCGCCATCCAACTTGCTGGTAAAGTCGTCGATCGCCAATTTGGCCCGCGTGAGCCGATCGGGCTTCACGTCCGGCGTCGACATGCTGCGCGAGGTATCGACGGCGAAAATGATGTTGTTGCCGCGGCGATTGACCAGTTCCCAGCGATAACCGACCAGCGGCCCCGCCAGGGCGATGAACAGCAAGGCGAACGCGGCCAGCGTGAGCCCACGCTGCGCGCGGCGCCGCCCGATCGACACCGATTCCGTGAGCTGCTCGCGCAGGTGCGCCGAGACAAATCGCGCCAGCGCCGCGTGCTGGCGGGCGTCGTAGCGGCGCCATAACCACAGCAGGCACAGGCAGGCGATGAGTCCGGCCGGCAGCCATCCCGGATTGCTGAACATCATGGCAGCCTCCGGAAGCGGGTGTGCTGCAGCAGCAATCCCAATCCGAAAATGCCCACCGCGGGAATCAGCGCCCAGGAATACAGCTCTTCGAAGTGCTCGAACTTCTGCACGGTCTGCGCGGTCCTCTCGAGGCGGTTGATCTGCTCGTAGATCTTTTCCAACGAATCGGTGTCGGTCGCGCGGTAGAACTGGCCGCCGGTTTCGCCGGCGACGGTCTGCAGGGTCTTCTCGTCCACATCCACTTTGTCCATGACGATGTGAGTGACGCCGGACTCGTCCTTGATCGCGATGGGCGCCATGCCGCGCACGCCGACGCCGATGGTGTAGATCTTCACGCCCATGGCCTTCGCGGCCTCGGCAGCCGCGATGGGCGATATCTTGCCGGTGTTGTTCATGCCGTCGGTGAGCAGGATGACCACCTTCGACTTTGCGTTGGTGGTGCGCAGGCGATTGACGCTGGCGGCGATCGCCGAACCGATGGCGGTGCCGTCATCGCCGGCCAGAGCGGTGTTGACGCGCTCCAGATTTTGCTGCAGCCAATCGTGATCGAGGGTGAGCGGGCTGACCAGGTAGGGGGCGGCCGCAAAGGCGATGAGGCCGATGCGATCGTTGGGCCGCTCCTCGATGAATTTCGACACCACGGACTTGACCACCGCGATGCGGTTCACGCGATGACTGTCCACTTGAAAGTCGAGCGCCTGCATGGAGCCGGACACATCGAGTCCGAGCACGATGTCGATGCCGTTGGCGGTAACCTCGGTGCGGCTGTGCGCGCGCTGCGGGCGCGCCAATCCTAAGATCATGAGCGCCGCCGCGAGCAGGGGAAACAGCCACAGCCAGCGGCCGGCGCGCGCGCGGCTGCCGCGGGCGACCTCCCGAGCCAGACCCACATCCGAGAATTCGATGGCGGCCACCGGACCGCGCCGCCCGCGCAGCAGCATCGCCGCGGGCAGCAGCGCCAGAAGCCACAGCCACTCAGGTTGCAGGAAGCGAATCATGAGCCGCCTCCTCGGCCGCGTGGGTTTCGATGACGAAGCGGCGGGCGCTCTGGTACAGCGATTCCATGATCTGCCGCGACAAGGACACGCCCGCGAATTTGGCCATATCGCATTGCTGCAGAAATTCGGACAGCAAATTGCGGTGCGCGGCGAGCGCCGCGTCGCGCGATTCGAGCAAATCGTGCAGAAACTCTTCCGTGGTGCGATGGGTGGCGGTGACCTTGAATCCATCCTCGATGTACTGGCGCACGAGGCCGGAAATGGCGACGGAAAATTCCCGCACGCTCGCGGGGTCTAAGAGCCTGCGAATCTCCTCCAGGCGCTCGAGCGCGATCTCGAATGGCTGCAGCGGCGGAGTCAAGCGCCGCCGGCGGTGCCAGCGCCACGCGCCGTAAGCGCCGAGCACGAGCAGCACGCCGCCGGCCACCAAGGCCGGCAGCAGCCACGCCGGAAGGATGCCCTTGGGGCCGCGAATGTCGCGAATATCCTGCGCCGGCGCGGCGTCGGCCGCCGCCGCGCGCCCGGGCGCGGCGGCCGAGAGCGCCGCGATGAGGCCGATTGCCGCCGCTGCGCACACCTGGGAGGCGCGGCCGGCTCTGCACCCGCTCATACGCGCCTGCGCTCCCGGGTTTTGAAGAATCGCTGCAGCGCGGGCATGTAGGCGGAGTCGGTTTTGAGCTCGAGCGTGTCGACCCCTTCGGCGCGAAAATCGTTCACCAGTCGGCGAGCGTGCGCGACCGCCAACTCGTTGAAGCGCTTGCGGACCGCGGCGTTGGCCGTGTCGAGTTCGATGACCTCTCCGGTTTCCGCATCTTCGAGCGCGAGCACACCGACATCGGGAAGCTCCTTCTCGCGCGGATCCTCGACGTGCACCGCGATAAGGTCGTGGCGCCGATTGGTCTGGCGCATGGCGCGGCGCAATTCGATGCGCGTGCGGACCGGATCGCCGGGCGACTGGAAATCGGAAATCAGAAACACGATGGCGCGCCGGTGCAGGACGTGATTGGCGACGTCGAGGGCTTTGACGCTGTCGGTACGACGCCCTTCGGGGGTGTGGTAGAGGATATCCCGCACCACGCGCAGCACATGCCGCCGGCCCTTTTTCGGCGGCAGGTAGCGCTCGACGCGGTCGGTGTAGAGCAGCAGTCCGACCTTGTCGCTGTTGCGGATGGCGGAGAAGGCCAGAACGCTGGCGAGCTCGGCGGCGAGATCGCGCTTGCTCAAGGCGGCGGAGCCGAAATTCCCGGAGGCGCTGATGTCCACGAGCAGCAAAATGGTGAGCTCGCGCTCCTCGGTGAATTTCTTCACGAAGGGCCGGCCGGCGCGCGCCGTGACGTTCCAGTCGATGGTGCGCACTTCATCGCCGGGGGTGTATTCGCGCACTTCGTCGAAATCCATGCCGCGGCCCTTGAACACCGAGTGGTATTCGCCGGCCAGGCTGTCGTTGACCATGCGGCGCGTGCGGATCTCCAACTGCCGCATGCCGCTCATGATGGTCTTCGTCGACTTGGTGGTGTCGGCCGGCATGGAAATCAAGGAACCGGGATGGCGTCGAGAATCTTGTGTATCACGTCCTCCGAGGTGATGTTTTCGGCCTCGGCTTCGTAGGTCACGGATACACGGTGGCGCAGCACGTCCAAGGCGATGGTCTTGACGTCCTGCGGGGTCACGTAGTGACGGCCGCTGAGAAAGGCCATGGCGCGCGCGGCCAGCGTCAAGTTGATGGTTGCCCGCGGCGAGGCGCCGGTCTGGATGTACCCGTCGAGCTTCATGGAGGCCGCGGTGGGTGGGCGGGTTGCGAGCACCAGGTCCACGATGTAGTTGCGGATTTTATCGTCCACGTACAGCGTGTTCACGACATGGCGGGCGTTCAAGATCTGCTGCGCGGAGACGACGGGGCGAACGCTCGGCAGCGCCTCCGAGGTCGCCATCGCATCCAGAATGGCGCGCTCTTCGGCGCGGTTGGGGTAGCTCACCACCACCTTCATCATGAACCGGTCGATCTGCGCTTCGGGCAGGGGATAGGTGCCTTCCTGTTCCAGCGGGTTCTGCGTGGCGAGCACCAGAAAGGGATTCGGCAGCGCATAGGTCTCGTCGCCGATGGTCACCTGGCGCTCTTGCATGGCCTCGAGCAGCGCGCTCTGCACTTTGGCCGGCGCGCGATTGATCTCATCCGCCAGAATGAGATTGCTGAATATCGGCCCGTGTTTGGTGCGAAATGCGCCATCCTGAGGGTTGTAGATCATGGTGCCGACAATGTCGGCCGGCAGCATGTCGGGAGTGAACTGCAGGCGCTTGAAGCGCACCGCAATGCCGGCGGCCAAGGTCTTCAGCGCCAAGGTTTTGGCCAAGCCCGGCACGCCTTCCAGGAGGACATGGCCATTGGTGAGGAGGGCGATCAATAATCGGTCCAGCAGGTGCTTCTGACCCACGATCACCCGCGCCATTTCCAATTGCAGCGGCCCCACCCAGGTCGAGTTCTGCAGCACGGTTTCGCGCGCGGCACGCAGGCCCTCGTCTGACTCGACCGGCATGGGGCGCGTCTCGGGGATTGGCGCAGGTTTTTGATTCATCAGCCTTTAATCCTTTTGCACAGGTGAGTGTCGCCGGTAATCGGCGACCGATTCCCTTGGATCGGCAAGGGACCCTGGAGGTTCCCTTGGGAGCGGCGGCGCGCGACGCGCAGGCCCTCAGCGGGCCCCGCCCACATCCTTGTTCGGGTTGATCAGATACTTATGTCCAGTCGCCGCTTTGCTATAGGCGGCGATGCACTTAAGGTCCAGCGCTTCGAAGAGCGAGACCACCCCGGCGTAGTGGCTGGCGAAAGTCGTTTTCAGCTCCGCGGCAACCCGCTCCTTGAGCTTTTCGGTGGCGGCGGGTCCGATCTTTTGCAGGAAGGGGGTGACCAGCCAGCCGCCGACTCCCCAGGCCATGCCGAAATTGCGATTGAGTTCGGTCGGGCCCTGCCCCAACCCCCCATAGACATAGACCTGCTTATGAACCGGGGAGCCGTACCGGCTGTACTGCGTGGCTTTGCGATTGAGCGCCGTCTCCATGCACGACAGAATCTGCCCGGCCAGTTTGCCGCCGCCGATGGCGTCGAAGGCAATGGTGGCGCCGGTCGCGGCCAGCGCCTCGGTGAGATCCTGCATGAAGGTGGGCAGACTCGAATCGCATACATGAGCGGCGCCGATCGAGCGCAGCAAATCGACCTGAGTACGATTGCGCACAATGTTGACCAGCGCGATCTTATCCTTGAGGCAAATCCGATTGAGCATCTGCCCCAAGTTGGAGGCGGCTGCGGTGTGCACCAAGGCGCTGTGGCCTTCGCGGCGCATGGTCTCGACCATGCCGAGCGCCGTGAGCGGGTTGACGAAGGATGAGGCGCCGTCGATGGGCGTTGCGCCCGCCGGCAGCACCAGACATTGCTCGGGCGTGACGCAGCGGTATTGCGAGTACATGGCGCCGCCGAGCGCGGCGACGGTCTTGCCGAGCAGCGCCTGCGCCGCCGCGGACGACCCAGCCTCGACCACGACGCCGGCGCCCTCGTTGCCGACCGGCATGGACACATCGAAGCGGGCCGCCATGGCTTTGAGCGCGGCATCCGGAACGCGAGCGGTCACCGTCGGCCGCTGCTTCGTGCCCTGCTGGCTGGCCTGGCTCATATCAGCCAGGGCGAGGAGCAAGCCGAGATCGGATGGATTGATGGGCGCCGCCTCGATGCGCACCAGCACTTCATGTGCCGCCGGAACGGGGGTCGGCACTTCGGTCAACGATAGTTCGAGCTCGCCGGTGCGCATAACCCGCGAGCGAAGCTGCAGCCCGGTGCGAGCGTCGTTGTGTTGCATGTGGAATTCCTTCGAGGCGAACGGCGCCCGCGCCAAACGCCCTATGCTACACCGCGGGTCGGCCGCGCGGCGAGCGCGCTGTCGGGCCATCCGCTAGAATCTCCCGCGTGAACAAGCCGCCACACCCGCCGTCGACAGGGCTGCGGCATGGCGCGGCGAGGGTGATATCCAAATTGGGGTTGGGCTCGCGTACCCAGGCCGCGCAATGGGTGCGGGAGGGGCGGGTGCGCGTCAACGGCCGTGTGGTCCGGGATGCGGAATTTCCGGTGCGGCAGGGGTACGACCGCATCGAGATCGACGGCCGCGAGGCCGCGCCGGCGAGCCGCATCGCGCTCATGCTGAATAAGCCGCGCGGCTTGGTGACGACCGCCAAGGATGAGCGGGGCCGCGCGACGGTGTATGACTGTTTCGCGGGCGCGGCGCTGCCCTGGCTGGCGCCGATCGGGCGGCTCGACAAGGCCAGCGAGGGGCTGCTCTTGTTCAGCAACGATCCCGCCTGGGCCGCTCGCATCACCGACCCGAATGGCGGGCCGCCGAAGACCTACCACGTGCAGATGGATCGATTGCCGGACGCTGCTCTGCTTGCCGACTTGCAGCGCGGCGTCGTCATCGGCGGCGAGGCCCTGGGCGTGCGCTCCGCCCGCAGCCTGCGCGTAGGCGAGAAGCACGCGTGGGTGGAGATCGTGCTCGAGGAGGGCCGCAATCGGCACATACGCCGATTGCTGGAAGCGTTCGACATAGCGGTGCTGCGGCTGGTGCGGGTGGCGATCGGTTCGCTGACCTTGGGCGACCTGGCGAAAGGGCAGTGGCGGATGCTCACTCGCGCGGAAACGGATTTGCTGTGAGCCGCGCGCGATGCCGCCGCCGCCGCGGCGTCTAGGTCAAAACGCCGCGGGATACGCGCCGCCGTCCAGCAAAATGTTCTGGCCGGTCATGTAGGCGGCGTGCACGCTGCAGATGAAGGCGCAGGTCTGTCCGAACTCCGCCGGAGTGCCGAAGCGCTTGGCGGGAATCTCCGCCATGGCCTGCGCCGCCATGGCCGACTCGGGCTTTCCGGTGCGCTTGGAGGCGGCCGCGAAGCCGCCGCGTAAGCGCTGGGTGTCGAAACTGCCCGGCAGGAGATTATTGATGGTGATGCTCTTGTCGGCGAACTTGCGCGCCACCCCGGCCACGAAGGCGGTGAGTCCGGCGCGAGCCGCGCTCGACAGATCCAGTCCCGCGAGGGGCATCTTGACGCTGATCGACGTGATGTTGACGATCCGGCCGAAGCCGCGGGCCGCCATGCCGTCGATGACTTGTTGAATGAGCTCGATGGGGGTCACCATGTTCATCGTGACGCCGGCGAGCATGTCCTGCCGATCCAATTCGCGAAAGTCCCGGAACGGCGGTCCGCCATTGTTGTTGATCAAAATGTCGGGGGAGGGACAGGCCGCCAGCAGCGCCGCCTGCCCTTCCGCCGTGGACACGTCGGCGAGCACGGACTGCACATCCACGCCGGTGGCGCGCCGGATGTCCGCGGCCGCTTGCTCGAGCAGGGCGGCGTTGCGTCCATTGACGACCAGCGAGACTCCGGCCTCGGCGAGTGCGCGAGCGCACGCCAGCCCCAGCCCCTGACTCGATGCACAGACGATTGCCGTCCGTCCGCGAATTCCCAGATCCATGCCTGCCCCCAAATGATCGCCATCGATCGTATGCCGGTATACGCTAGCACTAACTGAACCGAAGGGAGTCACCATGACGATCAAGCGCATTCAACCCGGTCCCCGCATGTCGCAGGCCGTAATCAACAATAAGATCGTCTATTTGGCGGGTCAGGTTGCCCCCGGCGCCACCGTGGCGGTCCAAACGAGAGAAATTCTTAGCCAGATCGACGCCCTGCTGGCGCAGGCAAACACCGACAAGAGCCGGCTGTTGACGGCCACCATCTGGCTCACGGACATGGGCACTTTCGCGGAAATGAACAGCGTCTGGCAGTCGTGGGTGGTTCCGGGCGAAACCCCGGCGCGCGCCACTGTAGTGAGCCCGCACCTGGCGTCCGCCGAATTCAAGATCGAGATTGCCGTCGTGGCGGCGCAGCCTTAGAGCGCGCACGCCCCTCGCTAGCCGCTCCCCGCGCCCCATGCTCGAGCTGCTGAATATCTCCAAGACCTTCGAGGATAGATTGGTTCTCTCGGACGTCAGCTTGTGCGTCCCCAAGGGCGTCACGCATGCCTTGATCGGCTCGAGCGGTTCCGGGAAAACCACGGTGCTGCGGATCACGCTCGGATTGATCCCCTTCGACCAGGGCTACGTCAAGATCAACGGCCAGGCGCTGCTCTCCTTCACGCAGGTCGAGTGGGCCGACCGCATCGGCTACGTTCCCCAGGATGGGGGGCTCTTTCCCCATATCTCGGGACGCAACAACGTCGCGTTGATCGCCAAGCTGCGCGGGTGGCGCAAGTCGCGAATCGAGGATCGCGTGGAAGAACTGCGCAAGGTGGTCGACTTGGATGCGGAGGTTCTCGAG
>Ga0209656_10002547_pt1 | contig 11787 bp, 15 predicted proteins | sample BogFormECP12_OM2_FD_188239 | JGI IMG/M metagenome (GOLD analysis project Ga0209656, IMG submission 188239) | Bog forest soil microbial communities from Calvert Island, British Columbia, Canada - ECP12_OM2 (SPAdes) (version 2) | ecosystem: Environmental > Aquatic > Freshwater > Wetlands > Bog ... | reverse complement strand
GCATGAATTACTAACAGTAGTGCAGAAATACCCTGAAACGCCTGGACTCTCCCGGTACAAGCTGGTTCAACCCGAAATCAGGAAATATTGATACCTGTCAAAAAGACGCACCCGGTCGGGCTGACTACAACACCCGCGTCATGAAGACGCTAAGCGGATCCAGCCGATAGCCCCCGATGGGGCCGCAGTATTCGAATCCAAATTTCTCATAGAGCCGCCGGGCCGGCCGGAAAGGGTCGGTAGGCTGCGGCTGCCTGTTCGTGTTTCTATTGGCGACGGTAAGCCGTTGAGTGGTGCTGTATGTCCTGTACAACCACGACACGTTTTGACTCGTCAATTCGGTACAGGACGCGCCACTGCGTACCGAGGCGTGCGCTGTGGAAGCCGGCCAGCCTGTCTCGAAGTGGCTTGCCGACCCGGTAGGGCGCCTCTAGGAGCGGGCCGGTGATGAATTCGACAGCCGCGTTCGCCACGTCCTCTGGGAGCGATTCGGCGATGGCGCGCCGGGCCGGGCGGGTCATTCCGAGCTCGTAGGGCTCGGCGCTCACCGCTTGCGCTCAGCGAGCAGCGCACGCGCTGCTTCGGTTCCGTACACCACGTCGCCGGCTTGCTCGGACTCGCGGGCTTCGGCCAGGCCCCTCAGCGCGGCCGGGTCGGCGAGGATCTCCGCGGTCTCGCGCATCGAAAGGTACTCCTCGATCGCAACTAGAACCGTCTGCTGGACGCTGCGATGCTCGATCTCGGCTACCTGCTTGAGCTGGTCTTCGAGTTCAGGCGGCAAGCGAAGTGTCATAGCCATACCACTATGGTATCAAAACGGTGCACATGGCCGATGGGGTCGAGGGCGACAGACCGGCATTGACAGGAGTCGTGGCGGGTGAGATGGGAGCCTTGCCTTTTTCCGCGCGGCGGGCGAGCGCAGAATTCCGCATTCCGACCCCACTGGAACACACGGCCCATCGGGCAAGTAACCCTCGGCGCCGTGTCTGGCAGATAACAGATTCCCCGCGCCCTCACCTGGGCGACCCGGTGTCAGGCCGACTTGGACCCAGGCGCCTCGGCGGGCACGGCGTGCGCCCGGAACTCATACGAGCGCTCGGACATCCTGCCCACCTCGAAGCGGATGTGGATCTTCGGGTAGTGCACGGCTAAGGTCACCAGTGAACCGGGTAGAACCTGATGGGAGCACGCACACCTAGCCGAACCAACGTGGTGCGCCACCTCCTCGCCTGATAGACACGAGCCAAGGAGGTGGCGCAGATGTCTCGCTACGTATTCAGGGGGGCTCGTGCTCCCATCGGGCGGCGTCAGCGACGCGATGACCAGCAGCCCGCAGACCACCGCGAGGCTCCCGGCCAGCGAGGGAACAAGTGGTGGACGCTGGTCGCGGTGTGTCTCGGTACGTTCATGCTGCTGCTGGACATCACGATCGTGAACGTCGCCCTGCCGGATATCCAGCGGGCCCTGCACTCGACCTTCTCGGACCTGCAGTGGGTGGTGGACGCGTACGCGCTGACCCTGGCGGCGTTCCTGCTGACCGCGGGCAGCCTGGCGGACATGTACGGCCGCCGCCTGCTGTACCTGATCGGCCTGGCCATCTTCACCTGCGCCTCGGTGCTGTGCGGCTTTGCCGTCAGCACGCTGATGCTCCAGCTGTCCCGCGCCCTGCAGGGAGTCGGCGGGGCGATCATGTTCGCGGTGTCCCTGGCGCTGCTGGCCGATGCCTTCCGCGGGAAGGACCGCGGCGTCGCGTTCGGCGTCTGGGGCACGGTGACCGGGCTGGCGGTCGCCATCGGCCCGCTGCTCGGCGGCATACTGACCTCGGGCCTGTCCTGGCGGTACATCTTCTTCGTGAACGTGCCGATCGGGATCGCCGCGGTCGCCATCACGATGACGAAGGTCGCGGAGTCGCGCGCACCGCAGGCCAGCGGGCCCGACTGGGCCGGCTTCGCGATCTTCACGGTGGCGCTGTCGAGCCTGGTCTACGGGCTGATCGAGTCGAACCAGCGGTCCTTCACCGACCCCCTGGTGCTCGGCTGCCTCGCCGCCGCGGCCGTGCTGCTCGCCGTCTTCGTCTTCGTGGAGCGGCGCCGCGCGCACCCGATGTTCGACATGACCCTGTTCCGGCTGCCGACCTTCAGCGGCGGCTCGGTCGCGGCGTTCGGGCTCAGCGCCTCGATCTTCGCGATGCTGCTCTACATCGTGCTGTACCTGCAGGACATCCTGGGCTACTCGCCGCTGGCCACCGGCGTGCGGCTGATGTTCATATCCGTAGCCATCCTGGTAACCGCCACGGTGGCCGGGCGGCTTTCCTCGCATGTGCCGGTCCGGTGGCTGATCGGGCCTGGCCTGATCATCGTTGGCGTAGGCCTGCTGCTGATGCGCGGGCTCAACGCGGGCTCGTCCTGGACCCACCTCATCCCGGGCATGATCGTCGGCGGCATCGGCGTCGGCCTGGTGAACCCCCCGCTGGCCTCCACCGCGGTCGGCGTGGTGCCACCGCAGCGGGCCGGCATGGCCTCGGGCATCAACTCCACCTTCCGCCAGGTCGGGATCGCCACCGGCATCGCCCTGCTCGGGGCGCTGTTCTCCAACAAGGTGAGAGATGATGTGCTGTCCCTGACGGCCGCGGTGCCCGGGCTGTCCAGCCGGGGCCCGCAGATCGCCGCGGCCATCCAGTCCGGGCAGATCGGGCAGGTGATCGGCAAGCTACCCCCGTCCGCCAGGCAGCCCGTGGGAGTGATCACCCGGACGGCCTTCACCATCGGCCTGAACCATATTCTCCTGGTTGCGGCGGTCATCGCGCTGGTATCAGGCGTGGTCTCCCTGGCCGCGATCCGCAGCAAGGACTTCGCCCAGCAGCAAGGACCAGTCAGCCCCGCTGGCTAAAAGGCCCGCACGGATTACTATCCGAGGTAGGTGTATCGCCGGGACTCCGACGAGCTGCAGGCGGCTCGCGCGCAGCTGGTCAGCTACAGCGCACGCCTGCTTGACGACGGGCTGGCCGTCGGCAGCGCAGGCAATATCAGCGTTCGCACCGGCGACATCGTGGCGATCACCCCGTCGGGTATCAGCTACGCGGACATGCGGCCCGGTGACGTCTGCCTGGTCACGCCGGACGGCACCCAGATCCTGGACGGCACGGGGTACGACGAGCCGGAAGCGCCATCCTCCGAGATGCCCATGCACCTGGCGATCTACGCGGCGACCAGCGCGGCGGCCGTGGTGCACACGCACTCGCCCGAGGTCGTCGCGCTGTCGGCGACGCGCCCGGAGTTGCCCGCCATCCACTACGCGATCACCGGGCTCGGCGGCCCGGTCCGCGTCGTCCCCTACGTGCGCTTCGGGTCGGCGGGCCTGGCCGCGGCGGCGGTCGAGGCGATGGACGGCCGCAGCGCCGTCATCCTGCGCAATCACGGGGCGGTCAGCTACGGCCGCGACCTCGCGCAGGCATACGACCGCGCCCTGCTCCTGGAGTGGCTGGCCCGCACGTACCGGCTGGCGCTGTCCTACGGCGAACCCGTGCTCTTGTCGGCTGCCGAACTCGACGAGGTCACGGCCGAGACCCAGCGCCGCCGCTACGGCGAGCGCCGCCGCGAAAGCCCCTCATGACCGAGCCTGCTACGAGGCACCTCCTATCCAGGCGCCGATCACCAGGCCGCCGTGCCGGAATACCTTATACGTGTACGTGAGGGTCCGGAAGCCGCGCCCGGTGATGACCATCCGGGTGAAGAAAGGCCCCGGCCGCGGGCCGCCGCGATACCGGACATCCAACAGTGTCACCGTGACCTTGTGGTGGTGCTGGTTGGCCTTGGTGCAGCACGGGCCGGAGCGAAAGTAGTCGGTGGCTCTGCTGGTGACGGCCTTGACGCCGTTCCAGCGAGCCCAGTCGCTCGTTCGGTCAAAAAAGATTTGAATTATCCCGAACGGCCTGGGCTATCCCGGCGGCAGCACTGGCGTGCCCGGGCCACGGAGGGAACCTCATCGTCGGTGACTACCCGGGTCCTTGACCGGCCAGGTCCGACGGAGGCATTTGCCGCGAAATTGCGTCGGCGGGTACGGTCGCAGGAGTGGCAAGCGATTCGGGTGGCGACAGGAGATCATCAGGCCCTTGGTACGCTTCGGACCCACCGACCGCTCCTTTCTCAGCCGTCACGTCCGGGCCGCCTGGGCACCGCCGGCGAGGGAAGCGGCGCAAGGTCATCATTGCGGTGACCGCCGGGGCGCTCGCCGTCGTGGCCGGGATCGCCGCGGTGATCGTCACGGTGGTCGCGCCCGGCGGGAACGCGAACTCCACGGGCTTCGTGCCGTCGGGAAGCTCGGCCGCGCAGGACGCCGAGCAGATCACCAGCGCGTTCCTGGCAGCGTGGCAGACCGGTGACCTCGGGCAGGCCGCCCGCTACACCGATCATCCCGCCGCGGCCCAGGCCGCGCTGGCTACCTACAGCAAGTACCTCCACCTCAGGAAGCTGACGGCCACCGCCCTGAGTGACACGGTGGCTCCGACGGGTACGTCGTCGACGCCGCGGGAATCGGCCGGGTACTCGATCAACGCCACGGTGGCCGCGTCGGACAGCGCCACGGCGCTGCACGGCACCTGGAGCTACCGCGCATCGCTGGTCGCCTACCAGCAGCGGAACTCACAGCTGTGGTATATCGCCTGGGCCCCCGATGTCCTCGCGCCGAACCTCACCGCCTCCACCCATCTGGCGGCGGTCATAGTGTCGCCCCAGGTCGTCTCGGTCAACGATGCCAGCGGGAACGACCTGACCACGTACCACGACGCCGGGCTGACGACGATCGTCGGATTGCTGCAGGGTAAGGCACCGCCGGGACGGGGAACGCCGGGCCTGTACGTCGAGATCCACACCGCCTCGAACCATGTGGTGCCGAACAGCCAGGCGGTCGTCATCCCGCCGAACAACATACCGAATCTGGCCACCACGATCAGCGCCAAGGCCGAGGCCGCCGCGCGCGCCGCCGTCGCCACCCACCAGGACAGTTCGATGGTCGTCATCCAGCCTTCCACCGGGAACATCCTGGCCATCGCCAACAATGCCGGCTACAACGATTTCGCGCTCACCGCCCAGGTGGCGCCGGGCTCGACGATGAAGGTCATCACCTCCACGGCGCTGATCAACGCCGGAGTCGTCACCGCGAACAGCGGTGTCGCCTGCCCGGCGGCCTATACGGTGCAGGGGATCACGTACCACAACGACAACGGTGAGTCCGAGCCGCCCTCGACCCCGTTCATCACCGACTTCGCCCAGTCCTGCAACAACGCGTTCGGCACGCAGTGGCCGCACCTGTCCGGCCTCCTCGCGCGCACCGCCAAGCAGTACTTCGGCCTCAACCAGGACTGGAACATCGGTATCAGCGGCCTGTCGGCCAGCTATTTCAACGCTCCGGCCAGTGCCAGCGGCTCCGAACTGGCTCAGGAGGCGTTCGGCGAGGGGCAGTTGACCGCATCCCCGCTGGCGATGGCCTCGGTGGCGGCCACCGTGGCCAGCGGGACGTTCAAGCAGCCGATCCTGCTGGCCGGAACCAAGCAGGTGACCGCGACCGCGCTTCCGGCCAGCACCGACGCGCAGCTGAAGCAGATGATGCAGGCCGTGGTCACCAGCGGGACAGCCGCGTCGATCGGGTTCGGACCCGGCGTCTACGCCAAGACCGGGACCGCCGACATCCAGGGCCAGGAGCAGCCCAACAGCTGGCTCGTCGCCTTCGACCCGGCTCAGGACGTCGCGGTCGCCTGCCTGGTGGTCAACGCCGGCTACGGCGCCCAGTTCGCCGGCCCGGAGGTGAAGTCCTTCCTGGACAGCTATTAACCCGCTGAGTCAGCCTCGCCACGGGCAGAGGACCTCGACGCCGGTGGGCTGAAAGTGGGCAACGTTCCGCGTGTCCGCGGTCTGTCAGCGGACGCTCTTGATCCGCCAGACCAAGACCGAGGCCGCGATGGCCACCACCGCGGTCGCCCCGAATAGGGCCGGGTAGTCGGCCAGCGAGACGAGGGGTGCCGCGATCGCCGCGCCGATGGCGCCCGGGCAGACGATGGCGATGTTGATGATGCCGAGGTCCTTGGCACGGTCGTGGGCCTTCGGCAGCACCTGTGTGATCAGCGCCTGGTCGACCGCGATGTAGGCGCCGTAGCCCACGCCGTAGAGCACCGCCGCGCCCAGCGCCGCCGGCCAGGTCTGGAAGAACATCAGCAGCAGCGCGGCCGCCGCCATCAGCAGCCCGGACACGGTGACCAGCATCTTGCGGCGGCCGCTGCGGTCGGAGATGATCCCGCCGACGATCGAGGTAATCACCACGCAGCCGGTGTAGATCAGGATCAGGATGAGCAGGCCGTCCGCAGCGGTCTGGCCGGGGAACAGCCGCGCGTAGTGCACCGCGTCGCGCAGGAAGTAGAGCAGGTACAGGGTGCCCATGGCGATGGAGAGGCTGGCCAGGAAGCGGGTCAGCCAGGCCCACCCGAAATCGGGATGTGCGCGCGGGCTGAGCCAGTAGGAGGATGCCACCCGGCGCCAGGAGAACGGCTCCCGGTCCTGCGGCGCGAGCGGGGGGGTCGGGGGTGAACAGCACGAACGGCAGCGCCAGCGCCACCATCAGCACCGCGAGCGTGATGTAGCCGCTGACCAGGTTCTGGTTGAGGACATCCACGACCAGGATGGTGCCCAGGACCAGGCCGCGCGCGATCGGCATGCCCACCCAGCCGGCCACCGTGGCGCGCTGCCGTACCGGCACGTGGTCGGGGATCGCCGCGCTCAGGGTGGCGTACTCGCCATTCTGGAAGGCGCTGAAGGCGAACCACAGCAGGGCCACGCCGAGTACCGTGGCCTGCTTGGCCAGCAGCACCATGCAGGCCGCGGCGAGCACGGCCATGGCGAGCGTCCACCGGTGCCGGCGACCGCTGAACCGGCCCAGCCGTCCGCCATGCGCGGTGCGGTCGGACAGCGCGCCGACGACCGGGGTGGCCAGAGCAGAGGAGATAGCCCCGACCCCGGTCACCACCCCGAGTGCGACGATCTTGTGCCGGGGCGTGATGTCCTGCAACTGGAGCGCGAGCATGACCTGCAGCGGCGTCTGGGCCGCCATCCACATGCCCAGGCTGGCCAGGGTGAGGCCGATGATCCAGCCGCGCCGCACGTGCCGGGTCGGCTCGGCCAGCGCGAGCGACCCCACATCCGGCTGACCGATCACCTGATCCCTCATGACACCTCCGCTGCCAGGGTTCCGCCGCGGGCGCGGCCAAGGGTTCCGCCACGGGTCCGGCGCCCTGGCTTGGATCATGACCCATCCGGGCCACACCGCGCCATACCCGCCAGTAAGTTTTCATGACGATCACGACCCGGGCTGATACGTGGGCTGCAGCAACTGGAATGCGTCGGCCGGCTAGGAGGGCGCGTTGGCCGTGGTGCAAAGTCCGTCACCTGACCGATGTCTCACTGCAACTTGCAGGATTATTTTCTTGCAACCGGCACTGACCAGTTCAGTACTCGCTCGGACCTTCGCCGGGAGCAGCCGCGCAGAGTGGCCGGCGTTCTCCCGGACTAGCTCCAACGGCCCACTAAGGAACCCCGATGAACGCGATGGCGCCGACCCGTCCGACCGAGCTGCACCGATGCCGCGTCCGGCTGAGCGCGGGACCGGCCGCGGCGGCCGAGGCCCGCAGCCAGGTCCGGGCGGCCATCTGCGCCTGGGATGTCCCTGTCGACCCGGGCGTCGCGGTCCTGCTCACCAGCGAACTGGTGACCAATGCCGTCCGGCACGAGCCGGGCGAGACCGTCGCGCTCGCCATCACCTGCTCCCACGGTCAGCTGCGGGTCGATGTCCACGACACGTCGCCGTCCTTTCCCGTGCTGGTGGACGTCCCACCCGATGCGGAGACCGGGCGGGGCCTCATGCTGGTCGCCACCCTGTCGGCTGAGTGGGGGGTCTACCGCACCCCCGCGGGTAAAGCTGTGTACTTCACGCTCGCGTTCGAGCCCGATCTCGCCGAGGGCGACGGGCGCGGTCCGCAGAGGTTCAGAGGTGGGGACGGTGAGTCATATACCCCCCCGGCGCCTCACCGTCCCCACCGAACGCCTGCGACTCCCGCACCGCGATCAGCTCGGCGCGATGGTGCGCGGGGCTGACTCGGACCACTCGGGGCTTAGGTCTTGGTTGCGATGGGCAAGTGTACGGTGTACTAAAGGTTTCACAGCTTGTTTCCGTGAGACCTGCGTGACCGTCGCACTACTCCGCCCGCGCGGCACCGAGGAGGAGGGGACGCCCGATGATCGCGCCAGGAAGCCCCACGGTGCGGCGACGTCGGCTGGCCGCCGAGCTGCGCGGGATCAGGGAGAGCAAGGGCAAGAGCGGGGACGCCGTCGCTGCGGCGCTGAAGTGGTCGCCTTCCAAGATCAGCAGGTACGAGCGGGCCAGGACCGGCTTGCGGCCGCGGGAAGTCGAGAGGCTGCTCGACTACTACCAGATCACCGGGTCCCGCCGCACGCTCCTTCTCGCGCTCGCCGAGGATGCGGCTCAGAAGGGCTGGTGGGAAGAATACGGAGACAGCCTTTCCGAGGATTATCAGCAATTCATCGGCCTCGAGCACGAGGCGACTTCCATGGCCATATGGCACGTTGACGTGGTAACTGGCCTGCTCCAGACGGAAGCTTATGCCCGGCATATAATTGGCAGCTACAGCCGGGTCGAGCCGATCGCGCCGGGCATGATCGGACGAATGGTCCGCGTCCGCATGCAACGCCAGCAGGTGCTGGATCGCGAAGTGCTTCAGCTATCGGTAGTGCTCGATGAATCGGTCTTGAAGCGCCGGATCGGTGATGATTCGGTGATGTATGAGCAGCTTCAGCGTCTCGCCGGGGAGGCTGACCGGCCAAATCTGACGTTGCAGATTCTCCCCCTCGACGGGCAGCACAGGGTCTTCGGGGAGTCCTTCGTCATATTCGGCTTCGGGGAAGACAGTGATGCGATGCTGCAAGATGTCGTGAGCACAGAGCATCTGAGGAGCGGCTTCACCGTGGAGGGGGAGAGGGAGACGTACCTGCATAGGATCGCATTTCAGATGCTCGCCGAAGCGTCGCTCGATCCGGCGGCATCCAGAGCGCTCATACTCGAGACAGCGGAGTCGCATTGGGCAGGTGCCCAGCGGCGCGCTAATGCGTAAACGACGCAAGTCGTCTTACCCTGCGTCGTTGCGGTGACGGCCTCCCGGTGTGGTCGTTCCCAGGCTGCCTCGCGGCCACGAAGCGTGGCTTCTCCTGGCCGGAGCTAGCCAGCGACGCCGCTAGGTAGGCGCCGGAGTCATGGCTGCATACGTTTGAGGTGTTCCGGACACCGTGGGTACAACAGAGATTCACTGTGGGTATAGCGCTGCTTGGGGCGAAAGGGCCCCTGAGTGCCAGTGATGTCTGCTAGCCTTTAAGTTAAAACCACTACGGTAAGTAGTACTTATACTACTTGCCGTAGTTGCGTATTCCGTATATCACCAACTATCAATGGGGTAGTAACGTGGAAAGACCTATGCTCGGAAGTCCATCCGAAAGGCCGGGTTCGGGTTCTTACTGGGTTAAGAGCTCGCTGAGTTTTTCCAACGGCAACTGCGTCGAGGTGGCCAGCCTGCCCGATGGCGAAATCGGTGTTCGGAACAGCAGGGACTCTGAAGGGGCGGTTCTCCGGTTTACATCGGACGAATGGCATGCGTTTCTCGGCGGGGTGCGAAAGGGAGAATTCGATAGTTTCGGCAGGAAGTAACCCCAAGAACAAAGCATCCTGCTCATGATAGCTATCGATTAGAACAGAGGGGGAGGGCCCCGCTGAATCCAGGGGCCCTTCCATTCTTAGTATTGCCGCCGCCCACACCGTTTGGTGGATTTGTCCGCAAGCAGGCACATGCGGTCCAGCAGTCGGATCAGTTAGCGCCACGCAAACTAGCGGGCCGTCCAGCGGCTAGCCCGCTGGACCCGAACGCATGCCGGGCGGACGATACGGTCACGATGTCAGCCTCGAAGCGGCTTAGCACCACGTGCTGGGTCGCGGCCAGATGGGCGCGAGCCACCCGCTCAGCCTCGGCGGCGCGCCCGGCCGCAATCTCATCGGCAATCCGGCGGTGAGTTCTCCTGGCTCCTTCGTGCCGGTTCAGCAGGGTTCGGCAGATCCGGTGGCACGAGCTCGAAGCCCTCGGTTGCTGCGGCGATGCGCAAAGAGCGGTCGAACGCCGCGAATTCCGTACAGCTTCCGTCGACCCGGCGCACAGCGAGAGCGCTGGACAACTGGACTGCGTCATAAGCTCGAAGGCCATGCGATGCGCACAGCCTGGCAGCCTCGTCGAGAAGGCTCCCCGCGGCGATCACGGCAGCGAACCGCGGGGGCTCAGCGTCGGTCCCGAAGTAATCAGCCTCGAAATCGGCGGTGAGCAATCTCGCATCGTTGGCAGACAGTTCGCCCATGCGTTGCTTCCGCCATAGTGCCGCCGGAACCTCCACCCGTGCCAGTTGCGCGACGGCGATGCTCTCCATGCCACGAACTTGCTCGTGTCCAGCCTCATCCGCATAAAGTTTCACGAGCGCCGAGGAGTCGGCGAACGTACTCAACGGTCTTCGCTGACAAGCTGTGACAGCGCCGTCCCTGCGCCTGCACGCCTACGGGCGGCAGCGGCCTCCTCGCGCGGAGGACGGCTGTGAGGTTCACGAGGCTCGTCCAGCAACCCGGCCTGGTCCAGGCGTTCTCGCAGGCGTTCGGCCTCGCCGCCGGCCAGGCGGGGGTTCGTCGCGGCGTCGAGAACGGCCGTCACGTAGTCATTCATACTGCGGCGCTGCCGCTGAGCGGCACGGCGGACCCGTTCTATGAGCTCGGCCGGTGCTCGCCACGTCATCTGCTCCATGCCTCTATGATAGCAGGCATGCATGCATTAGACTGCCGCCATCAACGGCAGCAGCCGTTTACCCGTTCACCAGCTATCACTGGTACCATCTATGTATGGTAAAAACGACTGTGTATCTCCCGGAGAACACCAAGCAACGAGTAGCTGAGGCAGCTCGTCGCTCCGGTCAGTCGGAAGCTGAGTTCATCCGTACCGCAATCGAGCAGCGCACCGAAGAGGTCCTTCCCCGCAAGCGGGGCCGCTGGGGGACGATCCGGTTCGATGAGCCAGGCCTTGCCCACAAGGTGGACGAGGTGCTCGCCGAGGGCTTCGGCGAGCTGTGATCATCTGCGACACCAGCGGCCTGCTGGCCGCCTATGATCAGCAAGAACCAGACGGCCCCGCTGTCCGGGACTTGCTTGACGGGGAAACAGGGACCCTTATCGTCTCGCCGTTCGTGCTCGCCGAGCTTGACTACATGCTGCTGAGCAGGGCGGGAGTCGAAGCGGAGCTGACGCTGCTGAAGGATCTCGCCGATGACGTATACCAGGTCGCCACCTTCACCGCCCAGGATGCCGGGCGGGTCGCGAGGCTCGCTGAGCGGCATGCGGACCTGAGGCTCGGCATAGCCGACGCGCATACGATGGTCCTGGCCGCCCCGGAGCGCTACGGCACCACGCGGGTCCTCACATTCGATCAGAAGCACTTCCGGGCGGTAAAACCGCCGCAGGGCGGGGTGTTCACGGTGCTGCCAGCCGACCTGTAGGTCTTACGCTGCAGTGCGTGTCATCATGGCCCTCGCCGGGCGAGCATCCGCCGCAGCCCGCGTCCCGGGCTGGTCTGGTCCGGGCTGTCCTTCGACGCGGACCCCGTTCCAGGACGCTACGTGTCACGGGCATACGGGTGCACTCCGAAATGGG
>Ga0209656_10002544_pt1 | contig 11801 bp, 8 predicted proteins | sample BogFormECP12_OM2_FD_188239 | JGI IMG/M metagenome (GOLD analysis project Ga0209656, IMG submission 188239) | Bog forest soil microbial communities from Calvert Island, British Columbia, Canada - ECP12_OM2 (SPAdes) (version 2) | ecosystem: Environmental > Aquatic > Freshwater > Wetlands > Bog ... | reverse complement strand
GACTAACTCAGCGAAGCATCAAGATCCGAACCAGCAGAGTCGATAAGGAGCGGAGATCAATCGGCAGCTCCAGGAAACGCCGAAGTGTGCGCATAATTTAGGTGTCATCCGACCGGCGCCAATCATCATCGCTCTCCCCCTGTTCCTTTGCATCCTGTCTGGCAAACGCCAGTTGCACGCTTCTCGGGCGTAATCTCCCACAGTCCGGTTTCTGGACCGCGAGCCTGGCCCGCCGTCTCGCTCGTCATCTACATGGCAGTCTGGCTCTATTACGTGGGGATGGGTCTCCCCCCGTACAAATTGGGATTGAGCCAAAGCTTGAGATTGAGCCGGGGCGGCAACTCACACCATATCTGGCGATCGAGCAGGTGGTTCCGGGCGGTGCGGTAGATCGGGCCGGCTTGCGCGAGCAGGACCGGATACTGACCGTCGATGGCTACCCACAGACGGTATGGCGCTTGCGCCGGCCTTGGTCCAGGGCAAGCCCGACGATGTTGTATCAATAAAGGCTCTGGCAACGGCTGGCACTTAGATTAAGACAACGGCGTTGTAGACCATATGCAGGACAACCGCCGGAGCAAGCCGCCCAGTTTTCTTAAACAGAATTGCATTGCTGGCGCCCAACAAAGCAACCGGCACCCAGGACATCGGGGCATGATACATGGCAAAGAAAGCTGCACTGCCAACTACGGCTCGCCAGCCACCCCACTCACGATCCAAAGCCCGGAAAAGCAGTCCGCCGAAGAGATACTCTTCTGCGAACGGAGCGAACCCCACCGCCATAATTGCATAGCAGATTTTAAGGTTGGGTATCTTTGCCATCTGCTCCTGGGAACGACGGAGGAGTTCGGACGTAGCCGGCAGATGGGACAAGACAGCGATATAAGCGTGCGCGAACAAACCCAATACCAAACCGCCGCCCGCCCCGACTAAGAGCATCAACAGGAGCTTACGCTTGGAACTTCCATTATCTCGCCACCGGCGTTGCGCCTCGATGAAAGGACGTCTCTGCCAAACCCAGACATCCCGCAGAGTTACGCCCCGGCTTTCGAGGAAATGAGCCGTCCCCAGAGAAACCAAGGTAGCGCAGATGCCATAGCTGATGGCTTGTGCCAATGGGATATTCTCGCGTCCCGCGAATACCAACACAAGACCCGTTGCCACGGCACCGCCCTCCACCAAAATACTGATCGCGATCATCGCGTGCATCACGGTAGGCGGAGGCGGAAGGGTTTCCGACCAAGGATCATACAGGTACGGTAAACGCGCCCGGAAGTTCTCCCACATCGCCGCTGCGGTCAGATAGGAATACACAACTCCCATTAGAGCGGTTTGCCATTGCTGGGTTATGACTCCGATTGAGAACGTCAGCATACCGAGCTGGGCCGCGCCCCGGCGGCCCCACGGAATTCCTTCCTGTTCACCGGAGGACGAAGCCACGGAAACCAGCGTAACGCTCTTTTGCGACATGCTCCGGCCGAAAAAGAACCAGCCAACACCTACCACGGCGACTTTCCAGATCTGGGCCGGAAAGAGAAAGGCCGCATAACAAAGGACGAGGACGACAATTACGGAGGAAATGATGGACCAAAGCCATGCCTTGGATTTCAGCATGCTTTCCAGGCCTCTAGGCCAGGTCAATGGGATCCACAGCGCATTCCCCTCGGAGGCGAGTGACTTCGGCCCCGCTATCCAAAGAAAATAAGTTCCGAATAGAATGGCCGCGCCGCACAGGTAGTTCCACGTGCCCGTCGCCTGAGGGAGCAGCCCGCGCAAATTGAAAAGCTCGACGCTCGCGATCGTCAGCGGGATAAGAATTGCCTGCACAATAGCGCTGCGATCCCGGATAAACCAAAGGAACTCCTTGCGGTAAAGGGGCTCTCTCCCGAAGCGTGTTCCCAGGCTTCGTACCGGCGAGGGAGCGGAATCCGCAGCAAAGTTTCCGCTAAGTCCCTGCTGGGTGGCCCAAACGCTAAACCGAACTGCAAGCGCAACCGTGATGGCGGCTGCGGTCCAACATGAAATCATTCCTGACACGAAAGAGAAGGAACCGTCGAGCTGACCTCCGACGAACCACCTCAGCCACGGCCATGGTAGGAAAGTGAAGAAACTCAGAAATCTTGCCAAAGCAGTGATTGCTTCAGCTAGGACGAAAAATCCGAGGAAGAACATCATCATGCCTACATAACCCACCCAGCTCATGATGCCGACCAGCGCTCCACGCGTCCGCGATGAGAATCGGAGCACCACTCCGATTTCAAGTGCCTTTCCCACACAAGCTGCCGCGATTGTGACGGGTATTCCCACCAGGACTGCCGCCGCAAATCCCAGCAGTGGGCCGTAGACGAAGCCGTACACAACCGCGGTGAACAAAGGAGCGCCCCAGTAAACAGGATTGGCGGCAATGGGCGACAGCATTTCTGCCAGGAAAATGGCCCCCGGCGGCACGGGGTGAGAAAACACCCATTCCCACATGGGATCTCGACGACGCTGTAGATCGAGTTCCAGGCCTTCTCCCTGGCAGACCAGCATCAGTCCCCAGCAGAGGAGGATGCACGAACCCAGCATCGCCGTAAGCCGGCCGGCCGCTGCGAGCCCCATCAATCCGGGAGACGCTTGGTCTTCGGCGATGAAATCTCTAGCGCCATGGTCCTGGAATGCAACCTGAAGCTGATGTTCAATAGCGTCGCCGTCCCCACCATACTTGTGGGCTATTTCTCTGGCCTCGGAAAAATAGTCGAGCGGAACAAGCGACCTGTCCGCCGGCCCTGCAGCGCTTTCAGAGGCTCTCGCAGCTATAGTTGCCGCCCTAAGAAAATGGCGGCTTACCACGATTTTCCGATTGCCCTCGGATTCCAGGCGTTGGCCGGAATCAACTGCGATGCTAACCAATAAGCCGGCCAAAACGTTCAGGACGACCATAAAGAGAACGGCGAAGGCGAACCCGATCCCGCCCCAATCCGCTGAGCTCCGGCCAGTGCGGTTACCAAGCAGCTCCTGCTGGCGCTTTCTTCGCCCGGCAGCCCGTTTGCGAGCTACTCCGAGGAGAAGTCGAACCGCATTCCAGAAACTCGGCTTTTCAGGACGTTCGCTGCTCATTTTTGTGGTGGCCTCGCTGTCAGCATTAAGAAAACGTCTTCCAGGCTGCTTTCTCCGAACCTTGCGCACAGTTCATGCAGAGAGCCTTTGGCGACCAGCGTTCCTTCATTGATGATGACGGCATGGGAGCAAAGTCGAGTCACATGGTCCATCAAATGAGTTGAAAACAGGACGGTCGTGCCTTGCCGGGCAGTTTCGAAAATGAGGTTGTAGAAAAGGTGGGTTGCTTCGACGTCGAGTCCGTTGGTTGGCTCATCCAGAACCAAGACCTTGGGGGCATGTAACATGGCCAGGAGCAACCCGAGCTTCTTTTTCATTCCGCGCGAGTAATCCTCGGCGTAATTGTTGATGTCCTCGGCCAACCTGAGCTTGGCAATGATCGGTGCGATGCGGTCCATAGTCGCGCCCACGTCCAAACCATGCATGGCGGCGCTGAGCTCGAGTACCTCTCGACCCGATAAATAAGAATAGAAAACCGGCTCGTCGGGAAGAAAGCCGATAAGCCGCTTGACTTCCACTCGGTCCTCGAAAGCGTCGCGCCTGTCGATTAGCAGCTTTCCCTCAGTCGCCTTAAGGATCCCCATGAGGAGCCGGAACAAAGTCGTTTTCCCAGCGCCGTTAGGACCCAGCAGTCCGCAGATCTGTCCGAATGGAACGGAGAACGTGACGTTCCGGAGAGCCGTTTTGTCGCCGAAGGACTTGGAAACGTTTTCGATCCGCACCAGGGCGGAGGATTGTCCGTCTCCTTCTCCAGGGTGAACGACTACGACTTTCTCTTCGAGGTGTGAATGAGCGTCTAACATCTGCTGCAACTCGCAAGGGTGTCAGTAAACCAGGTTGGCGCCGAAATTCGGGATGCCTCCAGCCTTGACTGTGGAAATCCAAAGCTGTAGCCGATCTCCGCCCATTTTCCAGAAGCCAGCGCAGGACTGCAGGTACGCGACTACGACATCGCGATGGCCTTTCTCGAGCAACCCTTTGGCTAAGACCATGTTCGGACCAAAGGAATCAAGCTGCGGGGACCCGGGCGTCTTGCCCGCTGCGAGCAGGTACTGCTCGGCGCCAGGGATGTCGCCATGTTGCAATGCGACCCGCCCTAACACAATGTTGCCCGTGTGTATTGCGTTACCGTAGTTCCAATCCTTGGCGAACTCTGGAGCAGACTGCAAAAGCTCAGAGGCGTACCGTCCCGCCTTCGCAGTGTCTCCCGCGTCGAACGCGTCGGTTGCAACCTGACCTAACGCATGAAACCTCTCCGTAGGCTTAGCGTTGCCCAGTCCGCGCTCTCTGAGTGATAGCGCCTTCTCTGCCAGAGCCGCCTTTTCCTCCGGAGCTTGCACGTGTATCCGCTCTAACTCGTATGAACATGCAAGCAGAGACAACGTCAGGGCATCGCTCGGCTCTAGTGCCAATGCCTTTTCCAGCAGCTGCCGCTCCAGGTTGGGGTCTTCCAGTGAAACAAATTTCGCAGCATTATCCAGAACCCGCACATTGTCAGGGTGGGAATCGACCTGCTGCAGCCAGAGCTGCTTTCCGTGCTGGTATCCCTCGGCGCTTCCGTACTTTCCGCTTTGCTCAATATGTGCCTCCGGGGACCCAGCGAACTCGGCATCAGGATGGTGTTGGATCAGCCACAAAATGTGCTGCTCTCGTTTCTCTTCAAGGTCGGGAGCCTTCGATGCAGTCGGGATGCGGAAGTAATAAGTGATCAGGGCCGACCGTGCCGTGAGGTCATCTGGGTCCTCTGTTAGCGAGTCCTCCTCCAGCGTAGCCTCGTTGGCCGTAAGCCTTCGCCCTGCTTGGGATACCTCGCCAGTCTGGGCCTCGGCGGCTTGTATTGCGATTACCATCACTGCAAGGATGACCATTAACACCAGCTCAGAGTTTCCCGCGACACCGGCCGCTAGCGTCCTCCCCCTCCTCCGCCGGGACCCAAACGTCGCGATGGCTCTTGCTATTGGATGAATTGACCTGGTTGTTGATCTGGTCACGAGCATTCTCCTTCCCCACGTGGTGCGTGTTTCCAGTAGCGCTCCGCGCCGGTGCCGACTCCTACTACCTTCATTCCGCTCTTGCTTGGAAGAGCGACGAAGGCAGCGGCTTCAACGCAGCTCCTTAAACATCAACCGGTCCGGATCAGCCGCGTCCACCAGCCCGCGTCCAGGAACATACTGCAGCGAGAATCGGGTCCCGTCGATCACCACCGCATAGATGCGGTTCTCGGGATCGAACGCCTTCCAGGCACCGTGCAAACCATTTGAGGTCTCGACGGTTCCGTCAGCAAGGAACTTAGTTGCACCATAATTCGCTGTTGTGTTTGCGGCGAGTGTACGTATGATGGGGTCACGTGTGATTTTCGCCTCTTCCCCCTGTTACCTCCAGCTCGTAGTTGCCTCCAGAACTAATCAGCGCTATGCCTGAGGGTGGTGCAATGCTGATGAGTGTCCTTTGTTTCCTGTCCTGTTTGCCGGTGAAGGTCGCGTCCGCATTCTCCTCTTTCACAACCTTACTCACGTGCCAAGTTCGCTTCTCATCATAGAGTGTTACCGTCAGCGAGGCGGGCCAAGCGAAACCATTATGGTCCTTGTAATGTGCAACGAGGCGAACATCGCCTGGGCCTGCGATGAAATACCAATACTGGGTATCGGCACCGGTCGCCACCGTACCTTTGTTGATCCCCGGCTTTAACGGTGCGGGATCCTCGGGCTTCAAGGATTGCGCCAAGGCGCATCCTATCGTTAGAAAAGAGATGATCAATATCCTCAAGTTCTTCATGTCTGATCCTGGCTTTCTAGTTTCCGAGTTTTCCATTTTGTCCCGGAGGTATTGGATTGTCTGTCTATTTCTTTTGCGGCCGCTCGCAACGTCTGGATGACGAGCTGTGTCGCCGGGCGAAATACCTTTTGGAGTGCTCACGGCGGGTCGGACGATTGACATTCAGGCGCACTCACGGGTCTCGGAACAGGTACCGTGGAGTTAACCATCGGTTCCGCCGGCGTGACGTTTGGAAGACCCGGGTCGCCAAAATCGTCTGCCAGTATCGCGTGAGCCAATGCGACCGCAGTCGTCCCATCTGCATTGAAGAGTACTAGCCCGCGGACACGAGAACACGTTGCAACGCGTGTCCCTGGATTGGGCTGGAACTTCCACTGAAGAATCGCGGAGACAGCAGCACTGATCAGCAAAGGATGTCCAGAGAGCACGCGATAGTTGGCAACCTCACCCCTCGGTGAAACGCACAATCCAATGTCGACAGTACCGATGATTTGAGAGGTCAAAGCTTGCTCGGGATAGGCCGGCAAAACACATTTCGTAACGCGCGCCCACATCTCTTCCGGTTGGATATTCTGAATTCGCCTCGCATCAACCTGCGGCGGTACGTCTGCGGAGTTTTGGGCATCACCCGGCACAGCGAGAAAGGCCGCGAGTGAGAGCAAAGCTGCTCGAGTTGCAAGCGCGCGGAAAGGCAAGGCTCGCGAGAAAATCGTTCTCGAAAACGAGTTGTCGAAGCAAGTTGCTCCTGACACTCTAGTAAGAGACAGCAGTCTCCCTCCTTTTACTCTTTGAGTTCCTCTGGGGATTAAACTCGGACTCTGATCAACCATCTGCGTTTTCATGGTGACCTCCTTATAGTCATAGGTTGTGGCGGCGACTAATCTCGAAGAGTGAGGAGCAACTTCACCGCGTAGCTGCTCCTCGCCGGAACTCCCACCCAAGCCAAAGCGGCTTGGGTGGGGCACCCGGCCGAACCGCCTCTCAATAGTAAGTAACGCTCATCAAGACTTGGCGGGTGACCGCCGCCCCTATGCCGATCCTGATTTCGGTCATTGCGATTGGACAAATACCCAATACATTGACGTGGGTCCGGTGAGAACAGGATAGGTCAACAGGTCGTACCCGTTGTACATGTCATACTGGACAAACGGTGTATTTCCATCAAGGGTACATGGGCAACCAGGCCCTTCCACATAAGCCCAATCCATCTGCGGGAACCCGGACGGGGGCAGTGGACCCGGCTGGCGCTCCATAATCCACTCCGCTGAGTCACCGCTGAAATAACTGACGCCCGAGGGCATGCTCTCGGTCAAAGTGGCGCCGGTTCCTTGCGTGAGATTTTCCAAGTACAAGTAACCCGTGCGTCCCGACCCTGGATACCACGCCTCAGCGAAGACCCAGTCACCGGGATTTACCTGAATTGGAGTATTGTGCGGGTCCGATCCGAACCACTCTGTCCAGGACCAATAGGCGGTGAAACCCCAGCAAAATGTTGAAAAATAGCAAACTTGATACGCCTCTGAAGCCGTGCCAGTCTGCAAGACGTCGCCGGATCCACCTGTGGCGACTCCTCCGTCTAACCCGATCCAACTACCAAGTGTTGCATTCCAAGTTCTTCCAGGAAGGTTCCACACCCGCGGGACATTCCACGCCCCCTCAACATAGTTAAAGGAATCGCAAATCTCGAAGTAGTAGTTACACGATGGTGCTTGCAGCGCGAAGCCGGCCCAGATTTGACTGTCGACAATATTACTAAAGCGCTCGTCGCGGGCCGTGCGGGGCAGCTTGGGTCGGATGACTCTAACCGGTTGGGAAGCCAGACGGAGCCAAACCTCATATTGTTTTTGCTCCTTTACAGGGTCCGGCCTGGGAGGATAACCCATCCTCAGTAATTCCTCCTGAGGAATCGCAGCCGGGTCGCCCACCAAAGGTGTGCGTGGCATACCAAGCTCTCGCAGGGCACGATCGGCGAAATCGGTACGGACCGTCGGCATGTCGCGAGTTGGAGTGGAGCTTGCGCGCAGCACAACTGGCATCGATTCGGTTCGATCCCCCGCTGCGCATAAGAACGTCACTTGGAAGGTTTGCTCAGATTCTGCGGGGGGAGTTACGTAGAAGCGCACCACGCCCGCCTCGTCGGCGTAGAGCTTGTGAGTTACAACGGTTCCTGTATCATCAGGGGCCGTCAAGGTGCACACCGCATTGGGAAAGGTCTCAAACGGGACGAGAGTTTCCGCAGTAGGTGGGATTGTTGCATGAATCGACTTCTGCTCCGTCTGCGCCGAGGCAATGGCCGAGAGCAACATTAGGAATGGAACGATGCGCAACCAATAACGCGGGATGGCGTAAGGTGCTTCTGGAGCTTTACGGGCGTGAATCATTGGTTTTCTCCTCATTGAGTTCATCGGATTTGAAGCGGCATTTACCGCCCGCAATGCCTGTGGAGCGGACGGCGAAACGCCGCCCTTTCGAGTGCGGGTCGAGCTGAATCTGGTATTGGTACTAACCGGCTGCGCCTTCATGGTGATCTCCTTTACAAGTTGTCGTTGAACCCACCGGCTGTGGCGACGAGTTGAGCTGGCGCGTCGCCGGTTAATTTGCGGTTACATCGGTCACCGCTCGAAACAGGGGATGTTGTCCCCGGTTCCTCTTCCGTCACTCCGGTCTTAGCTAGCGGCGGCCAAGCCAGTTTCGAAATGGCCACGTCGCAGTCAATCCGGAGTCAGGCAAGCCTTACGAATTGATTCGACATTCCGGTGAGCTGCCGATCCGGAACACGCGACCACTGGCTGGCGTGTCTGACAGGCTTCTTCCTCAGGATCTCGGTCAGAAGCTGGGCAAACAGAAGGCTGTTCACCACTTCCGCCTGGGAACGATTAATAACGTTGGCGGCGTGCTTTACCCGGGCCGTCAGCGTCAGAATGAGGGTCATGAATGGTCCCAGCGTGCTCTGCGTAGTCATGGTGACCTCCTTCGGGTCCGTTTACGGCGGCGGGTCGAAATTGACCTGCCGCCGGGTTTCTGTTTCGCCACCCGGAAGCGGGATTGTTGCCCCGCCTCCAGGCGCGATCCGGTGATCAGAGCGGTTGGTCAATTTCTGAATTTCCCGCTCTTGCGGTGCACAATGCGCTCGTTCCCAATCGCGATCAATACTTAGCGAGTGATTTGGAGGTAGGTTTCAGGTCAACAGCTAAACGACTGGCAATCTGGGAGTTAGATTGACACGTCATCGAGAGAATGGAGCCGCTGAGCGAGCAAAGGGATGTATAATTCCGTGCAACAGACTGACCCACAGGGTGGCCAACGTGGGCGCCACACAGAAACTGCTTCGATTCGGGGTCTTCGAGCTAAACCTCGATTCCGAAGAACTGCGCAAAGACGGAACGCCGATCAAGCTGCCTCCGCAACCGGTTAAGGTGCTGGCGCTGCTTGCCACTCGCGCCGGCCTAGTGGTTACCAGGGAAGAGATCCAAAAGGAAATCTGGGGCGACGAAACCTACGTTGACTTTGACCACGGACTGAACCAGTGCATCAAGCAGATCAGGACAGCGCTGAACGACAATCCGGATAAGCCCCTTTATGTGGAGACACTGCCTCGCCGCGGATACCGCTTTCTCGCGCCAGTTGTTGCGAAGACTGTCGCGGGGCCAGCGCCGAAGGTAACCCAATCCAGTTCGGATTTACAGAGCCGCCCCGCGATCCTGGCAACCCCACAAGCTGGAGGACAAGGGACGGAGGCATCGAGTGCGCCTGAGCCGGAGCGGGACAGGGCAGCGGCGGCGAACAGCGAAACGGCCGCGGGGTGCGCGCCCACGCGCAAATCTGGGCATCGTATTCGTCGAGGTGCGGTCGCGTGGATAGCAGCCGCGCTTCTCATCCTCGTCGCGGGCGGGCTCTACCTCCGCTCCAAGAAAGCCACCGCGCTTACTGAGAAGGACATGATCGTCCTCGCCGACTTCACGAACACCACGGGCGACATTGTCTTCGACGACACGCTGAAGACCGCACTTACGGTGGCGCTGAACCAATCTCCCTTTCTCAACGTGCTCCCGGACAGCAAAGTCACTAGAACCTTGAAGCTGATGACCAGTCCGGCCGGGACCAAGCTGACTCCTGATGTGGCTCGTGAGGTGTGCCAGCGTACCGGCAGTAAGGCCGTGGTGACCGGTTCGATCGCCGGGCTAGGCAGCCAGTACGTGATCAGCCTCAATGCGGTGGATTGCAATAGCGGAGATGTGCTGGCGCAGACCCAAGAGCAGGCCGACGGCAAAGAAAAAGTGCTGCAAGCGCTGCAGAGCGCTACGGTCAATTTACGAAGCCAGGTGGGTGAGTCGCTCAGTTCCGTGCAGAAGTACGCCACGCCGATGGAAGAAGCGACCACGCCCTCGCTGGAGGCGTTGAAAGCCTACAGCCTGGGACAGAAGATGGGGGCTATGAAAGGAAACACCATCGCTCTTTCTTTCTACAAGCGGGCAGTAGAACTCGACCCGAATTTTGCCATGGCCTACGAAGCGATGGCAGTTGCTTACAGGAACCTCGGAGAACTCGGGCGCACAGCGGAAAATGCACGCCGGGCCTACACGCTGCGGGGGAAGGTGAGCGAACGTGAGCGGCTCTCGATCGAGGCATTCTATTACACCTCGACGACCGGGGAGTTGGAGAAGGCCGCGCTGGTCTCCGAACAGTGGCAGCAATCCTACCCGAGAGATGCTGAGCCTTACCGGAAGTTGGGATACATTTACGCTAGTCTTGGAAACTGGGAGAAGGCATTGAAAGAGGACCGCGAGGCCCTGCGTTTGGAGCCGAATCAACAAACCAACTATCTCAATCTCGGCGCCGACTATGCGGCCCTCAACCGGCTGGATGAGGCGGATGCGGTCTACAAGGAAGCGGAGAAGCGCGAGCTGGAGGGCGAGAGCCTGCTCGGCAACCGCTACGACTTGGCTTTTCTCAAGGGGGATGCGGTGCAGATGGGGCAGTTGCTTTCGGCCGCCTTGGGCAAGCCGGGCACAGAGGATGTGCTGCTGATGTCGCAAGCGGAAACAGAGGCATGGTATGGGAAATTAAGCAATGCACGCGAGTTCACGCGGCGGGCGATGGATGCGGCCGTGCACAACGACGCCAACGAGACCGCTGCAGAGTGTCAGGCATTCGCGGCGTTGTGGGAGGTGGAGTCAGGCAACCGGGAGCGGGCACGTGCCGAAGCCCATGCTGCGTTGAAGCTGTCCCCGCACCGCGGCGTGCAGGCGATGGCGGCACTGGCTCTGGCCCGGGCAGGCGATACGGCCGCGGCAGAGAAGCTGGCGGCCGACCTCGACCGCAGATTTCCGCTGGGCACGCTGGTTCAGAGATATTGGCTGCCAACTATCCACGCTGCAGTGGCCCTGCAGCGCAAAGACCCCGACCGGGCAATCGAACTATTAAAGACGACGATCGCGATAGAGTTGAGGGACCTGGGTAACCTACAGCCAGCCTATTTGCGGGGAGAAGCCTATCTCATGTTGCGCGACGGTAACGCAGCAGCAAGGGAATTTCAGAAGTTCATCGAACACTACGGGCTGGTGGCGAACTTTCCTTGGGGCGCGCTGGCCCGTCTCGGCGTCGCCCGCGCTTACGCCCTCGACGCCGCAACCGACCCTGCCGCCCGCGGTAAAGCTCGTGCGGCGTACCAGGATTTCCTCACCCTCTGGAAAGACGCCGACCTTGAGGTACCCATCTACAAGCAAGCAAAAGCTGAATACGCGAGGCTGCTGTAGCCGACCAGTCGCGGCGATGACCTCAGTGTTAGAGCCGTGAGGCCCACTCCCCATAAGTCCTAGGGCTGTATCGGAAGCGCCCCCTGCGAGGAAGCGTGGATCACATGGGAGTGCGTGGGCGCTTTCGATACAGCGACTTGAAGGAAGCTGCTGGCTATGGGATTTGATTGG
>Ga0209656_10002542_pt1 | contig 11805 bp, 4 predicted proteins | sample BogFormECP12_OM2_FD_188239 | JGI IMG/M metagenome (GOLD analysis project Ga0209656, IMG submission 188239) | Bog forest soil microbial communities from Calvert Island, British Columbia, Canada - ECP12_OM2 (SPAdes) (version 2) | ecosystem: Environmental > Aquatic > Freshwater > Wetlands > Bog ... | reverse complement strand
CCTGCCAACAATGCGACAAAACAAGATCTCAAGAATCGCCTTTGCCGCTGCCGCGATGCTGTGAACCCAACAAGTCCGATTGGGGCCAACCAAATGGCATAGATGAAGCCAGATGGCCTGTTTCTGGGAGGGGCCTTCGAGGAAACGAGCCGTGAAGCCGTTGATGCGATTAAGGTAGAGGCGGCGGACTTTCCGTCGGAGCTAAGTGTGAGAGTAGCAGGAGACAGTTGGCAGCTTGCTCCCATCGGTGTACCTGCCCAGCTACACGATAGCGAAATTGTCCCGATAAACACATTCAGCGGACTTGCTTTGACAGTAAAGTTAGCCGAGTTTCCCGCTGCCAACGTAGCACTGCCTGGACTTATATTCAGGGCGAAATCTGGAACGCCTCCAACCACCTGCGTCAGAGGATTCGAGGTGCGCGGATTGAAATCGGCATCCCCGCTATAAGCGGCAGTTATGCTATGCATGCCCATGGCCAGGGTCGAAGTAGAAAACACGGCAGAGCCACCGTTCAGAGATACTGTTCCTAGCAGAGTGCTGCCATCGAGAAACTGAACTGTGCCTGTTGGTGTGCCGCTGCCAGAATTGCTGGACACAGTTGCGGTAAATGTAACCCGCTGTCCTAAGCCGGATGGATTCAGCGAGGATGTAAGGCCAATTGTTACGCTCAGTTTCGAATTACCGTTGCTGTATAGAAGGCTGGTCGTGTTAGAACCCTGGTTCACGATGACCAGATCCGGTATCCCATCCCCGTTCATATCGGCCGCAGCTAAAGCGACAGGTGTTGAAGCGGTCAGAAAAGATTGGGCAGCACCCAGGCTGAGAGCGCCTCCAGTCGAGGTATTCGGCAGAAACCAGACACTGGGGAGTTGACCCTGCGCTGCGCTTGCTACCGCAACATCGGCAGAGCCATCAAGATTAAAGTCCCCCGTCGTGACTGCAGTAACTCCACCCGGTATGCCCGTCATGTCTGGGCGATACACAACCGGCGTACCAAAACTGATCGTCGATCCGGAACTGATGTTCGGAAGCAAGGATATGGTGCCATCCTGGCCGACTGCAACCAGGTAAACGGGAAGCTGACTCTGGCTGAAGCCCAGAGCTACTGACACCGGTTGCTGCTGCGAGGGTAGGTTCGTAGCAACCGGGAAGGAACTCGCAAATGCTCCGGTAGAAGGATTGACCGGCCCCTGAAAGACCCATATCTCTCCGGTGTTTGCGTCCGCAGCAACAACGTCGGTATTCCCGTCGCCGTTAAGGTCTGCCGCTGCCATCGAAGAGAAACTCGCGGAAACGCTGCTCGGTGGTAGGGCCGTGAAGTTGCCACTTTTGTCGTTGTTGTTCGAAAGGACGGTCACATTGCCCTGATTGTCGGCGACGGCCAAATCTTGCTGATTCAGCGCATGACCGGAAATGAAAATGCCGGATGCTAGAGAAAAACTGGTAGCGTTGGTGGTCGGATACTGCTTGCCCGTAAGGAAGCCGCCACAGCAGCTCAAGAACAGGCTTACCGTTCCCGTGTTATCCACGATCGCCATGCTGCTGTAACCGTCGCCGTTTAAGTCAGCCGCCGCCATGGACTCAAAGTTGCCGGCCGAAAGCGAAGACAAGTAGGAAATTCCGGTGAAATCACCCATAAGACAGGGTGAGCCAAAATTGCAATCATTCTCAAGGAGACTAACAGCACTGTTTTCAGACAATAATGGAAGCGACTGGGCTGCTACCGCAAAGTCCGGCACCAAACTGGGAGCTTGGGAATAGAAGTTAGCCACCGATACAGCGACAGGAGCTTGACCTTGAGCTATTACGTAGTCGCTGCGGGCGCGCGTGATGCTGTTGGTGCAAAACTGTCCTCGGCTGTCGTAGCTGCACGAAGCCCCATAGCCTAACCAAATCGTGTGGCCTGAACCGTCTCTGCCGTTGCCCAGGTTGGAGAGAACAGTCACTGCGTTGCCGGCCTGGTCTTTTTGGTGTGCTGCTGCTAAATCGGGAAATGGCTGCCTCGCTCCCAAGTGGAAATTTCCAGCGGCTATCGCTATCGGATTTGATCCGGTTCCAAATTCCTCGCCGACTGGATTGAAGTGGCAGGAACCAGTACTTTGGCAAAAACTGCTGTTGCCAGTAGCGTCGTTGACAAGGACACTAACGGAGTTGTCGCCGTTATTGGCCATCACAATGTCGGGAGCCTTATCTCCATTTACGTCTGCCACTGCAAGTGCAACGGGAGTTTGCCCAACGGCGGCTGGTAAGGCTTGATAATAAAAGTTGAAGAAGAACGGAAGAGATCCCCCATTTCCAAGAATGTTAACTGCCGGCGGGCAGTTCGCGGGGGCAGGGGGAATGCTGGCAATCGCAAGGTCAGCAAAGCCGGCAAAGCTGCCCGACGGTTGTTCGAAATATCCTGCCGCGACGGCCGTAACAGGCGGCTGCGTATTGCCGCCGAAACCGCATCCCCCGGTCGGAGATACAATCACACCTGGGTTGAAGTTTATCGATCCCGATCCCGACCCGACGTTTTGCAGCACAGAACCCTTGCCATCCTCGGTCACCGCAGCTAAATCAGGGAGAGGCTGATTCGCACTGGTGAAGTCGCCAGCAGTAAGAAAGATAGGTTGCGATCCCATCAGACCGCTCGAAAATGGGCCTACCGCCGCGTTGAGCTTTCCACCCCCCTCGCCAGCAAGGACTGAGATTCCAGCCGTATTCGCGTCGCCGACCTCGACGTCAGAAAGTCCATCCCCATTCACATCTATGGCGATCATCGACGTCAGTTTTCCAGCAACCTGTTTTTGATCGGTTATTGCAAAAGCGCCGCCGCTGCTGCTTAAGACCGTGATATGGCCAACACTATCCGCGACTACCAAGTCCTTCCAGCTCTGACCGCTATGGGTGAAGCTCCCTGTCGCTATGAAGTAAGGAAACGTACCGCCAGCAATGGAGACGGTTGACGGCGCTGAGAAGGTGGCGCTTCCGTTCCGGTTATTCAGGAAGATACTAACCGTACCTGTCGTGTCCACGACAGCCATATCGTCTCCGAGCCCGTCTCCCTCAAAATCACCCGCAGCTATAGCGGCGCCTCCAGGGGTCGGGGTCCCGCTGGAGGTGATCGCGTATTCCGGTGCCACCTGGAATTGCTGTGCGTCTGCCGTCGCCAAGCCAGCGACCAAAGCAGCTATGATTAGGAATATAAAGTTGCGCATATCGTGTCCTGGCTTAATCCAGGCTCGGCTGTCTTACGTAGTGTCTTCTACTCCTGGAGCAAGTAGATCGCCATCGGCGAGCTGTTCACAATATCCTGAGCGATCACAAAAATGGCGAACTTATTGTCGGGATTTCCCGCTATGGCAACCGCAGGAAACGTGCATACGGGATTACCCTTGGCATCCTTTCCGGAAGCTGATCCTGTGCAGACCCTGTTCGGATCTGGAATCGTGATGCTTACCGAGTCGTAAAGCCCGTTACTCACCGTGCTCTGGTTCCCCAGGGTGATCGTGATGTCGGTGCCCGCAGGTTGTGTGGGATCATCGCTGGTGGAATCAGTCGGCTTAGACAAAGGAAAGGCTCCGCCGACCAGAGTAGATGATGTGCATCCCGAAGTCGGGCATCCGAAGGCCGCAATCTCGTTTGGTGGGGGTTGTCCGGGCCCACCCGGGAACGGGATGTTTGGCTCAGAGATGAAGCCCAGATAATTAGCATTCGCTACGCTGCTAGTATTCAATGCATTGCTCGGCTGCATCATGCCAACCCAACTTGATGTGCCCGCGCCTTGATTCATGATCAGGAATCCAGACGGCCCCACGACTAACGTGTTGTTCGTGGTTATTGTCGAGCTAGAGGGAATGCTGATGACGGTACCCGGCCGCGCCGCAGTGCACACGCCAGGTGAAAACGAGGCTCCTGGCTGACTGGGAGAATTATTCAGCAGGAACTGGTTCAGATTAGAGAAGTTCCACGTACTTCCTGTTGTAGCAACCTGGAAGCTACCGTAAGCCGTCTGTGAGCTTGCCTGCCAATTTGCATTAGGCAACGTGACAAACTGGAATGTCTCATTACTGCCGATGTTCAAACAGCTGCCGGGCACCCCAGCGACCGGCGGCTGAGCTATCGAAGTCGTCTGGCCAAGACTTGCATAATCTGGACGCAGAAAGACAAGTCGGTCTGGGATCTCGAATGTAAAACCCATGGGTTGGAAAGCTGGATTTATATTGGTCTGCGTAAAATTCAGAAACCCGCCGTCAAATGCGAAGACGCCGTTGAAGAAACCGCCCGTGCCAGTAAGTCCGCCGCCACCGCCTGCGCCACCGCTGCCTGCCTGACGAGAGAAATCCGTAGCACCAAAACTGTTGGTATCTTGGTTGATCATAAGCTGCCAGGTGTCTCCCGTCCCCTGAGTTCCAACGTAGTAGTTATAGGGGCCTGCTGGAGAGCTTGGCTGTCCTGGGACTGTGTTGTTGCTCGTGCCTGACCCGCCGCAACCGGTGCTGAGTAATACCCACACCAACGCCGCACATCCCAAGCTAACCGACCTGCACTTCATTCAAACAGCTCCTTCACTGCTATACGTGCTTTCGGCCTTCGAACCTCGCTGTGCTCCGTCAAAAGGAGAGCTTTAATCCCAGTTGCAGCGTCCGAGGGCGATGCGCATCTACCGGATGCAGAAACGACGACCCAGCTAGGCAACTCGCGGCACCAGCAGAGTAATTTGGTCCGCCGTAGCAGCTAACTGTGTTATTCGCCTGGTTGCCCAGGTTTGGGTCGTAGATGCGGAATTGCGTGTGATTGAAGACATTAAACGCTTCGGCCCTGAACTGCAGCGCAAAACGCTCCGTTAATGGGAAGTTTTTTAGAAGCGCAACGTCGAAGTTCAAACGACTTGGGTTGTTGAGAACATTGCGGCCCGCATCTCCAAAGGTCAGACCTCGGGGAGCGGCGAAGGCTGCTGGATTCAAGAGCAGCGGACCTACGCTTTGTGAACTGCTGTTACCTCCGGACGGGGGTGTCGCGTAAGGGTTGCCTATCAGGTCCGGATAGGATCCAGCTCCCGCGCCATTCGCCACTCCGGCGTTGTCAGGAGCGGAGATATCGGTGCCGCTGCCGTTGATGACACTAAAAGGTGTTCCCGACTGGTATATCGTTATACCCGAGATTTGCCATCCGTCCGCAAGCGCTTTCATAAAGCCGGAAGGCGGTGTTGAGTTCGGAGTGGACGGGGCCGTTCCGTTTGCTTCGTCCTCCGGAAACGGACCCAAGAGTCCGATTCGCGTAAGCCACCCCTGCAATCCTGCCGCAAAGTTGGGGAAGGTATAAACGTAACTTATATTGAGCAGCTGGCGGATATCGAAGTTCGAGCTTGCCCGATTCGCCTGCAAATCATAGGAGTTCACAAATGTCGCATCAGAGCGATCCGAGGAATTGTCAATGGAATGACTATAGGTATAGGAAACGGCCACATCGAGCGGGCCGCGCACGTGCCGCAACGTGGCCTGGAAAGCGTTATAGGTAGAATTCGCTACGTTCTGAAGGGAGTAAATCCTGCCGAGACTGTATGCAAATTGACGCAGCGAATTTGGATCGATACTGTTAAACGAGTCGCAAGCGGCCACTAAATTGAGATAGGCTGGCTGTGCAGGAGTAACCAAAACTCCATTCGACAACAAGAAGCCCAGCCCATTAGAGGTAGCACAATCCCCAACCGGGCTGCTGAGACTGTTAACACCGGTGAACGGCAGAAGAGGCTGGTTTGGTCCGAATGGGTTAAGGGAACCGGGAAGCGGGGTAAGTTGGTTGATTTGTAGCTCGGCCGTCAAATGGGTTCCTTTGCTCCCGACGTAGCCAAAGGTTGCCAACGTGCTCCTGGTAATCTGTTGCTGCACACTAAGGCTCCACTGCTGTACATAAGGCCAAACCGCTTTCGTGGGGATAGACGTTACATTCAACGGAAAAGCGCTGGCAGGGCCGCATTGCACGGTACCCTGCGAGAGTGGCGATCCGCCACCGATACAGCTCCAGCTTGCATTGGTCGGCGTAAACTGCATCATGTCCAACACAAGTGGTGCGCTGCCTTCCAACGAGCCTGTATTAGCTTCATTGCCTTGCCCATGCTCGTAGAAGATTCCGTATCCAGCGCGAAGAGAGGTCTTACCGGTGCCTAGCGGATCCCAGGCGAAGCCAATCCGTGGAGCTGGGTTGAACAGATGGCCTTGCATACAACTTGCAGGCACGCCATTCACGCCGCAGCGGACAAGCCCGTTGGTGATGCGCGGATCGAGATTGCTCAGATTTATAGGAATCGGAGTCCCTGAGTTTGCATCCAGAAGAGCTCCAGATTGAGGGCTGACGATCACCGTGCTGGCAAGTGAACGGCTGTATGCGCCCGCAACCCAGTTATAGACGTTATTGTTCTTTTCGTAATAGGTGCCGAACAGGCTTAGGCGTAGACCGAGATTCACCGTCAAGCGTGGTGTAACCCTCCAGTCGTCCTGGATATACGGTTCGCCAATCTTGTATCGCTGGTAGTACTTATATTGTGCGCTGTCCTGCTGGAAGGTGGCAACGCCGTCCCTGAAATTTGCGTCATGCCGCAAGAAGTCGGCAAAGGCATTGCCCGAACTGCTAAGACCAAGATTCGTGAACGAAACAATGCCCTGCACATCGGCTGTCGTTGAGCCGACCGGCAAATTCGTTTGATTTCTCTGGAAAATGATGACCTCGGCGCCGAACTGCAAGGTATGTTTGCCAAGCACTTTACTGACATTGTCGCCAAAGGTATAAGTGGGATTTGTGTGATCCCAGGGCATGTAGCTCGGATCGACCGCGAAACCATTCCCGCCGTAAGCAGCGTTATTCCCGCCGATTACGACTCCCGGCACTTTGCCGCCGAAACCATTGTTGAAGAGGTAACCCATAGGGCACTGCAGCACACTCTGTTTAAATGGCGGAGATGAAGGCCCGCAGGGTGCATCAAGAGCGGCTGGCCGCTGCCAGGTCGCACCCGGTCCATTGAGATCCGTAAGGGTGATGTGCGAGTTGCCATAGTCGAAGTACATCTGATTCAGTAGCGTTGGAGAAATTGTGTGGGTCAGATGAAGAACCGCGCTGGTGCCTGGACCTATGAAGGTGTTCTCTATGGTGGGAAAGCTATTCTGAATATATCCCCATTGGGGCGTGGTGACCACGGTATCCCAATAGTCGTGTATATAGCGAAAAGTCAGCAACAGCTTAGAGTTGATGTTGTGGTCTAGGCGCAGCAAGGACTCGCGCCACGTCGTCGGCGGTGAAATGGTGGCCACATAGCAGGGCATGATCTGCGCCGGCTGGCCGGTAGATGGGTTGATCCGAGTCTGGCCAACCAGGCTTGAGTTACATCCCGTATAGGAATTTGGCAGGGGGAAAATGCCGGTAGACAAGACAGCCAAGGCGTTCCTGTTGAGAGCCCCTTGGGGAACGCCGTTGACGACTCCCCCGTAGAGCAGATTTTGAGGATAGCCGATACTGAGCTGGGTTGCGTCATCAACCCCTTGGGACGGACAATCCGGATATTTCTTCCGCGAAAACAATTGCGAATAGTGTGGTCCGTTACGATCAGGACAGACGTCGTTGAAATCACCGTTGCGCTCGTCTACCGTCGGTACAGCCTGATTAAACTGAATCGGTGACTTCTCCAGGCGAACTTCTTCCGAAAAGAAAAAGAAGGTCTTGTCCTTCCTCGTGTTATAAACATTAGGAATGTACAGAGGACCGCCTATCGTGCCGCCGAAGTCGTTTCTTCTGTAAAGAGGGGCGCTCTTGGTCTCATCGAAGTAGTTGCGAGCATTCATGGCTTCATTGCGCAGGAACTCGTAAAGGTTGCCATGAAATTGCGACCCGCCCGATTTTGTCGTCGCCAAGACGGTTCCGGAGGCCGAACGGCCATACATGGCACCATAGTTTGAGGTCAGCACTTTGACCTCTTGAATCGCATCAAGGCTTGGATAAACAATCAGCGTGCTGTTCGCCCCGTTGATCCCTGCGTTCAAAAGGTCAGCACCATCTACGTTGAAGGTGTTGTACTCCACACGGCCGCCGTTGACGCTGTATTTCACACTGCCTGTAACTCCGACTTTGGCTTCATCCTGGCCTGTTTGATTGCTCACTCCCGGCGCCAGTGAAATCAACTGAGTGAAGTTTCGCCCATTGAGACCGTAGCTGACGACCTCCTTTTGCGTAATCGTGCCCGACACTTCGGCGTTCTCGGTCTCAACCTCTGCAGTGTTTTGGCCTTGCACAGTTGTGGTGGTCGAGGCCTTGATGATGTCCAGCGAAGCATCGAGCGGTATATTGTCTCCAGCGGCGAGAACGAGGTTCGAAGTGAGGAAGGGACTGAACCCCTTCGACTCTACGGAAACGCTGTACGTCCCCGCTGCCAGCCCTTTGATGGCATAATTGCCCTGATCATCGCTAGTCGTGGTGCGAACCGCGCCCGCGCTATCCGTCACCGTAACGGTCGCGCCGACGATCACTGCACCACTGGCATCAGTGACAGCACCAGAGATCGACGCCCCGCCGGCTGGCAATTCCTTTTGAGCCGCCTGCGGCACCGCTGTGCCGGCGAGTCCAAGAGCTAGTCCAAGAAAGACAAGCAACACTCTTAGGAACGAAAGCCAGAAGTAAACGTCGCGTAAGATCGTGCCCATCCGCTTCAAATTAAACGGCATCATCTCTCGGCCCTGAACTGAGCGGAGTCGTGTCCCGCGACCACTACGAATGGGCAAATGTGCGGCAGATCGGAGCTCGGTCTCCCCTTCCGCGCTTCACAATTCAAGGCCGGCTCCCCGTGCCAGTCGGCTGGCCCGCTGCCGAGCGCACCTGTTCCTTTAGCCAATCGAAAAAGTCACCAGAATCTGCCAACTCGACCAGGGGCCTGGCGCTGTCATAGCGGGCTACCTGGCTCTTGGCTGGCATAGCAGCCTCGAGACACTCTTTTGCGCTCTTGGGAGTGATCGTCTGGTTGTAAATGACTTGCAGCCGGACGGCGCGAGAGCCTAATTGCGGCAACCATTTTGCGGGCTCCAGCGGACGGAGGCGACTAAGAAATTGTGGCGTAATGTAATCGGGTCGCTCTTGCTGCGGGATCAACGATGACTTAGCCAGCCACTCAGGCCAGTCTCCCCAGGGTTCCAGCAAATCCAGGGCTTTGATGCGGCTGTCCACAGCCGCCGCAAGAATTGCTACGCTCCCTCCAGAACCCTCCCCGAACATGCCTACGTGGTTCATGTCCATGTCGCCTCGGTAAGCAAGGTAATTGAGAATCATTTGCACGTCATGAACAGACGTCGCTAGTGATTCCTGCAGGTTACTGACGAACCATTCCCGCATTGGACGGTCGTGATACCGCTGTCCCGTCAGCGCTGCAACGAACCCAACCGCCGCGAATCCGTCTTTGGTCACCAGTTTGCAGAAATCATTGTCCCGAAAACGGTCTTCCTCGGAGGGATAGCTGTAAAGATAGAGAATGACAGGAGGGTTTCTCACTCCTTTCGGCAGAATGACATAGAGGTCAATGGGGTCGTCCGGTCGCCATTGAACTCGCCACAGTTCGCGAGTGTATTCGGGGTAGCTAGCCCTTTCACCAAATTGAATGGGTGCTTGAATCAGATTGCTGCCGACAAGTGATAGTGAACCAAAATCTTCCTTGTAGACATACGAAGCTGCCGATGGAGAAGCCGGGGGTGACGCCGCAATCGGCTTGGCGGATTCGGGCTTAGACACCTGGCTCGCACTACTTAATGAAGTTACGATCAGAAGGAGAACGCCAATCTTAAACAAATCCATGCAGTGGTCGCCATCCTGGGAGAGAGATGAACAAAGGAAGAAGGCAGGGAGCCGACTTCGGCCACCCGCCTTCCTCCAGACCTACACTTTCGTTACCTGGAGCATCCACCTGGCTCATTCTCTTGCGCGCCAAGTACGTTGATGCTCTTAGATGTAATGCAACCACCCACATCACCGCCCGCCTCGGTAGAAGGTTCGGAGAAGGGTAGACCATTGTTGCCAGTAACTCCGGACTGGTTAAAGTGCGACCGATAGAACTGCATTCCGGCGTCGCCACCCGCGGCAACGTAAGGAATGAAGTCCGGAACATACAGGTTGATAACGTTCTGTGCAGACGTGACCAGCGCCTTTGTATTGGCATCGTTGGCGCCTTGGGCATCGGTGACCGCACGGAGCATTGACCACGAGCGATAGCTTCCGTTACGCACATTCTTGAAGGTCGTATTGGGTGCCGCCGGGCAAGGCAGGGCGCAGGTAGGAAGCGTGCCGGGCATGTAACCGGGGTTCCCAAACAGCGGATCCACGCTGTCCAGGGTCAGATAACCGTAGCTGGAACTAGTGAGTTTCGAGACGTTGCCATAGCTGAAGAACATGTAGCCGATGGCATTTGCCTGTGAAAATCCTCCGCTTCCGGTGGTCAGATCAACCATCCCGGTAGCGATGTCACCGGTACCAATTCCGCGCAAGCGGGTGCCACCCACGGTGCAAGCCTGATTCAGTGGGTTTGTCGTAACACCCGTCTCCTGCGAGAAACCAGAGCTAAACGTCGGGTTGGTCATGTTCGTGTACTCGAAGGTGTTCATGGTGCCGGAGAGGGGCTCACGCAGCAGTGGATTTGTGTTTACTCCAAGAATGTTGCATCTTTGCCCGCTGAACAAGAGCTCCAACTGGGCATGAGTGACATTGGCCGCCGTAATGCCGCCAGGCAGCCTGTTGACGATCATCGTGATCGGTTGAGCGCCTACGGGATAGGTGTTAAAGGCTGGAATGGTATTTCCGGTGACAGGGTCGGTTCCGCTGATCGCATAGACCACAGGCGTTGCTACGGACGTGCTGAAGTCGCCGATAATCGAAGTACCGACCGGTCCAGGGCCGTATCCCAGGCAGGTTGTGCCATTGTTGGGGGTGCAGAGCACGCGATTTGTAGCAAACAGCGCGTCTTCCGGCCGGATATCGGTCATGGCGGTGGTCAACGTCGCGTTGTTAATAGCCGTGTACACCGCCATCGGTAACTGGGTGTCATCACAAGTGCTCAGGCCACCACAACCAGGATCTCCGGTGGCCTCTCCGTACTTGAAGAGCTTCGGCGAAATCAAGTTTTGAGCGGTGCCCGCGTTGAGTACGTCGGCGCTGACTTGGAGCGTTGCCCTTGGCTGAGCAAAGAACAAGCGGTTCCCGACGACAGAGTCAACGGAGAGGTAAACCCAGACCTCGGTTACCGCGTTGTCCCACACAACCCACAAGTTGCCACCTTGGTGGTCCGATACGGTGCCGCCTGGGCCGGTTCGGTTATCGAAAGCCTGCGCGCAGTTCACACCTCCTGAGCACTTCCCTTTGATGGTGTAGTGGTGGGAATTCGCCCCCGCCAGAGTGGGATCGTTAATAGCTGCAATACCGAACTGCTGGAACATGGCCGAAGAGCCGGCTCCGATAAACTTGACGGTTGGCTGTGCCTTGGCGGCAGGTGCGATGCTTACCGTTGCCACTGCTACAAGCACGGAGAGAATCGACTTAATTCCTACTTTCATACAAATTCTCCTTGATCTGCTCATTGATTGAGCTGTTGTTAGGTTGCTCGTTTGCAAATCTTAAAGTTGGCGGTCGTTAGCCAGTTCGCCGCTCCTTTCGGCGGATCGCAGGAAATGGCTGTCATCATACCTTCCAAAATCTGATCTCTACTCCTCAGTCAGCGTCAGAAGAGAAGCGTGTTGCTGGCCATTGAACAGGCCACTACCTACTACGCGGATATGCTCCTGCTGCTCGAAATCGTAC
>Ga0209656_10002540_pt1 | contig 11809 bp, 7 predicted proteins | sample BogFormECP12_OM2_FD_188239 | JGI IMG/M metagenome (GOLD analysis project Ga0209656, IMG submission 188239) | Bog forest soil microbial communities from Calvert Island, British Columbia, Canada - ECP12_OM2 (SPAdes) (version 2) | ecosystem: Environmental > Aquatic > Freshwater > Wetlands > Bog ... | reverse complement strand
TGCCGCCGTTGAACTTAAATTCCGCAGTTTTCTCCGTGCGCTCGTCGGTGAGGGTGATCTTCAAGCCCTTGTTCAGAAAGGCCATCTCGCGCAGGCGTTGCGCTAGCGTGTCGTAACTAAAGGTGGTCTTCTCGAAAATACTGGGATCGGGGTGGAATGTCGTTTTGGTGCCCGTCTTACGGGTTTTGCCGGTCTGCTTCAGCTTGGAGGTGGGCTTTCCTTTTTCGTAGGTCTGTTCCCACACCGAACCATCGCGCGAGATTTCCAGTTCCAACCAGTCAGAAAGCGCATTAACGACCGAAGCGCCCACACCATGCAAACCGCCGGAAACTTTGTAGGTGTCGCTGTCAAATTTGCCGCCGGCATGCAATACGGTCATGACCACTTCCGCGGCGGGCTTTTTCTCCGTGGCGTGCATGTCCACGGGGATGCCGCGCCCGTTGTCCTCGACGGTTACGGAATTGTCGGTGTGAATCGTCACCGTGATGTCGTCGGCGTGACCGGCCATGGCTTCGTCGACAGAGTTGTCGACGAGCTCCCACACCAGGTGGTGCAAACCCATTTCGCCAGTGGAACCGATGTACATCGCGGGCCGCAGCCTTACGGCGTCCAGTCCTTCGAGTACTTTGATGGAGGTTGCGTCGTAGTGCTTACCGCCCGGCTTAGTGGGGTCCATCTCTTTTTCAGCCATCTATTCTCCAGAACTTCTTTCAACTGACGCGCGCAATCCAAGCAGGCGTACCGCAAGTGACCAAGTGAGCGCGAGCGCTCAGAAACTTAAAATTTCGTGAAGCAAGGAATGGCGGGCTTGCGGCTTGTCCCGTACGTCGCCTTACCCTTTGATTCCGAGCGCGTGCGCTCGAAACTCGTAGGGCTCCTGCTCCATCCCATCTCGCGCAGCGAGACGTGGCGAAGTCTGTTAATTCTCCAAGCGAACAGCACCACGGCTCCTGGCGCAGAGCCGAACTTCTGTGCTGATTTTACTTGGCCGACGTGCCGATTAAGAGGAACCGAACAGCGAATCGACAACAAATAAATTATAACCGATCCGAGGTAAAAACCCAAATGTAAGCGGATAATCGCAGCGGTCTAAGCCAATTGGATACAATTAGTTACAAAGATGAGGGCGTGCTTAGTGATCAGGCGCGTGGCGCGGACTTTTTGCCGATTCGCAGTGCGGACTGCAGTGCGGTCTTGTCTTTGCGCTCTCGGCTGGCATGAAATCCTATGGTGCTGCAGGTCGGCTTGGGCGCTTCCAGCATGCGTTTTATCGCGGCAAAAACAATGTGAAATTTCGTGTCGTAGCGTTTTTCCATTTCCTCGATTTTTCTTCGGAGTTGCTGATTAGTTGCCAGCATTTCGCGCAACTGTACGAACGCCCGCATAATTGCGATGTTCACCTTTACCGCGCGCTCGCTGCGCAAAACGCTGGAAAGCATGGCAACGCCTTGTTCGGTAAATGCGTACGGAGGATGGCGAGTGCCGCCACGACCTGACGGCTTTGATATTCCAGATTGGAATATCAAAGCATCGAGCTCAGTTTTGTCGATCTGGAACATGAAGTCTTCCGGGAACCGATCGAGATTCCGCCGGACCGCTTTATTGAGATTGGCAGTCGTAACACCGTAGAGCCTCGCGAGATCCGTATCCAACATCACTCGGGCTTCGCGAAGGAAATAAATGTTCCGAGAAATCAAGCCGGCGGGAAGAATTGCAGTACTCTTTGAGTTCTTCATTCTTGAATAATAACACTATAGCCGAGGATTTTGATATTCCAGATTGGAATGTCAAGTTCGCGCAGCATCCTTCAAACTATATCGAATTCAATACTCCCGTCACGGTTTCGGGGGAGGGTCTGATTGGGTGCCACGCACTCAGATGCGCATGGGCATGATGATGTAGCGGTAACGGTAAGATTCGTCGGCGAGCGGGCGCATTTGGCCGGCGGATTGTTCGTCCTTTAGCTCGATGCTAATGGGACCATCGGCTGCGGCGCCCAGAAAATCCAGCATGTAGCTGGAATTGAAGCCGATGGCGATGGGATCGCCTTTGTATTCCTTGTCGATGTTTTCCTTGGCTTCGCCGTATTCCGGGCTGGAGGCGGAAATTTCGATGCCTTCGCTGGAGACCGCGAGTTTTACAGCGTGAGAGCGCTGATCGGCAAGTTGCGAGACGCGACGGACGGCATCGCTGAGTTCGGAGCGTTCGATGACCACGCTTTTGTTGTTGTCGCGCGGGAGGACGGCTTCGTAATTCGGAAATTGCCCGGTGAGGATACGAGAAATCAGCAGGCGATGACCAACTTGGAAAAATAAATGACTCTCATCCTTGGCGAAATCGATCTGCGCGTCGGCGCCGGCCGCACTGGAGAGTTTCTCGACTTCGTCCATGGCCTTCTTGGGAATCAAGACCTTTACTTCGCCATTGAGGCCAGCGAGTTTTTGATCGGTTTCGGCGAGGGCCAGGCGGTGACCGTCCGTGGCGACCATAGCCAGCGTGTCGGGCTTGAGAATGAGCAGGCCACCGTTGAGGGTGTAGCGTGATTCTTCCATGGAGATGGCGAATTTTGTTTTGGCGATCAAGCTCTCCAGTGTGGCCGCCGGTATTTTTACCAGCACATGCGGCATCACCGGGAGCGCCGGGAAATTCTCCTTGGCCATGCCCACCAACTTGTATTTCTTTTTGTCACTGACAATCTCGACCCAGTGATTGTCGAGAAGTTTAATTTTAATTTCGCCTTCGGGCAGCAGGCGGACCAACTCCAGCAGTTTTTTAGCTGGGATGGTTCCCGCACCTTCTTTTTTTACCTTGGCTTCACAGGATGTGCGGATGCTCAATTCTAAATCGGTGGCAGTAATGGTGAGCTGAGTGCCTTTGGCTTCGACTAATAGATTCGAGAGGATAGGAATAGTGGTCTTGCGTTCCACCACGCCCTGCGTGGTGTTCAGTTCATTGACGAGTGCGGACTTCGAGACGCTGAATTCCATCGATTGGTGATCCTCGCGTGCGGTTCCAGGTGCGGTCATTCATTTACCTCATGGAGTCTACCGCTGACGTACTTTACTCGCTTTTTGGTGTAGAGGAAAGGCTTAGTGGCTGCAATATACTGTGGAAATCAATCGGAATGGTGGGAAAGAGGCTGCTGCTGGCTAGCCGAATAAACGAAGATCGAATAGGTAATTTTTTTGTGGTTTGCGGCAACTACGTTTCCCACAACCTTCAACCCCGCAAAGTAGTTTTGGATTTTGCTAGAGGAAAATCTGAACATAGAGATTGTTGTTGTGATGATACCTGTGAAGTTGTGGAAAGCTCGCTACAGGGCCACTGTTATGGTGTTGTCGGCAGGCAATAAAGAGTGGCTAATTGTGAGGAACGTGGAAAACTTTACCTTACCAAAAGGAATCGCGCTCGGAGAAATTTTTCACCCACAATCGTAAACAGAATTTCCCCAGATTATGCGAACGTTGTACACAGTCTAGCCTTGCGAATGATGATCAACTTGCAGGCTCAAAGAATGGGCAGCAGGATCATTCGACATGGCGGCGGGACTAACCTCAAATTTTTGAGCGGGGTGATTTATGGCGACAATGCTGGTGACAGGAGCAAGCCGCGGCATAGGACTGGAATTGGTGCGGCAATATGCGGCGGACAACTGGAATGTGCTCGCGACAGCGCGAGATCCACAAGACTCTGCGGATCTTATGGAGTTGTCGGAGAAATATGGACCAAAAATTGCAATTCACTCACTGGATGTAACAGACGTAGACTCCATCGAAGACCTTGCGGAAGTATTGGAGGAACATGCGATCGACCTGCTCATCCACAATGCCGCAACCTATCCGCGCAAAGGAATGCACATCGGCGAACTGGACTACGAAGCCTGGAACGAAACACTAGAGACCAACTTGTTTGGCGTCATGCGCTTAACGGAAGCGCTACTGGAAAACGTGGCGCGGAGCGAGCGCAAACAAATTGCGGCCATCAGCAGTGGCATGGGCTCGCTGGGTGCTGCGGCCGGCGGCTCAGTGGACACCATGGGGGCTTCATATCAGTACCGCACCAGCAAGGCGGCCCTGAATATGGCCATGGTGGTCTTGTCCAAGGAGTTAGGACCGCGCGGAATTTCCGTGGCCATCATCAGTCCGGGCTGGGTAAAGACGGACATGGGTGGAGCCAACGCAGCGATCACCCCGCAAGTCAGCGTGGCAGGAATACGAAAAGTCCTGGATCAGCCCGCGATGGAGATTTCCGGGAAATTCTTAAGTTACGACGGCAGCACCTGGGCCTGGTAAAACACCAGCGAGGGGGCGGCCGCGCTACAAATGCTACTGCAGCGCGTCCATTAAACGCGTGATGGTGCGGTTCAAATCTTTATCCGAGCGGCGTAACTCTTCAATCTTGTTGATGGAGTGCAGCACCGTGGTGTGGTGCTTGCCGCCGAATTGTCGGCCGATTTCCGGCAGGGACGCGGTGGTGAGTTGTTTGACGATGTACATGGCCACCTGGCGGGGAAAGGCGATGGCCCGGGTGTTGCTGCGAACCTTCAGATCCTGCTCCCGCAAATTAAAATGCTCGCTGACGCGCTTTTGGATCAGGTCGATGGTGACGCGTTTTTCCTGTGAGGCGATGATATTGCGCAAAACCTGTTGCGCGGTCGCCAGCGAAACGGTTGCGCCGGTGAGCGAAGCGTAAGCCATCAGGCGAGTCAACGCGCCTTCGAGTTCCCGCACGTTGGATTTGATGGCGCGCGCGATGTATTCGGCGACATCGTCGGGCAGCGGAAAGCGGTCGTTCTCCGCTTTTTTCTGCAGAATGGCGATCTTGGTTTCCAGGTCGGGCGGCTGAATATCGGCGATCAGGCCCCACTCAAAGCGCGAACGCAGGCGCTCTTCGATGGAGTTAATGTCCTTGGGCAGGCAATCTGACGAGATGACGATCTGCTTCTGCTGCTCGTACAGGGCATTGAAGGTGTGAAAAAACTCTTCCTGGGTGCGTTCTTTGCCGGCGATGAACTGAATATCGTCGACCAACAGCACGTCCACGGTGTGAAAGCGGTCGCGGAAGCTGATCATGCGATCGAAGCGGATGGAGTTGATCACCTCGATGGTGAACTTTTCCGCGCTGACGTAGCTCAGGCGCATCGCTGGGTTGCGCTTCTTGATGGTGTGCCCGATGGCGTGCATCAAATGCGTTTTGCCCATGCCCACGCCGCCGTAGAGGAAGAGCGGATTGTAAGACTTCGATGGCTGTTCGGCGACGGCGCGCGCAGCGGCATGCGCGAATTCATTGGATTTGCCGACCACGAAGGAATCAAAGGTGTAGCGGGTGTTCAGCTGGTGATCGCTACTCTCAAAATTCAGCTTGGCTTGTTTACCGTCCGTCGCCGGCGGCGCTACCGGTGCTGCTTCTTCTTCGGTGCACACGTATTGCACTTTGATATTGGGCGTGCCGAGTTCGTGAAACACGGCTTTGACGATGTCGCCATAGGTGCGCGTGAGCACCTGGCGAAATACCGTGCTGGGAATCTGCACAAAGAGGTTGTCGCCTTCGGCACGGTTCAGGCGCGTGGGCTGAAACCAGGTGGTGAAGGTGTTGATGCTGACGCGAGACTTCACGCGTTCAAGAAACTTATCCCAGGAATTCACTGGTTCTACTTCGCGCGCGGGATGAATGGCTGTGGTCATCGATAGAGAAAAGAGGGCCCTGCGCTATTTCCACAGATGTTAAAAACCTGTGGAATAGCGGGCCCTGATCATCCTTCTTCAGGCTGCGGGAATCTTGCCCGTGCCGAACGTCTGCTCTGCCCCTGTTAAGACTTACTGGAACCTGCGCGACCTGGTCTGGATCAGTCGGGCGAATGCCACTGCTTTTAGTCAGCGCGGGATTGTCGCTGATTGAAGCGAAGGGGGCAAGGAAAAAATGCACAGTCACTCCGAGGGCCATTCACACAGGGTGCACAGTTTTTCCACAAGGCCAATTTTGCGGCCCGGTAACCCGTGCGCCCACATTTCTGGGGGAAAATTGCGATATTCCACCGCGCAAGCCCACGCGTGCGCTAAAGGCAAACAAAAATTGCCCTGAGGAAAAGTTGTTCAAGGCGCCACTTTTTTTTCCGCGCCGTCTTTCGCCGTTGCTTTTTCCGATCTGATTTTTTCCGGATGGTCTGGGCGGGCGAATTCGTAGACCCCCAGCGCCTCGCTGCCAGCCAGGATGTGATGGGGATTGACGAGTAGCGAGGTGGTCTCGATACGGCTGCCCTCGGGCGTGAAAAGCAAGTAGGTGGCGCGGCGGTTGCCGTCTTTATCGAAATGCAAGAGCTTGTTGTGCAGCGCGATCCACACTTCACCGCTTGAGCGATCGACGGTCACGGCCGTCAGATTGCGCTTGAAGTACGGCGGCTCGTGGCGCTTTTCCTGGCGGTCGATCTCCTTGCGGGCGGCCTGCGCCACTTGCAGCGCTTCGATGGAGGTGTACTGAATTTCCTGTCCCGCGAAGCCGAAGCGGTCGTATTGGCGGACCGTGGGTTCGGGGATGTACGGAAACGCATAGAACAGATGGCCTTGCGCGTCTGTGCTCAACAGCCCTGTGCTCAAGTAGCGGTTGAGGTCGTCGCGATCGGAAAGAGGCTCTGGATCGCCAAACTCACGCACGTCGCGGCCGTTCTTATCATAGACGGAGATGAGATGGGGGTCGCGAAGAGTGGAGACGGCCACTTCACCCTCCGGCAGAGCAGCCAGAGACACTGGGGCGATGACCGGGATGGTGCGCAGCAGCGTCCCCTCGCTCGAGAACACTAGTACGGAATTAGCGGCGCGGTCGGCTACGTAAATGCGGCCATCGGCGTCGACATCGCAGTCTTCGCCAAAGGTGATGGCCGCGGGGCGCGTCTTCACTCCTGCAATCGCGGAGAGGGCAGCTCCTAACTGCATGATGGGCTTGCCATTAGCGGCATAAACGAGGACACCCGGCTGAGGCGAAACCAGCAGGTAGATGCGGCCATCAAACCCCTCGCGCATGGCTCGGAGGCCGGGACCAACCTCAGTAAAGACCCTTCGACCTGCGGTAAGCTCAATATTTTCATCTTCCTGCACAGGCGGTTCCTGTGCAGCGAGGCATGCGGCAAGACTCGCCAGAAGGCAGAATAGTAGACCGATTCTCAAAGCCGACCACCCCTTAGGATGTTGATACGCCGAGTACTTACGAACTGAACCTTTTGAATTCGTGGAACAAGAACGGGTTGCCCACGGTCCGCCACTCTTGGAGCGGCCAGCACAAGGGAGCAAGTGCGTTAGTCTATCTTCAGGCGTATGCGCTCAATCGAGCGAGCTTGCAGTCGCCCAGCCGAGTTACGCGGACCATCGTTGTCTGTTTCGATCAATACCGCATTCATCTGCACGTCGCCGGAGGCGACTTCAAAACGTGCCGGTAAGCCGTTGATAAATTTGCGGATGATAGCGTCGCGGTCCATCCCAATCACACCCGCGTGGGGCCCGGTCATTCCCACGTCAGTGATGTATGCGGTCCCCTGGGGAAGGACACGCTCGTCCGCAGTGGCCACGTGAGTATGGGTGCCAACCACGACGGTTGCGCGGCCATCCAGGTACCAGCCGAGAGCGATTTTCTCGCTGGTCGTTTCCGCGTGCATATCGACGAACACCACGGCTACGTCCGGAGGCAGCGCGGCTAACAGCTCATCCGCCTTGCGAAACGGGTCGTCGATCGCGGGCAAGAACACGCGGCCTTGCAGATTGATTACGCAGAACTTAACGCCATTCTTGGTGGTGCCGAGGTACAGGCCGCTGCCAGGGCTGCCATCCGGGAAATTGGCTGGTCGCAACAGACGCGGTTCGTGTGGCAGGTAGTCGAGGATCTCTTTTTTGTCCCAGCTATGGTTGCCGCCGGTTAGCACCGCGATATCGGTTTGCAGCAACTCTTCGGCTATGCGCGGCGTAATGCCAAAGCCTGCGGCGGAGTTCTCGCCATTGGCGATCACCAAGTCGATATGGCGTTGGGCCACGAGGTCCGCCAAGCGGTCGTGCACGATCTGCCTGCCCGGCGAGCCGACGATATCTCCGATGAAAAGTATGCGCATAAATAGAAATGGAGCGAACCGCTAGGCCGTGGGGAGCTAGGCCGTGAACCTCTGAAATAAAGTGGGCGCCACGAGCCAGCCGTTAGGCTTTCCTGCCCCGTTCGAGTGCCCCCAAAAGCTTGCTTGGGCACCCCAGCGGGACAGGCCGTGCACACAGGATGGCTATCCGCAGCACCTCAGAGATTCGTCATTGGTTCAAACAGCTTTCGCACCCACACCTGCTTCGAAGAACGCTCCATGAACATTGTAGCCTTGCTGCGGAAGCCGCGTCCAATTTGGGGGCTGAGTCTCGCGGCGCTAGCGGCTCCAGACTTGCGAGGCGGATCCCTGCCAGGGAGGAAGGACGTCTCCGCTGAACGGAAGTTTGGTGCCTACAGAGCTGGCGTTGTCATCCTTCTCGCCACGCGGTCGCTTATGATGCGAAGATGCAACACGGTGCGCGCCAACCATGAGCCATGACCTTGACTGACCCCCGCGCGGAGTATGGTAAGCGGCTGGAAGCTCTTGCCCAACAGAGCACCGCGGAAAATCGCCGGCACATTTATCTCGGCAATGCCAAGCTGGGCACCATCGCCGCGGAACTCCTCGGGGTGTGGCTGGTTCTCGCTAAAGACCTGTTTCCGGCTTACTGGCTGATCCTGCCGGTTGTGGTTTACCTGATTTTGGCGGCGGTGCATGAGGTGGTGCTGCGGGCGAAACGGCGCGCCGAGGTCGCTAGCGATTTTTACCGGTGCGGGATAGCGCGGATCGAAGATCGCTGGGCCGGCACTGGGCAAACCGGGGAACGCTTTCTGGAGCGCAAGTATTTGTACGCGGAAGACCTAGACATTTTCGGTAAGGGCAGCCTGTTCGAGCTACTTTCGCAAGCGCGGTTGCCCATGGGCGAGAACCTTCTAGCAGAGTGGTTGTGCCAGCCGTCCGATCTGCAGACCGTTATCGAGCGGCAAGGACTCGTTGCCGAATTGCGCGAAAAACTGGATCTTCGCGAATATTTGGCGGCTACGGACGAAGCCTTGCGCCTTCGTCTCGATCCGGAGTCATTGACGCAATGGGCTGAAGGTCCGGCGGTATTGCCCGGTGGACCTTGGCGCGTAATTGCGTTGCTGCTGTCGCTGGCGGCCGCGGCGGCGATCATTTTTTATTTCACCGGCCGCAACGATTACGCTCCGTTGCTGATGGTGCTGTTTGCCGAAGTATTTTTCCGCCGCTGGCTGCGGCCGCGCGCGGAGCAGGTGATGCACGGAGTCGCCTGTAATGCCGAGGGATTGCTGCTTTTTGCACAGGTGTTGCAACGCTTCGAGAAAGAAAGTTTCCGTTCCCCGAGGTTGCAAGCCATGGCCGCTGGATTGCGTGGGGAGGCGACTAGGCGTAAACCAGCGTCACAGTTAATCCGAAAACTGGCCCGCATCGTTTATTGGATCGACGCCGAACACAGTCTACTCGGCCACCTCGCCGAACTGCCTTTTCTCTACAGCGTGCAGGTTGGGTACACCGCGGAGGCCTGGCGACGACGCTGGGGCCGCGAATTGCGCGGTTGGGCTGCTGCCGCCGGCGAAATGGAAGCGCTGCTCTCCTTGGCGGGGTACGCGTACGAGCATCCGGCAGATCCGTTTCCAATCTTCATCGGCGAAGTAAACACGGGTCCGATATTTCACGGAGTGGAACTGGGCCACCCGCTGCTGGCCGCCGAAAAATGTGTGCGCAATTCCGTTTCGCTGGACAAGGAAACCCGCGTGCTGCTGGTCAGTGGCTCGAACATGTCCGGCAAGAGCACGTTCTTACGCACCGTTGGCATCAACACCGTCCTGGCCATGGCTGGCGCGCCCATCCGCGGCGCATCCTTGCAGCTTTCCGCGCTGGCGCTGGGCACGCGCATTCGCAGCGGTGACTCCTTGCAGGAGGGCCGCTCCAATTTCTATACCGAGGTTCTGCACATCCGCCGAGTTTTCGAATTATTGAAGGAGAGCAAATATCCGCTGCTATTTCTTTTCGACGAGCTGCTGGAAGGCACCAACTCGAAGGACCGGCGCATCGGCGCGCAAGGTTTGCTGCAGGCGCTGCTCCAGGATGGAGCGATCGGCATTGTCACCACACATGACCTGGCGCTGACGGAAATCGGTACGGCGATTGGCGCTCCGTTGCGCAACATGCATTTCGCCGATCAAGTGGTGCGCGGCGAAATGGTCTTCGATTACCAGTTGCGCGACGGCATCGTGACTAAGAGCAATGCCCTTGAGTTGATGCGGCTGGTTGGCCTAAAGATGTGATCGCAGGTTTGCCGGTATACAATTTTCGCGACCAACTGCAAGGAGTGTTTCATGCATGCTACATCGAAATCGCCAGTTCGCGCAGCGAGGGCTTTGGCAATCTTAGGCCTCATGGTTATAGCGTTCTTGTTTTTCGCACTGATACTCAGTCTCTGTTTGCCGGACAAATTTTTCGCCGACAACGGGCCAGCAACTGACCAACTAGGACGCGTAAACTTTCCCACCAGTTGCGATGCACACGCCCAGCCCGCGCTGGAAAAAGGACTGGCGTTACTGCATTCGTTTCAGTACACCCAGGCGCGTGAAACGTTTCACGAGGCTTCGCAACAGGATGCGAAATGCGCCATGGCATTTTGGGGCCAGGCCATGGCCCGCTATCACCAGCTGTGGGATTTTCCACAGCCAGGAACGCTCAAGGAAAGTCTTGCGGATGTGCAGCAAGCGCAGAAACTTGATGCACCGACTGAGCGGGAACGCGGCTACATCGCGGCCGCCGCGGCGTTTTATCGGGACGACGCCAAATTAACGCAGGAGCAACGGACCACAGCATATTCCGCGGCCATGGCCAAATTGCACCAACTCGCGCCACAGGATGTGGAAGCCGCCGAACTGTACGCGCTTTCTCTCGTGGCTTTGGCCGAGCAGGACGTGAACGCGCGCGACAATCGCGTGGCGGCGATGGCCATTCTGATTCCCATTTTCGCGTTACAGCCCAATAGCCCTGGCGCGGCGCATTATTTGATTCACGCCGCGGACACGCCGGAATTTGCCGCGCAGGGTTTGGCGGCGGCACGGGCGTACGCCAAGATTGCGCCCGATTCCTCGCACGCCATTCACATGCCGTCGCATATTTTTAATCGCCTGGGACTGTGGCAGGAATCCATCACGTCTAACATCGCAGCTTCTGCGGCCGCGGAGCATGCCACGGACATGCACATGGCGGAATCGCATTACCAAACGCATGCCATGGACTATCTCGACTACGCTTACCTGCAAACCGGCCAGGAAAGCAAAGCACGCGCCATTGCAGCCGCGGAAATGAGCGTTCACGGCTCCAGCGAAGAAGACAAGCTCAATCACCGCGCGTTACTGGAAGCGCGCAACGCCGTGGAGCTGCACCGCTGGAAGGAAGCGGCCGCGCTAAAAGTGCCGGAAGTGCGCGAATTGTGGCAAGACAATACCTACTGGGCACGCGCCATCGGCGCGGCGCGCAGTGGAGACATTGCCGGCGCGAAAGCCGACGTGGCAAAACTCAAAGAAATCGTCGCCCTGCGCGACGAACACAACCGCGGCGAAGGCTACAAAGTATCAGCGGAGAAAGCCACGGACCTGCGCGAAGCCGAAGCGTGGCTGGGCTTCGCCGAAGGAAGAGCGCAAGAAGCCATCGATGAACTGACCGCGGCCGCGGAACGCGAGGAAAAAGAAGGCGCGGAGTCGGTGCGCATGCCCG
>Ga0209656_10002539_pt1 | contig 11810 bp, 8 predicted proteins | sample BogFormECP12_OM2_FD_188239 | JGI IMG/M metagenome (GOLD analysis project Ga0209656, IMG submission 188239) | Bog forest soil microbial communities from Calvert Island, British Columbia, Canada - ECP12_OM2 (SPAdes) (version 2) | ecosystem: Environmental > Aquatic > Freshwater > Wetlands > Bog ... | reverse complement strand
CCCAGGAACCTGTTGAATGGCCGCGCCAGCCTGCGGCTCGCTGGAACGCGCATCCGCGGCTTCTTTCGGAGTTTCGCCGCCGTTCCCGGCGTCCTGCGGAGGCGGTGCCGTTCCAGAAACATTCACGGCCAGCACTGTTCCAGCTGCGACATTTTCCCGTCCGTAAATGTTCATGCCCTGTTCCTGGCCGCCGAGCTGCAATTCCCCGCCGCTGATCTGCATTGTGGGCGGAGCCACCACCAACAAGCGCGCGGTGGCCACCGGCACGGGAACATTGACCATAGTAGAGTTGTTCGGGTACGGCAGCTCGTACGAGTAGCGTACCGTGCTGGAACCGGGGCGAAACGCATAGGCAATCGCAAAATGATTGTCTTTCTTCTCGATGGCCGCCTGCACCACCGGCATGCCCGCGGGCCCAGCCGCGGCCACCTGCTGCAGCTTGGCGCCGGGCGGCAGAACAAATTCAAAATTTCCGTCCGCGCGGAAATACGCTTGCGGCGGCGCGGACTTATTCTCGATGGAATATTCCTCGCCGACGATCAGCGTTGCTCCATTGGGCTGGAAAAACACCACACGAGACGGAATGGCGATGGTCCTGGGATCCTTCGAGGGCTCGAACACCTGCACTTCCACGCTGCTCTTGCCCGGCGGCACCGGTTCGTGAAAATTGATACCGCTGTACACCGCACGCACCAACATTGGCGCGCTTCCCAATGTGGGATTGTCAAACGAGAAATGCCCTTGCGCGTCGGTCTTGGTGTTGGCCACCGGCTGCATGCCGCCTTGCAGCTGAATCAGGATAATTTCGATTCCGGCCGCAGGCTTGCCGGTGGTGCCGTTCTTTGCTACGCCGGTTAAGGTTCCGGCGTGCGCGGCCAAGGGCAAAAGCAGCGCCGCCAGGATTGCCGCAGCGGAAAATGTCCATCGCGCGGAAAAACTCAGCTGCCGGAAGCTCAAGATTGGCTCCCGGATGCGGCCGCCGGCCGCGGCCCGCGCGGACGGCGCGTTTGTGCGTCGGTAACCTGATCGATTTCCGCCAGAATCAACGCAGCTTCCGTCTCGATGGAGTTCTTCATCGCCTCGTAGTCGCCTTCGGAATATTTTCCCGAACGATATTCAAAACGCAGGTCGCGCAAATTGTCGTAAATGGTGTCGCGGCGTTCCATCAACTGGTCGAGTTTGCTGCGATGCGGCGCCAGGTCCGAAGCGTCCGGCTGGATGTAGAAAATAAAGAGCAGCGTAGCCACGGCCAGCGCCAGGCATGCGCCCAGCACCGCCCAATCGCCGCCAGCCACGCCACCGGCGGATACCGCGGTTTGCAGCATCGCGAAATCACTCAAAGTGAACATCAATCCTGCGTCTCCCGCGAAGCCTGCGCCCGTGCCCGCGCCAGCAGCTCCGGCGAAATCCCAGCAGACGCGTTTGGCGCCGCCGGCGCCGCGGTGGGCCGTTTGCGCCACCGGAAAATTACAAAAACCACCAGCAGCAAACCAGCCAGCAGCGTCGTTGCGGGTAGATACCAGGCCACCAGGTTCAATCCCGACTTGGGCGGCTCGGAAAGCACTGCGGTGCCAAATTCCGCCACGAAGCCCTGAATAATCGAGGTCTCGGAATCGCCTCTGGCCACGCCTGCATCCAGCGTCTTCAGCATGCCCGCGGAGTTGCGGCAGCCCACGTGATTGCACTGCGTCAAAATCTGCTTGCAGTCACACAGCGGCGTGCCAATACCGCACAAGAGCTTGCCGCCAATCTCTTTGGCTTTGTCGGTCTGTTGCGCGCGCACGGTTGCGGCCACCACGGCCAGCATCAGGCAGACACATAAAATCGTCCAGGGAAACCGCTTGCCCATCTTAATCATGACCTTCTCGCATCGCCGGAGTGGACCGGAACGGCTGTGTCATTGCCTGCCCGGGAAGCGCCGCAGGCTGCTGCACCGCGGAAAGCACCAGCACAGACTTGCGATTCGGCAGCAGCGCCACCAAAGTCCCCAGCACCACTACAGCGCCGCCAAACCAGATCCATTTCACCAGCGGATTCAGATACGCGTGAATCACCGGCAGCTGTGTCTCCGGACTCTCCCCCGCGTACACCACGTACAAATCTTCCTTCAGCGTCGAATAGATAGCCACCATGGTGCCGGAGGGTTGATCGATGTTAAAGCGCCGGCGCTCCGGATACAGCATCATCAATTCTTTGTTGTCGCGCAGCACTTCAATATTCATGCGCTCGGAGGTGTAATTCTTCTGCGGCTTAGTGTCCGTGCCCTGCAGCAGCAGCGTGTAGCGGCCGATCTGCATGGTCTGTCCTGGCTGCATGTCTTTCTGCACGTCTTTATTAAACGCCACGCCCGCGAATCCGACGAAGATCAGCACCATGCCCATGTGCACGATGTAGCCGCCATAGCGTCGCGTATTGCGCATGGTCAGGTCCACCGCGGAAGCCACAAACGAAGCCCCGGACCGCGCGCGAATCACCTTGGCGCCGCGGTAAAACTCCATGCTGATGGTGGCGGTCACGAACACGCACAGCGCCAGGCAAACCAGCGAGTAAAATTGCCGGTAGCCCAGCGCGAAGGCCACCACGCCGCCCACCACGCCAATCGCCAGCGGCCAGGCAAAGTTGCGCTGCAAACTCTCCGCGGAAGTTTTTCTCCACGCCAGCAGCGGTCCTACGCCGGTCAAGAACAGCAACAGCAGCCCGATGGGAATATTCACCTTATTGAAGAAAGGCGCGCCCACGCTGATGCGTGATCCCGACAGCCACTCGGAAAAGACCGGGAACAGCGTGCCGGAAAGCACCGCGATGCAGGACACCAGCAGAATTAAGTTGTTAAACAGGAAGCTGGACTCGCGCGAAACCATGGCGTCCAGTTGATTCTCGCTCTTCAGGTAATCGCGGTTCTTGAAGTACGCCGCCAGGCACACCAGCAAAATCACCACGATGAAGCCCATGAACCAGTTGCCGATGCTGGACTGCGCAAACGCGTGCACGGAGGCCACGATGCCGCTGCGCGTTAGGAAAGTCCCGGTGATGCACAACAAAAAGGTGATGAACACCAGCCACACGTTCCACACCTTCATCATCCCGCGCTTTTCCTGCATCATCACCGAGTGCAGAAACGCCGTGCCCGTCAGCCACGGCAGCAGCGACGCATTCTCCACCGGGTCCCAGGCCCAATAGCCGCCCCAGCCCAGCACCGCGTAGGCCCAATGCGCGCCCAGCAAGATTCCGCAAGACTGAAAGCCCCAGGCGATCATGGTCCATTTGCGCGTCAGGTGAATCCACTTCTCGCCGGGGTAACGCGCCAGCAAGGCCCCCAGTGCAAACGCGAACGGAATCGTGAACCCGGTATAGCCCGCATAAAGATTCGGCGGATGAATCACCATCTCGGGATACTGCAGCAGTCCGTTCAGCCCGTTACCATCCGCGCGGGTTACCAGATTCATGGCGCCTCCCACGCCCGGCGCGGCCAGCGCCTTAAACGGGCTGGCCACAAAGTTGTTCAGGGTCAGGAAGAAGAGCTGCACGCCCGCGAGCACCACGCCCACGTAGGGCATCAACTCGCCGTTCTTGTTGCGATACGCCATCAGAGCGGAGAAAACATAAATGGCCAGCAGAAAGCTCCAGAACAGCAAGGAACCCTCTTGCCCGGCCCATAGCGCGCCAATTTTATAGAAAGGAGCGAGATCGCGGTTGCTGTGCGCCACCACATACGCAACAGAAAAATCATCGCTGAAGAACAGATATTCCAGGCTAAGTGTTCCGAGGAAAATCAATACGCAGGTAGCGATGCCTGCTTGCCGCGTGCTCTTTACCAGCAGCGGATGGCGCGTAAGTACGGCAAAGATTCCGCCGATAAATGCATACACCGCGCAGATAAATGCCAGGATTAACGCGAATGACCCAAATAGATCCACTCAGCGACCAGCCTCTCCCCAGCCACAACCCTGCTTGCGAAATTACATGCCGCTGCGTTGCGTTGAATTCGTTGCCGCGCTCGACGGAGCCACGGTCCCACCCGGAGCGGCCTCATACTTAGAGGCACACTTGGCTTGCACACGCTCCGCGACAAAGCGGCCATCCGGCGCCAGCGAGCCTTCCACAAGCGCTTGTGACTTATCCACAAAGGTATCCGGCAACGGGTCGCTTCCGGTGTAGCTCACCGGCAAGGATTTCCCTTCGCCCTCCAGCACAAAATCCACGCGCCCGGAGAGCCGGCGAATGGTCCCCGTCTCCACGGTGCCGCCCACGCGCATGCGATGCGCCGCAGCGGCCCCATGCAAGGTCGGCAGCTCCGCGATCGTGTGGTAGTAGGTCTTGCTCTCGCCGTATCCCAGCCAAGCCAGGCAGCCCAATGACGCGACGATCACCCCGATGCCAATACCGAACTTTGCTCGCTTTTGCACGGCAGAACTCCTGCTGTATTTCTGAATCTCTACGCGCAGTCTACCACACCTAACTATCCTAAACTGTGCGCCAAATCACACATTCTATTGCCCGAAAGGCCTACTGTTCCTTGCCCGACTGGCCAGCAGGCGTTCATCGGTTTGCGACCGCTGCCAGGCCCAAAGCCGCGCGCATGCGTTCGACGCTTTCAACCGTTCCATCCAATTTGAACGCGGCACCACGGTCCAAATTGACCTCACAGCCGAGCGCCTCTGCGCGGAACGCCCCAAGCATGGAATCGAAACCGTCGCCGAACAGCGCAATGCGTTTGGGCTTAATCGAGCGCCGGATGCGCGTCAACGTAGTCGCCACGCGCTTTGCCACCAGTGTCGCCAACTCCGGTCGGTCGGCGTTGCCATCAAAGGGACAATCCAGAACATGGGCCACAAAGAAGCCCGCGCGCTGCAGTTCGTGGTGCACCGCGTCGGCTGGCTTCCCTACCCCGGAAACACCAGCCACACCCAACACCCAAGCCGCTTCCCCGCTAAACCCTCCAGCGTCCGAGTAAATAAACTCCGCGTCCTCCCCCGGCGCCACCGCTCCCAGCAGCAGGGTCTGGATATGCAACGGCCGCCAGCGCGTGGCCCACTCCAGCCTCCGAAGCCTGGCCGCCAAGTGCTCCGCCGAAGCGGCCTGTCCGCAACCGTCACAGATTAGCTTCTCGTCGATAGTCATCTCTTCTGAATGTAGTGGAGCCGGGGGCAGACTGCAAATCGCAGGCAGGGATCGCCGGGGAGCGCCCATGGACGGCGTACGAGCGCCCGTAAACCTGCGTCAGAGCAAAAGGGGGCCGAGGGGCTAAGACGATACCGGCAAATCCGAAGGCAACTTGGCGCGCAGACACCAGCGCAACTCCTGGCTCAACTCGGAAATTTCCATCCCCGGCATCACAATAAACTTGCAGCTGAGCATCTCGCGCGGCTCGTCGTCGTCCGGCAACTGGCAGGTCACGCGGCAGTATTGACACTCTTGATTCCAGCAAAATCGCCCGTACGGAATGGTTTCCGGACTGATGAATTGGAAGCAACGCAGCAGCGAATTGCGCTCCGGCACCTGGAACTTCTTCCCGTAGATGGTGATCTCCACGAGTTTTTCATAAGGACGAAATGGTTCCGACATGTTGAGCGCTTTCCTCCGCGCCTCGCCGGCGCGAAATGCTGCCGCAGATGCGCTGGTAGCTGTCTTGTGATTGCTCTTTCAGAATAGACGCCGAATTGCGCGGCAACAATGCCGCCTATGCAATCGCGTGGCGAATGTGCCACGGGGGTCGTTTTGGAGTGCGGCGGCTTGACGCCGCTTTTACGGGGAGGACGCGCGGCACCCGTGAACGGCCGCACGGCTTGCGCTCTCCGTGGGTGGGACTCTACCGAAAATTGCGCCGGTGTCGGGGCTGCAAAGCGGCGTCAAGCCGCCGCACTCCAAAAACGTCGCGCCCTACCTGCCTACGAAGTCGAAATACAGCCCCATCTTGCGAAACTTTTCATATCGCGCCTCCAGCAGGTCTTTGAGCGGTTGGTGCGAAAGCGCGATCAGTTGGCGGCTCAAAATTTCATCCAAATAACCCGCCGCGGCGTCATAATCGGTGTGCGCCCCGCCTTCCGGCTCGGGCACGATCTCATCTACAATGCCCATCTCCTTCAAATCCTTGGCGGTAATTTTCATGGCGATAGCCGCAGTCTCCGCCTTGGTGGAATCGCGCCAAATAATCGACGCGCAACCCTCCGGCGAAATCACCGAGTAAAAGCTGTTTTCCAGGATGTTCACACGGTCCCCGACAGCGATGGCCAGCGCCCCGCCCGAGCCGCCTTCGCCCGTCACGGTAACCAGGATCGGCACCGGCAAGCGCGCCATCTCCCGCAAATTGCGCGCGATGGCCTCGCCCTGCCCGCGCTCTTCCGCATCGATTCCGGGATACGCGCCCGGAGTATCGATAAACGTCATGATCGGCCGCCCAAACTTGGCCGCTAGCTGCATCACCCGCAAAGCTTTGCGATAGCCTTCAGGTTTGGGCTGACCAAAATTGCGTTGCAGCCGCTGCTTGGTGTCGCGCCCTTTTTGGTGCCCAATCACCGCAACGGGGCGGCCATGAAATTTCGCCAGCCCCGCGATCAGCGCGCGGTCGTCGCCAAATGCGCGGTCGCCATGCAGCTCCATAAAATCCGTAAACAGCAGACTGATGTAGTCCAGCATGTACGGCCGCTGCTGATGCCGCGCAATCTGCGCACGCTGCCAGGGGCCAAGGTGGGTGTAAAACTCGCGGCGCAGTTCCGCCACCTGCTGGCGGATTCTTTGCACTTCCGCGTCGGCCACGGAGTTCCCCGCCAGCCCACGCAGTTCCTCCACATCTTTTTCCAGGCGGTCGATCTCCTGCTGCCGTTCGCCGCCGGGTTGCCCCGATTTTCCTGTGTTTTTTGCAGTCATTGCATTCCGAAAGTGTATTTTGCAGGCCTAAGCCGCTGCTTGCTCGCCGCGCAGCCGCGCCACGCCGTTCACGAGCTCCGGAGTAACCCGCACCATCTGGCGCGAGGCCAACATTGCTACCGAACCATCGTCCGACACAAGCTCAAAAATCACCGGCAGAGCTCCCGGCGACTCTGCGAACAGTCGCTCCAGGTCTTCCAGCAACGCTTCGCTCAGGCTGGCGATATCCAGGCGCACGCGAAACTCTTGGGCGGCCGCCTTGTCGCTCATCTGGTCCAGCCGCCGCGCTTCCTGCAGCGATAGCCGCGTGCCAGCCTCTTCGACCTGAATTTTAACCTTAAGGAGCAAAGGGCTGCCCGGCTTCAGCACCGCCTCTAGGCGCGCAAAACTCTCGGGGAACGCCAGCAACTCCTGCACCCCGGTCATATCCTGAATGGTGTAGATAGCCCAGCGTGCGCCTTTTTTCGAGCGCATCGGCCGCGAACCGACAATGAGCGCCGCAACCGCGACCTCTCTGCCGTTGCGCTGTCCTTCAACTTCACTGAGCGGCACAACCTTCAGCTCTTGTAAGCGCGATGCGTATTTCTCCAGCGGATGCCCCGAAACGTAGAAACCCAGCATGGCGTACTCGCTGGTCAGCCGCTCTTCTTCGCTCCACTGCGGAGCATCGCGCAACTCAAAAATAGTCGGCTCCGGCGCGGAGCCGCCGCCAAACAATCCATGCTGGCCGGACTCCCTGCTCCGCGAAGCGCGCTGCAGCGCGTTCACCGCATCATCGACGCTGGCCATCATGCTCTCGCGCCCGCCCAGCGAATCCAGCGCGCCGGATTTGATCAAGCTCTCAAACACGCGCTTATTCAGAAAGCGCGACTCAATCCGTTCGCAGAAATCATACAGCGTGCGAAATTCGCCCGCCCCGAGCCGTGATTCGCGTATGGCCTTGGCGGTGTTCTCGCCAACATTCTTAATCGCCGCCATGCCGAAGCGAATCGCTTCGCCCACCGGCGTGAAGTACAGATCGCTCTCATTCACATCCGGCGGAAGAATGGGAATGCTCATGCCCCGCGCTTCGTTGATGTACTTCACCGTTTTGTCGGTATTGCCCGCTTCGGACGTCAGCAGCGCGGCCATAAACTCCACCGGGTAGTGGGTTTTCATGTACGCCGTCTGATACGCCAGCAGCGCATACGCGCAAGAGTGCGACTTGTTAAAGCCGTAGCCCGCAAACTCTTCCATCAAATTGAAAATGCGTTCGGCCTTCTTGTCGGAGATTTTGTTGGCCTGGCACCCGGTCATGAACTTCGCCCGCTGCGCCGCCATCTCCTCTTTCTTCTTTTTGCCCATGGCGCGGCGCAAAATATCCGCTTCCCCCAGCGAAAAACTCGCCAGGCGATTGGCGATCTGCATCACCTGCTCCTGATACAGAATCACGCCATAAGTTTCCTGCAGAATCTCTTCCATCTGCGGAAGCTCGTAGGTGACTTTGGTTTTGCCATGCTTGCGATTAATGAAATCGTCGATCATCCCGCCCTGGATGGGGCCGGGACGATACAGCGCGTTGAGCGCCGTGAGGTCTTCAATCTTGGTCGGCTGATAGCGCCGCAAAATATCGCGCATGCCATGCGATTCAAACTGGAAAATCGCAGTAGTATCGCCCTTGGAAAACAGCTTGTACGTATCCGCATCTTCCAGCGGCAGCTGGTCAATCTCAATCTTCACCCCACGGCTCTGTTCCACCATACGGACAGCGTCGTGCAGCACCGTCAGCGTGGTCAGCCCCAGAAAATCCATCTTCAGCAGGCCGATGCGCTCCAGGCCATTCATGTCGTACTGTGTGGTAATTTCATCTCGGCTGGTCTTGTAAATGGGTACCAGGTCGGTGAGCGGCTGCGGCGAAATCACCACCCCTGCCGCGTGCGTCGACGCGTGCCGCGAGAGCCCTTCCAGGCGCAGAGCAACAGCCATCAAATCCTTAAGTCGATCGTCGTTGTCGACCGCCGATTTCAGCTGCGGCGCATCCTTCAAGGCCTCGTCCAGCGTAATTCCCAAGGTCGTGGGAATGAGCTTGGCCAGTCGGTCCACTTCGTTGTACGGAATGTCCATGGCGCGGCCAACATCTTTGACCGCGGCCTTCGCCGCCATGGTCCCAAACGTAATAATCTGCGCCACGTTGTCACGCCCATACTTCTGCGTCACATACTCAATGAGCTCGCCGCGGCGCCGCATGCAGAAATCGATATCGATATCCGGCATGGAAACGCGCTCGGGATTCAAAAAGCGCTCAAACAGCAGGTTGTACTGCAGGGGATCCACATCGGTGATGCGCAGCGCGTAGCTCACCAAGCTGCCCGCCGCCGAACCGCGCCCCGGTCCTACCGGCACGCCCTGCGCCTTGGCATAATGAATAAAATCCCACACGATCAGGAAGTAGCCCTCATAGCGCATCTTCTTGATCATCTGAATTTCAGAAGTCAGCCGTTGCTCGTATACAGCAAGCGGATTGGCCAACGCACCTTGTTTCGCCAGCGCCTCCAAAAACGGCACGCGGCTCGCAAAGCCTTCGCGCGTGACTTTTTCAAAATAACTGCCGGGCGTATGTCCTTCGGGCACCGCAAACGTCGGGAAGGGATTCGGAATCGGCGCTATTTTCACGTTGCAGCGGCTGGCGATATCCACGGTGCGGCTCAGCGCGTCCGGGATTTCCCCAAACACTTTGGCCATTTCCTGCGCGGTCTTGAAATAAAACTGGTCGGTCTGAAACTTCATGCGCCGTTCATCGCTCATGGTCTTGCCGGTCTGAATGCATAGCAAGACTTCCTGCGCGTGGGCGTCTTCGTGATGCAAATAATGGCAATCGTTGGTGGCCACCAGCGGAATCCCGGATTCTTTCGACAGCCGCACCAACTCGGGGTTCACGCCCTTCTCTATTTCCAGACCCTGGTCCTGAATCTCCAGAAAGAAATTGTTCTTGCCAAAAATATCGCGCAGCCGGTAGGCATTCTCGCGCGCCAAATCGTATTTCTGTTCGGCCACCGCTTCCGTAACCGGCCCTTTTAGACACGCGGAAAGCGCAATCAATCCCTTGCTGTGTTTGGCCAGCAGGTCGTAATCGATGCGCGGCTTGTAATAAAAGCCTTCGAGAAACCCCGCGGATACCAGCTTGATAAGGTTGTGATAGCCCTCAAGGTTTTCGCTCAGCAGCACCAAATGATTGTTGCCGCGCCCGCCGGTCTCCATCTCGTCGCCGTTTTGCTTGCCGTTCGGCGGCGCGTTCTTCTCGCCGCGATCGTGGCGGCTGCCTTTGGCCACATACACTTCGCAGCCGATGATGGCCTTCACGTCGCGCTTGCTGGCTTCATTGAAAAAATTCGCCGCGGCAAAGAGGTTGCCATGATCGGTGATGGCCACCGCCGGCATCTTCTGGCGCGAAGCCTCGTCCAGCAGCTCGCTGGTCTCGCAAGCCCCGTCCAGCAAACTGAAATCAGTGTGAACGTGCAGGTGAACGAACTGCGGTGGCCCCATGGACTTCAATTCTAAAACTCTTGCGCGAGAATTGCGACTCGCATTCTCACGTTTTCCTCAGGAATGTTTTTGCCGAAGATATCTATTTTTTCCCGGCTGCTTTTTTGGCCGGCGCCGTCTTCTTCCCCGCCTTGGCAGCAGGCTTTGCTGCCGCACCCTTGCCCGCATTCTGCGAACGCCGCGCCGCCATCCCGGCCGAATGCTTTTGTTTGGCCTCCGCGCTGGCCGCGGCCACAGTTTTTTCCTCGGCTTTCGACGGCTTCTTCTCTTTCTCTTTCTTCTTGGGAACTTCACGAATCCCCGACAGCTTGCGCAAAATCTTCTCGCGTTCCTCCGGAGTCTTGGCCCGGCCGGTCAGTTGTATCGCAAACACCTGCTCCACGATCTCATCAAACTTCGCCCCGCGTTCCATTCCCAATGCCTGCAGCTCCGCCCCCACCACGGGCAGCGCCGCGCGCATGGGCCGCCACTTATTCAAGTACGCTTTAATCTTCGATACCGCGCCGGAATGATTCGATTCCGCCAGCAGATACGCGGTCTGCTCCGTGGGCATCTTTTCAATGAACCTGTATGCGTCGATGGGCGCTTCCAGCTTGCGCCCCAGCAACTCCTTTTGCACCGCCAGCGTTTTCTCCTCAAAGTTCAATACCGTCGCGGCCTCCGCACTCTTGAACCCTGCCTTGGACAGTACTCCCGCCAACTCGCGATCCTTCATTTTGCCCAGGATCGCCAGCAGCATCGGCGACGCCAGGCGCGGCCGCAATCCCGCCATCATCAAGTCTTCGCGCACTTTCACCAGCCTGCCGATCGCCTCATAATCCGGACGCTTTTTGGCCAGCGCCGGGCTGACCGCTTCCATCAAGTCATGTTCTTCCCAGGCTTTCAGCACCACCGTGGGCCGCTCTTCACGCGCCGCCTCGCGCAACTCCGCCCCGGCGTCCTCCGGCTCGATGGTCTTGTGCAGTTCGCGCTCGATAGCCAGGTCAAACCACTCCTGCGTGCGCGTCTCCACCTTAAAACCCATGCGTGCCGCAAAGCGCAACACCCGCAGCAGTCGCACCGGCTGATTCGTAAAACTGTGAATGGTCAGCGCCCGCACTTCCCCGCGCTCAATATCGGAGAGTCCATTGGTGGGATCTAGCAGCAACCCGCGCGAAGCCGGATTCAAAGAAATGGCAATGCCATTGAGAGAAAAATCCCGCCGCCGCAGGTCTTCCATGATCGTCGACCAGCGCAGCTCCGGCCGCGTCCCCGGCCGCACGTAGTGATCGTCGCGCGCCGCAGCAATGCTGCCCTCCACCTCGCCCGCGAACAACACCTCCACGTGCCGCAGCTTTTCATCCTCCAGCAAGATCTCCGCGCCGCCCTTTTCCAGTTCGCGCGCCAGCTTGCTGGGGTTGCCTTCGATGGTGAAATCCAGG